>SDBT01019366.1_pt1 | contig 10667 bp, 7 predicted proteins | sample 2277101 | NCBI WGS metagenome assembly SDBT01 (sample SAMN10404973, study PRJNA504765) | marine sediment metagenome | isolation source: marine sediment core GS10_PC15, 103 cmbsf | place: Arctic Ocean: Southern Knipovich Ridge | collected 2010
GGCGCTGGGCTTGGTGCGGGTCAGGGCTGGACGACCTCGAGCAGGTGATCGACCACGTCGAGCGAGCTCACCGGCGAGACCTCGGCGTGGAAGTTGGTGATGATCCGGTGGCGCATCACTGGACGGGCCAGCTCGCGGATGTCTTCGGCGTTGACCGCGAAGCGGCCGTCGAGCAGGGCCCGCGCCTTGCCGCCCAGGATCAGGTACTGGCTGGCCCGGGGGCCGGCGCCCCAGGACACGTAGTCGCTCACCATCTGGGACGCGCCCGGCTCGGCCGGCCTGGAAGCGCGCGACAGCCGCACCGCGTAGCGCACCACCTCGTCGGCCGCGGGCACCCGGCGCACGAGCTGCTGGAAGGCCAGGATGCTTCCGGGGCCGAGCACCTTGTCGAGCCGGGGCTCGACCGCGGACGTGGTGGTCTGGACTATGATCCTCTCCTCCTCCGCGTTCGGGTAGTCCACCCCGATGTAGAACATGAAGCGGTCCAGCTCGGCCTCGGGCAGCGGGTAGGTGCCCTCCAGCTCGATTGGGTTCTGGGTGGCGAACACCATGTAGGGCGCCGGCAGGTCGTGGGTTTGGCCGCCGGCCGTGACCTGGCGCTCCTGCATGGACTGCAGCAGGGCGGCCTGGGTCTTGGGAGGGCTGCGGTTGATCTCGTCGGCCAGGAGCACGTTGGTGAAGATCGGTCCCTTGATGAAGCAAAACGAGCGCTGGCCCGTGTCCTGGTCCGTGACCAGCACGTCGGTGCCGGTGATGTCGGCCGGCATCAGGTCCGGGGTGAACTGCACCCGGGAAAAGCCGAGGTCGAGCACCTCGGCCAGGGTGGATATCAGGAGCGTCTTGGCCAGCCCGGGCACGCCCACGAACAGGCTGTGCCCGCCGGAGAACAGGGAGACGAGCAGCAGGTCGATCACCTCGCGCTGGCCCACGATGCGCTTGCCGATCTCCGAAATCAGCGCATCGTGCGCCAGGGCCAGCTCTTCCGCCGCCTGCCGGTCCCCGCCCGCCGTTGTTTGTGCCACCGCGTCCGTCACTCGACCTCCTCGCGCAAACAGGACCCTCGTTTCTAGCAGACAAATCGGCCGGCGTCCACAGAAAGGCTTTTCATTGCGCCGCCTCCCGGCCGGTCCGGGGGCACAGGTCCCGGTCGATGACCTCGGTCCGGCCCTCCTCGACCCGCACCAGGATCACCTCGGGCTCATCCAGGCATTCGGCCTGCAGGCCGACCACGTGGCTGCCGGGCGAGACCGGCAGCCGGTAGACCGGCGTGGTCAGTCCGGTGTCGACCAAGTCCAGCCAGACCCTGGCCCAGGGCCGGGTGACGATCCGCAGGCTGGTCGTGCCCTGGTCCTCGCCCGCGCTCGCGGCCGGCTCCACGCGTCCGGACCGGTCGGGACGAAAGATGCGCAGGATCTTGGAGGCCGCGCGGTGGCGCTTGAACAGCGCGCCGAAGTCCTCCCGCTCGTCGCCTTGCTCGGCCAGCTTTGCACACACACTCATCAGCGAACGGTGCGTCCGGGGGTCGATCGGGTTGAGGCGGTTGGCCTCTCGCAGGTGCAGGAAGGCCAGCCAGGGGTCGTCCTCGATGAGCAGCCGGCCCAGGTGCAGGTGGGCCTCCAGCCCGTCGGGGCGAATCCGCAGGCTTTCGCGATAAGCCTCGCGGGCATCTTCCCCGCGGCCCAGGGACGAAAGCACCCGCCCCAGCTTGTCGGCGATCACCCACAAGGCCGCGTGTTGCGGACCGGCCCGCTTGCGGGCCTTGTCGTACTCGACCAGCGAGGCCCTGACCTTCCCGCGGGCGCGCAGCAGCTGCCCCAGGTGGAAGAAATCGCGCAGGTCCACCCGCCGGTTGCGGGTCAGCGTGCGCTCACCTTCCGAGCCCCGGCCGGTTTTTTCGGTCTTCCGGGTCAGGCCATCGAGGACGCCGCCCAGCCTGACCAGCTTCTGCGAGCGCAGCCAGGAAAGCCAGGCCTGGACGAAGTGCTTCCGGTCCAGGCCGTAGACCCGCTCGATGGCCTCCATGTCGCCCGTACCCTGCCGGAGCAGGTCGAGCACCTGGCGGATCCCGGCGTAGCCCTTGCGGCTCAAGAAGAACCCGGTGACCGTGTAGACCTCGGAGAAAGCCAGGTCGGCGGCCTCCTGGCTGGGCAGCAGGGCCATGGAGGGGTGCATCTGCTCGAAGGTGATCAGCTCGCCGGCAGCCAGCGCGCGGGCCAGGTTGGTCTGGCGCATGGGCGACAGGCCCTCGCGGAAAAGGGGCTCTTCGGCCCGCCAGCGGGTGTCCTCGTACTTGGCCAGGGCCTCGTGCAGCCAGATGGGAGTCTTGTTGCGGGTCTTTTGGGATATTATCAAGTGAACCAGCTCGTGGGAGGCGGTGTCCAGGTAGGAGTAGCCCTTCAGGATGGTGCGCGGCGATATGACCATCAGCCGGCCGAACTTGCAGACCGCGATCGTGCCGGAGGTGCGGATCTCGTCGGCGGTCAGGCCGGTGGCGTCGGCCAGGGCCCCGGAGTCGGGCAGGACCTGCACCACGATCTCATGCCCGGGCCGGTGACCCAGGTCCTCGCCCACCACGTCCAGGGTGCGCCGGACCGTGTCGATCAGGTCGGGCACCAGCACCTCGTCCACGCCGGGCGCGTGCCACACCGCCACCCGGCCGTCGGCGCTCGCCCTCCGGACGAAGCCCTCGGTAATGCGCGCCATGGCCCGCACCATTCCCACCCTCTCGTCGCGATCGAGCTTGCCGGAGAAGGCGGCCGCGGCACGCTCGACCAGGGAGGCGGCCGCGCGGTGCTCTCCCAGGTGGAACTTGACCCAGCCGGCGGCGAACTGCACGGCCGGCAGATCGGGATGGGCCAGCAGCAGGCGCTCGGCCAGCTCGCGGGCCTGGTCGAACTGCCACTCGCGCAGCAGGGCCTCGACCCGGCCGACCCGGCGATCCAGGTCCTTGACCGGATCGGCGCCCGCGGCGCGCCGGCTCGACGACGCCGACAGCGCCGCCAGGGCAAACAACAGTACCGCCAACGCCCGGCTCACTTGACCAGCTCCTCGTAGTAGCGCCGCACCTGCGGCTGGTAGTCGTCCGGCACGGGGTCCTTCATGCCGTCGAGCAACTCCTTGCGGAACGCCTCCGGGGCCTGGTACTCATCCTCGTCCGGGATATCGACCTTCTCCTGGCTGGGATCGCCCGGCCCGCCCGAGTCCCTTCCCCTGCCGAAGCGGCCTCCGTGCCCCATGGGCAGGGGCATGCCGCCTCCGCCGCCGCCTCCGCACTTCTGGCAGCTCTTGCGCATGGCCTCTTGCAGGCGCTGAAGCTCGCCCAGGGCCGCGCGCTGGTGCGGGTGGGCGCCGCGGGGGTCCAGGCGGCCGAGATCGGAGCCCGCCTGGCGCATGGAGCCGCCCGAGCGCTGCAAGCCGCCGAACATCTGCCGGCCGAACAGCGGCGCCTTCTGGTTCAGCTTCTGCATCTGCGAGCGCAACTGGGCGAGCCTCTGGCCCAGCTCCTGCTGGCCTTGCTGAAGCTTGCGGACCTGGTCGGCCTCGCGGCCGCGCAGCAGCCTCTCCCCGGCGGGCAGCATCCGCCGCAGCTCGCGAAAGATCTCCGCGGCGCCCTTGGCCGCGGCCTTGGCCGACTCGAGCCAGGCTTCGGCCCGCGGGTCGGATTTTCGGCGCTCGAACGAGTCGAGAAATCCGACCAGTCGCTCGGTCGAGCCCACCAGTTCGCCCGCCGTTTCCAGCGAGCTGGCCAGGTCAAAGACACCCAGCAGCTTGGCGAGCACCCGGGCGCGCTCGAGCGCCTTGTCGCGCGCCATCGCGGAGTACTGGTCGAGCCCTCTGGGGCCTATCGACTCGATCCGCGCGGTCAGGCCGGAAAGGCGCTTGCGCAGCCTGTCGAACACGGCCTTCATGTCGGCCGAGGTAATCTTGGCCAGCCGCTCGATCACCTTCTCGCGCAGCTGGCCCGTCCGGTCGAGCAGGCGCTTCTGCTGCTCGGCGATCTGGTTCAGCTCGCCCTGGACGCGCGCCATGGCCTTGGCCAGCTCCCGGTAGCGCTCGGAGCCAAAACCCTGGCGTGCGCTGTCGATGGCCCGCTGCAGACCCTGCAGCTGCTGTCGCAGGCGCTCCAGCTCGGCCATGGCCTGCTCCACCTTGCCCTCCATCATCAGCGCCTGGATGCGATCGAGCGTCGACATGACGTCGCGCTCGGACATCATCCGCCTGATCGCCTCCGGGTTGAGGTACTCGTCGCGGATGGACTTCAGCACCTCGCGCTGGCGTTTCAGCAGCCGGGCGATCTGCTGCTTGAGCCGGGCGATCTGCGCCTCGATCTCCCGGCGGGTCTCCTCGTCAGGCGCGCGCCGGTAGCGCTCCATCAGCTCGGCCAGGCGGCGGCGGGCGCGTTCCAGGTCCTTGGCTATCCGATTCAGGTCCTCGAGCCGCTCCAGGTCCAGCAGGTCCTCGAGGTAGAGCACGTCCCGCTCCTGCCGGACGATCCGCCGGCCGCGGTACGCCGCCAGCGTCCTGAGGTCCACGGGCCGGGGCGCATCCTGCCTGGACGAGTTTGACGAAACAGAGCGCAGCATCCAGCCGAGCTGATCCGCCTGTTGCTTCAAGCCCCGGCCGACGTTGCCGAGCGCGTCGATAAGCGGCGCCCAGGCCAGCTTGTCCTGCCGCAGGGCCGCGCCGAGCTGCCCGGTCTGCTGAGCCAGCGCCTTCAACCCGTCGAGCAACCGCGAATGATCCTCCAGCCCCCCGTCACGCTCCGCGCCCGCCGCGGGCTCCTGCTCCAGGTGATCGGCCAGCCGGGCGAGCATCTTCTCCCAGAGCGCCTGCACCTGCTCCATCAGCTCCTGGTGATGCTCGTCGGCCGAGAAGACCTTCAGGGTGACGGTGGACGAACGCCCTGTCTTGGGACCCAGGACCGTGTCGTGGTCGACGGCCTCGACGTAGAACTGGACCTGCTCTCCGGCGGCCAGCCCGAGCTGGAGAAGCTCCCAGCGAAAGGCCTGGCGGAAAGCTCGCTGGTCCTTTCCACGCAAACGCTTGAGCACCCGGCGCTGCAAGCCTTCTTCGCGGCCCACGATCCGCCACACCAGCCGGACCTCGTCCAGGCCGAAGTCGTCCCGGGCGTCGAGCAGCAGATCGACCGCGTCCAGCTCGCGCACCACCAGGTCGCGCGCGGGCCGGGTCAGCCGCACCTCGGGCGGTCGGTCGACCTGCAGGTGGATGGGATGACCGCGCGAGCTGCGCCACCTGTCGCCCTGCGCGGAGACCAGGTCGAACCGGTAGGAGCCGGCCTCCATCACCACCATCTGGGCGGACAGCGCCCGCCCGTCCCGGACGGTCAAGGGCAGGGAGTCCTTGCCCAGCCGGAGGCTTCCCGAGGTGATGGTCCTGTCGGCCCTGGCCTGAACCGTGACCTGGGTGCCGGGAAGCGCCAGGATGGCGCCGTCGGCGCCCTCCACCCGCCGGTCGTCCCGGCCGGTGTAGGCCGGGGGCCGGTATTGAAGCTGGATGTCTCCCACCCAGCCGTGCCCGGTCGCGTCCATGGCCGATTTCTTGGGAGGTGTGGACCGGACGAGGGACTCGAGGCCGGCGGCGTACTGCCCAGGCCAGAGCACCCAGACGAGCCCGCTCATGACCATCAGGATCAGAAACCCCACGGCCGGCCGGCGCAACCTGTGGGGTTGCACCAGGCTCTCGGGCTCGAGCCCGGCTATGAGGGTCGCCACCCGCTTCAGGTGGGCCTGGATCAGCTCGGGGCTCGTCCCCTCGAGCCTGTCGGGACGAACGTCTTCGGCGCCGAGCTGAACGGCGCTCACCAGCTCCAGCCGTTCGTCGCCGAGCCGGCGTTCCACCTCGCGGGCCAGGAGCACTCCTCCCGGCCTGAGACGCAACCAGGGCCGGATCCAGTAGCGCACCAGCAGCGCCGTTACGCCGACGGCCAGGGCGGCCCACAGGACCTGCCGCAGGACTCCCGACCCCTCGACCACCAGACAGCCGGCCCAGGCCACCAGCCCGAACGCCAGTGCCAGGCTTGCGAGCGTCAACAGGCCGGCCCACAGCTCCGCGCGCAGCACCCGCCGGCGATAGCCGTGGAGAAAACCCATTATGATCGAGGCAGAAGCACGCAATACCGTCTCCAGAATTCCAAGCTACGGCCAGCCTTGTCAGGTGTCAACCCGCGGATGGTCCGGACCCCCTTGCGGATGCCCGATTCCGCTGATAGTATACCGGCGTACATGCTCGAGGACGGTTAATACCGTGAATATCGTTCCATTCCAGGACGTCCCACCCTTCGGTACCGGGGGAGTCCGCCTTGGCGGCCGATGAGAAACAGCTCGTCCGGCGCGCCAGGCGCGGGGACCCCGACGCGTTCAGGATCCTGATGGAGCGCTACCGTAGAAAGGTCTACGCCATCGCCTACGGCATGGTCCGGAACCCCGAGGCCGCCATGGACATCAGCCAGGAGTCATTCATCAAGGTGCACCGGTACCTGGGCGGCTTCCAGGGAACCTCGAGCTTCTACACCTGGCTCTACCGGATCGTGGTCAACCTGAGCATCGACTACCTGCGCAAGGAGGGCCGGCACCACATGGTGGACTACGACGACATGATCCAGCGGCGCGAGCCGGACGACTCGGAGGCCTGGATCGTGCCCACCGTGCTGGACGGCAACCCCCTTCGGGCGTACGACCGCAGGGAGATGGCCGACCGGATCGCGCAGGCTTTCGAGGGCCTGAGCGAGAAGCACCGCGCGGTGCTGATGCTGCGGGAGATAGAGGGCTTGACCTACGAGGAGATCGCGCGCACCTTGAAGACCCACAAGGGCACGGTCATGTCCCGGCTGCACCACGCCCGCAAGAACATCCAGAAGGCGTTGCGGAGCTACTTGCTGGAAAGAGGGGAAAGCCCGGTGACCCGATCGGGCGAAAAAGAACGAAAGTCGGCCGGGGACCGGATGCCGAAGGCCTCGGGAGCTTGAGCCATGGCGACCGCATGCGACAACGGAAAGACACTGCTCGAACGCTACCTGGACGACGAGCTGGGGTTCTCCGACCGGGATCGCGTCGAGCACCACCTGGCCGACTGCCCGGCCTGTGAGCAGCGCCTCGTCGCCATGCGCCTGGGAGCCGACCTGCTGCGCAGCCACCTTCAGCGGGTTGCGGACCAGGCGGACTTCAGCGGCTTCGAAGACCGGGTGATGGCCGGCATCGAGCGGCAAAGACGGCCTTCTTTCGGAGAGCGGCTGGCGATGTGGCTCCGCGAGACGCTTTACTACCACCGGACGGCCTGGATAGCGTCGACCGTTACTGCGGCCGCGGTCGTGCTGGCGCTGGCCCTGCTGCTGCCGTGGCTGCGCGGCGACTCGGCCGGGCCGGCCGGCCCCGAGCCGCGGCCCGGGCCGGTGCAGATCGCGCAGATTGACAACGCTGACAAGGCTGGCAACGTCGACAACGAGGTCATCATCGACTCGATGGAATACGCCGGAAAGCGCTCGATGATCTTCACGGTCTCGAAGAACAACACCACCGTGATCTGGATGTACGACTTCGACGGTCCGGGCGCCCTGGACCGCCAGGGGGACGAGATATGAGCCGCAGTCTGCGCTGGATCCTGATCTCCATGCTCGTCGCATACTGGTCGACCTGGCCGACGTCCGCGCCGGCCAAGGATCTCGAGGCCGGGATCACCATCCGGGTGATCTACGCGGTCAAGGACGACAAGGTCAAGTCGATGGATCCCGCCCTGGAGGACATCCGCGGCGAGCTTCTCGACCTGCCCTTCACCAAGTTCCGGCTGCTGGACAAGCTGGAGGCCGAGGTGGCCATCAACGGCACCGTGGAGCTGCAGTTCCCCGGCGATCGCTCCATCTCGGTGCGCTTCTTGGGCCTGGACGTCTCGGGCACCAGGGAGATGCTGTCGCTGAACCTGGCGGTCAAGCCCAAGCTCAACATGCAAATGCGGGTCGCAAACGGCGGCCGGACCCTGCTGGGCGGCCCCCCCTATCTGGAGGGCACCCTGTTCCTGGACGTCTCGGCCAAGCTCAAGGACAATGCCCCCAAGGAGGGTGAAAAATGAATCGAACTTTCGCGGTAGCGCTGCTGGCCGGGCTGTTCCTGGCCCCCGCCGTCCAGGCCCAGGACGCCGACGCCATCAAGGGAGCCGTGGGCTCGCCCGGGGCCGACACCATCGGCAACGTGGGCGGCGACCTGAACATAGGGATGATCGACGACGACTTGTTCATCACCTTGAATATGGGCCTCAACTTCGACTTCGGCATCGTCGGCTTCGGCATCCAGGCGCCGCTGCGGCTTCTGGTCCGCGACGTGGATCCGGAGGCCGAAACCTACGGCGGCGCGATCCGCAAGGAAGACTGGGACGAGTGGACCGACTACCTGAAGATCCTGCGCTTCTTCCGCTACGGCTACAAAGGCAAGAGCCTGATCTTCGCCCAGGTTGGCGACCTGCCCGGCGCCTCCTTGGGCCACGGCACCATCATAAACCGCTACTACAACAACACCGACCTGGACCACTACAAGATGGGCATCCAGTTCGACCTCAACACCGACTACGGCGGGTTCGAGACGCTGTTCAACAACAGCGTCATCTCCAACCTGATCGGCGTACGCGGCTACATCCGGCCCTGGTCGTTCGTGGACACCGAGTCCTACATGAACAACCTGTCCCTGGGTTTCACGTTCGCGACCGACTACGCCGCCCCGTACTGCATCGAGGGGCAGACCGCGGCGGGAGACAGGACCGAAGCGTGCCTGGACCAGGCGGCGGGCGATCAGCCCTCGTTCGACAAGGACGGCAACCTGCGAGTGCACGAGGACAAGACCGTCACGATAATCGGCGGCGACATCGAGTTCAGGCTGGTCAATACCTCCTGGCTGTCGCTGACCCCCTACATGGACCTGAACGGCATCCTGGACGCTGGCATCGGCTACCACGCCGGCATCCTGAGCGTGTTCCACATTCCGGTCATCAACCTGGACCTGTCGGCCCGGATAGAGTACCGCTACTTCGAAGGCGACTACATCCCGGCCTACTTCGACTCCTTCTACGAGATCCAGAAGTTCGGCTACCCGTTCAAGGACGACAAACAGCCCAAGCGCAAGGTGCTGGACGATCTCGGCGAGATCAACTCCGGCGGTCTGAACGGCTACTACGCCGAGCTGATCTTCGACTTCATGGGCCTGGTGCAGATCGGCGCCTCCTACGACGACTACGACGGGGAGTACAACTCCAACCTGCGCGTCTACCTGTCCGTGCCCGCCCTTGAGGTGGTCCAGTTCGGGGCCTACTACTACCGCCACAACTACGAGGGCGCCGCAAACGCCTTCAAGTTCGACGACAAGAGCCTGTTCCTGGTCGAGGCCCGCTGGCAGTTCTACTCGCCCCTCTACCTGGTCGCACAGTACTGGCGCGTCTGGCAGCTCGACAAGGAGACCGGCATCGACAAGGAAACCGGCTCCGTCACATACCCCGACACGTACGGCGAGTATGTCCCCGTGGACGACTGGTCCGTGGGCATCGGCGTGGCCTACTCGTTCTGACCCTGGCCCCAGAAATACTCGCCGGCGACGCTCGCTCCGATGGCTACGAGGTGCATCGGGTGATATACGAAATCGACGGGCCTGCCGAAGTAGTTCTCTATCGCCTGTCTTATCGCCGGCAACTGCGTCGCGCCTCCGGCCACGAACAGCGCGTCCAGCTCCCGGGCCTTGACGCCGGCGGATCTCAAGACCTCGTCGCACAGGACGAACGTGCGGCGCACCAGGTCGCCGGCCAGCCGGGACGCGATCTCCCGGTCGACCCGCAGATCGATCGCCGCGACCGGGGACACGGGGTCCACCCGGGTCAGGTCGATCCTGGTCTGTTCCTCTTTCGACAGACGGATCTTGGCCTGCTCGCATTCGGCGACCAGGCGCGAATAGACCATGTCGTCTGATCGCAGATCCCAGCGGTGCTTCTCGATCACCTCTTCGGCCGCCCACCTGGCCAGTCCCTGGTCGATATCGTCGCCGCCCAGATAGAGATCGCCTCCATGGCCGAGGACCTCGAGCTTTTCCGCGGAGCAATCGACGACCGCCAGGTCGAAGGTGCCGCCCCCGAAGTCGTAGACGACCGCGCGCCCGATCTTCTCCTCGCGCACGCTGAGGTACGCCAGTGCCACGGCCGTGGGCTCGTCGATGATCTTGACATCGGTCAGGCCGGCCATGTCGGCCGCCTCCATGGTCGCCTCCCTGGCCGCGTCCTTGAACAAGGAGGGGACGGTGACGACGCCGACCGCCTCGCCGAAGTCGAACGGCGAAAACTGGCACACCCTCTGCAGGATCATCGTGGCGATGTCAATGGGATTGAACAGTCCGGACCTGGTCTTGAAGTTCGGATATCCGTCCTGGCCCTCGACCAGATCGAAGTGGTAGCGGCGCTGGAACTCCTTGACTTCCGAGGAATACCACTTTCTCCCGATCATGCGCTTGGTAGAGAAGATCGTGTTCAAGGGATCGATCGGGCGTCTTCGGCAGGCCGCCGTTCCCACCAGCCTGATGCCGGTCGGCGGGAACGCCGCCACCGAGGGAAGGAGCGGACCGCTCTGCTGGTCGATATCGAACACCTTCTTGTCGATCGCAGCCACCGTGTTGGTGGTGCCGAGA
>SDBT01019367.1_pt1 | contig 10667 bp, 10 predicted proteins | sample 2277101 | NCBI WGS metagenome assembly SDBT01 (sample SAMN10404973, study PRJNA504765) | marine sediment metagenome | isolation source: marine sediment core GS10_PC15, 103 cmbsf | place: Arctic Ocean: Southern Knipovich Ridge | collected 2010
GATATAGAGTCCGTTTTTTGGAGAGGGCAATCATTTAGTCGTATATACAATCTGTAATATTCCCGTCTACAGTATAGAAAGAATTGACTCTAGTATCCCGTACAGTGGAGACATTAGGTGTACAGAGGCTACAAACCAATCCTCCTCAGTCTAACAATCTTGTGCAGTTCCTGCGGTGATCGGGTGAAACCAACTAATCATCACTTCCGGACCTTTTTAGAAGATGGTGTTCAGGTAGCAGAATCATCAGGTGGACCAAAGTATGAATCTGAACTCTTCCAATATGAAAAGGAGCTAGTGATCCCGGCTGGAACTACTGAAGAGACTGCATTGGGACTCCCACGACAGTTCTTTTCAGATAGTGAAGGATACTTCTATATCGTCGATGATTTTAGAGCAGCGGTTCTCGTCTATCGACCAGATGGTCAATATTCACACACAATTGGCCGGAAGGGGTATGGACCAGGTGAGCTACAGCAACCAAGAGTTCAAGAGGTGCGAGATGGTGTAGTCAGCCTCTTCGATCTCACTACTCGGCGACTACTAACATATCAACTCGATGGCAAACTTATTAATTCAGTTACAGCACCAAATGTCCCTGGTATACAAACGCGGAGCTGGAATGCACGCGCTTTTCATGTCTTACCCAATGGGAACCAAGTGCTCTTAATGGTGGAACAGGATTTCGCGACATCGAGGAATATTGAACGTATCAAGGCGATTCTCCTGAGCCCAGAAAGTGACAGCCTTGCTGAGGTCAGTACGAGTTGGATTAAGACAACCTATACTCCCGTATCCAAATCCGGGAATAATCCCCCACCCCCTCTTGGGCGACCATATCCATATGGCCCACAATTAACCTGTACGCCTAACTCACAAGTGGGAATTGTTCTAGGAGCCGGCCTTGATCCGGTTCTCCATGTCTATGATTTCAATGCAAACATTATTAAAGAGGTTCGCATTATTGAGGAGCCAATAGTTGTCGATACGCAAATGAAGCAACGGATTAGTCAGGCCATTCTTGAACAATCACAATCATCGGAAGGCTTTTTTCAAACATACTGGCGAGATTACATGGACACAGTGCAATTTCCAGAAACAGTTGCCTTCAGTTCAGATATTGAAGTTGAGGATAGCGGGTATATTTGGATTAAAGTTCCGGAATTTCCAACTGCAGTTGCTGAGTATGCTGATTCAACCTGGCGTCTAATAAGCCCTGATGGTGAGTATCTCGGTACAACCAAGCGCCCGGAAGATGACCTCAGAAATCCTCCAGGTACTTGGCGAAGGGTATTCAATGGGCGGCTTCTTATTGTTCATCAAGATGAAGATACAGGTGAGTGGCTACCTACGGTGTATCGCATTCGACCAATACCAAGGAAGCTGACTTATCCGAACTGAGTACATCGGATATCCAGTCTTTTTGCATGATGAACTGGCCGATACCATTTCTTTGAAGGATATGAAAAGAAATTGAGGAGTTTATGCCCGAGAGTTGGCGACATCTCACAACCGACCAGCAATTTGAACTGGAAGAATTAATGCCAGTCAGTGGTTGGCGTGTCATTCCGGGTTCCGAATTGCCAAGTGTATTTCCGGATGATTTCCGGTCCAAGCTCGATTCAGCGCTAGTGATGGTCGAACCCACAGATACTGGCGGTACCTACCTAATAACAAATGCGATCAGACCAGACTTTAAAGACAAGGCGCTTGACCATGAACCATTCGGACTGATTGTGGGCGACACAGGAGCAGGTTCTATTGGAGTATTCGTTCATCATGGCACTTGGTCAGGGCGGACAGAATACCCCCCTGAAGAGTTTTGGGAAGAGGCTACAACATCAGGGGTTGGGAACTATTATCTTGCAGTCCCTCCTTCAGGATCGACATCAGGTTCGCTAGATGAACTACCAAAAGGTCATCGAGCAGCATTTGATGTGATTATTGAATCCCTCAGGCGCCAAATAGATTCTGGTACAGATCCATTTCTATAGAGGACTGTCAGTCTGTTTGTTGAGCGTCATTACTACTATTCTCGATCCGTTATCTCTCCGAATACAAAGCCGTCCAGGTGAATCGGAATTTGCCCAGGCGCACCGTTCCATCCCATGACCCAGGGGAAGATCGAACGGTTCCATCGATCGATGAAGAACGTGGTGAAACTGCAGAACTACTACTTCCCGTGGGAACTTGAACATGAGATTGGTGGATTCATCGAGTATTACAACAATCGTCGATTACATGAATCACTACAGAATGTCATTCCGGCTGATGTCTACTGTGGTCGGAGCCAGGAGATCCTGGACAGGAGGAAGGAGATCAAACAGAAAACACTGGCCTTGAGAAGGCGACAGAATCTACAGTGGTGGAGGATGTCGGAGGGCAGTGAGGAGAACCTGTTATCCGTGAAAAGTGTCTCTTAGTTTTGGCTGGGCTTGTTACGATTAACTCTGACGACGCACAAGCTTCCACTTCTCGTAGGATAGCCAGAGCTTCACACGCCCTCGAGGTTGCGACTTTGTGGGCATATAAACATTAGCAATGAAAGGAGGAGCGTTCTTTGATAGGAATCGTTCAATACTGGGGAGGTTTATTATGAAGCCTTTGGCGAGTTCTGCATGCGTCCATTTTCCTCGCATGACAAAGAGCGGTACTCCAGCACGCATCACTGTTTCCAGTTCGATAGGATTGTATCGGATTTTCTTGTTTCGCGTGAGGGCTATCCAACGCTGCTCTCCTACAAATGAGAGCCACACTTCATCACGTGTGTCATCATCGAAATGATCGTCATGTATCTCAACATTCAGACCATGCTTCTTGAGTGGACCAGGAAATTTTCTGGTCCCCAGATCTCGATCAGTGAAGAGGACTTGGTCAGGCAGCCTGTACTCGCTCATATACCAATACCTCTTTAATAACCTCCTGATCGATTTTGTAGTCTTCGGCTAATTCCTGAAGTGTCTCGCCAGCATCAACACGAGCGACAATAATGGCTGTTGAGATTCCTCCAGGTTTGACCACAGGACGCCCAAAACTGACTCGTGGATCAATCATTATCTTCGCAATATCATTGTGAATCCCAGTGCGAGGGAAAAGCTTGCTGGCCATGAAATCCTTAGGATCCCACTCCACTCTCTTTAATTGATCAATCAGAAGAGCCAGCAACGCCAATTGTCCTGACTGTGATATATTGACCAGGCTGCCGTAACGTCGGAGAAAGAGGTCTCCTGCTGTTGTTTCAAGCTCGCGACTCCGCAATAAATGGTGGATATTCTCCCGCTCCTGAGCATAATCCAGAGCATTCCTGACAGCTTGCATCCCGACTCCATGCTTGACTCGAAGCGTCCTGAGTACGTAAGCCTCCACCAAATTCCAAAACGAGATTAGATCTGAATCGGGATTACTTTGCTTTATCAAGGGTGGTGAAAACGCTTCACCGTCAACGCGCATATATTTACGGCCATGTACCCATGTTTTCAGAGTAGCGGGTGCAAGGTGGATATACCCTGCCGCCTCTGGAATTGAATACAAGGGGATATCCCTTGGATCCTTGCCACCGTAGATATCCTGTGTTTGTTTCGACATAGCCACGCCCCCCGGGAGATACAACTAGCAGCTAATATACCCTTCAAGGCAGACAGTGTTCATCCTCAATCCATCCATCTGCGAACATCTGTATCAGTAGATATGTTGATTTCACCATCATTTCACTGCCAATCCTCTCTAACGCAATCTGAGGTTATCTGAGGCTCAGAACAGATGTAGAGAGGCCGCGCATCTTCTGGAATTTCAAGAAGTTACGCGGCCCCTAAATCGGATTGTGTATCCAAGGTACAGGTTTCGATCACCAAAGCCCCCTATTCTGCTCACTCTCGCTGTTCATTGCCTAAAAAATACATGCCGGTATTAGAAGGGCTGGCAGTACCGGCACTGTTCATTAACCGACCGGTTCTTGAACATAATGAGTTGGGTGCAGCAGGTTTCCAGTGTGTGTTTCTGGGAAAGCAGCGGACTTTTAGTCCGATTTTGTCTGTTTTAAGAGAAGACGTATGTATTGCGCGGCTTTCCGGGGTACTGGAAACAGATTATTAGTCCTATTTCATTTGAGAACTCCAGCTGATACAATAACGTACTTAACTCTATTCCCATCTGAACGGTGGAGAATGATATCTTGAGACGCCCACCTCGACTGAGCACTATTCTCACTTTTCTCATTCTTTGTATTGGTTGCTCCAACAGCCAAGAAGGAGACAGTCACAAATTTCTTCTTGAAGCACGCGATAACATCACCTTTGCATCATCAACTGGCGCTCCATTGTACCAACAAGACCTATTTGAGTATGAAGAAGTGCTGAGGTTGTCAGAATTCCAGTCTACCCAAGAAACGTACTTCGTTAGACCGTCACGTCGAATTGCAGTAGATGATCACCACAATTTCTACATTGCCGACAATGGCGTATGTCTTCTCTATCAGTTCAACCTGTCTGGGCAACAAATTAGAACATTCGGTGGAGAAGGATAAGGTCCAGGAGAATTCAGAAGCATAGAAATTGTAAGCGTAAGAGACGATAAAATCGCTGCATTTGACTTCAATCTCCAAAGAACGACTGTCTTCTCAACAGCCGGCGATCTGCTTGGTACATACCGCTCTCCGAGTCATCTGGGCCGCCTGGAGTGTATTGAAATAATAGAGAATGGGGTATACGGAAGCAGATTTCGGAATGTGACTATTAATGATGAATATCAATACTATTCAAGTTCCTTTGTGATCTATGAGATGCCTCAACAAATCCATGCAGATGTGTCTGTTGGGCCAATTGTTACCATGTACCGTTTTCCTGGTGGAGCTGCAAGCATTCCTCTTTCAGGTCGCCCAATAGTCATGTATTCACCATTCTACGGCATATTGGCAACAACTGGTGAGGAATCGACTATTCAGGTTTATGGACTTGATGGCACCCACACAAGAACACTGCAGGTCGAGTTACCGAAGCGAATGATTACCCCTGAAATCAGATCTCGATATCTAAGTGCGAGTAAGCGAGCAATTGAAGCCGCTCCTGCTGCTTTCAGTACTGAGTTTACACAGGCCAGGCTCGAGAACATCCGTTTTCCCGCACAAGCAGCCTATTGGAGTGATATGCAAGTTGATGCTTCAGGTTTCATATGGTTGAGATATCCAGAGGAGGAACCTGATCCATTGAGTACGACCGGATCAGTTCACCAAGTACTCAGCCCACAAGGCGAGTACCTTGGAAACACACAATGGCCGAAACCTGGTGGAACCATTTCTAATGGGTACCTGCTTTCTTGGGATTCACACACCGAAGCAGAAACCGGCTACACAGCAGTTGTTTATCGGATTATCCCTAATATCAATGGGCTAGTGTATCCATGAGAGTGGAAGATCTATAATCGTTTTGTATGTGAGTAAGTCATCAATTATCTGTTGTCAGAAATACCATGACCTTCCCTGTGAACGCATTAATAGCATAGATTTTCGTTCCGTTGGAATCCCGTCGCACACAAAAGGACATCGTCAGAAACGGCTCCAGGTCATCAGGAGTGGTAAACCTGAGTAGCGGTTCAAGTGTTTGTGAATCAATCTCAAAAAATACAGCTCCACTGTACTCAGACTGTGTTGTTGCTATATAGAGTCGGCTCCCATCCTCAGACCTGCATGAATGAGTAATCGTAACTGGATATTGGCCCTGAGGTGGATCATCTAAGTATTTCTGAATGAATGGCATAAACTCAGGAACATCAATTACTCGGCTCTGAAGAAGTATCCCCTGAGTCGTCCAAAGTTCAATCTCAGGACGATGATCCCACACCCATGCAATAACATCGTCTGCCACCCAGTGTATTCGACCGGCATTTCTAGTCCTGATACTTGATTCAGTATCGAATGGCTCCACCCAAGAGTCTCCGAATGAACGAACCAGTGTGCCATTCAACCGATAGAGGCTAATACGTTGTTCAGATGTCCTCGTTGCATGCCAGATCATTTTGTCACCAGCCATCTCAGTACGGGGACGTGACTGACCGTATGTATATTCTGCAGGGAGCCGCTGAATGAACTTCAAACTGTCACCAGAACAGAGAAACATTGAAAGCCGCAATTGACTCCGGTCTAATACCATCAGATGCGAATTATCCCTGTCGTAAAGAACATCAACAGGTGTGCGGAATTCCCCAGGCCCATCGCCTGATCTGCCAATAGACCGCACATATTCACCATTTTCAGTGACTTGAAGTATTCTCTGGTTTCCAGTGTCAGTAATTAAAAGATCATTATCAGGACCAAAGCAGATCTTCCTAGGATTATAGAGGATCCTCCAATCCTCAACGTCTTCCAACTCAGAATCCCATAAGTCATGCACTGTAAGCGCAATGGAAGGATCAAAATCGAAAGAGTAATTCCTTGAACATCCTAGCATGAGAAGAATGAGAACTATTCGAAAAATGGCCCTCATAGTCATATATATCCCTTAATAGAGATTCGCAGAATCTGAGTCAGTGTAACCGAATAGACCCCATGATTGAAAACAGTCTGGATATCTGATTTGTCCCCTGCACCTTATGCTTGGAATAGAATTCAGAACAAAGCTGTAGTTTTGATGCTTGGACTTTGATAATCTCATTCTAGGAATACGAATAATCATCGTGTGAGTAGAGGATATAATGTGATGGTAGTCTTAAGGACTATTTGTTTCAGATTCTCACTTCTTCTATTCCCTCCCATTCTGGTTATTACTCTCTGTCATTGTAGCGGTGGTAGAGAGAGAAGAAATGACGAGGCAACAATTACAGGAATGGCCCAGGCTCTGCCTGTTTCGGAATCAGTCGATGCTCAGTTTGCAGGTGATCTTTTCACCTATAAGATAATTCTTATCCTTCAACAACGGTCAGATACGCCAGGGTCACTCATATCGCTCGCGGGAGAGGTTGTACTCGGAGAAGACGGGCACTACTACGTCACAGACACGCGGGAGAAGAGGATTGTCGCCTTTGACGCGAATGGTGAGTTCGTGTGGTCAAGGGGTGGAAGAGGGTCTGGTCCTGGTGAGTTCATATCAATAAAGATTCTGGCTACAGATTCCCAAGGACTTCTGCTATTTGATGACGTATTGAACAGGTCCACCCGCTTCCAGTACGATGGTGGATTGGCAGCTATCATATCTGCGCCACCCGGATCACCACGGCTAGAGGCGATTCACCCTCTTGATGATGGGGACCTTCTGGTCTTGCACCAGACGCTGGATACAGGTCCCGGTAGATCCATGTATACAAGGTGTATTGCCACACGCATCCTCGCCAATGGAGATACCGCTTGGACGATCAGGACGAAACCGGTTACCACAGAATACATCGTCACAAATGACAAAGAAGAGGACGTGCTCGGTCACTACCACTATCAGGGCGTTCCTTCAATTGTGGTTGGAAACGATAACAGATTGCTTGTTACTAGCGGAGTCGACCAGGAACTAACCTGGTACTCAATACAAGGGGACCTTGAGTCACAAATTCCTCTAACACTTCCAACTACGACTGTGACGAAAGCACAGAAGGAGGCAGTTCGAGGGCCACTAGAGAGTATCGTGAGAGAGAATCCCAATGAGAGGGCAACCAGACTTGTTCTTAAGAACTTTAGGTGGCCTCCGGTAATAGGACACTGGGATCGACTCATTATTGATAATGCTGGCTTCATCTGGCTGCGGATTCCAGATTTGACCTCGCACCGGCAACTTGAGGGTGGAGCCGCGTATAGGGTTCTATCTAGGAATGGTTCGTATCTTGGAAGCACACGATTGCCAGTAACGCAGGGCTATATCAGGAATGGTATTGCAGCTGGTATCGTTCACAATACAGAGACTGGTGAGCAGACTCTAACTGTTTTTCGCATTCTATCAGTCCACGAAGATCTCACGTATCCATAAGACTCTATATCTGTTCTTTCTCTTCTATTCCTTATGGTGATTGATCTGATATACATGGACGGTCGGATATTCTGTATTAATGATTCCTGCAGCCCGTCCATTTTGAATAGTATCCAACCTAGGAAGACTGTTCGAAGTGGCAATGATCCCGCCATCATTAACTGAAATCAAGTGAGTCGTTACCTCAGCAACGTCAGACCAGCGCTCCCCAGTAGAGATTTCAGATATCTGGATCAGAATGCGTTGATCATCTATCTGTTGAGCAGAGACAATGATATGGTAGCTTCCTTCACGAGGTGTTCTAAAGCTTATTCCTCCACGCGAAGTAGGGGCCACCTCAATTGGTCTAAATCCAGGGGGAGTTATATCCCACAACAGACCTCTATCCGCCCTGTATGCTCGTATCATGCCGAATTCGACAGATGCCACAATTACAGAAGGCATTGTTGCAGTTGTTTGGTCAATACCAATCAGTAAGGATCTGATTCCGACAGATAGTTCGTGGAATTCAGCTTCACTCCTGAAGTGTTCACCAAAGCTGTGAATGATTTGGCCTGAATCGTCCAACTCATGCAGGAACTTGCCATCGAACCAGCCAGATACTATCAGTCGATCCGAAATCGAACACATTGCACCTGGAATGAATTTCAAGGGAATTGTACTGACTAGTGATAGCTCCTGAGAGGCTAGTTCCAAGATGGAAATTCTCATATTGAAGTGATCAAGAACTGCCACCCGATTACTTGATAGCTGAGAGAGTCCTGCGAAAGTGTGGAACTCTCCTGGACCGGCTCCTGCTCTGCCGAACTTGGATTGTATTCCTGTCTGGTCATTCACAACAATGATTTGCTGCAAGCCTTCATCGGCAATCAAAACTTGTGAATCCATGAGTAGGATTGCCTTGGGATCTGCTAACTCCACACCAGCACCTACATTTTCGCCAGCGATTTCAAATGTCATGTTTGTCGTAAATAGTCCCTGAGCATCCGTGGAATGTGTGGAGAGTAATAGAATGAGTATTGGAAGAGTGAATACGCACCATATTCTTTGTCGTTTTACTGCTCCACGCATCTTGAACTCCCCATACGGGATATCGTCGGCATGATGCATTGCATCTCTTATATAGGTCGAACTCGCAGACTCACGATACGTTCCCTTGTATGCATAAGACTTAGTATCCGTTTTATAAAATGTGGCGTCTAAGAGTAAACTGATTGTCGGCGTTTGTGTGTATGCCTCAAACATTCCAGTATTGGATCAATGCAATGATTCCCCATGATCTGCACGTCATATGGCACTGTTTTTCTGCGTCTCCGTCAACAAAGGTCCTTCCACTCTTTCTTTTGGTATTAGCCATGGGATGTGGGAGCAATAGCCATCCAGATTCATTTACAAGAAGCGTTCAAGATGCAGATGGAGTCAGGGCGAATGAGAATGGCACTATTCCGCAGGTTTGGGGAGGAACCTTGCCATACCTCATCCTTGAAGATATCGCCACCATTGGAGTATCTGAAGGTCGCGAAGAATACATGATCTCCATGCCATCGCGATGGATTGAAGCATCGCATGGTCCTGATCAATCAGTTGCGTACATTGAAGAATCACCTCTTGAACTTCGCGTTTATGATAGTGGGGGACAGTTTCTTCTCAGAGCTGGACGAGAAGGGGAAGGCCCTGGAGAATTTCGTGGAATTCGCCGCCCATCATATGTCGATTCCAAAGGATGGATCATCTATGATCCACGACTCTATCGACTTGTAGTTTTTAGTCAATCTGGAAGGTATGTAGAATCACACCCAGTACGCGATCTCCCCAGATACCGTGGTTCTATCCGTGAACTCTTTTTCACCGATGATGGCGATTTCTGGTACATCGCAAGGGAAATGAAAGCAGATGAGGAGCGAGTTGGATTCCATTTATTCCATGTTCCTTGGAGTACGCTGGAGGCGAATGAAGTGTCCTCCTTTGAACATCCTATCGCCGTCGATCGCTATATGGGGGATTCGTTTATTGAGACACATCCTTTCTCAATGGTGCTCGACAACCAAGGACGAATATGGACGAACTATGATCTTCCTTATGAATTTGAAGTATACGATGTGTCGGATGGTCTTAAGTTCAGGGTAAGACGCGAACACACCCTCGAGGAATACACCCCTGCTTATCGACGAGCAGTTGAAGCCCAGCCGGCATTATCATTTGGTGATGGCCATTATGCCTATCTTCAACTTCCACCATATCGCGCCTCAATTCAAGGGTTGAACACCACTGGCGATCACCTTTGGGTATTCACTACAACATATATCGACTCTCCACTCGTTAGAGTTGATGTCTTTGATATGGATGGTGTTTATCAGCAGGCATTTGTGGCTAATGAGAATTTAATAACTGCGATTATTGAGGGAGATCATCTCTGGCGAACAGCTGACACCGAGGATGGTGTACCACAGTTAATCAGATCAAGATTTAAGTTGGAAGTGAATCGTTGATCTAGAATTCAAAGCATTCCAATAAATCGTACAGTGCGGCACAAAAAGGATACTAAGTCCGTTTTCTTCGCCTGTTGCTTCATAGTATCATTTCATCGATGGCTGCTATCACTACTGAGTGGAACAGTTATGAAACGATCGCTGGCAACATTCCTATTCCTCATCATAATCCCCTCCTGTTCCACAACAGATGACAGCACGGAACACTCATTCCAGGTGTTCGAAGATAATGCCATTA
>SDBT01019368.1_pt1 | contig 10666 bp, 4 predicted proteins | sample 2277101 | NCBI WGS metagenome assembly SDBT01 (sample SAMN10404973, study PRJNA504765) | marine sediment metagenome | isolation source: marine sediment core GS10_PC15, 103 cmbsf | place: Arctic Ocean: Southern Knipovich Ridge | collected 2010
ATTTTTTCTGAGCCAAGTAATTGCTTGTCTTGTGATTTGATAATAAGCATATATAAGCTGGGTGATTGATCTGACAGATCAATGGTATACTGTCTTTGTCTGACTAAATCACTCTGATAAATAAGTATACCAGTCAATGAATATACCTCAATAACTTTAGGTGACTGGTCTGGAAAATCAATTAAAAAACTTCCGCGGCCGGGATTTGGGTATACTCTAAAATTATTGTCAACCGGAAGGCTTGAAACATCCACAAATGATCCGGTTGAAAAGATTACTTCAGAAGGTGTAATTACATTATCTGAATAGTCCTCAAAAACAGCGTCAACAAGTATGTAATACACCTGATCATCATCAAGTGAATCGAGCGGTACAATATTAATGCAGGTCTTTTCCGTATTAACAATAGCATCATATGGGATATCAGCACCATTTATGTCATTCTTTTTAAAAACAAAAAGGTCGTCAACATTTTTATAGTCAAGCTCAGTATTGTCAAGGTTTCTAACCGGTTCACTGAAGGTTATACTAATGATTGCGTTAACCGGAACATTTGAGGAATCGGGCATTATAATTGCTGTTGGGCCTTGATTGTCCTCTTTTAATCCCTGAAGTACCACCTGCTGGGCAATAAGCATGTCAGGGTATTCTGAATTCAGGGTTAAAATATCCTGAATGAAGCCTGTTTGCGCAGTTTGCGGAAAATATATTAGTGTGAGAATAATTTCTCCCCCAGCCGGAATCTCAACAGGCAGGGTCTCCTCAACTGTAAAATGATCTGTATGGGTTGAGTAGCTTGTAATTTTAAGTATTGAATCTGTATTATTATGCAGTGTTAATAAATATGGACTTTCTGTATAACCATCCCACATACCATAATAAACACTGTCTGTAATTGTAACAAACACTTTATGGTTAAAATCTGATTTTGCTATACGGTTACTGAAGCTATGTTGTGAAAAATCCATTTCCAGGGCGACAGAGCCATCCGGATGATATTCTGTAAAAGAGGGTGACTCCTCTCCCCAATACACCAACAGATTCCCGTTTTCAAGCATTTGTTCACCTCCGGAATGGTCAGCGTAAACTTCAGGATCATGCCTTTGCCTTCTAATTAAGGTTGCTGTTTTGTTTATTTCATCAAGTTCATAAATAACCACACTTGAAAACTGTGGCGTATGCAGATTACCATTATCAAACAACATAATACTTCCATCTGACAGTTTCCTTATGGTATGTGGATGGGAAAATTTAAATGTATCATTAACAAAATTAAACTGATTGTTTTTCCCGCCCAGTCTCCATATAATATCCCCTGTTCGTCTGTCAATCTTGGTTATCTCATCAAAATGCCTGCATGAAAGCAAAAAGCTTGTATCAGAATCAAAAGCAAGCGAGTTTGCATGGAGATAATCTATTGTGTTTGCTGTAAGATCAACATATGGTGATTCTTCGTTTGTTTCGGTAATTTCAAAATGCTCCAATGCTTTCCATGTATAAAGAAGGTTTTGATTTTCATCAAATTCCTGAACCACCTTGTCTCTTATTGTTGCGTCAGTGGGGCCACCATATTGAGTCATATCCATAGTAACCCTTTCATTACCCAAAAGCAGCACATGTCCATTTGCATCCATATCAAAATCATGCCCATCAAGTTTGTACCCCTCAGTAATCAGAGTGTCAACAATATGGAACATAGTGTCAAAAATATGAAATTGTTTCGGAACTCCCTCATTATATATAAAATGATCCTTCAATTTTATGCTGATACTTGCAGCTTGTCCATTCTGCAGCCTGAAATATACTGGTGTTCCATAATTATCAACAATAGCCACATAGTTTGACCCATTACTATCACTGTATTTTTTGGTAGCAATCAGAAAATATCCCGGTGATGGGTTATTCGACTCAGTGATTATGACTTCAGGGAAGTAATCCAATAATTCAGCAGTTTGAGCACTTAATTTAAAAGCCTCCATGGATACTACTAATAATATAAGGTATAATTTTTTTCTTTTCATGAACCACAATATTTAAATGTATATGATTTGTTATGTAATTAAATTTTCCACATTTATTTAATTTTAATAATTTTCCTTAATTCGTTATGGCCATCTGAATAGAGAAAGTTAATAAAATAGATCCCTGGATTCAGATGATTCTGATCAAGAATAAGATGCTCCTGGTTTTCATTTTGTATCTGGAACACCTTCTCCCCTGTCATAGACCAAATAACCACGCTCATGACATCTTTGGTATTCTCAATTGAAATCAGGTCATGAAATGGATTCGGGAAGATATTCAATCCCTGACCGGCTTGATATTCACCGGTTGATGATGTCTCTTGGGAAGATCCCTGAAGCATTAGCCGGCAAGCAACCATGTGTTCTCCCTCAAACATCGAGTCCACCCTGAAGTTCAGATAAGCAGGAATAAAATTGACCGGTGTACCAGCAGGTTTAAACTTAAGGCTGATTGTTTCTATTCCACCTTCTGCAATTTGAATGGGAAGAGGATCCAAAAGAGTAAACTGGTCCGACTCCTCAGAAAATTCGAACAGGGTTGCAGAATAATTTGCCTCATTCCGGATCTCAACATTGAGGATGGTTGAATCACCCATTTCAACATTACCAAAATCAAGTGTATCTTTATTGAGGCTGAAAAAGGATTGTATCTGTTTCAGAAATGATACCCGGTAGCTGCCTTTGATAAATGCTTCTGGTATGGAAATGGTGGTACAGGCAGTGCCTTCCTGGTCATACTCGGTAAGAAAGGCATCTGACGAATTTATTCCCCAGCCAACTAATACATGGTTATTGGGCATTAGTGCCAAGCTTCCCATGAGTGAGGAATAGACATCCGGTGAAAACCTGAATTCTTCAACCAACGATACCGTTTTATCCAATTTATTGATCTCATATTTGATCCCTCTCGAATATTGGGGGATACGCTTCAAACCGTTATCAAATAATCCCAGATAACCGTATGGCATTCGAATAGCAGAGTGTTGTCCTGAAAATCCAATTGGATCATTTATGAATGTAAACTCATTGTTCTTCCCCCCAAGCCTCCACATTATTTCACCTGTAACCCTGTTAATCTTTGTTATTTCACTAAGATGCCTGCTCGACAACAGAAAATGGTAATCAAAATCGATGGCTATCGAGTTTCCATGAACCAGATCAATAATTTGAGACGTAAGATCGACAAGATTTGTGTCGCAGTCTAAAATATCGAAATGATCCCAACTACTCCATTGAAATAAAAGGTTCCTGTCAGCATCCAATTCCTGAAAAACCATTCCTGTTACAGTTGCAGCAGGATTCCCTCCCTCGATCACCTGGCTCATATCAACCTGTCGGGGATCAGTGGCCAGCAGAATTGAATTTCCATTGCTAAAAAGGTGAAACTCATGAAAATCCGTGAATAATCCATTAAGCACTTCAAACGTATCTGTCACCTGGTATAGCTCATTCATTATAAAGAATCGTCTATCCTGAATATTGTAATAGGAGAATTGCCCATCCGCCTGCGGTTCAAAGTTCTTCAACCCTCCGGGGATTTCATTATAAAACATTGGATTCCCATAATGATCAATGATCGCGAGATAGGGCGATATCTCAAACACATAGTATCCCGGAGTGGTCTGTTCACTGCATTCAACTATGAATTCCGGGAAGCCAAACAGGTCAAACGAATTTATCCTATCTGTCTTAGCATCCGGATAAAGTTCAATTTCCTGTCCAGACAATCCGGCACCAAGGAAGTGATAGCAGAGAAAAAAAGTAAACCATACAATGGTATGTTTCCCGATGAAAGCCATAATCAGATCAGGTAATAGGGATCGATAAACTAAAATTTTTCGCCCGATAAATTTAACAGAACAATTTTAATAGTGAGCAGGATTACACTCTTTTTATTTATTTTTTCCACTATGCTACGGAGGATCACTGGCACTCTTTTGGTAAAACGAACCTCCGGACCAGTTCCCATCACCCAAGCCTCCACTCAGTGGTCTGACGGTGAGGTAACACAAAAACGAGTAAAGGCAAGGCCTTTACTGCAAAGCAGTATTTCACAGGGTCAGGTCTTTAGAAAACCCCAAAAAAAAAGCCCCAAAACGGGACTTTTTTTCATATAGCGTAATGACTTACTGTTTTGTTAAAACAACGGTCCATGTATACCAGGTGGAAAAGTCCGGGCCGAGGAAATTGTACTCGAGATGGATTGTCATGTCCTTTCCATCCCAGTGTCCTGTACCCTTGATATTGTATGGGTATATTGGGTCTTCGCCAAGTCCCCAATCAGTCACTCCCCAATATTGCTCTTCAATGGTAACTGCTCCTGTGGTCATATTCATTGTAACAATAATATTACCATCATTTCCATAACCTGCCTCAAAGACCTCTCCCCAGCCGATAAGGGTAGCACGAAACAATGCAGAAATACCACCTCCATCAACAGGAAAAATAAGTTCATCTGCTTCAGTACCAGCAACAGTAGTGAAAGTAGTACTACTACCTCCGCTCTCATCTCCACTGAATGTTCCGATGAAATCAGCCCTGGTCTTGGCTACATAACCTACCAGATCGGTGGAAAAGGTAGCAGGAAGCGATTGCAGTCCCTCGTAGGTTTTTACACAACGGACTCCACCTGTTATATCGGTGGCAGAAAGATCCCAGGTAATGGCTGCACCACCTGAAGCATCCGGTGTCACTGTTGCCGTATGATCAAAGACACTCCATTCATAGGTAGCTCCCTCATCATGCGGTACAGAGTAATTCATGGTCCATGCTCCGGAGGCAACACCTCCAGCGGGACCTGAAATGGAAATAACGAAAGGAGAAACATAGACCCTGATTGTTGCAGGATCAGATACAACTCCTCCCTGGGTTGTTTCCACAACTGTAATAGTGACCGAATCACCTAATTCATCATTCGACTGGTTGAAAAAGACATTTACCTCATTACCATTGCTATCTTCAATCGCCTGCAATTCAGCGCCTGTGGCGCTCCATGTCCATGTCGATCCGCCCCTGAAATAGCCTAAAGAATACTTTATGGTATTGGTTTTTACAACGCTTGTCTCGCCGTTGATCCCGCCGATAATATCCGGAAGGATCTTATCGTAATCATAATTCTCCTGTGCTTCTTCTATTTCAGATTTCTCGCACGCAGAAAAAAGAAACAGGAAAGCAACAAAGATGCCCAATAAACTTAATGCTTTATTTTTCATAATTTGTATCGTTTTAAAATTATTAAATAAGATTTATTTATAAGGATTTTGGACATCCCATCCAGGCCAACCCCAGTCTGTGTCAGCAAAATCAACCCCTGGAGTTCCTTTACCGCTTCCTAAGGAATAATATTCCTCTCCTAAGGTTTCCAGCTCTTTACCCGGTATCGGAAAATGCAGAAGTGTGCCTGGTTGCAAATAATTTCTCCTCCTCATATCAAAAAATCCAGTACCAAGAGAATGTGAGAACAATTCAATGGTTCGCTCATAATAAATTGCATCAAACACTTCACTATCAGTAGCACCTGTACCCAGATTAGCAAATCCGCCACGGGTTACACGCGTTCCGGCATTGATGATAGCAATGGCACCGGTCTTGTTTCCCGTTCTCAGCAAAGCCTCGGCTTCCATTAAGTCGTTTTCAGCTTTTGGATAAACAGCAAGAATACCAAAAATAGCCTGTGAGGCGACTTGCATGAGTTCCGGATATCTATAATAACCGTAATAGGAAAAATGATAGTAACCTCTTTCGGGTCGGTGTGGTACAGTTGAATACCATTTAAAATCAGTTTCTAACCGTGCATCATCCGAGGTAGCCTGCTGTGGGTCGGGCGGAGTACCGTCAACATTCCATCTTGAAGGATAGTTCGGATCCATCAAATGAATGACCCTCATATCAACTCTCATCCAACCATCATTATGGGAGAATCCCATCAAATTATTTTCCCAAGATCCATATCCTTCAAAGTCCATTGTTAAATCCTCAGATAAACCATTTTGTGCATAGCTTAATACTTTATTCCAGTCAACCGCAGCATTTTCCGTTGCATTCCTTGAACCGCTCAATAAAACTTTAGCAGCCATGAAACTGGCAAACTCACCTAACTCGGTGTTTGTCAGGCTATTTCCCCGAATCCAACCATCCGGCAAAAGAAATGTATTGGCAGCACATCCGGCAATGGCTTTATCAAAGTACCCAACGGAAGCCTGTATCAATTCGTCATATGTTGACCATTCCAATGTTTCCAGATCAGTTGTCTCATCAACAACAAATCCCTTCTGCATACACATACCCAGATAGCCATGAGTTACGCCCTGGATAAAATAGCACCATGTTTTCACCATTCCAGTGGTAGCAGCATCAACGATCACTGCCCCGTCCTCAACCTGGATCAACACATCGTTTACCTGTGAAAGAGCGGAATTCAGATCTTGCCAGAAATTCCGATTCACATAAGCATATGAATATGGAACCGTATTGTTGAAACCTACTCGTGGCTCCGAAGAAAGATCTTTCATTGCTGAATTTCCCCAGGAACATGTCATCCGGTCAGCCATTGTCATAAATGGCATCATAGGACTTTCATATGCATGAATTGCGACCATAATAGTTCTATAGGCACCACCGGCTACACCAAGCAGATCATCCGGTGTCTCAATAACCCTTTGTGTATCAGGAACATTCAGATTCTCTACCTCCAGATCGGCACAGCTATACATGCCAACGATTGACATGATTACAGCTAATATTGATATTTTCATATATCTACTTTTCATAATTTCAAGTTTTTAAGTTAAAATGTAAATTGTAAAGAACCGGTAAATGTTCTGAAGTTCGGATAACTGTAACTATCGTAGAACTGGTTCGTAGCCTCGCCTGAGGCAACTTCAGGATCGTATCCCGAATAATTAGTAAAGGTCCACAGGTTTCTTCCTGTTGCACCAATTCGGATCGACTTAAAGAATCCACCGAAGATGTTGGACAAATCGCTTCTATCTAAGGTATAATAGAGGGCAAGTTCCCTGATCTTAAGATAGGTACCATCTTCAACAAAATGACTGTTAACGGAAGCTACATTATACAATATCTGGTAATAGTCGATGGTTTTCTTCTCGTTTTCAGGTTTCCCGTATTGGTCCATTTCGGCTCCCCTGTTATCACGGTATGCCCAATGCCGGGTCATATTATAAATATCTCCTCCCTGTTTCCAGTCAAGCAAGGCATAAACGGAAAAACCTTTGAACGAGATGGTATTTGACCATCTCAGATTAAAGTCAGGATTAGCATCTCCAATAGCACTCTTTCTAATCAGTCCATATTCAGAATCTTTTAATTTTACAGGCGCTTCATATATAGTTCCTTCGGTTCCCTTTAGGATTACATAACCATCACTGTTTATAATATAATCGCTGACGGATTCTTCCGTTCCCAGTTGCAATGCGAGCTCATCAAGCGAGCGAAGGAATTTATCACCAAAATTTACACCAAATTCCATTCCCTCTTCGACATAAAAGGATGCAATGTTATTAGGTCCCGGACCTGTGGTGAATGGAGGTATATCCAGTTTTGTGACCTCTTGCTTGATACGGTCGAATAAAAGTATACTGGTCCAGTTTAGATTATCGCTCTGAATTAGTCTGCCAGTCAGAGCAACTTCAAACACTGTGGAACTCAGTGTACCAATATTCCGCCATTGCTGGATCCAGCCTGCACTGGCCGGGAACGGTGCCGGGGCAAAAACATCCTCTGCATCCGTACTGGAGTATATAAATTCAAATTCGAACCGGTTTAAAAGCTCCATATTTATAGCCAGTTCCAATTCCCTAATGGTAGAAGGTTTCAGGTTCTTATTACCCAGGGTTGATTTGGAAACACTTCCGGCACTAACCGAATAGGTTTCATACCGTGCATTCCATGGTGGTCTTTCACCAGCAGTCCCATAGGCAGCTCTCACCTTTAGTTCCTGAATTCCGGGAATAGTAACATCTTCGGAAATCCGGTAAGCTCCTGAAACCCTGAAATAAGGATTCCATCTTTCATTCTCACCAAACTGGGAAGCACCATCGTAACGGTAAAGAACTGAACCTATATATTTCCCTTTATAGTCAAAATCCAGGATACCAAAAATATTCTCGGCACGTATTTCACCAGTATAAGATCCAACTCCATCTTTATCACCATCGGTAACATTCAGGTCAGGAACACCAATTACAGAAAAATCAGTTCCGCTAGCAGAGAAACCTTCCCAGTAATCAGACTCATATAAATAACTTATCTTTCCTTTAGTGGTAAAGTCACCAAATAATTTGTTAAAATTGGCTGTAAACTGGAAGGTTTGTGCTAACTCATGACCATATGATTTGCTCATGTTCCCAAGAGTTCCGCCAGTGTTGTATGTTGTCAGTGTAAGATATCCTTTCGGACTGATGAAGGTACCACGGTTATCCTGCCTTTCAAAAGCATAATGACCATTCAATCTCAGCCAGTCAGTCGGATTGTACTTTAATTCGTAACTACCTAAAATCCGGTTCCTGGTATTCTCACTTGTTTGGTTATTAGCAGCATACAATGGGTTAAGAGCCTCAGATGACCAAATACTCGCCATTAAACGGTAAGGCGATCCGTCCGGATTCGTGGCATTTAAATCAGCATCGGGTGGTAATAACTGAAGCCACATAAAATCGACTCGAGGAGCATCGGTAAATGATTTGGTAACTAAATTAGATGCTGAAAACGATATTTTCTCCGTAATCTTGTGATCGATATTTACCCTGAAATTCTGCCGGTCATAACCATTTGTTCCGAAAATAATACCTTCCTGCTTGGAATTTTCAAAAGAAGCCATGAAGTTAGTGTTCTCCGAGTTGTTCTGAACAGAAATATAATTCGTGTAAAACGTACCCGGTTTATAAAAAAGTTCCTGGTTATCGTACAATATACCAAACTCATTATCGGCATAATGATCTTCTTCAATGATCCGGTTACCACCAAGAGCAATACCAATACTGTCAGTGTTTGATCCGGTATAGAAAGTAACTCCTTCATAATCCGTGTACCGGCTTTCTGTTGTACCTTCTTTAAGTACATACGGATGGTGTTCAGCATAGTCTGTTTTCTTTGCAAGGGTTGAAGTACCAAACTCATTTCTCACTGTCACCAGGGTTTCTCCTTTAGCAAGACCTTTACCTCGTTTACTTGTGATTACGACAACCCCGCTACCAGCCCGTGATCCATACAGAGCAGAAGCAGCAGCACCCTTTACAACCTCAATCGACTCAATGTCATCGATATTGATGTCGGCAAGTGTGCCTCCGATCAGTACACCATCAACAATGATCAATGGTGACTGGCTGCCAAGCAATGAGGTAGAGCCGCGAAGGCGGATAGCCGGTGCAGATCCGGGGTTACCCGTTGCACTGACAACTGTCACACCTGCAAGCTTGCCCTGTAAAGCAGCCCCGGGTGACGTAGCAGGAACTTCCTTAAGTGCCTTTTCACCGACTTTCCCGACGGTTACGGACATTTTCTTCCTAGGTGTCCCGGAAGCCACACCAGATACAATAACCTCGTCGAGGCCAAATATATCCGATTCAAGAACCACATCAATTGTAGCTCTTCCATCAATGCTAATTTCCTGAGATTTCATTCCTATGAAGCTAAACACAAGAATGTTAGCATCTGCCGGTACCTCAAGGGTATAATTACCATCAAAGTTGGTAACCGTACCAATAGTAGTACCTTTAACAAGTACAGATGCTCCCGGTACACCCAGCTCATCTTTCGAACTGGTTATAGTACCTGAAACTTCTTGCGCCTGAGCCTGAAGCACTTGGAATCCAAGAAACGTCAGGAACGCAAATAGAACTGTAAGTTTTTTCATAGATACAATTTTTAGGTTAAAAAAAAAGAAAATAGATAGTTAAGAGTGCTAAAAATAGCACAATTTATTAATATAACAAAAAATTTAATTATTCCAAAACATATAAACTAAGCATATTACCAAAGTAAATGTTACTATTTTGATAATCTGCTATAAATCAAGACGATAAAATTTTTAATAGAACCCCGATATTTTGATATGTTATTAATACACAGTTAGACAATATAAATAAGCTCCTTTAATAAACGGTTACATGATTTAAGATGAAAAGCTAAGTAAAAAGGTTGCGTAGAAATTACGATAATTTCTTAGGTTAATAAATAATTTATTTAGACAAGCCAAAAATAACACAATTATATTAAATGACAAAAAAAAGTAGATTTTTACTGGTTGCTGGTTACTTGTTACCGGGCCTATCGTTCCATCGTACTAAAGTTTTCCTTCAACAATGCCAAGAATCTCGTTCTCAATCTTGTTGGTCTTTATCTCAATTTCTTTACCTTTTTGCAGGATAGTTTCCACAAATTCTTTATCATCCAACCCTGAAGCATTGATCTTTACATTCAGGAATGCACCCATCACACATGAACGTATTGCCAGGGCTCCAACACCTGCATCCGAAACAGAGTTTGGATTTCCTGTTTCTGCCATTGCTTTCAGAACCTCAAATGCCCCGAATGCTGTTTCCATTACCTTAAAGGGCACCATTATTACATTTTTTGTAGCTTCCTGTATAGCCTCTTTCCGTTCCTGCTTCTCTTTTTCCGAT
>SDBT01019369.1_pt1 | contig 10666 bp, 19 predicted proteins | sample 2277101 | NCBI WGS metagenome assembly SDBT01 (sample SAMN10404973, study PRJNA504765) | marine sediment metagenome | isolation source: marine sediment core GS10_PC15, 103 cmbsf | place: Arctic Ocean: Southern Knipovich Ridge | collected 2010
GGGCCTCCGAACCGGCCCATCCAGACATTCTCTTGCCCCACCTAATTCGATATCCCTTTGACGGCGACCGACTCACCCCGCCCTCCCGGGCCGGTTGGGTCGAAGGCCGCCTACAGCGGCCTGAGCCGGAGGCCCATTTGTTATCTGCTGCTGAGGACCACGGGGCCACTCTCAACAACTCTCTTGACCCCGCAAGTTTTGGTCATTATAGTCATTTCAACTAGAATGACTGGAGGGTCCTCATGTCAAAGAACCGATCCGTCTCCGAGGTCAAAGCCAAGCTCAGCGAATACATTCGGGACGCCCAACGCGGTGATCCGGTTGTGATCACCCGCCACGGCCAAGCTATCGCTGCACTGGTTGGCTCTGAGCGCCACTGTCTTCTCCGCGATGCCGCTCGTCCTTATGGCGTGCAGATGCGTTGACTTATGCAGCCTGTGCGCTGTTTGCTCTTGCGTTGTCCTCGGAAGTCTGTCTCCGCCAGCAGACACGTTGGCCTGCAGCGTTGCTCTCTTATGCGACCTGGGTTTGTGCGGGAGATTGCTGGGACTATATGTGGGCGGGACTTTGGGTCTGGGTTTTCTGTGAGATTTCAGCGGTCTGATCGTTGCTGCCTTTTCACGAGCAGCTTCACGTGTCAACCTGTCACGCCTTGCCTTGGGAGAATTTCTCTGTCTGAACGCAGCTTCAGGGCTGGCTTTCAGTATCCCTTTCTTTTGCAGCCTGTGAACCTGGCCGGCGATAGAGTTCTTCGTCACGCCCATCAGGTCTGCGATCTCCTGACGGGTGTGATTGGGGTTGTCTGTGACCAGCTTGGCCAACTCAGCTTGCCTGTCTGGGGTCCAGTGGGGTGCTGACGGCCGCGTGCCTCCCACTCGCTTTCCCATCTTCACGAGTTTTCCGACTTGGTAGGTGATGGTGTTCTTGTGACACTGGAAACGCACGGCGCACGACTCACGGGAGACGCCTTGATCCAGCAGCCTGTTCAGCTTGTCGAGCTTGTCTTGGGTCCAGCGTTCGTTGGTGTGGTGGGTGTCTGGCATCGTAGTTGCTCCGCTTTCTTTGGATGATGTTTCCTGAGTGCCGTCAGCAATGGATCGCCATACGGCACTGTGGTTGACGCAGTCATGGCGCTGAAGTTGGGCGCGGCGATATAGCCCCGGCGTTTGGGTTTGTCGATCAGCCCAGCCGCCACAAGATGGCTTGTCACCCTGCGTTTACCAATCTTCAATCGCCCTGCGATGAAGTTGATCGATCGCCCGGCTTGAAAGAGCCAGACGATCTCACTGTCTTCAATCTTGATCATGCTTTGACCTTGACCTTGGGCATTTTTATTTTCACGGACGGGGGTGGAGTTGGATCGGTCAGCAGCGTGTCTGCCGGCCGTGTCTTCATTTTGGGTGGGTTTGCTCTGGTCAGCCTCTCCGCCATTGCCACCGCGTCTGCGTCCACTTCCTCTTTGTCAGCAGCAATGCGCTCCCCGTCTTGTGCGTTTGTGGGTTCTGTGGGTTCGATGTCTGGAGCTGACGGCGCAGGCACTGGAAGTCCAGCAGCCACCAGCCTGAGTTTTTCTTCCTCGATCAATTTTGTGATATAATGCTGTGCCTTGCGTAAATCCTGCAGGCCGCTCTTTGTTCTCCAGCGTGCCAGATATTTTACAGCGTTGCCGTCGAGAAAGCCCAGCTTCCACGCAGTAATCGCGTCCCACGGCTGGATGGTGTGATTTTTATAGTGGTCTCCGCCCACTTGGACTTCATTCGCTTTCATGAGTAGTTCTCCTTGGTCTATGGTTTCGGTTTCAGTGCGCGCCCCGTTTAGTCGGTCGATGGCTGTCTGCAGCTCTCGCCGGGACTTAACAGCCATGTCTCTAGTCAAATCCAGAATCTCTGGTGTTGGCTCGGATGTGAAAAAATCTTTGAAACTCATACTCCCTCCTTGGTTGTGGTTGTCAGTCTCGCGGCAATTTCATCAGCTTCAGCTATCTCGTCTTGGCTTGCGTAATCCAGCTCGCCAAATCCAGAGACTGAGTAACCGATCAACTGCGCGAATTGCGCCCTGTCTTCGTCGCTGAAGTTCATCGTCGCCAGCATGTTCATGTCTGTGGGGCCGTGATCCAGCAGATGCTGGACGATAACGTTTGGGACGAACCTGATCACATCATCGGAATCCACATAAATCTCCTGTCTTGGGTGGACGGAAAGTGATGCGTTCTCCTGCCCCGCTTCCTGCTGATGTTGTACCGCCAAGATCGACTCTCTCTTTTGTTCTTCGATGGCCTCCAGTGCGGTTTCCATTAGTTCTTCCACCGCACCAACGGGGCATTGGGTGTCTGCGTTGCTTGGCCCTGGCCCAAGCGTCACGTTGTGCGTCTCGCAATGGGCGTATGTCTCGCCACCGGCCATCGCGCCGACGCCGTGCTGGTGCATTGGTCCGGTATTCATCACGATGTTGCATTTACTCATTGTTTTTCCTCTTTAAATTGATGCCAAGGGTGTGAGATTTGATGCCATCAATGAACCGCTCTAGGACGGTCAGCCCGGCAGCACTGGTCAATCTCACTTCGCGTGTCTGTTCGAGTGGTGTTCACCCCACCCTCCAGTTTTGTCGAAGACGCCTTGGCTCGCCTAGCAGAATACGCCGGGCAATGAATTAGGTGTTGTTCTCCCTTTCGAAATCTGTCGGGAAAAGGTATTCACACGATCGCGGTACGTCCGCACAAAACGTTTCTTCCGTGACTGGTGGGGATTCAGGCAAGCAGCATGAGTCCCAGACACCCCAGGCCGCGACAGCAGCCAGGAAAGCGAGCACGGTTACATAGGCTCTCATATGAACATCCTGTTTGAGTTGAGTACGATAGCCCAAATGGTGCCACCGTTGCCTGTGGGAAGCGGGCTTGTTTTGCCGGTGTCAAACACCAGCCCTGCGTTCACAAGCTCAGTGATGCGTGGCTGCAGACCGTAGTAGTGAGATCGTCCCACCGCCTCTGCGACTTCCTGCGCGTTCAGCCCTGCAGGGTTGTCTCTGAAAGCCTTGAGCACCTGCATCCGCATTGGCACGCGGTTGACGCTGTTGCCTGCAGCTTGAGAGGTGCCAGACTTAGTGTGTTGATACCCCACGCCTTTTTTATCATACGGCATCACTTATCTTCCTTGTCTGTGATCTCAGCGCCCAAGTTCAGCTGTCTGACCAGTATGCGCGCTGATTCAATGCCAGCGACTGTGGCCACGTGGTGCCACTCGCCTTCAGGTAATGTCTGCCTGATAACGTCTACATTTTTGCTGCGGAGCCGCGTGACGATTTCATAGTGCGTTCTCATGTCACGCGCTCCCGTCATCCGGCAGGAAATACATCGGAGTTTCAACGCATTTGTACGCAAAACCGGTGGTTATTTCCAAGATAGACCCGTCTGCGTGAGGCACGATCAACGTGACACGACCCATGTTGATCCATCCCGTATTCTGCGTACCGTCATCCAGTATCACAGTGATTTTTTTCCATCGTTCATTCATTTCAAAACGCTCCTTATGATGGCGCGAACGCGCTGGCTGTCCTTTGTTTTTCCTCTGTGCCATTTGCCGATAGCTCGCAGCGCCTTGCGCAGCTTGACGATTTCGGGATCGACATACGGCGCGACTTCCGGCATTTTCTTGTCACTGTGGACAAAACTAACGTCACCGGATGTCAGAATGGCGTACTTCTTTGACGTTATTTTCTGGCATAACTGAATTGGCGTCTCATGTTTTCTGGCAAAGGCCAGAGATTTCAGATGACACCCGTCCAGCGTTGAAGCAGAGCGCATACCGCTGTCTGGCGTGGTTTGCCCCGCTGATGTCCACGCCAACAACAAGACAAAGAACACGAACCCATTCATGGACCATAGGCCAGCGTTGGCGGGCCGATGTGTCTCCAGTCCCATATGAACCAAGCGTGGTTGAATGAAGGGGCCGCACCTTTGCGCTCGAACCAGACGATGCGTTTGGTCAGCACAACTTTTTTGGCGAAAGGACACGGAGCGTTGAAAAGGTGCTGTCTGGTTTTGGCGTGGTCATAATCTGTCCGCAGCAGCATTGCCACGAGACCTTTATCTATCTGCGTCAGGCTCAAAGCGTGTTCGATAAATTCCTGAGCTTTGCCATACGGCGGGTTGGTAATGATCGCCTCAACGTTCCTTAATTTCTGTAGCTGCAGGAAATCTTGCCCCGTGCTGATGTCAGAATAAGTGACATGCGCTCCCAGCTTTTCCAGCGCGTTGACCATTGCTTTGTTTCCAGCAGCTGGCTCCAAAACCCTGCGGATATGATGAATGTGGGGCCATAGCGCCTGCGTGACCCAGTTAGGTGTTTCGTAGAGATCATCTTTGATTCGTTTGTAGCCGCTTTCTCGTTGACTCATCTTGTTTGCTCCGGTGGTTTAGTGCCTCGACGATCCGCACCCGTATCAACAATTGCTGGCGTAAAGTGGCGATGGCCAGGTTGTAACTCTCGCGGGTGTTTTCTCGTGCGTCATACTTTTTCATGCCGCCACTCATAGACGCAAATGGCCCGCTTGACAACTAAATGTTACCGGCCTATGTAATATTGCATGATTTGTGAACCAGAAAATAAAGAAAAAACGGCTGAAGTCCTCGTTTCTCACACCATTGGTGACAAGACTCTCAACCTGGACCCTTCAGAGTACCGGCTGCAGTTTTCTGCGGCGGGCATCCTCGAAGCGCTTGGTGGAGCAGTTAAAATCCGCGAGGAATTGGCTCGGTACGACCTGCCTGAAGTGAGTCGAGCCACTATTAATATGTGGCGATACCGGAACTCAATCCCCCCTGACTGGCTCGCCACCATGCTCGTTGTTGCTGATCGTATGGGCATTGATCTCGATCTAAAGCAGCATGTCATCGCTGTTGTCCGCAAACCCCTACGCGACAGGCTGGCAGAGCGCATCGCCACCAACACACCCTCGGTATTCAAATGATGACCGTGATGGACTGGTTCATGCTCCTTGCGTTGGTACTCTTGTTCTACTTTGGCGTGTGGCTATGAGAGTGCTTGGCATCGATCCCGGTCTGAGTGGAGCGCTGGCTGTGGTTGACACGTGTTCTGACTGTCTGCTGATAAGTGACATCCCAACCGTCACCGTCGCACACGGCAAAGGCAAGCGAGCGCACATTAACGCTTGGGCGATGCGCCGCTGTATCGTGAACATGGGGCCAATTGATCTGGCGATCATTGAGAAAGTTTCAGCCATGCCGAGGCAAGGCGTCACTTCCACGTTCCGGTTTGGTTACGCAGCTGGCTTCTGTCTTGGCGTTGTGACCGGCTTGGGCATCCGCACCGAACTAGTCACTCCGCAAGCGTGGAAGAAAGCAATGAAAGTCGGGCGGGAGAAAGACCAAGCCAGACAGATAATCACTGATTTGTACCCCTTTAACGTGGACAGTTTCACACGCAAGAAAGATGTAGACCGGGCGGAAGCAGCATTGATTGCTGTCTACGGTCTGCGAACCATTGGAGCACCCTCATGAACGACAAATTCATAGCCAACAGGAAAGAATTCGAAGACACCATCACCACCTTGGTCGAAGGCTTTCTGAAGGGTGAGCTGCACGCCTGCGCTGTGACCTTCATGGACGATGAAGGCACTGTGACCTCAATGCGCGGCGGCTGTCCTGACTGCCTGCAAATGATAATGGAAGAACTCATAGACGAAGACCCTCAAGACATCGCAGACCTGTCTCCTGAGAGGACTCTCCAATGAGTTACGCTCCATGTCTCAAGTGCGGGGCACCCACCAAATACAGTCGCTACTACAACAAGGCTTTACTGGATCAAACCATAGAGATCAAGCGGCTGCTAGACGACAATGAGCGTGTGAGGTGGATGTTTGAAGAATTGCAGAAAGAAAACAAGCATCTGACAAAAACACTGCGTCTTAAAGAGGAAGCCAGACAAAATGACTGACCTATACGCCTACCAAGAGGACGCAGTTGACTGGATGCTGGACGGCACATTCACACGCTTTGTCGCCAGTGACCCAGGTCTGGGCAAGACAGCCATCGCCATTCGGGCGGCTGATGTCGTTCAGGCCAAGTGGATATGTGTCTGCTGCCCTGCCGTGGGTCGGGCGCACTGGGTGCATGAGTTCAAAAAGTGGGCAACGATCGAGCGCTCGGTTGATTCAGTGCGTACCGGCGAAGGCGTGCCTATCACCAACGTGGTGATCACTTCATACGATCACCTGTCGCGCCGTAACTCTCCCGTACTCAAGGTGCTGATGGCCCGTGACTGGGATGTACTGATCTTGGATGAAGCTCACTATCTCAAGTCACGTGGTTCGAACCGAACCATTGCTGTGTACGGCGCGGACACAAACAAGATGGGTGGTCTGGCCGGCAAGGCAAAGCATGTCTGGCCGCTGTCTGGCACCCCTGCGCCTAATCATGCCGGGGAACTCTGGACACATCTGCACGCCCTCTACCCAGAAGCGATCCCTTTCATGGGCGCTCGCATAACCAAAGAGAACAGGCCGCTGGCGGAGCATGAGTTCCAGCAGAAGTTCTGCGTGGCCAAGCAAACAAAATTTGGTCTGCAGATCACCGGCTCGAAAAACCTGAAAGAGCTGAAAACCGCTATCGAACCTTACATCCTGAGACAGCAGAAGAAAGATGTGCTGCCAGACATGCCGCCTTTGAATTTCTGTATTGAACCGTTGGACCCAAGCGATATGCGCTTCCGGCCGCCAGCCAGTTCAGACAAGTTTGATGCCCTCTCAAAGCTCCAAGGTGACGAACTCCTGTCAGCTTTGCGATCTCAGGACATAGAATTGAGCACTGAGAGACGCATGACGGGGATGATCAAACTTCCTGTCTGTCTGGAATGGATACGCGCTGAACTGGACGCCAATGCCCGTAAGCTCATTGTGTTCGCGTGGCACAAGGAAGTGATCGACAAAGCCATGATCGGGCTGGCGGGGTTCCGCCCGGTCAAGCTCGTTGGCGGAACCTCGGACAAAGACCGTGATGAAGCGATCGATCTGTTCCAGAACGATCCCATGACGCGGGTGTTCATTGGCAACATCAAAGCCGCTGGCACTGTCATCACCCTCACGGCTGCGTCCGATGTTGTCTTTATAGAGAGCAGCTGGACCCCGAACGAAAACTACCAAGCCGCCTGCCGTGCTCACAGGATCGGGCAGAAGGATGGCGTCTTGGCTCGTGTGCTTTGTTTAGAGCACTCAGTTGACGCGGTGATCCAGCGTGTGCTGGTCCGCAAGCAGAATGAACTCGTGCAATTGTTTGGATAGGAGAAGACTCAATGTCTACGTCAGCAACCCCCAACTACCCTTTCTCGGTTACGTTCTACGGTAAAGATATTATAGAGGTGCGCCAATCCATGCTGGATTATTTGGCCGACAACGTTGCCCCAGGAGTCGTTAAAGCTGATACTCCTAAAAAATCACGTAAACCAGCCAAAAAGAAAGCAAAAGCAGATACGCCTGGCGCTAACGGCTCGGAAGATACCGCCCCGGCTCTGTCCGCAGACACAGACACAACAGCTGAAACACCTGGGGAGTATACCCCGTCACCTTCGCACCACGAAGAAACCCCCGAAGAAACCACCGAAGAAATTACCCCTGAAGAGCACCCTAATGTTTCGTTGGCGTACAACTCAGCGCTTGAGCAGTTGATGGAGGTCTACAACGGCTCGACTGATGGCGCTTACGAAGTCACGCTCTTGCTGGAAGAGTATCGCGTGGCCAGCTTCAGGGAGATTCCTGAAGACCGGGGCGTGGAACTGCTGGACAAAGCTAATGGTATCGTCGCGGCGCTGAAGCAGAAGGAAGCGGAGAAAGCAAAGGCCACTACATGACGGCACACGCCAAACTCTCGGCGTCTGGGTCTTCGATCTGGATGAACTGCCTTGGCTCGGCGCATCTTAACGCTGGGCGCAAAGGCACCACCTCGCCCTATGCCATCGAAGGCACGAACGCCCATGCGATGGCTGAAGACCTGTTGTCTGGCAAGCATGTCTTACCCACAACGGACGAAGGCAATGAAATGCTGGAAGCCGTGCAGGTCTATGTGGACTTCTGCAGGGCGATCACACCAGCACACCTTAAATCCGTGGCGTTCATCGAACAAAGTGTGAAGCTGGATGACCTTTGGCCGGGGGCGAAACCGATAGACCCGTTGTTTGGTCAGTGCGATTACATCTGCGTGCATGGGAAGACACTGAACGTGGTGGACTACAAACATGGCAAGGGTGTTCCCGTCGAAGTCAAAGGCAACACGCAGACACGCTACTACGGGCTGGGTGCTTTGCTCATGATGGAAGACCCCCAGATCACACAGGTCAACATGACCATCGTCCAGCCGCGTGCGCCGCACAGTGATGGACCCGTTCGCACCGAAAGCATGACCGCTTTGGATTTAATGATGTGGGGGAAGAATGAACTCAAACCGATTGTTGATCAGATCGAAGTGGCCAAGGAGGGCGAACTACCGCTTACAGACGGCCCGTGGTGCCGGTGGTGCCCTTCTTTGGGTGTCTGCCCTCAAGTCCACAAGAAGGCTATGGCTGTGGCTCAGACAGACTTTGAGCCTACATCGCCCGAACCGCCCAAGCCCCAGACCCTAGATAACACCCAATTGACCACGATCTTGAACGCATCAGAAAGAATCAGGGCGTGGTTGGCAGCTGTCCAGGGTGAAGCGTCTTCACGCATCGATCAGGGTCAGCAGATCGCTGACTGGAAGCTGGTCAGCAAGCGTGCGAACCGTGCTTGGAAAGACCCTGCAAACGCAGAGCTGACAATGAAAGCTGAAGGGTATGGAGACCTAGTGATATTTGTGCCTGAGAAACTGAAATCACCCACTCAGATACTAGCTTGGCTAAAGAAGCAGAAGTTCGATCCGGCCTTTTTGGACGATCAAATCCACAAACCAGACACCGGCACCACGTTGGTTCCGGCTAGTGACAAGCGCCAGGAAGTTGCCTCTGGTCCTACGCTTGATTTTGATATAGTATCTGAGGACTGAAACGTAGAAACGACAGAAACGATGGAGACTACCAATGGCAGACTCAACTGTAAAACCTATCCGCACACCAGTCGGTATCCTTTCTTTCCCCGCTCTATTTGAAGCCAGATCGCCCGCACCCGGTGCCGATCCTCGCTTTCAGATCAACTTGCTCTTCGACAAAGAAGCGCAACAGAGTGAGGAATATAAGGACTTGCAAAACGAGATCATCAAATGCGCCAAGGAAGCCTTTGGCGACGATGTTGATTTCGGTTCGATCCGGTTGCCGCTTCGCAATGCCGGTGAGAAAAAGTATAATGGCTATGACGAAGGAAGTACCTTCATTGCCCCGTGGTCCAAGTCGAAGCCGGGCTTGGTCGATGGTCGTCTGCAAGAGCTTTACGATCCGAACGATGTGTGGGCCGGGCAAAAAGCTCGCGCAACGATCAAACCTTTCCCTTACAACACTTCAGGGAATCGCGGTGTGTCTCTGGCTCTGAACAATGTCCAGATCGTCAAGAAAGATATGCCTCGGATGGATGGCCGCGTAGCCGCCAATGAGGACTTCGAACTTGTCGGTGATGGATCAGGTCACGAGGCTGACGAATCAGGAACAGCTGCGATCTTTGGCTAGTCTTCGCGCCACTGATTTGTAGTCAAACCTGAGTGCCCTCGGCTTCATACGCTTAATCCAGCCGAACCCTGTTGTCGGGGGCACAATTTCTCTGGAGCACCACCATGCCTGTATGTCATATTGACGTAGAAACGATCAGCCTTGTTGATCTCAGAAAAGTCGGCGCTTTCAAGTACGCCGCAGACCCCTCAACCAGAGTAATTATTTTCTGCTATGCCTTTGACGATGGCCCCGTGCAGACATGGTTGCCCGAGACACAGACCATCCCCCCTGCATTGTTAAATCACATCCGCAACGGTCTCCCCTGTCTGGCGTGGAACTCTGCTTTCGAGAAAGTCATCATAAAAGAACGCCTCAAATTGAATGCGAACTTCACCTGCACGATGGCCGCTGCTGCGTACCAAAGTTACCCTCTCGCGCTGGGGCAGGCAGCTGATGCTGTCGGGCTTCCCATAGGCAAAGACAAGATTGGCCACGCCCTCATGCGGCGGATGTGTAAACCCCGTTCGCACGCTGCAGGGCAAGAGCCTGAGTGGTGGCACATCACAGACCCGGTGAAGTTCCAACGTCTGCAGGCATATTGCCGGATGGACGTTATTGTGGAGCGCATGATCCACCGTAAGCTCAAGACAGGGTTGCCGCTTCAAGAGGCTGAAGTCTGGCGCATAGATCAAGCCATGAATGAACTGGGCGTGCGGCTGGACAGGGACTTGGTGAAAAAACTTCAGCACATTGTTGAGAAAGAGCAGACCCGTCTGGACAATGAAATGTATGCGGTCACAGGCGGTGTGGTTCAACGCTGCTCACAGGTCGGCAAGCTCAAGGAATGGATCAAAGACACTACTGGTTACGAAGTTGATTCATTGGACAAAGAAAACCTCGTCAACATACTAGAACAGTTTCGCACTCGCAGCTCACTGATGACCTTTTCCAAAGTCAGGGTTGCACTGAAACACAGGCAGGAAGCCGCCAAGAGTTCCACCGCCAAGCTGTCTGCCATGTGGAACCACGCATCTGACAAAGAC
>SDBT01019371.1_pt1 | contig 10665 bp, 8 predicted proteins | sample 2277101 | NCBI WGS metagenome assembly SDBT01 (sample SAMN10404973, study PRJNA504765) | marine sediment metagenome | isolation source: marine sediment core GS10_PC15, 103 cmbsf | place: Arctic Ocean: Southern Knipovich Ridge | collected 2010
CCTCAATATGCTGCGGAAACGTATCACTGGAAAACACAATTTGCTTATTTGCCTCATACAACGAGTTAAAAATGTGAAAAAATGCTTCCTGGGTTTGCTCTTTATTGGAAATGAATTGCAGATCATCGACTAATAGTACATCTATTGATTGGTACTTTGCCCGGAACCTATGCACCTTATCAAAACGTATGGCATTGATAAATTCAGTTACAAATCGATCGGCTGTTTGATACAAAATTGTTCGATGCTTATTTTTTGCTTTAATCTCGTTGCCAATTGCATGCAATAGATGTGTTTTGCCAAGGCCAGACCCACCATAAATAAACAAAGGATTATAGAGCGTTCCCGGTTTTTCCGTAATCGCATGAGCAGCAGCATACGCCAAAGAATTACTTGAACCAACAACAAAGGTATCAAATGAATAACTTTGATTAACCTGACCAATCTGCTTGCGCCGGCCAGATTTTGCCACCTCTGTCCCGGTTTTGAGTACATTAACAGGAACGACCGTTGGCATAGTATGCACTCGCTCATCAATTGTCTTATCATCTTCAAATACAATTTTGGGGCTTTCAACATGCAGCAAACGACCTAAATGAAGTTGCAGGAGCAGCATGTAATGCTTGCAAACCCAATTTTGCACAAAAGCATTGGGCGCTTGTAAATAGACCGTTTTTTGTGATGCGTCCCATCGATGTAAAGAAATAGCTTTAAACCATGTCTCTACCACACGGCTGCCAACTTCTTCGCGTACAATTTTCAAAAATTCTTGCCAAGTACCGTCTATCACGGCATATCTCATTTATAAGGTGTTGTTATCCGAATAAGTCCCATTACTAGAAGATCCTCCGCTTGAGTATATCTACTGTACCATATCACCTATAGTTCGAAAAGATTAGAAGAAAAAAGATACTAACTATTGCGTAAATATGCCATTACCCCATTACAAATACCACGGGCAATACCATGTTGATAAAAAGGACGGGCTAATAATGCTGCTTCACGCTCATGTGATAAAAATCCAATTTCCACAAGCGTTGCCGGCATAGTAGTTCCTAATAAGACTTGAGAAATAGCATGTTTAGTACGACGATCTACTACCGTTTTATTATACATGCGTACTGTATCCAACAATGAATGGTGTACTTGCTGTGCAAGTAGATTACTTTTTTGATAACGATCATGTAACCATTGAGAAACAAGGTGGCTATCAGGTGGTGATAACGTAGAAAATTGTTGCGCAAATAATGAGGAGGTAATGCAATAGGTTTCTATCCCATGTATATGCTTTTTCGCCGATGCATTGGCATGAATTGAAATAAACAGATCAGCATTTTTTGCATTAGCCATCAAAGTTCGTTGATCTAAGGGCACCGTACAATCTACCTGACGCGTTAAAAAAACTTCAACTCCTTGCATTCGTAACAACTGTGCAAGCAAAGAGCCTACCTGCAAGGTAATATCTTTTTCGGAAACGTTACCGCAACCGATTGCGCCCGCATCTGCCCCCCCATGGCCACAATCTATTACAACAGCATGCGTTGGGGTTCGAGCAGCGGTACGCAGTATTGGCCTTCCTTTATTGCGCAATTGTTCAAGTATTTCTTTATTATAAAAACGAAATACAATCCCTTTTTGCATGCTTATAGAATCAAAGGTATCGTAACTCATATCAACTTCTGCTGGATTGTAGCTCACAACAAGACGCACCCCTTCAATCGGTTTATTGACGATTTCGATACGTACACTATAGGTGCTACCTAATGAACCATTGAGTGCTGAAATCATCTTTTCAACATCACCAGATTTAACCTGCGTATAAGGAAAGAAAAAAATTCGTCGCTCAAGATCATCCGCACGTGAAGCGGGTATAATATCAATCTTTGGAGCACGAGCAAAATAAAAAACCAGATTTCCTAATTCCAATTGAGGAGCGGCATCTTGTAAATCTCCTTTATGGTGAAAAATTTTGTTAAGCTGATTCATCCGTTCCACTGCCACCATTATTCCCGTTGAACAGAACAGAACAGTCACCATAGTAATTATGCATCGTTTACGTAGTACATTCATACTCCCTCCCCCTGTGCGGTCTAACGCAATTAACATCCCCTAATCTATCCCAATGTTACCATCATGAATGTCAAATAAGCAATAATATTTTTCTTTTTTATATTTTATTTTAAAAATAATTAAGTAATTTTATGATTTATTAACCAATTAAGACTCGCTCATATCGGTTCAGCCCAATATACTAAGCGACGCGAAGATTCCCATGCACGAACAAAATCGGCAAATGAATACCGACGAAGCGTTCTTTTGTGTGACTTGAATGCCGGGTCATGACAAATTACTTCTTTCTTCTGAGCATCCCAACCAACAACAACCAATAAGTGGCCATCGCGGTACGGTTTAGCTGCACCACGCAATGATCCTCTCACGCTCACAATTATTGGGACATTACGCTTAAGTTGCTTGTATAAATCAACAAACGAATTAAGTCTTGTTGGAAAAATCCAAGACGTACCTGCCAATCGTTCAAATGCATGCGCCGTATTAAATGGCCAACTACCATATGCCTGCAAGCCATGATCAAACACGTGCCCCGCAAAATCAACATGATCAATCTGCTGCCCCGTTAAATAACGAACAAGAATCGTGCACGATGTGGGAGAGCAAAGACGATCTTTGTCCGAATGATTGAGCGCAAACTGCGATAACTTAGGAACATGCGTTATATGATGCGATGATAATCGTTTGATTCGATTGTCATATGATTCTGCTTTAAATTGATTATAATTAGCTGTAGCTGCCGCAAAGCCGAGCAGTTGTGCTATGCGTGCGCCATCTTGCGCCCTTACTTTAATGCGAAATCCATCGGCATGCTTACCTTTTTCAATCTCCAGACGTACATGAGTATAGTGGCTCAACCCATCGGTTTTACTTGCATACGAACGCTGCACTCCTGCGCCCCAATCCATCATATGATGCCACGTGCCCCATTGTTTGTTGCGTGCATTGCGGGCCTGCACATAAAAAGAAAAATATCCTTGTTCTGGACGTAATGCATTCCAAGAAAAAATCAATTGAGAAAATAATGGAACCGCTTCTTTTACAAACAAAAGCGTCGGTTTATTGTGCAGGTGTTTCCGATCTGATTCAGACAATGTTTTACGATATGTCCACACCCAGTCATTGGTAGCAGATAAATCGTAAACCCACGATAGCTTAAATGCTGCCAACACCAGTATGACTAACCATATATTTACGCGAATCTTCATAACACTCTCCCTGGCCGCAATTTTTATTCTAAGAATATATTACTATTTGTACTGACCAAATAGCAACACTTCGCAAAAAACAGCCTTCTCTTATGCAGATCTCTTGTCCTCAATAAGCAACATTGGCCATACTTATTACCAGGAACATCACAATCTCAAGTGCAAAAATGGGAATAATGCATGAAAAATAAACAGTATCGGTCCCTTGGCAATCTTCTTCTTATCCTTATACTCTGCTATACGCCCTTTTCTGCAACAACACAAAGGAAAGCACTGATAGTCGTGCCAGTAGCCGATTTGGTATGCCAACCACTTAAGTCATTGCATCCTAACAAGAATATCGCTCAGATATATAAAGAATTGCCGCTCGCTCATGCGGGCAAAATAACACCCCTTTCGTGCCCACGAGTACATCAACTACTATTCAATGAAGTGGTTAATGTAATTAAAGAAACTGATAATGAGGTGCTCATTTCTATTCAAAACGTGTATTACAAAAAAAGTTCCAGCACTAAACACCACACCAATTATTGGACTCTGAAACAAAATATTATGACATTTAATAATTTGACCCGGCATAATGTCGACGTGAATATGATTCCACAACCTATTGATTTTCAGAGCAATAACGTGGCATCATACAATCGCAATACTATCGCACTGACAAGCCCTTTTTTTGACCCGATTACCAAACAAACCTTCTCTGCTGGCACACGGTTTGTACAAGCAAAAAAACAACCTTACAAAAATAAAAAAGTAGTTTTTGTATTCAATCCAACAATGCAAAAAATGCGCAGAACAACCATTCCGAAAAAGATCTGTCTTGCCCAGACATTTAAAACGAGACACGAACAAATACAAAAATACCTACAGATACTCAAGCAATGGGCGCACAGGCCTGATGGCATTATTCCCTACGTATGGGGTGGCTGCAGCTTTACCACTGCCTGTTCCAAAACAGCTTTTACGCAAAAAACCCAAAAAATAGACAATCAAATCGCCTCATTTTTTGTGCGCACTCAAGATACTCAGGCCACTAAAAATGGCTTTGACTGTACCGGTATTATTACCCGTGCCGCACAGCTGTGTGGCATCCCATACTTTTTTAAAAATACCTACACACTTGCACACACCTTAAAATCACTCGACCACAAAAAAGCATTACAAGAAGGTGATCTTATTTGGATTCCCGGCCATGTTATGGTGGTTGCAAACTTACAAAAAAATACCCTGATCGAAGCACGCACATATGACCATGGATACGGCAAGGTTCATGAGATCGAACTGAATAAAGTATTTAAAGATATACGCACCTATAACGACTTGAAAAAAGCTTTCTTTAATAAGAAAAAACTTTCCCGCATAGATAAAAACGGTAACATTGCCGATCGTTTTCCACATTTTAAACTGCTTAGCTTGGCAAATGTATGGCAATGAGCATTTACTGCCACTTGCCAAGAACGGTATAGCCGCCATATACCTTTTGTCCTATACCAACGGCAATGGTAACATTGTCCGGCAAAAATACCTCAACCCGCGAACCAAAACGAATCATGCCAAACTTCTGTCCGGCATTAATCAGCTCGCCTTTTTTTACCCAGCAACAAATACGCCGTGCCACCGTTCCCGCAATTTGGCGAACCAGTATTTTTCTGTCACCATCTTGTTGTATCTCTATATCATTTCGCTCGTTATACTCTGAGCTTTTAGGAACAAATGCAAGGTGAAACGCTCCTGGCTTGTACTGCACCGTCTTAAGCTCCCCACAGATAGGAGACCAGTTTACATGCACATCAAAGGGGGACAAGAAAATAGATACTTTTTGCGCATAGCCATTAAAGCTATTTAATGGATCGTACTGAATATCGATTACTTTACCATCAGCCGGACAAATTATCACTGAATCGTCCTGTAAAGCTTGCGCACAAACACGATGAGGATTACGAAAAAAAAGAACGGAAAAAACAAGCAATACCAAAGCGCTATACAATAAGGGCCGAAAAAAGCGCAATCCAATGGCTCCCATCACAAACAAAGCCACTAGAATAGACTGTCCTTCAGTCCAGATTAAGTTATCAGTTATTAGTTCCCACATATCGGTACCCTTAAAACTATTACTATACGCGCTTGCTTAAGATACTTTTTTTTATAGCCCTTCGACAAGCTCACTTCTACGCAAATGCTTCGCCGCGCAAGCAGGATGAACGGGAAGGAGCGAAAACTGGCCTGCCATCCGTAGCTTGCCAAGCCGGAAGGCCTGGATAAGCGAAGGCTGGTGCGCCCGACAGGAATCGAACCTGTGACCTACAGATTAGGAATCTGTTGCTCTATCCTACTGAGCTACGGGCGCTTATTCACATTTGGCCCAACGCCTTTATAAAACTTAGTTATCAATTCCTTAGAAAAGCTGGCCTGCCAGCCGTAGCTTGCCAAGCCTGAAGGCCTGGATAAGCGTAGGATGGTGCGCCTGGCAGGACTCGAACCTGCAACCAACGGATTCGAAGTCCGGTACTCTATCCAATTGAGCTACAGGCGCATATCGTTGTTATTATTTGTAACAGAAAAATGGAAAAATGGCGAGAAAAACGGACAAAAAAGCTATGAATTGTTATTCGCCATTTCTCGTTCTCGCTTGCCAGTATTGCATGTTATTTTGAAATCTTTTTCGCTGGTTTTTTTCAGCGGGAGGATTTCCTTGTATAAGCTGCTGCAGATTGGAAAGCAGTAAGGCCGAAAGTGATTGCTTATTTCTGGTACTCGCGTGTTTGCGCTCTTTTGCATCCATCTCGTCGTCTGTTGTCGTAGGAGAATCCCAATCAATAAAGTTCTTTTGTTCATCTTTCTCTGAATCCGATCCATCATCATGCCAGCTAATGGGGTTTGAGTTCGTTGATTCTTCATCGACAAGAAACAATTCATCAATGGTACAGTACCGTCCACATCTGCCAAACTTATTGATGTGTATATCAATAAAATAAAGCGGGTACGTAATCGTACTGATCTTGCCATAGTAACATTGCTTTCTACTCTTATTGTTTCTACCTTGAACAACAACGGTATCCCCGATGTTGAGCTCGTCAGGTACACACGTTCGCAACCGCCGAACATCCGCTTCATCAACAATACTACCAATAATTTTTTCCCGTTTTTCTTGCGTCATTGTATAAGAGCAAACGGGACTGAACAACATCAATGTCATAAAAAACATCTGTAAACTATTCATATGTTTTTCCTTTATCCTTTATCTACTACTCGTTTGAAATATGCCAAAAATTCTTTGTTACCCGCAGCACCCGTAATAGGTGATTCAATGACGCCTACTGCCTCAAAACCATACGCTTTAATCCCTTGCGTCACCCGCTCAATTACCTGCTGGTGAACCTTAGGATCTTTGACAATACCACCACGGCCAACATCTTCTCGTCTTGCTTCAAACTGTGGTTTGATCAACACAATCAACTGACCATTTTTTTTTAAAAGACTCGTTACCGCATCCATCACTTTTAGCACAGAAATAAATGATAAATCTAGAGTGACCACATCAACCTGTTCACCAACGCTTTTCAGATCTCGTAGATTGGTCCGTTCTAAAATAACCACCTGTGGATTAGTACGAATTTTTTCATGGACCTGACCATAGCCAACATCGATACCGTACAGTTTTTTCACACCACGTTGCAGCAAGCAGTCAGTAAAACCGCCGGTTGAGATACCCGCATCGAGTGCAACCAATCCAGTAACATCAATGTTAAATTCATCAAGTGCTTTTTCTAACTTATATCCAGCACGGCTGACGTATTTGGGCTCTTCAATTGCAAGTCCAATATCCGCATCACTCGCCACCTGAAACCCCGGCTTGCTAACTACTTTACCATCAACGGTTACTTTGCCCTGCATAATCCAGCTTTGGATTTGTCGCCGACTATATGTTGGTTCATGCTCTTGAACAAGCTGATCAAGCCGTTTTTTTAGTTTTGTCATAGTAACTATATTTCGCCAATCAAATTGATGTATTGATAAACCAAGTATAGCATAAAAAGCACGTCTGGGCCTCTCAGCTTTTCTCTGCGGCCCCTGCCAATTGCACAAGAGTTTTGGACATTGGATAAACAAAATCAGTGCTCAGTCGCTCTTCTTCGGCAAGTACCCGCTTAAGAGAAAAAACCACAAATACATCCAGATCAGTCTTTAACGTAATAAACCCGGTCTTCACACTCAATTTGAGCGCTTGACGCAAGCCGTCTAAGGTCTGCACTTTCTTACCATTAATTTCTTGGATAATGTCTCCTGACATCAATGTGCGTAAACGATGGGCGTAGGATCCTGCAAAGACATGCGTGATGACCAAAACCGGCTCACGCTTGTTTTCTGGTTGATGAAATCGCACCAATTGTGGCGCTTTATCTACCAGCAGCGGCAAGTGATTATCAGCCAACTCCATAATAACCAAGCCTCCCATTACCTCATAAGAAACTTCTTCAAAATCGGGGTACAGTCGCCGAATCGGATTAACGTCACCAAGCCCATACGTAAATTGAATGTCCACTCGTTCGCCATTACGATACAGCACAAGTTGTACTTGATCGCCCATTTTAAGGCGGGAAATCAAATCATACAGTGATGTTTTGTCGGTCGTCCAAGGCACGCAAGCATCGCCATAGGCATCAACACGAAAACCATTAAATTCATAAAGCACATCACCCGTACGTACACCTGCTTGTTCAAATAAAGAACCTTTAAAGACTGTGCAAATATATAAGCCGGACGGCAACGGATTACCAAAAAATCGTGCTTGTTCATCGTTGGCAAATGAAAACCGCACTCCTAATACCGGTTTACGCAGAAGCTCAGTTGTATAGAGATCATCAAGAATAATAGTAAGTTCATTAACAGGAATCGCATAGCCAACATTTTGTGCAAGCACCATCGATGCTACCGCAATACCAATCACCTGCCCATGTACATTTAAAATCGGGCCACCAGAACTGCCAGGATTGATAGGCGCGGTAATTTGAATTAATGAATGACCACGAATCAGTTCGCGCCCGCTGATCACCCCCGTAACACTTTTGAGCCGATACTGCCCGAGCGGATAGCCAAGCACAAGCACACTATCGGTACGTCGTATTTTATCCGAATCTCCCGAGGCCAAAAAAGGAATCGCGCCAATGGCACTGCGTACTTGTTGCAAATCACCCTCTTGCAAGCGTACTAACGCCAAGTCTCGGTCAGGACACATGCTTACTACCTGCGCATGTAATGGCTGTTGTCCCATGGCAGGAACATGTACCCAAACATGCTTTGCTTCATGAACCACATGCGCACTGGTAATCAGATAACCTTCATCATTGATAAAAAAACCACTCCCGCGATTTTCCCCTTCTTCTTGTACGCGATACGGCTCCAACCAATTAAATCGCCCGACTTGCGCAAATACTTGCACCACGGCATTTTGCACGTATTCTTGAATCTTGCCCCAATGCGCACCCTCATGCACAAGCAATACTTGCTTATCCATTACTACAACCCTTTTACTTACTATGTTGTATTAGCCAATATTATATCAATTTTACTTTGCATATCGCATACTTTTTCTTTGATCTCAGCAACTTCGCAGGCGAGATTGTCTGGGTTACAAATTGGCTCGCAACCTTCAAGTGCAATGTTCTGCAGTGGGTTTGGAATTTGCCAGAACCGCTGATCAAATACATTCGTTACAAATTCATAATTGGTAACATTATTGTACGCCGTGTTTCCGATAATCAAGTTTTGAATACTTGAGCCACTGATGCCAATACCAGCAGGACACTCATTACCTTCAACACAATAAACCTGATTGCCTTTAATAACATTTTTCGTTGGAAATTCAAGTGCATTGAACAAGCGAATGGAAATAGTTGAAATAACCACTCCACCAATTGCTAAGCAGCCACCATCCGGAGACCAATTGACTGAATTAACATCTGCAATACCATGAGCAACAATATCAACTTGTGTTAATGTTTTTGCTGTTTTATCAAATTCAAGTACTTGTATTTCATCACTTATGCCGCCGTCTGAATCTTGTCCTGTCGCCAAGAAACAACCATCAGGAGACCACGAAACTGAATTAACTGTTACACCCACACCTCCATTTGATATTGCCGTCGCGCGCTCAGTAAGTGTCTTGCTGACTTCATCAAATTCATATACACGAATTTCAACACTGCCCGTACCAATTGCACCACCTATGCCCAGGAATTTACCATCTGGCGACCAATTGACTGAGTTGACCGTTGCTCCATGCGTCTCACTATCTCTTAAGGTAAGCGTTTTCGCATTCTTATCAAACTCAAATACTCGAATTTCAACACCGCCACTTGCAGCTCCACCAATTGCTAAGAAACAACCATCCGGTGACCAATCAACTGAATTAACTTCAGCACCATGAGCAACAGTAGCAACTTGTGTCAATGTTTTTGCTGTTTTATCAAATTCAAAAACTTGTATATCATCTTGGCCGCCGTCGGTATCTTGACCTGTTGCCAAGAAACAACCATCAGGAGACCACGAAACTGAATTAACTGTGAGGCCCAAACCTCCATTTGATATTGCCGTCGCGCGCTCAGTCAGCGTCTTATTACATCTATTAAATTCATAGACACGAATTTCAACACTGCCAGTACCTGTTGCACCACCGATTGCCAAGAACTTACCATCCGGTGACCATTCAACCGAATTCACAGTTGCGCCATGCGCCACGCTATCGCGCAAGAGCAAGTTATTCGTTGTTCTGTCAAATTCATAAACGCGAACTTCAACACCAGAACTGGTAGCTCCACCAATCGCCAAAAAGCAACCATCTGGTGACCAATTAACTGAATTGACCGTGTCTCCATGATCTTCCGTTTCTTTCTGTGTCAACTGATTAAAGCTTGACTCCAACAAAATACCATATGGAATTGAGATACCGCTCGATGCTGTTGTTACGTTTGCACTTTCTGAATCAATAATCTTGGAACATTTTTCAGTACCTGCAAATGCAAAGCCCGCAGCAACTGCGTCAGCAACCGTTGATGTCAATGCCTGCGTTGCATTGGCAATACAATTTTCAAATATGTTACCCACACCGCTATCGGTAACAAAACCGTAGACATTCGTGTCATCGCCCGTTGCACCTTCACCAGTACTCAATGCTTTACATCCTCTAAAACAGTTGGTATCAGACGTGAGTAATGAATACCCGGCTTGCTCATTGCAGAATGCCGTACATCCGTCGACAATGATTTTGTGTGATGCGTCAAGCGTCAACCCAGTGGTGTTCGAAACAAGATCGCAATGTTTTACAAAGCTGTTGAATGAATCTTCAAAGCGAATACCTTCAACGCAATCTTTTGCTTTTACATCT
>SDBT01019372.1_pt1 | contig 10664 bp, 12 predicted proteins | sample 2277101 | NCBI WGS metagenome assembly SDBT01 (sample SAMN10404973, study PRJNA504765) | marine sediment metagenome | isolation source: marine sediment core GS10_PC15, 103 cmbsf | place: Arctic Ocean: Southern Knipovich Ridge | collected 2010
GGCGCCGGCGGAAGCTGGGTCAGGCTCTGAGGGAGGCGGTGAGCTGGATGGGCTTGATGGAGGGTCTGGTGAGGCCTCTTCAAAGAGCGCTTTTCGGATTCGGTTCGCATAGGCACCGTAGAACCTGGTCAAGTGTTGGCCGCGGTCAGGAATCTGCTGGCAGATGGCATGAACCCAATCAAGAGGGTGGAGAAAGAGAAGCGTTTCACCGGTAAGCGGATGAGGGGGTGTGGTGAGCACGACGCGGCTATCCTGGGTTTCGCTCACCCCGTCAACTCGAAGGGGAGCGCGGGTGATGTAGCTGGCGAGTTTTTCCAACCGCTGCGGCTCGTCGTCCCAGACGAGCTGCTCCGCATAGACCGAAAAGCCCGAGGGATTCCATTGCAGCAACCGGTTCATGAACTCTTCGGAGAGACGTTCCGCGCGGTGTATTGTTCAATTGTTTCCGGTTTCTGTCTCGGCATCAAGCTACTTGTCAGTGAAAGCATTTAAGCAGCCGCGCTCAAGTAATACCCATGCCGCAGTACGAGCTGGACGAGGAAACGAGAAAAGACCCGTGCGGGTGCGAGGAATCCGTAGAGCTGACGCAAGCGCTCTACAAAATAGTCGAAGGCAGGAAAGAATTCGAGCAGCGGGAAGGCATCCAGTGGGACTATATGTTCGAGCCGATCTGCGATGCAGAGAAAATCCTCGAAGCGTACGAGAAAGCCCGCAAGGAGCAGTACGGGCGCTGATGATTAATGGCTAGTTCCTCATTCCGGAACGGTGCGTACCGCGGCTATGAAATAGGGCTCCGGGTGAGGCGGCGCGGAGTCAACCAGGAGCCGTACCGGATACGAACCCCGGAAGGCCTGTACCACTTCATGGGTCCGGAGCTGTCGAGTGAGTCCAGCGAGCACATGGACGCGAGAAACCAGGTTACTGGCGTTTATCTCGTCGGCAAGGGCGGCTGCAATGGTACCCACGTAGACCCAAAAGAATTCTACAAAGCAGCACTCGTATCGAACAGCTCTGCTTTCATGATGGTTCACAACCATCCGTCCGGATCGCCTGACCCGAGCGTGGAAGACATGGCAGTAACAGAGCGGGTACGGGAAGGCAGCAAACTGCTGGGCTTAGAAGTGCTCGACCATGTCATCGTTGGCAACTGGCGGTATTTCTCGTTCCGCGAGCACGGGCTGCTGGGGAAGTGATGATTGATGTTCGTATACCGCGCAAGAGGACGGCACGTCCGCGAAGCAGTACAGGTCGTGGACGAGCTCAGGCGCATGGGCTACGACTGCGCCACAGTCGCCAAGCTGTACGACGTCCTCATGGAGAAGGCGCTCACGGACTACCGGAGCAGCCGCCGGGATTTTTTCAACGAGCTCGCGCCGTACTTCGAGAAGTTTAGATCTAATTCTGTGTAGTCATTAGGTTGTCAACATCACCCTTGTTGACGGTCTATCTATCTCTCATTGTTTTGAAGACAGCTAGTCGGACCGGAAGGCGAGATAGTCCCGCCGCCTAGCTACACTCCCCTGCACAGACCTGATGATGCGAGGACAATCGCCGTGTCGATCTCCATGAGAGAGAAGAGTTCGAATGGCACTCGTACACCGCTTGGTGATACCGTGTCCACGCGGGAAGGGAGGGAGCACGGTGAAGCAGACTCATAGACGAGGTCCACGATCCTGGAGGGCTCTTTTTTTAGCGGCCTTCCTGGCGCTCTGCGCGCCCTCCGAAGCCCAGATCCCTTCGGATGTGATGTACGCGCACTTTATCGATGTGGGACAGGGAGACGCTGCGCTCCTCGAGTTCTCCTGCGGGGCAATCCTCGTCGACGCCGGCGGCCAGAACGCAGGGACAACGCAGGGACTGGTGAGCTACCTCACGACCTTCTTTGCAGCGCGCTCCGACCTGAACAGCACGCTCGAGTCGATTATCGTGACCCACAACCACGTCGACCATACGCGGGCCTTGCGCGAAGTTGTGGAAGCGTTCACGGTGAACCGGTTCATCGAGAACGGGCAGCGCGGAGGCTTTGCCCAGGGAGACCAGGACGTGACCTGGCTCCGGAACAATGCAACGACCGGCGGGCGGAACGTTACGACGCTCGACGTAGACGACTCCCTGGTCCAGGGCCAGGCCGGCTTCACGAACGGCACGATTGACCCTGTTGCCTGCTCGGGAACTAACCCGGCAATAACAATGCTCTCAGCCGACGTTGCGACAGACCCTGGCTGGGACCGCAGCGGGAACGAGTTCGGTGACAAGAACAACCACAGCATTGTCGTGCGCGTCGATTTCGGCCAGGCTTCGCTCTTGTTCACCGGAGACCTCGAGGAGCCGGCGATCGAGACAATGGTCGATTTCTACGACGGCTCCACAATGCTTGACGTAGACGTCTGGCAGGTTGGCCACCACGGCTCGTACAACGGGACCACTTTCTCGCTGGTCCATGCAATGAGCCCGGAAATAGCGGTCATTTCAATGAGCCGGTGGGATGACCGTCAGTTGTGGACCGGAGGGCCTACGGCCACCCAAGGGATGACGCAGTCAATCTCTTGATGGACGGGATCACGCGCAGTCGGACGCCGAAGGACGTCCACATTGCCTGGAGCACGCGCCGCTTCGCCCGCCGACGCATGCGGGACGCAATTTTCGCCACCGGCTGGGACGGGACCGTGAAGGTGAGGGCGACCGCTCAAGGGAGCTTCCGGGTGACGACTGAGCGGTAGACAGCGCTCCGATAACCCACGTGGCAAATCCATAGCTCATGACGGCGAAGGTATCGCTTGAGCCGGTGATGACTTCTTCGAGCGCTCTGGATTAGGAAGTTTTTTTTACGGGAGCGATCTCGCGCAGACGTTCTATCGCTTTCTTCCCAGCTGGGCTGGCGATCTTAGACAGTGATTTCTCGGCGTCTTGAGCTGCATCCAAGACGGGCTGAGTGTAAGAGCGAAGTTGCTCAGTAAGCCTGTCTTTTTGCTTCTCCTCGGTCTTTTTGAGCGCACGAGGAACGCCGCCAGGTGCAATCTCATCCTCAAGCTGGCGCCGTCTTCCCATAACTGTTTCGAAATTGCCACTGACCGCATAGAACTTCTCTATGTCCATAACAGTGTCAGGGTCAAAGAGGTCAGAGAGTTTTTCACAATGTGATTTATAGGCATTGGTGGGTACGCGTTTGTAGGTGACGTTGAATTCGCCCTGGTCGATATCAGTGCGGGTGGTACCAGCCAAATTGCGAATCCGATGCACCTCAAAGAGAAGGTGTGCAGCAACAGCGTCTCTGGATCGCAGTCGTCTTTGTTCAGCTCGTCTTTCGGCAAGCCGAAAACCAATGTAGACACTAAGCAAGCTGATAATTCCGGTGACTATGGTTGATATTAGTGGGCTTTTCGTAAGCTCTTCCAGGAGATTGAACCAAAACATCATGAACGATTGTATATGTAAGGAGACTTTGCAGGCAAGCAGCCGCCTCGCTGTTCTTAACAGTCAACGCGCCAATCAGATAAGCCCTCGCCCGTTCGGTTGGCGGGCATATTCTGTTTGTGGGTTTCCGCCAAAAAGGCCAGGGCACGCCTGTGGCCTAAAAGGTAACTTCTTCATTACGGAAGAGGAGAGGCGGCGGCCGCCTGCGTTTTATGTTGTGATGCGGAGCGCCCTTATCTAGGGAATGGACCTGCGGAAGCGACTACCACACGCATGGTGACGATTTCTTCGAAGATTATGGGGCGTTTTTGAGAAAGAAAGAGGGAACAAGTTAATTTGCAGCTAAAGAAAGTGGCATGGATTAGGAAGGAATAATAACAGGTGGTGGGGTTGCTTCTGGAAGAGAGCAGATTCCATCAGTGCTAAAAATAGTATCCCAGAAGTTTTTCGAATCAAGAGTTCCGGAGAGCTGTTGGACTAATGCCTGAAAAAGCTGAGAAGTGGTTATAAGGCAAGAGTGATAGCGCGAAAGTAGATCGGAGCAGTTTGAAGGTACTAAGTCCTTTCTGCTGTCAGGATCGATATTGCACATTAAGTTCGCTATAAGCAAGCCCTTGCTTGGCCAGTTTTCACTTTCGGCGGCACCTTGTACCCAGTCTTCGAGTTGTCGCACATCTTGTACGCGCAGCGTGCCAGTTCTACCTTTAACTTCAAGCATTCCCTTTCGGCCGAAGGGGTCTACAAGGCGACCGTCTTCTCGTCCTTTCCTTTCAGGGTCGGTGACAGTTGCGCCTAGTACACGAAGTGAGTCTCGAACAATCTGCTCAAGGGCTTCATCCTGTTCGTAAAGTAGCTTTTTAAAGCGTGTAAGCTTTTCTAGGTCCAGTTTTGCAGCTTCTATCTTCTTTTGAGTTTCCGATATTTTCTGCTCGTACTGGGAAATGATGGTGTGAATTTCAGGTTCTCCAGGAAGCTTGTACGAAGCGAGCCAGTCAGGCTGTTGGCGTTCCAGTAACAAGCCATAGAGATTTCTGAGTATCCATATAACACCGTCCTCCGAGCTTCTTTCAGTAGGAGGCGGTAGTGATATAAGCCTGCCGGACATAGGTGGGGTGGCTCGATCCGGGCTCGCCTGCAACGAAAAAGCAATGGGCTTGTGAAAGGTTGTGGTTGCAATTGGGTCAATGCGTGGATGTAACTTTCCCAGGTCTTTCGAGTAGAGACCAGCAAAGAAATAACCCTGCTCGTCAAACCATTTAATCCCTTCCAAGAAAACTTTCCATCTTGACAGCATCCGAAAATAGCCTTCGAATTCATCCGCAATTAGGTTAAATGCTGTTCCAGGGTCGCAGACGACAAAAGCCTCAAAGGGGGAGCCTAGTTGGGTGAGGCTAAGGTGGTCTTGGGCATTTCGGGACATGGACTCGTCAAAAAGCCCTATAGTTATGATTTGACTCTCACGTCGGCGGAAAAGCCGCGAAAATTGTTCCCAGCGCGGAAACTCAGATATTTTAAAAGCCTCTTTTTTGTTTGAGTCCGAAATGGTGCTGAAATTAAGGATAACGGTGTCGAAATCGGTAACGTTTATTTGCGAAGGAATCTCGCTCCAACGATAGCTTGAAACTTGGCGTGATTGGACTTTCTGACCCAGAACTAGAATCTTGTGCTGTTTGATTGGTGCTGCAGCATTCATATTTGGGTCGCTAGTATACCTCACGAGCTGTGACAAAGTCATGTTTCAATAACGAGATTCTCATTTACTTCTCCACCATAATTCTTCTGAAGACGGTTGGTGCTTCTCCTGAATGCTGCCTGTTCGGAAAACGGGTGGTCTTTAAAAAGCTTCCCAAGATGCTATATACAATAAAATAAGGTGACTAATGAATGGTTCAAAATTATCTGGATAAAGGCGGCTTCTACTTCCGCCCCCCGAGGCTGGCAGATGGACCAGACCGTAGAGATGGTCGAATACCTGAAGGAACAAGGCGTTCAGGTGAGCGTGGCGGGGTTCTACGGTGCGCTCATCAAGAGGGCGTTCACAGAGTACCAGGGCGGCAAGGACGAGTTCCTGAAGGACATAGGCCCGTACCTGCCGAAGCCGGGCCATGGTTCTAATTCTTAGCGCAAACAGGATGATTTCAGCGTCTATGCACTTTCCCGTGATGCGAGCACAAGTATACAATGAGCGCGCTGTGGCGTTGCGAGTCGAGTGATGCATATGTTTTCGGAAATCCATCAATCGAGGGCGTGTGTTCAGCGAGGGCAGCAAGCTGCTGGGTCTAAGGCTAGTTGGAGCTTAACTTTCGTCCGCGGCTAAAAGCTTGGCGAAAGGAACGCGGTCAGCTTGTAACAACCATTCGGCCTTCTGAGAAGTCTCCAGCCACTCGATCATCAAGGAATTCAAGGTCTTCTGGCGCTCACTTCTGCCTCGAGCGTTCTTCCAGAGGGCTAGCATCCTGTCACCAATGGTCGGGTTGATCCTGATTCGCGTGCGCGGCCCGACCCGCGCCATCTCGCGAAGGCCCAGCCACAGTTGAACCTGTATGTGACCAATATCATTACGCCCTTGTGGAAGTTTGCGTCCAACGAGATTGTTAATCTGTGTATCCGGCAACGTGATCGGAGAGCTCAAGTAAAACTCACACAGAGCGGCACACCCGAGAAGTTGTATCGCCCAGGAAAGTTGCTCAACGCCTAGCCTCTGCAGATTGTTTGTCTCGCGTTGCAGACGTGTCTTCAATGCGGAAATTAGAAAGTGGCTCAAAACCTGTTCCTGCGGATATGTCCATAGACCGTAAAGCAAGGCCGCGATCGTGCCAGCAGTCACCTTTGGGTTTTCGTATTGTGCCTGTAGCCACTCCTTGGTAACGACTGACTTCAGAAAACGTAGTTTCGTAGCTCCTTCTTCTTGATTGGCCAAGCGCAGAGCAGTCCCGACGTGGTGCAAGCCAATCACCGGCTTATGCCAGTACCGGGAATCCGCATGACGCACCAGGGCTCTCGCCGGCGCTTCGCTCAAGTCGGGGTGGCCAAGCTTCCGCAATTCTCGGAACAAAGAATGCATGACGTCAGCCTTTTTTGGACGTCTGACCAGTTGCGCCTCATTCCACGCCTCTCGGTCGATTGTTGCCAACACCTCCGGCGCGTTTGAGTACTTGCGCAAAAACCTGAGCAAGCCATCCCAAGAAGAAGCACAGGCAGCAGTTCCTAGCCGTTCGATAGTTTCGGGTTCTTGCAGCAGTTTATTTACAGCCGACTTAAGGCGCGGCAACTTCCCCTCCGCGTACTCGAGGAACGCTGGAATGAACCCGAGCGGTGTCCGCAACAAACCCGCCCGCAGCTCCTCCTCATGACCACTTAAGCGTTTGTCAGCCTCCTCGGAGTCCATGAGCCTGAGGCGGGTCAGCCGTTCGCAGCCGGCATGGGTGTAGTGAAGGCCTGGCCTAAGGATGGCTTCGAGCATGCCTGGGGGAGATTCAACTACTTTAACGACCTTAATGGCGTCATCAACCTTGAGTTCCGCTTCGAGTCGAGCCGCGATTTCCATAGCGCAAAACGGATACAGCTGGGCCGCCCGGATAAGTTTGCCAAGCCGATCGGGGGGGCGGGGGTCGGCCGCCAACAGCAAGCGCCCCAGGCCCGCGTGGACCAACCGAAACCGGATGAATTCGCCCCTCTCAAGCCGATGCAGGGTGCCGGTCTCGATTGCACGCGTAACGGCGTTTTCATCTAGCACCTCTCGCGGGGTATCGAGCTCCAACGTAGCCAGTGCGGCAACCTGAAGCAGGTTGGTACGCTCTGTCGACCCAAGTCCCACAAGCCAAGTGTCGCGAATGTGCTCCTTGGCATCGTCGGGAACCAGCGTCCAATCTCCAGTCACGAGCCTTCCAATCTTTCCTGCAACCGCGACACTGAAGGCAAACAGGTCTCCCCCGAACAGCCGCTCCCAGTCGTGGAGGACTCCCCCGGGAGGTCTCACGTTATCCGCATCAGGCCTCAGCCGTCTCCGCAGCCATACGAAGACACCGGTAAGGTCTTTAGGCCCGGCTCTCAACTCCAAGCTCTCATCATCCAGTTCACTGAGGGGCCGACGTCCCCTAGCGCCGGGATTAACAGAGCGTCCCAGCATCAGTAGGTCACTGCCCGTAGACAAACTTTGCCAATGAGTGAAGATCTTTTTTGCCGCGATTTCGTCCAGGTGCACGTTGTCAATAATGAAAAGGACGCCGGGGTCAGCCCTCGAGGTCACTGCTTCCTGTGCCGAGCGGACAATTTGGCTGCGAGAGTCGGTGGTGTAGTCAGTGAGATCCAGATAATACACGGGCCGCCCAGATGCTAGTCGCGCGACGCCGATTTGTGCGGCCAGGATCGTTTTTCCAGAAGCGCCAACTCCGCGAACCAGTGCCCATCTTGGATCTTCTAGTCGGGCCTCCACCTTATCCGCAAGCCGGGGACGGTGGACACGGTTGACGTGGTCGTTCCTACACTCCCCCAGTGTCGGAATGACTCGATTGGTGTCACCGGCTCGCGCAAAGAAACGGGCATTATCGATCACGTCAAATGGTTCGCATGAAGATGACAGCCCCAACAATTCTTGCCAAACGCGCGCGAAGGCCGGCTGTCTGATTTCTGCGACGAGCTGTTCTTGAAACACGAAATCGATGTTCCCGGGTGGGATACGGAGCTCTTGCAGCGCCTTACGACAGGTCCAGAGGGTGTCATTGTCTTCTGAATTCTTTGGTGCTTTTACCCATGCGATGAAAACAAACCCTGCCAAGTTATGCTGAGCGGCATTCTTGACGTCTTCTTGTAGATGCGCCAACCACTTGCTTTTCTGCTGCAACGTTGTAGCTTCCACTATGTCCATGCGCCCGTCAGCTGCCTCGGCCCATGCATCCGGCCAACCTCGCACTGGCACATCGTTTGACTTCCGCCCACTTGGCTGAAGGTTTTTGAACCGCTCTCGATACTTTATTCGGACATAGTCTTCCCCTAGACGTTGGAAAGACCCTGGGGCCTTCCTTAGTTTGTCAATGGCGGACTCTATGGCTGACTCTGAGGGTTCCACACGATCCTACCTGCTGAGCGAGGGCTGTCGAATCAGAAAACCGGGCCGACACTCCACGCCGCGTCTTCGGCGTGATACCCGGTAAGTATCACGCCCAGTCTCGCGTATCGGAAAAGTGTGACCGTTGGTATAGCGAAACAGTAAAAGATCTATCTTTTCACTGACAGTGACCCACAGTCGTATGTGCCGGTGGCTATGTTCACTTCCGCTCGACGACTCGTAGGTGGGCGAGCCGACCGCGCTGGTGAATCGTGCGATCATGCCTTCCACAAAAGTGTTCCTCAATTCGCCTGTAACGCTGGCGGTCGCCGACGGCGCGAGCAGGATGTTGGTGAACTGCTGCCTTTGCAGGCAGTAGCTAGCAGGGGTGCACTCGGAAGGGCGCAAAGGAAATCGCAAGAGTACATGGCAATCTCCGGGTGATTTTGGGGGAGATGCTACACGGACGCGCGTAGGGAAGTCAAGAGCGATTTCCGGAGCGCTTTGATTTCTCAGAGAGAGGCGTAATGCCCGCTCTCCACTCCTTCCATTATCTCCCACAGTTCCACAATCTTTAAATAGTTCCGACGCGCAAGAATGAGCAGGTGATTCACACGCCGGAAAGAATTAACATCAAAACCCTCCATGAAAACCCGAAGAACATCCGCAAACACTTCGACGAAGAGTTCATAGAGAAGCTCGCCGACAGCCTGAAGAGGTACGGCTTCATTTCTCCGATAGTTGCCCTGCGCGACGGCATGGTAGTTGCTGGCAACCAGCGCTACCGCGCGGCAAAGAAGGCCGGCATCAAAGAACTGACAGTCGGCAAAGACATTATTTTTATTGAGAAGGACACGACAACGGAAAAAGACGTGGACACGATAAACGCCATCGAGAACATCATGCGCCGGCAGCTCAACGTCTTCGAGGAAGCCGAAGGGCTTTACCGGATTCTCAAGGACCACATGGGTCTGACGGACGGGGTGAAGGCGTTCAATTTAGCAATCCAGACCTATCAGGCCTATTTGAAGGACGACCTGAGGAACAATCAGCAGAAGGAACTCGTCGAAATCTGCGGTTCCCTGGGCATTGGCCTGAGCCGGGCGTACATGCTTCTCTCTGTTTACAAGCTCAGTCCTGCAACGTTGAAGTACCTGAGGCATCGGATTCTGAACCAGGAGGACACGACTTTGCCGCTCGCCAAGATCTACAACATTGCTCTCATCCAGCGAAAGCACCAGCTGTTGGTAGCAAAAGGTGTGGTGAAGTTGAAGATTTCGTCCGGGAGCGTTCGCCGCGTTTACAACCAGTGGCTCCAGGGACTGCGCCATGATGACCTGAGATACAAGGGGTCTGCGCGCGCCCAGGCAGAACTCGAGGCCGCGGAAGCAGCCATCAAGAGGCGCGACCGGGTTATCAAGCAAGTGGAGGACCAGCCGACAACGAAGTCCGTCTTTTCGTTCGCGGCTCTTTCAACGGACCTGAAGATGCTCCGTTACGATTTGGACGTTGCCTTCAAAGCCCTGGACAGCAGCCTGGCAATGCCGCGCAGTGAGCTTGCAGTTCTCGAAACGCTCACGGGCACGGTGGACGGTGTTGTCAGCGACCTGGCCAAGCTCAAGGAACTGGCGCAGAAGAGGCTGTCGACAACGGAAGCAGTCCTTCAAGAGAGTGATTCATGATGAGTGACAATTACGGCTCAATGAAGCCGAAGCGGTCAACAATGCGCCGCTTCGAGAAGTTTATGTTTGACCTTGCGGCAAAACGGAAGAAGCGGGCAACCCACGACGATGCGCTGCTGGAGCTGCTTAGGAAGGCGGGCTATTGAGGTGATTATGCACGTTAACAGTAGGAAGCTTGTTTGCAGGCATCGGCGGGATCGAGTTGGGCCTGGAACGGACAGGCTATTTCAGAACGATATGGCAGGTCGAAAATTATGGGTACAAAACGAAGGTCCTTCGAAAACACTGGCCGAAAGCTAGGAGATTCGGCGACATCACGAAGGTTCGCAGACTGCCGTATGCCGACCTCGTCTGCGGTGGTTTCCCGTGCCAGGATATCAGCAAGGCCGGGAAGAGGGACTTGTAGGGGATTGTATCGACCCCCGAGCAGAGGTTCAATCGGCGTCCGGAGTAGGCTGGGACGACCCTGGATCGGATGGCTGGCCCGGGTGCCTGGGCGAAACGGCGTGCCGAGTATCTTG
>SDBT01019373.1_pt1 | contig 10664 bp, 7 predicted proteins | sample 2277101 | NCBI WGS metagenome assembly SDBT01 (sample SAMN10404973, study PRJNA504765) | marine sediment metagenome | isolation source: marine sediment core GS10_PC15, 103 cmbsf | place: Arctic Ocean: Southern Knipovich Ridge | collected 2010
GCCACGGCAGGCCCTTCACCGCGGCGTGGAGCAGCTCGTGGTCGCTGCCGGCCTGTGGAGGGAACACTCCCAGCACGCGCTGGCGCTCGTCGGCCACGAAGACTGCCCGGGCGCCCCAGCGACGCAGCCAACCCAGCACTGCGGGCAGGCAGCCGCTGTGGTCGGTGGGGAATTCGTCCGCGGCCAACAGCCGCTCGGTCTCCGTGCGCAAGTCGGTCATGGGTGCCTTCGCCATAGATCGAACAGGTGCTGGTTCGACTCCAGATCACGGTCCAGATCGATGGCCAGTACCGTGATGTCCTCTTGACGGAATCCCAGGGCTTGCAGGGCGTACAGCGGCGGCTCGAGCAACGACAGCCCGACGGACGTGATCCCCTTGATCGTGCAGATTACGTTGGCGACTTCCACGCAACGCACGATCTCGAGTCCCGCTCCGGCGTAATTCCCTGAGCCGTGGTGGAAGCGTATCGCGGCCTGCAGGGCGGGTGGAAACTCCCAGGCCTCCGCCGCCCGGGCTCCCAGCGTGCAGTGGTCGAACTCGAACGCGCCGCGCTCGCTCTCGCAGAGCGGCGTCCCGTTTCGAAGCGTTTCTATCATTCTGCGAAAGCGCGCGTGGATCAACTGATCTTCGAGGATGATGCCGATGTCGTGCAGCAGTCCCGCCAGAAACGCGTCCTCGAAGTTCGACATCCGGCAGCGCCGGGCGACCAGCCGCGCGCAGATTCCAACCGAAACCAGATGTTGCCAGAGCCCCCGGCGGCTGTAGGTGCTGCCCGCTTCCTCTGTGCGAAAGGCCTCGCAGACCGAAGCCGTCATCGCCAGATTCCGCACCTGGCTGAATCCCAAGTAACTGATCGCCTGGTGCAGATTGGTGACCGGCAAGCGCAGTCCGTAGGCCGCCGAGTTTACCAATCGAATCACGCGGGCGCTCAACGCCGGATCCCCCTCGACCACCGCCCGCAGATCGGCTACGCCGGTGGCGGGATCCCTGGCGACCCTGATCACGCTCAGCGCGATCTGCGGCAGCGCCGAGACCTCGACCAGTTGGAGAACCACCGCGTCGAGCGAACGTGGTGGCCGCTCGGCCAATGAGCCTGTCAGTCCCACGCCTTGCATACGCCGACCCTTTGCCGGTCTGACCCCGAAAACAGTCAATCGATCGAGGCGGCGCGCGAGTGCTCCGAACGCGATTCTGATCGCGAGGCAGATGCCGGCCCGATTCGGGCACCGGCTCCGCCGACTCCAGGCGCGCACCGCGACGGTGGGTGTATCGGCTCGCCGGCCTGGGCCTATGAGCAACATTATCAAACGCCCGGCCGGCCCCGAAACTCGCCCGCCACCCGTGCGAGCGGGGAGGTGTGAATGATCTCGGTGGCAACGAGGGTGGCACGTTCTGGCTTCGCGTTGGTTGGGTCGCGATTATTGGGAAACGCCGCCGCGACGCCAGGCCGTGGCGGCTCGGATGCGACATCGCGCTCTCGACGCAAACCACGGCCTGTCCTCGCTGGGACGCTTTCTTGGCAGATGCGGGCTGGTTCGGGCGAGGCCAGACCGTGCCACCCTCGATCGTGGATACACCAACGTAGCCCGGCTTGATTCAAGGACTTAGCTCTGCCACCCCAAAATGGTCTGACCGGCCGAGCGGGGGGACCGTTCCCAAAAAAACTGGACAGGGTAGGGCATGATAGACCATAATGCTCGTGCCAGGACCGAAACCGCAGGCGGATCGGGTGATACGCGGGGGCCGGTAATCGTACGGCCACGCCGTGCTGCGACGGGGTTCGGCCCAGAGGGGACGCGGTTATGTCTGAACAAGTCTCGACGCAGCCTCGAGCCGCCCGGCGGGCATTGGCACTCGCGGCGTGCCTGGTACTGGTCCTGATCGTTCACGCTCAGGACGCGCCGCCGCCACCGCCCGCTCACGACTTCGACCAATCGCCGGCGTATCCGGTGGTACAAGTCACCGCGCGGTGCCGCGTCAGTGTGCGTTGCGATGGGGGCGAACAGACGTTTGTGCTGGCGGGAGTGACGATCCCTCCCCACGAGCCGGCCCGCGCCCGGCTGCGGCAGTTCCTCGAGCAACTGCTCGTGGATGAAGAGGTCTACATTCGGCCTGAATCCGCCATCCCCGATCCGCTACCCGCAAAGTCCACTCCGCAGGCGGATCTCTTCCGGGCGCCGGACGGGCTGTTCGCGAATCTCGAGGTCGTGCGGCAGGGCTACGCCAAGGTCCGCGCCGCGCCGCCCGGCGAACACCTCGAGCTGCTGCGCCATTACGAACAGCGCGCCCGCAAGGCCAAGAAGGGCGTCTGGGCGCCACGTTCGCGCGACAATCAGAAGCCGAGAGCCTCCACCCCCAAGCCCGCGAACGCTGGGTCATCGCCCAAAACCGACCCAATCACCGTCTACGTGACCAAGTCGGGAGAGAAGTATCATCGCAAAGACTGCCAGCACTTGCGAAAGAGCTCCCGCGCCGTCTCGCTCACCGAAGCGCTGGAGAAGAAATACGAGCCGTGTTCACGCTGCAAGCCGCCGACCCGGGAGAACCCCTGACTCCTCGTGTCGGCGACCCTCAATCACCCGGCACCGTGCGGCGCCCCGCCCTCCCCATTCCGAAATCCGCATTCCGAAATCCACCTACGCCTGTTCTGGCTTGGGTGCCGGCGGCCGGTTGGCAGCTCCGCCCGGCGACACCTCATCCTTCACCAGCAAGGCCTGCATGATCTGGTCGCCTACGTTACTCATGCCGGTCGGCGTGTAGGGAATCATCATCACGGTCGCTTTGCTGCGGGTGCCCACCGCGGTCACCGTGTCATAGTGCTGCGTCAGCAGGACCATCTGGGTGGCTTCGCTGGGTGAGATGCCGGCCTCGGTGCAGGCACTGACCGATTCCTTCAGCCCCTTGGCGATCGCCAGCCGCTGACGGGCGATCTCACGGTTGGGCGTCTGACAGCGGGGACACTCGGTTTCCATATAGGATAGCTCTGTCGGGCTGCCGGCTAACCGGCCATCGGCCTAGCTCTGCCGCGGCAGACTTACAGTCTCTGTGGTCAAGTGTACCGCTGAGGGCATGGCCGCAACTATAAACGCGACAGCGACTTGTAACCGGGTGAGCGTCACGAGAAGGGGTAGCCATACGCGGTGAGCCTGCTGCTCCGCCGATTCGCCCGAGACGAGTGCAGTCGAGCCCGCAGGGCGATTGACAGTAGCCACGGGCGCAAGCCCGTGGTTCTGGGCTCAACGTTCGCCGAGCCCCCGCAGGGGGCGTTTGAAGCCACCGCAACATGCCGGGTGCTGGGTGCCATGCCCAAGCCGAAGACGCGGGCATGTTCCTCGATACCGGATCAGCATGGCCGCGCTTAGCTTGGCCATGGCACCCTGCAAACGCCCCCTGCGGGGCTGAGTTGGTGACCCTCACCGCGGCATCCTCGAGCCGTCTCGCCGGTCCGCCCGCTCTTCGAATCTCGACGCTACCCCTTTTTGTGACGCTCACCACTTGTAACCCTGCCGAGCTTCTCCTTGAAATCGCGCCGCCGGTTACGGTATAGATGGAATAATGGGACGTCCGGATTGGCGCTGGGACGCGGTCGTCACCGGCGGGACGCCGGTGCCACCCTGGTTAGGTTCACAGATTGCTGCCGCCGGGCCCCGCTGAACTGTCTCTTCAGATAAACTCAGCATGCGAGGAACATGAGATGCGCACAACGCTCAAGACACTTGGCTTTCTAACGGCTCTGCTGCTCACCACGCCCGCTCTGGCGACCGACGCGGTGTCCCTCGGTGACCAGCAGTACTCCCGATCCGAATTCCGCGCCAGCACGTTTGCACCCAGCGCCCAGAGCGAGGCAGTCCTCGATCTCGACGCGCAGGGCGGCATCATCGTCGTCTGGTCGAGCAGACGGCAGCAGGAGGGGCGCTACGGCGTCTACGCGCAACGCTTCTCGCCGGCCGGTGTGGCCCGTGGCGCTGAGACCCAGGTGAACTTGTGGACCGATTCACACCAGATGAGCCCCGACATCGCGACCGGCGCCGACGGCAACGCCTGGATTGTCTGGCAGTCGCACGGACAGGACGGGCACGCCGGCGCGATCATCGCACGGCGGTTTGACCCGGCGTTTCAAGGCGGGTCGGAAGTGCTGGTCAACGAACGTTGGCGCGGGCATCAGGCCGAGCCCGTCGTGGCGGCCGGCCCGCGCGGCGAGGCGCTGGTGGTTTGGAGCTCGATCGAGGCGCCGGGCCAGACCCAGACGCTGCGGGCGCGGCTATTGGGCGCCGACAGCCGGCCGCTCGGCTCGGAGTTCGCCGTTCGACGCGATTCCAAGACAAACGTCCGAGTTCCCGCCGCCACCTTCGCGCCCGATGGCCGCTTCGCGATCGCGTATTCGGTCTTCAACGCGGAGAATCGCCCGGCGGGCATTTACCTGCAGCGCTTCGCCGCCGACGGAAAGCGTCTGGGTGAGGAGCTCCTGGTCAGCGGCCCGGCCCGCAACAGCCAGATCGAGCCGGTCATCTCCGCCACACGCGACGGCTACATCGTGTGTTGGCTGGATGCCGAGAGCGACGGCGACGATTACGGCGTGCTGGCCCGGCAGTTCGACCGCGACGGCAACCCGCTCGGCGACCCGTTCGTGGTCAACACCACGCGGAGCGGCCCACAGTCGGCGGCCGCGGTCGCACTCGCCCGCGACGGGCGTTTCGCCATTGCCTGGAACAGCGGCGACGGTGATGAGTCCGGCATCTTCGCGCAGCTCTTCGCCGCCGACGGAACACGGCTCGGCAGTGAGTTTCGTGTCAACGGCTGCACCAAGGGCAAGCAGACCCTGCGCGGCGCCGTCAGCACGAACCGCCTGGCCTTTGGCCCACGGGACGAGTTGATCTGCGTGTGGAACGGCGACGCCGGCCTGCGCGCCAAGTCCAGCGTCAGTGTTACGCTACTCCCGCCCCAGCCGTTGAAACTAGCCGGAAACCCGCAGGGCGTGACGGAAGATATGAAACCGGCGTTGTTCGCAGCGGACGGCACCAAATCCGCAATCCGCAATCCGCATTCCGCAATCTCAGCAGAGCCTCACCGCCCGCCCACCTTCGACCCGGCGGAGATCGACGACGGCGAGCGCGAGATTCGTCACGGCCGCGGCGGCTTCGGCTTTACCGCCATCTTCCACACCGGCTGGACGCCGCCCGATCCGCACGCGGCGGTCGGCCCCAACCACATTGTCGTGATGACCAATGGCGCCATCGCCTTCTTCACCAAGGATGGCAACCAGACCTTCCAGGACGAGATCGAGGATTCGTACGGCTTCTGGGGCAGCGTCGGGGCGTCGGGCTTCGTGTTCGATCCCGAAGTGCTCTACGATGAGCTCAGCGGCCGCTTCTTCGCGATGGCTGCTGAGGCCTATGCTCCCCCGAGTGGCAACAGCTCATATGTTCTCGTCGCCGTCTCCGACGATTCCGACCCCAACGGCACCTGGCACAAGTACCGCCTCAACACGACCGGTTTGGCCGGATATATGTTCGACTCGCCCAACATCGGCGTCGACCAGGACGCGGTCTACATCACCGGGGACGGCTTCGGTCTCGGGTCGAACTACCCGATCTACATCTTCGACAAGGCCTCGTTGCTGGTCGGTAACCCGCCGGCCGTAACCAACTCGTTGACGCTTGCGACCACCACGCAGTCGGCGGGCATTCCGCCGCTTACCGACGACTCGGGCCTGCTGTACATGATCGAGCACGGCGAGGGGTCGCCCAGTGACAACCAACTGCGGCTGATCGCGCTGCGCGACGGTCTGACCACGCCGACGACCTCGACCCACTACCTGACCGTGCCGAGCTACCAGCACCCGGAGGACCCGCCCCAGGCCGGTACCAGCACCCGCCCCGAGACTTTCGACGCCCGCTTCTGGAGCGTGGCCTTCCGCAACGGGTCGCTCTGGGCGACCCACCACGTCAATGCCAGCCGCGTGCGGGCCCGCTGGTACGAGGTCGCCATGAACGGCTGGCCGCTCTCTGGACAGGTACCGCAACTTGCCCAATCCGGCGAGATCGACCCCGGCGGTAACGTCCGTACCTTCTTCAGCTCGATCACCGTCGACGGCCTCGGCAACGCCGCCATGACCTTCGCCCGCAGTTCGTTCAGCGAGTACATCTCGGTAGCCACCGCTTACCGGCTGGTGTGCGACCCGCTCAACACGTTCCGAGCAGACGTGATCCAGCACAGTAGCACGTCGCCGGATACCAGCGGCCGCTGGGGAGACTACAGCGAGATCGAGCCCGACCCGGCCGAGCCGCGCACCTTCTGGGCCCACCACGAATACACAACCGGCAGTTGGCGGACCTGGGTCGCCCGGATCGACGTCGAACCCTGCGCGACGCTCGGTGATCTCGACGGTGACGGCGACGTGGACCTGAACGACCTCGCGCTCCTGCTGGCCTCCTATGGCACCGACGCGGGCGGCGACCTCGATGGCGACGGCGACACCGACCTGTCCGACCTCGCGATTCTGCTGGCGAACTACGGAGCCTGAGAGAGAACGTCCCGCTGTGGCGCACGAAGAGCCGCGGGCTTCAGCCCGCCCGGTTGATTCGCAAGGCCCCGCTTCACGCGACCGCGGGACTTCCTTTACAATTCCGCGCGGCCGACGTGCGTCAGCCATACCGATTGGACTCGCGAGAGGATTCCTGTGAAGCGTGCACTCTTCGTCTGGGGCGGGTGGGACGGCCATACGCCGAAGGAATGCGTGGATGTCTTCGCGCCCTGGCTGATCGAGCAGGGGTACGATGTCGAGATCTCCGACACGCTCGAAGCATTCGCCAATGCTGATCGACTGAAAACACTCAGCCTGATCGTACCGGTCTGGACGATGGGCGAGCTGACCGCCGAGCAGGAAAAAACCCTGTGTGATGCAGTCGCGGGCGGCGTGGGGATCGTCGGTTGGCACGGCGGGGCCTGCGACGCGTTCCGATCCAATACGCAATATCAGTTCATGATGGGCGGGCAGTTCGTCGCCCACCCCGGTGGCTTGCTACCTGCCTGGGATGTGAAGATCGTCGATCGTGAGCACGAAATCACCCGGGGCATCGGCGACTTCACCATGCGCGACACCGAGCGGTACTATCTGCACGTCGACCCGGGCAACGATGTGCTCGCGACCACGCGCTTCGAGGATGGCTTCGACATGCCGGTCGTCTGGGTCCGGAAGTGGGGGACGGGACGCGTCGCGGTCGCCTCGTTCGGGCACACCTTCAAGGACTTCGACGTTCCGCAAGCGCGTGAAATCGTGCAGCGCGCCATGCTCTGGGCGAGCCGGTAAGCCTCGTTGAACCGGAGCAGGGAGGCGGTGACTGTGGGAGCACTTCCAGTGAAGGTCGGTCTGATCGGCTGCGGCAACATCAGCGACGTCTACTTGAAGAACGCCCGCAACCTCGACGTGATCGAAGTAGTCGCGTGCGCCGACCTTGTCAGCCAGCGCGCCCAAGCCAAGGCCGCCGAACACGACCTGCCGCGCGCCTGCACCGTGGACCAACTGCTGGCCGATCCCGAGATCGCGATCGTGCTCAACCTGACCACCCCCGACGCCCACGCCCAGATCGCCCTGGCGGCGCTCGAGGCCGGCAAGTCGATCTACAACGAGAAACCGCTCGCAACCAGCCTCCCGGATGCGCATCGAATCCTCGAGACCGCTGAATCGAGAAATCTGCGCGTCGGCTGCGCGCCGGACACATTCCTCGGCGGTGCCTGGCAAACCGCCCGCAAGCTGATCGACGAAGGCGCCATCGGCCGCCCGGTTGCCGCCACCGCGTTCATGACCTGCCACGGCCATGAGAACTGGCACCCTGACCCGGAGTTCCTATACCAGGTCGGTGGCGGCCCAATGTTCGATATGGGCCCGTACTACCTGATCGCGCTGGTCAACCTGCTCGGGCCGGTGAAAAGTGTGACCGCGGCGACCGCCATCACGTTCCCGGAGCGGACAATCACCAGCGAGCCGAAGCGCGGCACAAAGATACGGGTCGAGGTTCCCACCCACGTCGCCGGCGTGCTCGAATTCCTCGACGGTGCGATCGGCACCATCATCACCAGCTTCGACGTCTGGCACGCCAACCTCCCGTTCATCGAGATCCACGGAGCGACCGGGTCGCTCAGCCTGCCCGACCCGAACCTGTTCGGCGGCGCCGGGCGGCTGCGGGCGGCGGACGACGATGCCTGGCGGGCCGTCCCGCTCGCCTTCGGCCGCGTCGAGAACGAGCGGGGGCTCGGCTTGGCCGACCTGGCGTCTGCCGCGAGTGAGGGGCGGCAGCACCGGGCCAGTGGCGAGCTGGCGTTGCACGTGCTAGAGGCCATGCACGCCTTCCACGAAGCATCCCGCGAACGCCGTCACATCGAGTTGGCGACCACCTGCGACCGTCCGGCCCCGCTAGTACTCTGTCCCGCATAACTGCCGCATAAACTGCCGGGTGGCACGGGCGTCCCGCCTGTGTGCTGCTCGGGCGAGACGCCCAAGCCACCAAACACGCTGGAGTGGACGGAGCACTTGCGACGGAGTGACCGCTCGGCGACCGGGAGCGCTTACGGTGATGGCTGGCGCACATAATGTGGCTGCCAGTAGGGCTTTACGTGCTACAATCTCCACGGCAGGCTGCATCGGTGAACATGGCGCGACGGATGTCCGTCATTTGTGTCAAATGGGCGTTTTTGAGAAAAGAATTGACGGAAAGCCGCCGATGGGCCATAATATACGTACGAGCGGAGGCGTCCCGATAAACAGTCGGTTCGCTTCGCTGGCTCGGAGATAAAGCACCGCTTCATTCGCGACGGCCTGTTATCGTTCATACGCCGTCGTTCATCATAGTGGTGCTTACGACCGCAAGCTTACGCTCGCATTGGACGAGGTGATGGACAGATACCAGTCTCCTCTAATCGCGGATCTCGCCGCCCAGTTGAAGCGTGGGCCCCGGCGGCTCTCGGTTCGGCAGCTTTCCAACATCGAATTCCTCTTGTCCGTAATCGAATCCGGCAAGAGCTATCCCTTCGACTTCCTGCTCCACGCCCTGACCGGATTCCGCGCGCGCAATGGCGACCAGCGCGGCACCCGGCTTCTGAGCGAAGAGGTAATTCGCTCCGATCTGGTCACGCTCGCCGAGGATATCAGCGTCGCGGCCGAAATCCCCGCGCGTTCTTGCCGAGCCGGCGTCCACACGGTCTCGGGGCTGGCCAAGCGCTTCGACGTCAGCACCAAGACGATCTTCCGCTGGCACCGGCGCGGATTGGTCGGCTGGCGACTGCGGTTTGACGATCAGCACGTGCGGCTGGCGTTTCCCGAGCGCAGTGTGCGGCGGTTCGTCGCGAAGAACGTCGAGTTGGTGCATCGCGGCAGTTCCTTCTCACAGTTGACCAAGGCGGAGCGCGAGCACATCGTCGCACGCGCCCGGCAACTGGTCGACGCCGGCGAGCGGACCGTTAACGCGGTCGCCAAGGTGATCGCCGGCGAGGCCAATCGCGCCGTCGAGACCATTCGCCTGATCCTCAAGAGCTACGACCAGGCTCATCCGAAGAGCGGCGTCTTCAACCGCTCGAATCTCAAGGTCGATGCGAACGACGAGCGCCTCAAGATCTGGGAGGCCTACTCGGACGGCGTAACGCTGAAGGCCTTGGGGCGGCGCTTCAGCCGCTCGGCTGATGAGCTCTACCGCATCATCACCGAGATGCGCGCCCGGGAGCTGCAGGCGCGCACGATCGAGTTCATCCCCAGCGACGAGTTCGAACCAGCGGGCGCCGACCAGGGGATCCTGAACGACCCCGCGGCGGCGGCCCCGAACAACGGTCCCACGCCGACCAGGCGCATCCCATCCGGTCTGCCCCCGTATTTGCAGCAGCTTTTCCGGATCGCGCTGTTGACGCCCGAAGGCGAGCGGGCCCTGTTCCGGAAGTTCAACTACCTCAAGTACCAGGCCGACGTTCTGCGTCAGCGGATCGACCCGGAAGAGGTTCGCGCTCAGGAGTTGGATCACATCGAGGATCTGCTCGAGCAGGCCCTTAAGCTCAAAGGTCAGATCACGCAGGCCAACCTGCGGCTGGTGGTGAGCATCGCCAAACGCCACGCGACGCCCCTGCGGGACTTTTTCGAGATCGTCAGCGACGGCAACGTATCGCTGATGCGGGCGGTCGAGAAGTTCGATTACTCGCGCGGCTTCAAATTCAGCACCTATGCGTCCTGGGCGATCATCAAGAACTACGCCCGGACGATCCCCGAGCACAAGCGGCACCTGGACCGCTACCAGACCGGGCGTGACGAACTGCTGGAGCGCGTTTCCGGACCGGCGCTGGACGAGCAAGAGAGCGACTACCTGCCGACGGTTCGGGCCACGCTCGACGAAATGCTCGGCTCGCTCGAACAACGCGAGCGCGACATCCTGCGGCAACGCTTCGGGCTCGACGAGCACCGCGAGCCGCGGACGCTGCAACAAGTCGGCGAGCACTTCGGAGTCTCGAAAGAGCGCATCCGTCAACTCGATCTTCATGAACCATTCTCGCGTCTGCGGACAGCTCCACACGTCCCCAGGCTTCAGCTTCTCGAACTGAGTCGAAGTACAACACTCGTCTAAGCCCGTTATCATCATTTCCCCCTACTGAAGGTCATGACCGTTTCCTAACGTAGATAATTTTA
>SDBT01019375.1_pt1 | contig 10664 bp, 8 predicted proteins | sample 2277101 | NCBI WGS metagenome assembly SDBT01 (sample SAMN10404973, study PRJNA504765) | marine sediment metagenome | isolation source: marine sediment core GS10_PC15, 103 cmbsf | place: Arctic Ocean: Southern Knipovich Ridge | collected 2010
AGGACCGTAAACATTAATAGAATCGGGGAATAGCGAAGTTGGGTATAGGCGGTACGAGACACCATATGCCAGACACCCCGCAACCCGTTATATGACCTCAAGCTGAGCAGATTTTGGGTCAATCCCAGCCATATGCTTCCGTCCGCTTTTTTGATCTGACGGGCCAATGCAATATCGTCAATGAGAGCGGACGACAGCCTCTTCAATCCCCCGATCTTCGACAGTGCTTGCTCCCGTATGAGGATACAGCCTCCGGCTGCTGCTGCTTCGTGCCGATTTCGGGTATTGACCCATCGGAGAGGATATAGTTTTGAAAAAAAGAACACAAAAGCCGGGATTAAAACTTTCTCCCAGAAGGTTGAGGCGTTCAGTTTTACCATCAGAGAAACCAGATCCCGCTTTTCTTTTTCCGCTTTGTAAACAAGCGCCTTTAAGATGACAGGTGGATGGCGAATATCGGCATCAGTGAAGAGATAAAACTTGGGTTTTAAATGTTTGGACGCTTGTATCCCCTGTTGGAGTGCCCAGAGTTTACCTGTCCAGTCCCTTTGAAGCGGCTTGCCCGGAACAACCGTAAAATGACCCGAAGCATCCCGTTCCCGTGAGATGGATTCAGCCAATTTTCCTGTCCCATCGCTGCTGCCGTCATCCACTAAAAAAACATGAAAAGTGCCGGGATATTTTTGATGGAGGAGACTCGGAATCGTATCCGGAATCGTTTCGGCTTCATTCCGGGCCGGAATGATTACACATACCAAAGGCCAGTCTTCCATATCCGCTTCTTGAAAATCCGTCAATCGGAGTTGAATATCGGTACACCAAAACCGTCCTCTGAAGAATAGTAAATAAATCCAGATCAATAATGAAAAGCCGGTCACAATAACCGAAATCACAGGAATTGAATTCATCGTTTTTGCTTATCCGGTTTTAGTCGGTTGATTTTATAATACGATGGGGATAATAAACAAAATTTCTATCAAGAACAATTTGAATTATAAATATGATATTTCATAAAACGGAGGACATTAAAGCGTTATGAAAAACAAAAAACTTCTGATTGTCGGCGGGGTAGCCGGGGGAGCGTCCTGCGCGGCCAGGGCAAGGAGGATATCCGAAGAAGCCCAAATTATTGTTTTTGAACGGGGACCGTATGTTTCCTTTGCCAACTGTGGGTTACCCTATTACGTTGGAAATGTAATCACCGATGAAGATGACCTTCTGGTTGCTACCGAAGAGCTGTTCCGGGAACGGTTCAATATCGAAGTTCGAACGCGACACAATGTTCGATCCATTATCCCAGAGAAAAAGGCGATCCAGGTGGAAGATCTCACTACCGGTGAAATTTACACGGAGAATTATGATGCCCTGGTTTTATCCCCCGGATCTGCTCCGCTGCGCCCCGATCTGCCGGGAATAGATCTTCCCGGAATATTTACCCTATGGACCATTCCGGATACCCGAGAAATCATAGCCTGGGTGAAGGGTAGGGGAGTTCGGCGGGCTGCGGTGGTGGGTGGCGGGTTCATCGGCTTGGAGATGGCTGAAAACCTAAAGAAGATTGGAGTACAGGTAACAGTCATCGAGATGCAAAACCACGTGATGCCCGCTTTGGATCCTGAGATGGGAAACTATGTCAACCGTTATCTTAAGTCAAAGGAAGTCGAGCTTTGCCTGGGAAGTCCGGTTTCCGGGTTTAAACAGAATTCGGACGGGACGCTGACAACAACACTGCAATCCGGTGACAAGGTAGTGGTCGATATGGTCCTTTTGTCTGTGGGGGTGCGGCCGAGGATTGCTCTGGCAGAAGCGGCCGGCCTTAAAATCGGCGAACACGGCGGTATCCTTGTGGATGAAAGGATGCGGACCAGTAACGATCGTATTTGGGCGGTGGGAGACGCGGTGGAGGTGAAAGATTATATTACCGGTCTTTCCACCATGGTTCCCCTAGCCGGGCCGGCCAACCGTCAAGGTCGCCTTGCTGCGGATGTGATACTGGGGGATGGCCAAAGCAACCCTAAATTTCGAGGGGTTCAAGCTACATCGGTCTGCGGTGTATTGGGGATGACCATCGCATCCACCGGCATGTCCGAAAAACAAATAAACCGCTTATCCGGAAAGGGAATAACGATTCCTTATGAAAAAATATACCTTCACCCGGTTCATCATGCCGGTTATTACCCCGATGCCAAAACCATCAGCATGAAACTGTTATTTCGGAAAGACAATGGAAAGATTCTTGGGGCTCAGGCTGTCGGTATGGAAGGTGTAGAAAAGCGAATCGATGTCATTTCCATGGCGATTCAGAAAGAAGGAACGGTGTTTGATTTAGAGGAAGCAGAGCTTTGTTACGCACCGCAGTATGGTTCTGCAAAAGATCCGGTGAATTTAGCCGGAATGATTGCGGCCAACTTCCTGCGCGGATTTACGGAAGTTGCACATTGGGAGAACCTTAAGGAAACTTCCCCCTTGATACTCGATGTAAGAGATCCCGATGAATTCAGCAAAGGGCACATAAAAAATGCGGTCAATATTCCACTACCTACCATACGGAAACGGATGCATGAACTGCCAAAAGATCAGGAAATTTGGGCCCATTGCATGGTGGGCCAAAGATCCTATTATGCAACCCGGATTCTCAGCCAAAACGGATTTAATGCAAAAAACCTCACCGGCGGGTATCTAACATACCTTTCCGTCAAACCGATTAAGGATTTGCCTTAAGCCTAGGTTAAGAGGTTCAGTAGTTACGGTTCCGAGGTTCAAGGTTCAGAGGTTCAAGGGTTGACAGTTTCATAATACTTGCTCAGAGAAATCAGTGGCTTCTGAAAAATTCGCGAAGCGATTAACCCTGAACCTGGAACCGTGAACCTTTGAACCCAGACCGGCGAAATATCCAATCTTTATATATAGCTGTATAATTTTAATAGGTTACATCAATATTGTATTGGTTGTTTTCGAGGTCTGCATCGGTATCAATTGCGAAATTTATGCTCCGTACCGGATATCAATCTTTTGATATTGGGTATATGTCGTATGATAATCAATCCGGCAACAATACCGGCACAGCCGGTTATGGGAACGGAACCGGTTGTCATCCAGACGGTAAACGGAAGCAATATGGATGCTATCAGAGAGGCTATGGACACCCGGTTTGAAACCCAAACGGAAAGGATGAAGGCTATAATCGAAATGGTACATGCAACGGGTGCGATGACCAGAAAGCACCCGGTGGCAACGGAAATTCCTTTGCCCCCCTCTTTAAATCTCAAATAGATCGGAAATAGATGCCCCAATACTGCAGCCAGTGCAACAGCAGAGCGGAAAAGGTCTCCCCCAAAGCTTTCGGGTGTTATGGATACCGCAAGCCATACCGGAATCAGTCCTTTAAGGATGTCTGCCACGAGTGTCAGAATCGCAAGCCTTGCTCCCCCCAATCGGTAAACATTGGTTGCACCGATGTTTCCGCTTCCGTTTTTCAGTACATCGATGCCGGAGAAACGACGGGTTAATATTAATCCCCAGGGGATCGAACCCAAAAGATATGATACAATCGGAAGGCCAAACAATGTTAAAGGGGCGATATTTACCATGATCTGTCTCTCATTTTATGAATGAAGCCGCTGATTTGACGATTTATCGCACTGATATTGACATATCAACCCATTAACCGTTTTATTAGACCGAAAACTTAACAAATGAGTCAAGTTCCAATATATTGTGGTGCATAAAACAAACAGATGCTGGATACTGGATGCTCGATGAAATAAAGAAAACTTAACAATTTGAAAATGAGGACATAATATCCCTATTCCCCATTGCTTATAGAAATATTGAATCATTGAAGCACTATATGTCAGTATCTTTTTCCAGCATCCAGCATCCAGTATCCAGTATCCAGCATCCAGTATCGCTTCGCCTCAGACAATAACCAACGGCTCACATAAACTAGTCGGTTTGAGGCGAAGCTTCGCTATGTTTTTCTTTAGGAGGGCCGAAATATGGAACCTATCAAAATTCCCATCACCGATGTTTTGGATTTGCACACCTTTCATCCCAAGGAAGTTCCGGATCTTTTAACAGACTATTTTTCAGAGTGTATTGAAGCCGGAATCCATACGGTTCGGGTGATTCATGGGAAGGGCAAGGGGATTTTGAAACACCGGGTACATTCCATTTTGAAGAAGAATTCCTTGGTTCAATCCTTTAAAGATGCTCCGTCCGAACGCGGTGGCTGGGGAGCCACAATCGTGGAGTTGAAAGAAAAGAGCGTTTAATTATATGGTCCCGATTTCCATTGCATTGAGAACTTCTTTTGCCTCATTGAAATCGGGATCCAGCGCCAGTGCCTTATCGAAACAGGCTCTCGCTTTGTCCGGCATCTTCATCTCAAAATAGAGCCGACCGATATTATAGTGGATGTGGGGTTCATCCGGATGGACTTTTAATGCCTTTTGATAGTAATTCAACGATGTCTTCAAATCCTCTCTCTTTCGATATAGCACCCCAAGGCTGTTGAATACATTGACGGAATCCGGGCTGATTTGGAGGATTTCGTTGAGTACCGCTTCGGCATCCTGCATTTTTTCCCGACCGATATAAATATCTGCCGCTTTTTGAAGGTATTCCTGGGCCTTCTCATTCTTTCCCAGTTCTTTGTAAGCGCGTCCCATGGCTTCAAACGCCTTGGCAAAGAGCCGATCAAGCTGGGTTGCCTTCTGAAAGGCAATAATGGCCTCTTCATATTCTCCCTGAGATGTCTTTATATAACCGATATTGTAGTAGACTTCGGCCGTTTCTCCTCTTTGGGTGAGTTCATCGAAAACCGCGAGGGCACTTTCATAATCGTTCTGCTCGATTAACCGCATTCCCTCTTCGAATGATGATTCAGCCGCGGATATATCGGCCTGCATTTTGATTTTTTCGAGTATTTTGAACTTCTGTTCCACGTTTTCCAAATCAAAGGGTTTAACCATGAGCCCGGTAACCCCTGCTTGCCCGGCCTGGATTACCCTGACTTTGGTGAAAGCGGAATGGGTCAGGAAAAACGGCATGAAGTGGAGATTGTCATCGTTTCGGGTGATTCGCAATAAGGCAATACCGGTCATGTCCGACATTTCCCATGCCGAAATGACACAATCAAAATCCTTGATCCGCATCAACGACCAGGCGTCATTTGCGTTGTCTGTTATTTCGATATCCTCATGCCCGATAGCGGTGAAAATTTTCTTAAGGTCATTGGTATCGGTAGAGTCGTTATCAACTATTAGAATGGAGAGTTTCTTCATGCTGTATGTCCATCGATTCGATCGAGTATCGGTTTGCCCATTAGCTCTTCCGGTTTGATGAGTGTTGCTGCCCTGTCCGACTTTGCAGAATCACTTCCTCGGCGAAGTTTTATGAGGAGATCTTCGATGGTCTGGACATTATGATTGTCGACGGTTGCAGACAGCGGTTTAATTTTATATTGAAACCTTTCCTCCGTTGCCCGTTTCATGCAGGTTAAGATTTCCATCGCAACCCTATAGCACTTTATCAAAGTGTTTTCAACACGGGCCAGATTGATTGACCAGAAATGAAATTCGTTCCAAGTATTTTCTAAGAGGAATTCGGCTTTCACTATCGCTTTTGTATTGCCGTCATCAAGAGCATCTAAAAAAACTAGTAATTTTTCCGTATGATCGATTGTTTCAGATTCGGGCGGCTGCTTCTTGAAATATTGACAGGTATCGGTGAACAGCTGTTTGGCCCGGTGTGCAGTGACTGTGCAGACATTGGGTTCAAACACGATTGAAGATTTTTTGTGGGCATGCAGCCCATTTGACAAAATCCATCCGATGACCCGGATAAGATGCTGTCCGGAATAAAGAAGGGAATTTTCATCCTTGCGGGAAGATATGCCGTCGTAGACTTCCCAACGATCAGAGCCTGGTTCTTCAACGGTGCAGGATATTGAAAGCAATCGATTCTTCATTTGGGTTCTCAAAAAGGTCGAGCAGCGCTCTATTTTACTCGGCTTCTTTTGAAACCAGACAGCGATCCGGTTGGTCAACACCTTTAAGTCGGACAGGGTCATATCAAACGGTGGATTTTTTCTGTCCTGACTTTTCAAGATCAGTTCATACAGAAACATGAGTTTCTCAAAAATGAGTTCATCAAAGGCAAGCTTCTCATTCTCCGACCATTGCGTATACTGTTCAAATCGGTTTATCTTTTCCGCTTCCCATGACCACTTTGCAAACAGCCGGTTCAATAATTCCTGTTTGGGACTGTCCAATTTCGGCACGGATAAAAAGGGGTAACCTCTTAACCGTAGAATGATGCATTCTTTGATGAGTTCGAGTCCTTGCGGGTCATTCATGTGCACAAAGAAATCCAAAATCTTTTCAAAGATCACCAAATACGGATCCACCAGGTAACTGTCCAACTGTCTTTCCGAAAATCGCTGTTTTACTTTATCGCACAACAGGCCGTCCCTATGTCCAAAGAAGGAATAATAGGCGATGAGTGTCGATTTGATAAGCGATTTTACCGGATCGGTTCTGGATTTATAAACTTGCCATAGAAGCGCGCCCAGACATTCTGCCTGATTGATGGATTCAAGACCGCCGAGATCGATGTGGTCTTCCGCGACTAGATCCTCGGTATTCGATTGCGAAATGGTATTGATCCATTGGTTGTATTTCGAATCGGACAGACCCACAGGAAGAACGGCCCAATAAGGAATTCTTCCGGCAACCATAATAAACGTCCGGTAGAATTCTTCTTTCAGCAGGGTTTTCTGAGCCGTTCCCGAGCTTTCGGAATCGATGGCAGAAAAGTTATTGTTTCGAATTTGATTGATATCGAGAATGAAAAATTTCACCTGCTGCTGATAAACGGTTTTGCTCCAGTGCTCGATTTCGGAAATCTTCCGTTCCAATTGTTTGAGGCTTCCGGATTGAAAAGCGGATTCATCAATCAATAACCAGTAATCAAAGTCTGAGTAGTGAGTTTGGCCGATGGTACCCGAACTGCCCATCAGATAGACGCCATGGATGTGATACTGTTTTGATAAATACCTGGGAAGTGTATCTGTTTTTATTCGGTGTGCTTTGATGGCATGTTTCCAAAACCCGGATTTTTCGAATTTGTAAATGCCGCAAGGGGGTATTTTCATTTCTATATAACCGGGAAAATCGGGATGGTTGATATGGAGCAAGAAGGGAATCGAATGGAACAATTCAAGCTTTTCAGGCGATAAATAGCGGATCAGTTCTCTCAACCGGGAGATATTATAAGTTAAAAAGGCTTCCCTGGCTGCCCGGATCTTTTGGGTCACTGATATACGGATTTGATCATTAGGCTGTATCGAATGCATCTGATTGCACAGAAACCTTTAAATAAACGCTTAATTTATATTCCAATGTGACGATAAAATATATTGTACACATATAAAATCGGCAACACGACGCTGGGCTTTAGAAACTTTATATTTCAAACGCCCAAGAGAATTTCATACAATTCATAAGGTGGTTTTATCACAATGGAAATCGTTGATGCCTCGCAAGAATCTACAACCGGATTAGAATTAGACAAGATTGATTTGTCGGATATCTTGCTTGCTCCGGGAACGGAGAAGAAGGCTCAAAAAAAAGGTAAAAAGTCCGGGATAAAAATTCTATCCCTAAATAAAGCGAATTTTAAGATTGCATTGATCATCGGCGCTATGATCCTGTCTCTTACATTCGTGTATTTGCTTTGGGATCAGACGGTTATAAACCTGCCGTTTATAGGGAGTGGGTCCGGAGCGCGGATGTCGAAACGCATCGCAACAGTCGGTCCGGTGATGGCAAGCTTCGGCAAGGATGATCATATAAAAATGACCGTTCAAATCGAGTGCAAAGATACGAAGCTGAAAGATAAGGTTTTGAAACTGGAAAATCAGATTCAAAACAAAATTATACTGATGTTGAACGATCCCAAAGCCAGGCGCCTGGTGAGGCAGGGAGATTTTAAGGCATTGAAGCCGCTCATTAAAAAAGAGGTGGAACGGTTGCTCAAAAGTAGCGGAGTTAAGGACGTTTACTTCTCACAAATCACCTTGTATTAGCGATTGTCCATCCATAAATGGCCATTTTTCCGCTGAGCGGCGTTCTCCGCGGCTTTTTGCCTGCGACGTATAGAAAGTACGCCTCGGCATAAAGCCTTGTGTGGCCTTGCTCAGTGAAAAAATTGCTCATTTCTGAATTGGACAAATTTCTGAGCCCCCATTTTTTTCTTGGATTAGCACTAATTAGACATATGTATAAACGCTATAATCGGTTTCTCCTGCCAGTATGAATTCTATCTGATCCTGGATTTCATTTCTTTTTTCATTTTGCACCCAGGCCTGCCACTGTTCAGCCGACTGCCATGTGCTGATGACCATAATCTCATTGGGATTATTGATGTTTTTCAATGTTTCGCCTGATATGTACCCCGGCTGGTTTACCCCTAAATTTCTGAGTTGTTTCAACAGAGGCATCAATTCTATTTCTTTTTCTCTGGGAATGGTTCGTTTAATGAGAATTTTAACCGTCATGTTGCCTCCTTTATGGGTTTAGGCAGTTAATTATAATTTTTGTACTTTTTATGGAAAAACTTTTTTCATCCTGCCACCAAGACACCAAGGCACGAAGAAGAATATAAAATATAATATCTTTGTGTCTTTGTGCCTTCGTGGCAAATCATTTTTGGTTCCGGCTTGTCCGGTTTAGGCGTTTTCAAAAAAACCTTGCCCGTCAGAGGCGTTTTAAAAGGTGAGGAGGTGGCGGTTCAGAAGTTAGTCGAAACGAGATCGATAGCCGACTCGATGAAGATGGGTTCGCTTCGGGCATATGCCAGCAGAGATATGATATTTAATGCGGGTACATTCTGTCAAGCAAAATGGATTTTTATTTGACATGAATCGATTGATTCTATAAAATGACCATACCTTTCCGATTGATGCTATCAAGCTTGGGGTAGTGGATAAACATCGTTTTTTGACAACCTGCATTTCAAGGAGAATCGGCTTTAAGGCCTAAACTGCTGGTACCGCTTTCCCTTCGCCCAGATGATTTCAAGGGCCAATCACGGCAGTTTTCATAGGCCTGTCATCTCTGTTGCCAGGTCTTTATTTTCCACTATCCCTTGCTTGTTCCTCAGGCAGACCGATACCTATCTTTCATTATCCTTTTGATATTACGGAAAATTTAGCTTCGAGATCCACTCGCACTGATCTGTGAAGACCGTTCCACATATCAACCGGAACCCATCCATTTTGAAGCTCATTTTCTGATGTTTTGAGAAGTTCGAAGAAACGGTCAAAAAAGATTCAAGCCATGAAAGACTTGATTTAAGATCCCCCTTGTTCTTCTCTATGATTTGGTGGACTTATCATCAAATCCCTTTTTTTATTTCTCTAAAGATAAAATGATAATATGCCGATTAGAATCCATAGAATGTACGCGAAGGGAGAGGTGTTTTTTTGATCCCTGGAAGGAGGATATGATGCTAAACAGTATATATAACTCAGATATGGTTAAGGTTTTAGACAACCGAAGGCCCCAGCCCCAGAGGCAGGAAAAACAGCCTGTCATGCCCCACCTTGAAGGTCCTATGCCGGAGGACAGAATTTCTTTAGGAGGAAATTCAAGTGAGATAGTAACGTATGGTATCTCCAAAAATGCAGCACTTGTGGATTCTGATTTCAACTCTTTACGAGAGATGCTTGCTGGGATTCTTGAAGAGCAAGGAATAATGACCCAGATTGGCTATGAAGATAACTCAATTGATTTCAGGGATATCACACCCGAAAAGGCTCGTGAACTGATTTCAGATGAAGGTTACTTGGGTGTAGAACAGACATCTGATCGCATTGTACAATTTGCTATATCCATCAGCGGCAATGATCCGGATAGACTTGAAGAGATTAAGGCAAGCATTTATGAAGGCTTTCAGATGGCTTCAAAAGCCGTGGGCGGAATCCTTCCTGACATTTCCATGAAAACCTATGATGCCGTTATGGATAAGCTGAATGCTTGGGCCGAAGGTTCTGATAAATCGGCCCCGAACCGATAATCATCAAAAGTCAACAAACACAGAATAACAACCCAGCCTGCCCGACTTAAATCTACCTATTAAAAGTGGTACGTCGTGGCTATGCCATTCGGACAGTTTATGTCAACTTTCAAAACCCGCTCGGATATGAGTTTTCTTAATGCGCTAAAGCTAAGATGTTTTTTTGTATGCAAAAAGTATAGCCCCAATATATTGAGATGATATGTATTGAGGCTACCATATATAGATAAGAAAATCTAGCTTCTATTTTTTATGTGTTATTTCAATATGTTATGGTGAAATCTTCTATTTTGTGACGTTTGATATAAACATGGATCATTACGAAAAATAAATATGAAATTCTTTCAAACTTGTTGTCATTTGTAGTTTCTTGTACTCACCGAGAATTGCTGGAAATCGAAGAGGCATGATGACAACGCCGGGAATGCATGATATCAATACGTGTGGTTCTATGCACAAGTCCCCGAAAACAACCTTAAGGAGATTTATTTGATGAAGAATATAGAAATGACCGTTGAAGGGGAGACCCTTATCCTTAAAGTAGACCTGTCCAAGGACTTCGGTCCATCTAAGTCGGGTAAGAC
>SDBT01019376.1_pt1 | contig 10663 bp, 9 predicted proteins | sample 2277101 | NCBI WGS metagenome assembly SDBT01 (sample SAMN10404973, study PRJNA504765) | marine sediment metagenome | isolation source: marine sediment core GS10_PC15, 103 cmbsf | place: Arctic Ocean: Southern Knipovich Ridge | collected 2010
GGTGTCAGGTGTTACAGACCATGCTATTTTCCAAGGAACAATCGATGAGTCTAGATTTGTTGATGGTTGGTTTGATTTTGGTGCGGTTATTTTCGAAACGGGGGATAACATAGGACTTGGTGGAGAGGTAAAGGGTTCAACAGATGTGACAACAGGTGAAGTTTCTATACAATTGTTTAAGGGTATGTTCTTTCCAATTCAAGTTGGTGATCAATTTAGAATATATGCTGGATGTGATAAGACGTTGGCTACCTGTAGGGATAAGTTTGATAATGTCATCAATTTTAGAGGTGAACCTTTCATGCCGGGTAATGATGCTGTGTTTAGACGGCCTACCGCTAAGGGCGCGTAATGGTTACAAGAGCTGACATAGTAACGGAAGCCAAAACATGGTTAAATGTTCCTTATAAGGATAAGGGACGTAATAGGTTTGGCATAGATTGTGCTGGGCTTGTTATGAAAGTAGGACAAGAGACAGGCATTTCAGATTATGAGAGTACTGACTACCCAAGAAGACCAGACGGTACTTTCGTGCAACGTTTTAGAGATAAGATGGATACGATAGTGCCAATCACTGAGGCACAACCGGGTGACGTACTACTGTTCGCTGAAAGTGGATGTATGTGTCATAGTGCAATCATGATACTTGTGGATGGTCAGCCTGGGATTATTCATTCTCATGCAGGCTATAGGGGGGTAATTGAGGAAACACTAGAGTCTGCAATTGATGATTTAGGGCGTCCTCGTTTTGCCTTTAGTTATCGTGGGCTTGAGGACTAAATTATGGCACAGCTTGCTTTTGGTTTAGTTGGAGCGTTTATTGGTGATGCTGCAATAGCTGGGACCATCTTTGGTTTCACGGGTGCTCAAATTGGTTTTAATATAGGATCACTTATTGGTGGCTTCCTTTTTGCCCCTGAGCAGCCTGATACTTTTGGACCTAGATTAACTGACCTTAAAGTTACAAGTTCGACTCCAGGTCTGACCATTCCAATTGGTTTTGGTACTTATAGGATGAATGGCAATATCATCTTTGCAAACAAAATAGAGGAGGTTGCGACGAGCGTCGGCGGTAAGGGTCCTGTTACTGGTCTTTTGGGTGGTGGTGCCTCCCATACTTCTTTTACTTATTTTGGAACATTTGCAGTTGGGTTTGCTTATAGAGAAGCTGCTTCGGTTGTTCGTATATGGGCAAACGGAAGGGTTATCTTAGATAGGCGTCCAGGCAAAAGTAAACGTATGCCTGGATTGAAGTTTAAGTTCTATCCTGGATCACAATCGCAGCTTGCTGACAAACAAATGAAAAAGAAGAAGGGCGCAGCAAATACGCCTGCTCACCGTGGTCTTGTTTACATCATGTTTAATAGATTACCTCTTGCAGATTTTGGTAATGGTATTCCAAACATAAATGCTGAGATTGCTTTTAAGGCTGCACCTGCAAATACGGTTACTTCATCTGTTCCTTTGGCATCATCTACTACGACTAGTTACGCCAGCCAGACACTTTTTGCTGATGCTAAGCGTAATCGTATTTATACATCTGCGAATAGAAGCGATATAGGAGGTATAAATACTTATCTATTAGGATCTCAGACTTTTAGTGAAGTTAGAGAAGCCCCATCACCAGGACATCATGGTGGGACGGGTGGTATCTTAATGAGGGACAGTCAGCTTTTTGTTCATAGTAGTGGTTCTGGTAATACCAGGGAAATTGATTTTATTCATGCTGAAACTAATATACGTGAGTTTAGATTTGGTGAACAAGGATCTAGCCCTTCTAATTGGGATTTGACACATGCTGCACGTATTGAACATGCCTGTGAGTTGACGGCTATTGATCCATTAGGTCGTGGTAAGTTCCATTGGTACATGGCAGCGGATCAAAATGATAGAATAGGCATTATCATTATAAACGATAATGGACCAAATAGAAATCCACCTAACACATCGACAGCATTTACAGTTCTATTCTTTAATAATGATACTGGTCCTTCTATATTTGGTAATATCATGGGTATGTTGAGTTATATACCCCAAGTAGGTTTTGGTGAAGCTTGGGTTTGCGCCGACGGTGTTGGTGCGGCTGATATTAAACTAACTCGTGTACGGATAGATGCTAATGCTTCTCGTGATCCTGTCACTGGTATTGTAACTGGCCTGACCATAGATAAGTTTACTATAACCGCGGCTGATGGATGGAAAGGAGATACTAAAAGTGGTGATATGGTTGGACCATTGCATGATACAGTAGATAATACTCTTATATTTTGGCATGAGAGAACAATAACCGGTTCTTATGTATTCAAATGGGACCCGGCAACTGAGACTGTTCAATGGGTTACGGAAACAGGAACAAGACCCCCTATTGGTGATCCAGAGTCTTCAATTCTTACCTCTGATGTATCGGAGGGTCGTTTAGCTTGGATTGATCTAAGTGATACTGTTACTTTGATTGATACGAGAGACGGAGAGCTTATTATTGATAATCTTGATACCTCTACTATGCCCGGTGGCCCCGTGCCAGATGCCGGTGGTCAGTTTTGGGATGGCCCATCCCAATCAATTATTTGTGGTCAGGGTGATACTAATGTTGGTCGTGTTTTCCTTGATTTGCTAACGGGTGAGGGAGAACTACTATCTACTGTTGGTACTGAGTTAACAGACCTTTCTGGATATGAAGCCAGTCAAGTTGATGTTGATGATTTATTAAATGATACAGTTAGAGGTTATGCTGTAACCCGTCAAATGAGTGCGCGTAGTGCATTTGGTCCTCTTGCTACAACGTTCGCTTTTGATGCTACTGAAGCTGATGCACAGATTAGGTTTGTAAAACTTGGGACAGATCCTGTTCGTACAATCAATGCTGATGACCTTGTTATAAAGTCAAATGGTGAGGTTATACCTGAACGTAGAGTTGAAGAGGTAGAACTGCCAGAGACTATTTCTATAGTTTATGCTGATTTCGATAGATCATATCAAGAGGGATCAGTTTCGGTTAAACGGATAAGAGAACCAACACCTTTAGTATTTACTAGAGTTGGTAAAACAATAGAGTTGCCTATTGCTCTTACTGCTGTAGAAGCAAAACGGGCTATAGAACGTTTGCTGCATTCCACGTGGCGGGAGAGGATTACTTATAATTGGGAAGGCCCCATGGAACTATTAGAGTTGGTTCCTACGGATGTGGTGACATTAGTTCAGCGATCAGGAGCAACATTTGAAGTTAGGATTAATAAGGAGGCTATAGGTGTAAATCTAATCATTGCTTTTGAGGGAGTAGGAACTGAAAAGGCATTGTTTACTGCGGTTAGTTTGTCTGATGGTGGCTTGGACTTTGAAGAAGATATTCCTTTATTTGCTAAGGCAACTCAGCTCTTCATATTTGATATTCCTTTAATTAGAGATGTTGATGCTACGGCTGGAGTTGCCACTAGAAGTTACTTTACGATGAGTGGCTTTGAACTCGGTTGGCCTGGAGGTACATTATTCCGTAGTTTGGATGATGGGGGTTTGTATATACCGATTGAGGTATTGGGAACTCCTGGAGGTACAATTGGCCTGGTCCTAAATAAACTACCGCGTACTGATGTACCATTTCAAATAGACGAGTCACTTCAGCTTGAGATTATCCTTCCGTCTGGTGGAACGTTAACCAGTGTTACCAACTCTGAGTTTTTAGATGCCGATACAAATGCAGCATTAATTGGTTCAATTGGTTCTAATAATTGGGAGATTATATTCTTTCAGAATGCTACACAACAAGCTGAGCCTGAAAGATATATACTTGATAGGATAATCCGTGGTCGTAGAGGAACTGATATTCACGTAAACAGTCATAGGGATGGTGAAACATTTATTCTCCTGGAACGGGCAATAATAGGTGCCTTCCTTAATAACCTTTCTGAAATAGATCAAACTAACTTCTATCGCGGCGTTGGTGACCTACAGATCCTTGAGGAAGCGGATATTACTATATTTAAGGGGACTGGTGCTGATCTGAAACCATACGCAGCGGTTAATTTAGTAGCAACTCTTGATGGTAGTAGCAACATCGATATGGTGTGGCAGCCACGGACGCGTATTGGTGGTGAGATAGGTGGTAGTGTTATTGACAAACCAATTGGGGAGACATCTGAAGAATATGAAGTGGACGTTCTGAACAAGCCAGGATACTTAGGTGGTGTGGTTATTGCTAATGGTGCCTTTACAGCATTGATTACTCCAGCCGCAGAATTGCTTAACTCTTTTGTCACATCGGAATTAGGTCTTAGGGCCACTGAGATACTGACGCTGACGGCGCAACCTTCAGATGGAGAACAAGTCACTCTTGATACTACGACATATACATTTAGAACATCAATTGATAACGACGTTGCTAACGAGGTTTTAATTGGAACTGATGCTGAGGATACTCTTGAAAACTTACTTGCTGCAATGGACCTGTCACAATTCAGTTCAGACAAGATTGTACGTACCCATTACAGTAATCTCACTACATTGCTTACGTCCGTTATTGGAACTAGATTATCAGGTACCCTTATTAGGGTACAAGCTGCTATAGGCGGCACTGGAGGTAATAGTATTGTTACAACCGAGACTTTGACGAATGGTTCATTTGGGGCAGGCACGATGTCTGGTGGGGCTGCTACCGTTCCACTTGAAGTGGATTTTGTGGTATACCAAATAAGCGCAGTGGTCCAGCGTGGCTTCCCACGTGAAGCCAGGACTGTGTTTGTGTAGGAAGGAGAAGCAAGGTGACGAACAATCTAGCACTACAACAGATGGCGGCGAGCCAGACATCAAATCTGGATGTTACCATCAATGGGCAGAGCGGCGAATTGGATGCGGCTATTACTGCATCTGAAATTAAGACCATTACTTCTGCTTCTGGTAATGCTGCTACTGTAACCAAGCTTGAGTTGCAACGTGCGAACGTAGTCCATATTAAGCCTGATGGTGGTGATGCACCAGACGGGCCTATCACTATAACGCTGGCTGAGGCGTTTCAACGGGGTTCGTTCACTTTAGTTAATGACACCCTAGAGACGGTTACCTTCGAGGTGTCAGCACAGCCCGACACGGCCCCATTGGTGGCTCCCGGCGCTAGCATGGTGTGTCAGGTTGATGGTGCCAGCGTCCGCCCGGTTGGTACCGGCGATGTAGCAAGCGCGAACTTGGGTACACCGGGTACGGGTGTTGAGGCCCTGGAATTTGGTGACAACTACAATCGCGTTACGAAGCTTGTGCTTAATGGTGTGTTGCCAGCCATCATCGGTAGTACGGGCGGTGATCCACAAGCCGTTGGTTTGTTGGTTTACACATTCCCCGTTGGCGTCATTGAGTATGCAATTACTCACATGGATGTTGCCATCACTCAGACACAAGGTAATATCAATGCGGATACGCCAGAGGTAGGCATTGGATCAGTAATTGCTAACGATGCTACTTCTACTACATTGGGTGCTGCTGGTGCAGACAAGGAAGACTATGTTGATGGACTAGCGGCTGCGAACTGTACAGGTACCAAGACTGATAAGTCACAATCGGCGGGTGATCTGACGGCTGGCCAACATAAGTTACTTATAGCTACCGATGCACGTACCATCCACTTCAATGCTGCGGATGGTTGGGCGTCAGGTGGTGACACTGCGCCAACGGTTACCGGTGACATTTGGATTTCATGGAGATTCTTAGGAGCGTAACAAAATGGAAGCGATACCATTTGGCGACTATGGAGTTATCGGCGGCATCTTGTTTGTGGTGTACGGTGGTATTAGGCTTGCTGAGAAGATTGTTGTGCCTTTGGTCATGTCGAAGGCGGGCAAGTGGCACGGCCAGCCAAATGGACGTGAGCGACGGTCTCACGATGTTGTAACTCTCGAATCTGGATTGAAGTCCGCTATTTACGACACCAAGCGCGACGCTGAGCAGACGGTCGCCACATTGACCACGCTTCGCGATACGAGCGTCGAGATGCTGACCGTCCTCAAACAGATCGCCGCCAACGGGAACAAAAAGTAGCCCTGGAATAAACCGATAAAACTAGGAGGATAAATTGAACTATATAGAACGAGTAGTTGAAAGGGAAGGGGGCTTTTCTGACGTTGAAGGCGACCGTGGAGGTGACACATATCGAGGTATAACATACGATGTATACGTGGCTTGGTGTAAAACGCAGGCTTTTGAACCAACTAAGAAGCATCACCGGAGCTTATCTAACTTTGAAGTATTTGAGGTCTATCGTGTGATGTTTGTTAAACGGTACCGTATTGAGGAGTTCACATCGGAGTTAGTACGGGAAACGATGTTTTCAGCACTCATCTTGCATGGACCATATAACATGGCCACCATTGCTCAGAAGACAGCGGGTAATTTGAAAGTTGATGGTGTAGCTGGATCAAAGACTATTCGTAGGGTCAACAGTTTACCAGCCGCGGCCTTCGTAAATGACTTTAACATTAACCGAATTATATTCGTTATTCACATTGTGGAAAATGACGAGACCCAATTGCAATTCCTAGAGGGCTGGGTAACTAAGCGCATGCTGAGGTTTATCAGGCCCCGATTGTAAGGACTAGTGTAGGATTGCAAAACGGGTTATAATACATTCCCTGACGAACAGAGGATGTTGCAATTCCACGCGGCGTGGAATGTGCAAGCTGAACAAAGGAGACTACTGAGATGGCTGACCAAGTATTTAACCAAGCCAAAGGCCGTGTGATTGAGTTCTATAATCGCATCGTTACCAACGACCCTACTGCCTCCGCCTTCGTGATCGTTCTGCTTAAGGCGTCCGAGTCTGATGCCTTGTTGATTGATCGTGATGACCTGGGTCTGATCTTAGCTGAAGCCGCCAACACCGAGGCCGACTTCACCAACATCGGCGCCCGGAAGGTTCAGACCGATACCGAGCTGGCTGCTCTACCAGCCCCAGATGACGGTAACGATCGGTACGAAGTCGATATGCCGGACATTACCTGGACCGGTGCGGGCAACGGCACCAACAACAATTTGTTGAAGCTGTTGATCACCTACGACTCGGATACGGGCGCGGGTACCGATACCAACATCGTACCGTGCACACACCACGACTTCGTGGTTACCACGGACGGCTCGGACCTTACGGCACAGTTCAACGCCCTGGGCTTCTTCCGCGCAGCTTAATCCTGGAACGGGGCGTAATACCCCCGGAGCGACACGCTAACCGTCTGCTCGGGGGCTGGCCTTACGGGTCAGCCCTTTTCATTTAGGAGCCCTTGATGGTCTTGGTAGTTGCCGATCGAGTTAAGCAAACGTCGATTACGACGGGGACCGGGACGTACGATCTCGACGTTGCCCTCATAACGGGCTTCCAGGGGTTCGTGGCGGGTATCGGCAATGGGAACACCTGCCAAGTCGAGGTCAAGGACGGGACCGACTGGGAGACGATCCTGGCCACCGTCACGGACGCCACCCCGGACACGGTCTCGCGGGATGACATCATAGCGTCGTCGAACGGTGGCGCGGCCGTCAACTGGGGGGCCGGGATAAAGACCCTGTTCGTCACGTTCCCTGGCGACCTGTCCAGCATCAGGGATGTGATCGACCTGGCTCTGATCACTGCTGTCGGTAATCTGAAGTACACATTCACCGATTCGATCACCGCTGGCACGACGCAAACGCAGGTAGGTGCCACGGCCCTGACAACCTCTATCAATCGGGTTACCGTGTCGGGGACAGACGGTGATGGTGTAAAGTTGCCGACCGCCGTGGCTGGTCTTGAAGTTGAAATCATCAATGCTGACTCCGCGCAGACCATTCAAGTGTGGCCAAACACCAGTGACACGATCGATGGCGGGTCCGCCGATGCAGTTGATGCTAATGCCTTGGAAGCCGGGTCTTCCAGGCGTTATATTGCACGGGATGCAACGAATTGGGTTACTTCCACACCGGCCGGTAGGGGCTGGGTTCTCCTTGCGTCGGCTACGGCCAGTAACAGTGCGACGATTGACTTCGATACGGCTGGGTTCATAGACAGCGATTACGACCAGTATATGGTTAGAATCACCGACTGGCTTAATGCCACCGATGGCCAGAAGTGCCAAATGCGTGTTAGCGATGACCTTGGGATAACGTATGAAACAACTGGATATGATTGGGTGGTCGATCTTGGCAGTGATAACACTGGGACTCCGGCTGACGATGACCAAGCTCTTAATGGTAATTCGTTCGATCTAAGTGGCGACGAAGGGCAGGATACTGGTGGTGACGCCACATTCAATGGCGAGGTGCATTTTGCCAATCCAGCAGGATCGGCCAAGAACAAACAATTCTGGTGGACGTGCCGTGGCACTACCAGTGGAGGCAACGGACGACACTTCAAAGGTGGCGGTAAGTATAGACAGAATACCAATGCCCTTGATGGGATACGGTTTATTTCGCAAAGTGGTAACATCACATCTGGTGAATTCGCACTGTATGGACTGACGAAGGGTTAGGACCATGGCTAGAAAGAGTACGAAGGCAACCCTTCCAGGACAGCCGTCTGAAGATGTGGCATTTACACCAGGGGAAGAGATCGAGCGTGATGCCGAGGAGGCACAGGCTGCGATAGATGTCCCGAAGACAACTTTGAGGAAGCAGTTCATCGAAGAGGGCATCATCCGTATTTCCGCCCAGGTGTCGGCATGGGACACGTTCCAGACGATTAGGGTGATAGCATCTATCTGGAGTAGGCTTGGCCCGCCGAACGCAGCCGAGTTGCTCGCGAGGGACATCTATCTGTATGTCCTCAACGACGCTATTCCGAGGGTTGACAACATGATGACCGAGGCCGAGTTGGCGACGGTCGATCCAACGCTTGCAGACCCGTTCGGGGATGCAACGGATCAGTGGCCAACGTAGAGGCGGTAGTTATCAGTGTTTGGCTTTGCAGCATACGGAGAGGTCCCATATTCGGCGGAAGCTAAGCCCCCGACGCAAGTAATAACCGTGGGCATCACCACGGAGACCGACACGGCACAAGTCGTAGTTGCGAACCGGTCATACGTCATTGGGATAACGGTAGAGACGGACACAACGTTTGTCGTAGTGCCAGAACGTATCTATGCAATAGGTCAGGCTTCTGAGACTAACACAGTCTTTGTAGTTGTTCCTGGGGAGAAGCATGATGTTGGTTTAGCTTCTGAGGCTGACACCGCTATCGTTGTAGCTCACTTCAAGTCAGTCCAAGTTGGTCTGTCGGCTGAAACTGAGACGGCCTTTGTTATTATTCCAGACCGTACTTATGCGGTCGCTCAGGCCGCTGAAACGGATACAGGACTTACAGTCGGTCATTTTAAGACTGTGCAGGTCGGGTTAGCTTCTGAAGTTGACACGGCCTTTATTGTGGCCCCTGGAGAGCTTCATCCAGTTGGTCTTGCATCTGAAACAGATACTACATTTGTTATAGTACCTGAGAAGACAGTCCAAGTTGGCCTATCTACTGAAACCGACACAGCGTTTGATGTAACTCCTGGAGAAGCACATCCAGTAGGACTGGCCACTGAGACGGATACTGCCTTCGTAGTTGATCATTTCAAAACAGTCCAAGTGGGGCTGGCCTCCGAGACAGACACCACTTTTGTTGTTGACCACTTTAACACTGTTCAAGTCGGACTAGCCACTGAGACGGACACTGCTCTGCGGCTGGCTCAGAACGTAGCTATTGCGACTGAAACCGACACAGCATTTGATGTAACACCTGGAGAAGCACATCCAGTAGGACTGACTTCTGAAGTTGATACAGCATTTGTAGTACGTCCTGAGGAAGCACATCCAGTAGAACTGGCTAGTGAGACGGACACAGCGTTTGATGTAACTCCTGGAGAAGCACACCCGGTAGGACTGGCCACTGAGACGGACACCACATTTGTAATTGGTCATTTTAAGACAGTTCAAGTAGGTATTGCTAGTGAAACCGATACAGCTTTTGATGTAGTACCTGAGGAAAAGCATCCCGTTGCTCAAGCTACTGAGACTGATACTGCCTTTGTTGTAGTACCTGAACGGGCGCATACTATTGGTATAGCAATTGAGACGGATACGGCGTTTATTGTTGCACCCATTGAAACGTCACTGACTGCCAAGGCCCCAGATGCAAGATTGGCGTCCACAAACTTACAGGATACGTTATTAAACAACCCGCCAACACGACTGGACGATATCAATGAAGACCCTGATACAGATGATGGTGAATGGTGGACGGCTGTTGATGTTACCTTGGCAACAGATGTAAGGTTCAGCTTCCCAACATCGGCTGATACGCTGATAGGTGAGCAGAAGTTTAAGATCAGGGTACGCAAGACACCAAGTGCCTCTAATCCCACTATTGATATTGAGTTGTGGGAGGCTGGGGGCTTTGTTGCCCTTCTCTTGAATGATCAAGTTATCACCTCGGATGATCCAGGACAAGTGATAGAAGTTGAATGGCATGCGGACCTACTGGCTGACCCAAATGGGCCTGATGTAGAAGTACGCATAGTATCGACGGTAGGGACGTAGCATGGCCCAGTTTGCACGTCCCAATTCAACGACTAGTGCCGGTGGCTGGACACAGAATGGTGGTGGTACCAGTCTTCATCTAAACATCGACGAGATAACTCAGAACGACAGCGACTTTGTTATCACGGGGAACAATCCGGCG
>SDBT01019377.1_pt1 | contig 10663 bp, 6 predicted proteins | sample 2277101 | NCBI WGS metagenome assembly SDBT01 (sample SAMN10404973, study PRJNA504765) | marine sediment metagenome | isolation source: marine sediment core GS10_PC15, 103 cmbsf | place: Arctic Ocean: Southern Knipovich Ridge | collected 2010
GGCCGGGCACGGTCCGCGCCGGTGTTGCTGGTGGTCCCCCATCTCGATGACGCCGACGCCGCGGCGGATGATATCGAAATTTTCACGGGCGCCGCCGTCCATCAGTTTCCCGCATGGGAGGCTCAACTCGCAACGGATCACGTTTGCGAGGAGGTTACGGGCGAGCGGTTGCGGCTGCTGAGACTCCTGGCCGATCCGATCATCGCCGATGAGAAGGTCGAGTTCATCGTCGCTCCGGTAATGGCGCTGCTGCAGCCCGTACCGACGACCGAAGCGCTGGCGGCCGGTCGCCTGACGCTGCGCCGTGGGGAGGAGATGTCACCGGCGGACCTGTCGCAATGGTTGGTGGACGGCGGATACGAGCACGTCGAGCAGGTTGACGGGCAGGGGGAGTTCGCCCATCGCGGCGGGATCGTAGACGCCTTTCCCATTGGGGCGAAGGAACCCGTCCGCGTGGAGTTTTTCGGCGACCGGCTCGAATCGATTCGCAAGTTCGACCTCGATACGCAGCGAAGTTGCGGGCAGATCGAGGCGTATGACCTGACGGCGATGACCGTGGGGCGGAGCATGGTGTACCTGGCGGGCGAGGAGGACGGGGAGGGGGGGGACTTGCGGCGCGATGAACTGCAGAGGCAGACGACGCATCTGCTGGACTACCTGCCCGACGAGACGGTCCTGTGCATGGTCGCCCCGACCGAACTGCGAGACCTGGGCGAGCAACTGTTCGACCGCATCCGCAACGACCTGGCCGAGGAAAGTTCGCCAGTGGCGTTGCGTGAAGTGGACGAAGTTTTCACGGCGATGGATCGGTTGGCGCGCGTGGATATGCACCTCTTTGCGGGGAGGGGGGGGGATGATTCCCTCCACCTCGGCGTCCGGTCGCTGGAGCGGTTGGCGATAAACACCCCCGAGGCGCTGGGCGAGTTGGAGGGTCTCTCCGAGACTGCGGACGTGTGGGGTTATTGCGAGAAGGCTGCCGAGCGGGAGCGGTTTGATGAGATGCTCGCCGAACGGCATCCGAAGCTGCGAGGCTGCGTGCATCTGGCGGCCGGCCACGTGGCGGGGGGGTTTTACTGGGCGGACCTGCGACTGGTGGTCGTGGGGCATCACGAAATTTACCACCGATATGCAACGGTGCGGCGGATTCGGCGCGTGCGGGCCGGTCGGCCGATCCAGTCGATGCTCGACCTGCGCGAGGGCGACTACGTCGTGCACGTCGGGTACGGAATCGCGAAGTTCACCGGCCTGGGGCGAATGCAGCGCGACGGCGTCAGTGAGGAGTACCTCCGGCTACGGTTCGCGGACAACGCGGTGCTGCACGTTCCGGCCAGCCAGATCAACCTGGTGCAGCGGTACATCGGCGCGAAAGGCCGACGCCCACCCCTCAGCAAGCTGGGCGGGGCGCACTGGGCGCGGGCCAAGGAGCGTGTCGGGGAGGCAGTGAAGGACCTGGCTGCGGAGATGCTGCGGATTCAGGCAGTCCGCCAAGCCACCCCGGGAATCAGCTATCCGAGCGGGACGGAATTGCAGCGGCAGTTGGCCGAGGAATTCCTCTACACGGAGACGGAAGATCAACTCGCCGCCATGGGGCAGATCGGCGTGGACATGGCCCGTCGCCGGCCGATGGACCGCCTGATCTGCGGCGACGTGGGATACGGTAAGACCGAACTGGCGATGCGGTCGGCGTTGAAGGTGGTCGAAGCGGGCAAGCAGGTCGCCGTTCTCGTTCCGACGACGGTGCTCGCCGAGCAGCACCTTCGGACGTTTCGCGAGCGATTCGCCGATTATCCCGTTATTATCGAGATGCTCAGCCGGTTCCGAACACCCGCCCAGCAGGTGCAAATCATCAAGCGCCTGGCGGGCGGACAAATCGACATCGTCATCGGGACGCATCGGCTGCTGAGCGGGGACGTGCGGTTTGCGGACCTGGGGCTGGTCATCATCGACGAAGAGCAGCGGTTCGGCGTGGCGCACAAGGAGCATCTCAAGGGTCTGCGGGGCGATATGGACGTGCTGACGCTGACGGCGACGCCTATTCCGCGGACGTTGCACATGGCGTTGCTGGGGCTGCGGGACATCTCCTCGCTCGCCACCCCGCCGATGGACCGACGGGCCATTTACACCGAGGTCTGCCACAACAACGATGAACTGATCCGCTCGGCGATCCTGCGGGAACTGAACCGCGGGGGGCAGGTGTTCTTCGTGCACAATCGCGTGAAGGACATCGACTCGGTGGCGCGTCACGTGCAGGCCTTGGTTACCGATGCCCGCGTCGCCATCGGGCACGGGCAAATGCCCGCCCGGTCGCTGGAGCAGGTGATGCTAAGGTTCTGCCGCGGCGAAATCGACGTGCTGGTATGCACGACGATCATCGAGTCGGGCCTGGACATTCCCACGGCCAATACGATGATCATTCACGATGCGGACCGGTTCGGGCTGGCGGAACTGCATCAACTGCGCGGGCGGGTTGGGCGGTACAAGCACCGAGCCTACTGCTACCTGCTGCTGCCACAGCGGCGAACGCTCTCGCCCGTCGCGGCCAAGAGGCTGAAGACGATCGAGGATTTCTCCGACCTGGGGGCCGGTTTTCAAATAGCGATGCGCGATCTGGAAATTCGCGGGGCGGGCAACATCCTAGGGCCGCAGCAGAGCGGGCACATTGCTTCGGTCGGATATGAACTGTACTGCCGGTTGCTGGAGCAGGCCGTCAAAACGCTCAAGGGCCAGGCCCTCCCGCCGAAAGTGGACGTTCACATCGAACTGGGCATCGACGCATATGTCCCGCGTTCGTACATCCCGTCGGATCGGCAGCGGATGGAAATATACCGCCGGTTAGTGCACTGCCACCAAGTCGAGGAGTTGAATCAACTGCGGGACGATCTGATCGACGCGTTCGGGCCGCCCCCGCGGGAGGTCGATCTGTTGCTGGACACCGGGGAGGTGCGTATTCTGGGGGGAAAAGCTGGTATCGAGAGTATCGTCCTGATGCCCCCGGACGTAATCTTTCGCCTCCGCGACCACAGACGCTGTGAGGGCGTCTTTGCCGGTGCCCCCGGGACCGTTCGGGCGGTAGATGAACATACCGTCCACTGGCGCCCGCCTCGAGCGTATCTGGAAATGCCCACGTTGATGAGTATTCTGCTTAAACGTCTTCGAGAGGGAGTTCAAAACAAGTAGACAGGCGTTGATTGGCATTCTGCTTAAACGTCTTCGAGAGGGAGTTCAAAAATGGGAGGGGAGCGTGTATAATTAGTCCGCCAGGTTTTTTTGGAAAAAGGGCGTTATGCGCAACATAGCGATTATCTTGGTTCTCTTGTTTGCCTCGTTGGTGTCGGGTTGTGGCGAATCGAAGGGAGCGAGGTGGCTGGGCGGGAAGCGGGAAGTGCCGGTTACCTCTCCGGATGAGACCGCTCCGCTCTCCCCGCACCCCGTTGCGAAATCACGCCCGTCTCCGCAATCCCTCACCCCGCCCCCCGAGACGGACCGGAGCAAGCGAAAATCCTCACCAACGCTCTGGGAAGCCTCTCCGGAACTTAAGGGATCGGAACGTGTTCGCGAGGATCCCCCCCCGCTGGAGCTGACGTCGCTGAAGTATCTGGGCAGGCGGCCACCCGGCGGGAAGCGGTTGAAGACCTTGAGCGAGCAGATTCAGCCTTTTCCCGACCGAGTCTCGGAGAAACAATCGACCAGGCGCCGGTTGATACTTGCACCACTGGCTGACCCCGCCCCGCTTGGAGCTTCCCACGAAGCTCAATTACCACCCGAACCTAGCCCCACCGCGGATGTCGAACCATCCGATAAAGATTCCACCGACGCCTTGAGGGCTGCCCTAACCTCCTCCGACAAAGGTCCCGTAACCACCCCCGCAGCGGATACGCCCGAAGAACAGGCGGATCCCGAGGAAAAACCCCCCGCTGCCGCCCCCAAACCGCTACCTGTACCCAAGCCTATCGTATTGGGTGAGGAAGAGGTGGTGGCCGGGACCACGCTACAGGTCAACGATCAGCACGTCAGCGTGGATGACATCCTGGGTGGATTGCACAGTGAACTCTCGAAGATACCCCCGCACGTCTCTGAAAACGACTTCCGGCGCATGGCCGAGCAAATCATCGTCCAGAAGATGCAATATCAGATCGAGGTAATCCTGATAATGGTCGAGGCCGACCGGCTTCTGGAAGAAAGACCCAAGAAAATGGTGGAAGAGGATTTGGAAAAAGCGCTGCGCGACATGATCGCCGAGGCGGGCAACAGTCAGGAGCAGCTTAAAGAAAAATGTATCCTCGAAGGGACGACGTTGGAGGACGTTCTTAAAACCCACCGGAGGGAGTTGACTATCCAGTACTACCTGCGTTCGAAATTTTATCCGGCGATCGTGATAACCCGCCGGATGCTCTGGAATTACTACCGCAGGCACAAGGACGAATTCAGCACTGACAAGCAAGTGCAGATGCAGATTATCGCCGCGCCGTTCAAGGCGTTCCTGAAAGAAAGCGCTACGAAACCAACCGTCCCCGAGTTCCAGGCCGCCAAAATTCTAGCCGAAGAACTCCTCACCCGCGCGCTGGAGGAATTGAAGGCGGGGAAGGACTTTGCACTGGTTACCAGGACGCATTCACGCGGGATCAAGGCCCAGGAGGGCGGTCTTTGGCCGATGATGGGCAAAGGAAATAAAAAGGAAGAGAAAGTCGAAGAGGTCGCCTTCGGGCTGAAGGAAGGGCAGTACAGCGGGATCATCGAGGACAGGGAGGGTTGCTACATCGTCAAGGCGGTGAAGGTCAAACCGGGAAAGATCGTATCGTTCGAGGATGCCCAGGGCGAGATAGCGGATGAACTCAAACGCCAACAGTACATCAGGCTTCAGAGCGATTACATGAACAAGGTTTTCGAGAAGTCAACCGTCAGCACGCCGGAGGGTTTTATCGAACTGGCCGTCGATCGCGCAGTCCAAAAGTATCGGCGATAAGAGGGGTTCGGACTGCTTTTCCCCGCCGTTCTTGTGGCGGGGTCGCTATTTCTTGATGATATCCAATCCTGCGCGGTCGGTCTGGTCACCGTCCCAGCGGTGTTCGTGGATTTTTTGCACGATTCTCTGGGCGGTGCGGACGGCGGCGAGGCCCTCCTCGGCGGAGCAGACAGGCGGGACGCCCTCCTCGACGGTTTTCCGGAAGGCCTCCGCCTGGCGGGTCAGCGGCTCGGTCGAATCGTCCACCACCAGTTTCTCGACCTTCAGCAGCTTGGTGTAATCCGCGGTCTGTGCGAGTTCGGCGATGTCGTCCACCTCCATCTTGCGAGCCATCTGGATCAGGTCGAGGTTCTTGGATTTCTCGACGACCAGTCCGATTTTTTTCCCGTAGTCCACCGAGAGATAGTGGTTTTCAGAAAAGATTCTCATTTTCCGCTCGGTCTTGATGGCCAACCGGCTGGCGGTGAGATTCGCCACGCAGCCGTTGGCGTACCGCAGCCGGGCGTTGCAAATGTCCTCGGTCGCGCCGATTACATTGATCCCGACGGCCTGGATGTCGGCCACCTCGCTCCCGGCCAGCATGCCCACCAGGTCGATGTCGTGGATCATCATGTCCAGCACCACGCCCACGTCGGCTGAGCGAAACGTGTAGGGACTGATGCGGTTGGCCTCGATGAACTTTGGGCGAATGGTGTACTTTTTCAGGGCTATGGCGGCCGGGTTGAAACGCTCGGTATGCCCGACCTGTACGCTGGTTTCCGTGCGTCGGGCCAGTTCGATCAGCTCCGCTCCGGCGTCCACATCGTTAGTGAAGGGTTTTTCGATGAGCACTGGTTTACCGGCCTCAATGAAAGGCCAGGCCGCCTCGATGTGCGCCACGGTTGGGGTGGCGATGACGGCGGCATCCACGCGATCGACGGCGTCCTCCGCGCGGGTCAGGGCATGGCAGCGGCGCTGTTTGGCGACGGCGCGGGCGGTCGATTCGTTAGTGTCCACCACGCAGAGAAGTTCAGCCCGTTCCATCTCGCTGAAAACGCGGGCGTGCAACTTGCCCATACGCCCCAACCCGACCACGGCTACGCGAAAACTCATTTCGTGGACCTCTGAATTTCGGCCAGCTTTTCAGGGGGAAGGAACTCAGCCGCTTCGGGGGGAACCTTCCCGCGAAACGATTCTCGGAACCGCCCGAACTTGCCCAACAGGCTCTGCTGACAGAATTCGCACAACGCGGCGGCCTCGCCTTCCACGCCGAGGTTCTCCAACTGCTCGATTTTGTTCTGTAAAGCGACTTCGTCTTCAAACAATTCGTGGAGCGTTCGGCGGAGTTCGGTTTCCTCGTCCCGCTTGAGTTTGGCGTCCTTGATTCCGGTCTCGTGAATGCCCCTGACCGACGGCGAAGTCCACCCATAGTCTTCGCTGAAGAAATTGGTGAACGGCGGGACGTCTCGGCGGACCGGGGTGCGCTGCCCGATACGGGCATATCGCCCGATCGTCACGAAGTGGTGTACGCCCGCCAGATCCTCCAGCACCGCGCCGGTCTGGATGCGGATGTGCCCGGCCAGTTGCACGCAGCGCCCGATGCGCGTGTGGTCATCCAGGTAGCAGTCGTGGGCGACGTGGCAGCCTTCCAGCAGCCGGTTCGCATCCCCGATACGCGTTACGAACCCGCCGGACTCCGTCCCGATGTGAATCGTAACGATTCGTCCGATGCGATTGTTGTGCCCGATGATCAGCATCGTCGAAGATCCGCGATATTTCAGATCTTGGGGTTTGGCGCCTAGTACGCACCCGTCGCCGATTATGTTGCCCGACCCGATGGTGGTGTTGCCCATTACGGTTACCCGCCGGCCTAGAACGCTGCCCGGGCCGATGATGACTTCAGGCCCGATGACACAAAACCGCCCGATTATCGCGTCGGACGCGATGTGGGCGAGCGGGTCGATTTCCCGAATGACCTCCAACTCAGGCATGCTGCTTCCTTGCGGCGGTTCCGGCGTCGAGGTATCTTACCAGTCTCTTGACGTGCGGGTTGGCCTTGCGGTCTTTTCGCAATTGGATCAGCTTGTCTCTGTTGAGCTGCCCGGTGCTGTTGAACAACTCACGGAAAACCAGCTTCAGTTCCCGGATGTCCGCCTCGCCGAACCCGCAGGCCTTGAGGTTATGGCTGTTGACGCCGCGTACGCGGAACGGTGAACCTTGAATCATTGCGTAAGGCGGGACGTTATGGTCCATCTGTACGTACCCGGCGGCGAATGTGTACGCCCCGACGGTAACACCCGCATCGACGGATGCGAAACCGCTGGTGCGGACGTAATCCTCGATAACGGCGGAGGGGCCGATGTGCGTGCAGTTGGCGAAAATACCGTGGTCGCCGATCTTCGTGCCCGGTCCGATTTGGCTGGCGATCATGATCAGGTTGTCCTGCCCGATGATGGTCGGTTTGCGGGTTGATCCGGCGTAGATCGTTACGTGTTCACGAATGGAATTAGCGTTCCCGATGAGGCACTTTCCCTTGGTATCGTTCCCGTCTAACGTAATGCCGATCACAGCCAGGGGAAACACGTGGTTCTGCTCTGCCAGTGTGGTGTCTCCGACAATGGTGACGTTATTGTGGATTACGCATCCCGCGGCGATTTTCACGTTCGCCCCGATGCAGCAAAATGCCCCGACCTTGACGTTACGGGCCAGCTTGGCGCCTTTTTCCACTATGCTGTATTGTGAAATTTGCGGCATTCATTTTCCCTTCATCGTGCTAGAGAGGCTCGGAATCCACGAGCATGAATTTGATTTCGGCTTCGGCGGCTATTTCCTGTCCGACTTTTGCGAGGCAGCGGCAGTGTCCGGTTCGAGATCGGGCGTGGAGGGCCTCGGCTTCTATCAGGAGTTGATCACCCGGGCGGACCGGGCGGCGCATCTTGACTTTGTCCATACTCAGCAATACCGCCACCTTGCCCGTATGTTCGAGGCGGCGGCTGAGAAGGATGCCCGACAGTTGTGCCATCGCCTCGACGATCATCACGCCTGGCATTATGGGCAGGTTGGGGTAGTGGCCGCTGAAATAGGGCTCGTTGATGGAAACATTCTTGATCCCAACGGCCTTGGAGTCTCCTTCGATGGAGATGATACGATCGATCATCAGGAACGGGTAGCGATGCGGGAGGAGGCGCATTATCTTGCGGATATCCATGACCGGTTCCCCGGCCGAGGAACCGGAATGCTCCCTGGCGGCGATGGTGTCAGCGAGTTTGCGAATCAGTTTATGGTTCAAATTGTGCCCGCTGCGGGAGGCCACCAACCGCCCGCGAAGCCCTCGCCCCATCAGCACCAGGTCCCCGATCAGATCGACAATCTTGTGCCGAACAGCCTCGTCCGCAAAACGCAGTTCATTGTCGATTACCCCGTCATCATTCATGATCAATACGTCGCGCGTGGTCAGGTGCTTCCCTAAGCCCAACGCCTGAAACTGCTGCGCCTCGCTCTCCAGCAGAAAGGTTCGCGCCGGGGCCAGTTGCCCCACAAAGTCGTCCTTGCCCAGCCTGAACCCCATTATCTGCCTCCCGATGCTGGGCATCTCGTATTGAAGGTCGTAGAGGATTTCCAGGCAGTCGGCCGGGCCTGGGAGGACCGTCAGCATGGCCTCGCCCTCCGAGACCATCACAGGCTCATCGATCACGTAAACAAATTCTTCGATGTCCTGCTCCTCGATTCCGGCCTGTTGGAGGGCCTGGATGAAGGGTAAGGCTGACCCGTCGATTGAAGGCATTTCGTCGGAGTTGACCTCGATGATGATGTTATCGATATCCATTCCCGACACGGCGGCCAATACGTGCTCGATGGTCTCAACCGAAACATTGTCTTTGGTCAGGCTGGTGGTTCGGTGCGGGCGCTGGGAGAGATACTCGACGTCGGCGGGAATCTCCACCGGTGTGATGGTATCGGTGCGGACGAAAACGATCCCGGCGTCTTCCGGAGCGGGGCAGAACCGCAGCCGGCAAGACGTCCCGCTAAATATTCCCAGCCCTTCCACGACGACGTTATTTTTGATTGTCCGTTGCAGTTTCAAGGTTCGTTCGCCTTATTTTATGATTTGTCCGGTTTCTTTCGCTCTCCGATGGATGCTTCCAGGCTTTTGACTCTTTTAAGCAGTTCGGGCAGTTTGCTCAATGCCTGAATCTCGCGCAGTCTCGTACGTGCGTCCTTTGCGGGAATTCCGAACAGCCTCTCTCCAGGCCCGGCGCTTTGGGCCAGGCAGGAGCAGGCGCCGATTTCCGTCCCGTCGCCGATTTCGATGTTATCGCGGATGCCCACGTGTCCACCGAGGACGACGCCCCGGCCTAGCTTGGTGCTGCCCGCGATCCCAACCTGCGCCACGATGATGCATCCGTGTCCGACCTGCACGCTGTGGGCGACTTGCACCAGGTTGTCGATCTTGCTTCCGGCGCCGATGCGGGTCGAACCCCACTTGGCGCGGTCCACACACACGCACGCGCCCAACTCAACGTCATCTTCGATCACGACGTTCCCGGCGTGGGGGATCTTTCGATGCTCCCCGCCGTCGAGATAGTACCCGAATCCGTCATAGCCCACAACGCTGTTGGGACCGATCCGCACGCGGTCGCCGATGCAGCAGCCATGGCGAACGACAACACCCTCGCCCAGAACGCACTGTTCTCCCACGTGCGCCTCAGCGCCGATCCGCACGGCGGCGCACAGCGCCGTCCCCGCCCCGACGCCCGCTTGCGGGCCGATTACAACGTTGGGTCCGATCGCCGCGTCCGGGGCGAGAGTGGCGCTTTTATCGATTGTGGCGGATGGTGAGATGCCCGCCCCCGGGAGGTCTTCCGGGGGCGCCAGGGCCCCCAGCAACCTGCCCATCGCCTCCTGGACGTTCCCGACGCGCAGCAGCGGAATTTTACAGTCCTTTCCTACGGAGGCGTCCCGAGCGACGATGGCGGCGGCGGCGAGACATTGCGCGAGCTTTGCGGTGTGTTTCTCGCCGGAGGCGAAGGTCAACTCGCCCGCCTGCGCCTCAGCGAGCGGCGCCAGCGATATCACCTCCACGCTGTCGTCGCCCTCCACCGATGCGCCGATCCATTCGGCGATTTCCCGAATTGTCCGAGGGGTGGGAAACATGGTCGTAAATCTGCTCTTCCGCGCGAAAGCCCGAGGCGTCCGAGCGAATGGTACGAACGGGGTCGCCTATTTCTTGATTTGGTAAGATTCGTTGATCAGTTGCAATACCGCGCCGGTAATGTCGATGTCCGGTGTGTCCTTGTTATACAGCACTTTCCGCCGGTCGATTTGCGCGACCAGTTCCTCGACGTTTCGGGCGTTCAGTTCCCTCGATTCGAGTTGAATGACCAGGTCGATGTTTCTTTCCTTGGCAACGGTGGCGATGGTGTCGCTGATCTGCTTGAACATCTCCTCCGTCAGTCGACGGTGGTCCGCCAGGACGGAAGCCTGTTCCATTTTCAGCCAGACCTCCCGCTCGATCATCTGCCGTTTGAAGTCATCCAGAACTTTCGTGTATTCCTTGCTGCCGACCTTGTAGCCTTCCATTGTCATCTGCAAATCTTCCAGCTTTTTGAGGCGTTTTTTGTTCTCTGCTTGAATGGATCCCTTACGCTCATTCAGTTTCGTTGTCAGATCCATGGCCCGGTGGTAGTCGGTGAACACTTTTACGAGGTTGCAGACGGCGAC
>SDBT01019378.1_pt1 | contig 10663 bp, 7 predicted proteins | sample 2277101 | NCBI WGS metagenome assembly SDBT01 (sample SAMN10404973, study PRJNA504765) | marine sediment metagenome | isolation source: marine sediment core GS10_PC15, 103 cmbsf | place: Arctic Ocean: Southern Knipovich Ridge | collected 2010
GGCCGGTAAGCTTGCCGGCTTTTTCACCCAAAACGTCAGTCATCCGGCTGACCTGATTTGACAAATCATTGACAAGATCACCTGGGATTATTCCCTCAGCCTTCTTGGCCACCGCAGCGAGGACCGCCGGTATGACTCGCCTTATCAGCTCTGCGACTACGACTCCTTTGGCAGTGTCGCTGGTGACCTCGGTAAGTTCAATTACCGGCACTTCCACGGTCAATGGACCGACCGCCTCCAGCCCAGGCAGAAGATAAAAGTGAGCCTTCACATTGCGAATCGTTATCGTTTCGATCTTAACCTTCTTGCCGGCTTCCTTGTCTTGAGCGGCAGGGTCGGATTGTGAATCCGACTCGAATCGGCTGAGATTGTCGCTGATTACCGAGATGTTACTGCCGGAAAGCTGCTGTTCGATGATGAGATCCAGCCCATCGAGTTCAAATTTATTAATCTCGACCGTATCTGAAAAGATGCTCATCGGAGCCATCTTCAATTCAAACTTCCCCGAGTGCATCAGGTGGTCTGTTTTGAAGCCTTGAGGGTTGGCGATATTCAGGCCCTCTATCCGCAACTTGCCGGTGAGGATACTGATATTGACAGAGGCGATGGTGCTATCTACACCTAGAGCGTGGCTGGCCCCAGCCTGTATGCCCAGCTTGGCTAGAAGGTTGATCATCGAACCCATTGCAACAACGGCGATCAGGGCCAGAGCTATCAACGCAATTATCGTTCGTTGCGGTGCCTTCATATCATGTTCCTTAAGAGATCGATGAAAACCACACGAATTATATCCGTAAGTAATTCTTATGGAAAAACTCGCGCGTAAATTATCTGTAAGTAATTCTTATGGAAAAACTCGCGCGTAAATTATCTGTAAATAATTCTTATGGGAAAACTCGCACGTAAATCACCCGTAAGTAATTCTTATATCGTCTACTATGGCATTATAGCCTTAGACGGTAATTGGCGCAGGCACTCAAGATGTTAGATATGTGGGTCTTATTCGATCACCGACCGATGAGACGAACGTTTTGCCGGCCTTACTTTTGCTGTGAGTCGATCCGCTGGCGAACGACATCCAGGAACTCATCCATCTCAGTGCGCAAGTGGCCCAGCATAGTTTTTGCGATCTGGGCACCGTTGATCATGTCGGCTATTTTTTCCCTGAAGCTGATCGGCCGAGCCGCCAGTTGACGAATCGCCCTTACGTTCCATGCCGACGCGCTGTAGAAGTTCGAGTAGGCCTCGAAAACGGCTTCCTGCAAACCAATCGCGCCAAGCTTTCCGTGGTCGTAAACGCTGTGTGCGGCGTCGAAATAGTTCCAGTCGGCCGGGAAATTATTAAACAGCAGATGTTCCTTCATCTCGTCGAAAAGCGGCGTGCCGGGAAATGGCGTAAGGACGCTGACCTGGAGTGACTCGATTTCATTTTTCCTGGCAAACTCCACGATCGCATCGCCCGTGCTGCGGGTATGCTGTGGCCCCATCACGAACATCGCGTGAATCCAGATGCCGTGATCGTGAAGAATACGGGTATCTTCGGTGAGCATGTCGAGAACGCTTCTGTCGGACCGATATCCCTTGTTCCACATCTTGGCCGTCGTATCGTCAATGGTTTCATAACCGATGAACAGCAAATTGCAGCCGCTTCGCCGGAGATGCTTGAGCATCTCATCGTCGCGCTGGGTTCTCTTGCCGTCTACCCAATGCAAATCCACGCGAGCCTGTGCGTTGAAGCGAATACGCAGCGGGCGAATCAAATCGAGCAACTCGCGCGTCCAGGCCCTGTCGGAGGTGAAGTTATCATCGTAAAAGAAGAACTGGCGGAAGCCATTTTTGTAATGGGTGAGAATGTCGCGATAAACTTTCTGCACCGACTGGCGGCGAACCTTGCGCCCGAACATCTGGGTAACTGAGCAGTAGGTGCAGCCATAGGGGCAGCCGCGGCTGGTCATCACCGGAAGTTCGTAGAGGTGTCGCTTTTTCTCAGAGCCGAAGACCTTGTCGAAATCGACCATCAGGAAATGATTCAGCGGAGGAATCTGATCGAGGTCATGCAGTGGCTCGGCCGAGGTGATCCCGTCGGGGACTTCGCCAAGAGCGATTTTTTCGATAATCGTCTCAGCCTCGCCCTTAATTATGATATCTCCGTGAGGGAGGGCTTCATCGGGCATGAACGTCGCGTGAGTTCCGCCGATAACAATCTTGGCGTTGGGGGCGTCACGACGAATGGCATCTGCAATTTCATAGCCGCGCACGGCCGTCGGCGTCATTATTGAAACGCACACGACGTCGGCTGAGCAGATATCCTGGTAATGCTGATCGCTTTGATCTACCCGGCCTGAGATGTTCTCATTGTAGATAGCTACGTCAAAGCCGCGGCTTTCCAGGATGGTAGCAAGCGTAATCGGACCTAAAAGAGGCCAGCGAGTAATCCACGGATTACACGGTCGATTCGGCTGGCCTTGAGGTTCGACAAAGCGAACCTTTCGGGATCTCGGCATATTGGCTTCCTTGAAACTTGAAACTTGAAAAACTCCCCCGCACCGCCCTGTACATTGGCTGGGGCCAGGCCATCGCCTAAATTTTGATTATACAAACACCGCCCAGCCTATGCTAACCCAATCGGATATATCGACATGGAATTTAGGCCCGCAGCGTTCCGGCCGGCCTATCAAGCGTTTCTCTGCCTGTCGGAAAGCAATACTACGTCTCGCAGATGCTCACTATTCGGTGCATCCAGCCAGCGATTGACAAACCCATGCTCCTGAACGATATGCGCGATAGCCATCAATGCCCGCAGGTGGTAGTTTCGCTCATCGGCCGTGCCGACCAGGATAAAGGCCACGTGGACAGGTTCATTCTGGCCGGGGAACTCCATGCCGTCCCTGCACCGGACGAGGAGGATATCGAAAAGCCCCTCCCCTTCAACGATAATATGAGGCACGGCCAGCCCGGGCTGGATAACCGTACTCGATTGATCCTCTCGTCTCTTAAAGAGCGCGACAAGCTCCTGGGAATCCCTGCCAAGCCTGCCAGCCAGCGCACCGGCTGCCTGGGATAGCATTTGTTCGGAGGTTACCGCAGAATCCAGATCAAGTATCTCGCAGTCCTGAATCAGCCTGTCGAAGCGATCATGAATTATGTCGTCGCGGTCGAAGGCGATGTGCTTGAGTTCCTCTTCCAGCCGAGAGCGGTAGATCTTCTTTGAGACGATCTTGCGCACCATATAAACCAGGGCACTCTCGCGGTCTATATGAGGCCGGGCGTATAGCCAGTACCAAAGGGTGGCCGCCAGGACAAAAATACCGACGAAAAGCATCGGTACATAGCTGATCTTCAGCGTCATTACCACGATCATCGAAACGTATATGACGATGCCGGCTATCTGAATCCACGGGAAAAACGGGGCTCGGAATATCGGCCTGTAATTTTGAAGTTTGCTGCCACGCATTACCAGCACGGCCACGTTCACCAGCGCGAAGAGGATGAGCATCATCGTCGAGGCGACTTTGATAAGCCGGCCTATAGATAGCGACGAGATCACGATAATCATAAACCCGGCCGTGATCGCAATGGACAATTGAGGCGTACCGAAACGATGCGAGACCTTCTGGAAAAAAGTGGGCAGTAAGCCATCGTGGCTCATTGCCATCGGCACGCGCGAGGCCGACAGAACGCCGCTGTTGGCGGTGGTAATAAGGGCCAGTATCGCCGCAAACGACAGCAGCACTATGCCCACCGGACCCATGAACTTCCCTGCTGCGGTTGATAGAGGCGTCAGGTTCGCGAAGCCTGTTTCAGGATCGGCCAGTTCAGCGCCGGGTACAACGCCAACGATAACAAACGTAGCGGCTACATAAAGCAGCGATACAACCAGAACCGCTGCGGCCATGCCGAAGGGTATATTTCGCCCGGGTCTCCGAACTTCACCTGCAACGCTGGCTACCTTGGTTAACCCGCCGAACGAAATGAACACCAATCCGGCTGTGGCAAAAATACGGCCCAGAGATATCTCACTGGTTCCGGCGTAACGGCTAAGCTCTACCTCCCTTGAACCGAGGAAAACGAACACAGAAAGCAAGGCAAGGACGAACAAAACTATAACCAACTGAAATCGACCCGCTGTTTTGACGCTGAACATATTCATTGCGGCGAAGAACAGACAAAAGCCGATGGCCACCAACTTGATAACCCATTCGCTTTCGACGGGCCAGATCAGCTTGGCGAAAACGCCTATACCCACAAGTGCAAAGGCAGCCTTGAAGGCGATCGAAAACCAATTGGCGAGGCCGGCAAGCGTCCCGGCCCAGGTGCCAAGCGACCGCTCAATAAAAAAGTAGCTACCCCCAGCTTTTGGCATGGCAGTCGAAAGTTCAGCCTTCGACAGCATCGCGGGAATCACCATCACGCCGGCAAGTGCATAGGCTATTATCATTCCAGGGCCGGCCTGCAAATATGCCAGACCAGGCAGGACGAACAGGCCCGAACTGATCATTGCACCTGAGGCGATGCAAAAGACATCCCAGAAACCTAATTGCCGCTGCAACTTCATAGACGATCCCTTTGGACTGGGCATGCAACATACTGGCCCATTTCATGACCTACCCCTGACATCAAGGGAGATGTGATCTGTATCGGCAATCTGCGGCCGATACGCTTGGACAACCTTGAGCTTACATATAATGGCTGGGTTTTTCATGCAATTTCGCGTTCTGACTGGCGCTACCAGACCAAAAAACTGCAAAAGAAACTTCCAGAGATGAAGCAGCCTTGGCCTAAATTGATTTTCCAGGCCAAAAGACTGCACGGTTCTCAGATAATATACTCCTGAGGACGGGCCAGCGGGCGGAACTCCTGAACAGCCGACTTATCAACATAAGCGGCTTCGAGGGCCTGCATATGGAACACCTTCTGCGCTCTAACCTGCATCCCATCGGAAACAATGCGCTCGTAATCGCCGTCAACTCGCAACCGCCACGACTTTACATTGTCAGTAAAGTAGACCTGAAGTGTCTCGATCAACCGCCTCTTGGGCTTTTTGGATTGTATGGGGAACAGGATCTCCAAACGCTTTACCAGGTTCCGTTCCATCCAGTCGGCACTCGAAAGGTAAACCTCTTCATGCCCACCGTTTTGGAAGTAGAAGACCCGGCTGTGCTCGAGATACCTATCGACGATGGAGATCACCTCGATGTTTTCCGATACCCCTTCGATGCCGGGCCGCAGGCAGCATATACCGCGAACGTTAAGCAGTACTCTTACCCCCCCCTGGCTGGCGCGGTAAAGCGCTTCGCAGATTTCTTTATCCTGCAGTGAATTAACCTTGGCCATTATCAAGCCCGGCTTATCAGGCGTGGAGACCTGAATTTCACGTTCGATCAGTTCTACGAATTTCTGGCGCAGGCCCATCGGAGCTACTGTGAATTTCGACCAGCCTACAGGTTGGCTGCAGCCGGTAACCATGTTGAAAAAGGCAGCGGCATCGGAGGCAATATCGTTATCGGAGGTAATCAGGCCAAAGTCAGAATAGAACTTTGCCGTCCGGTCATTGTAATTGCCGGTTGCTAAATGTACGTGCCGAACTATGCGATGCGACTGCTTGCGGACAATCAGCAGGATTTTCGAGTGGGTTTTATAGCCTGCAATTCCGTAGATGACGTAGCAGCCGGCATCTTCCAGCCTGCGAGCCCAGTTGGCATTGTTGGCCTCATCAAAGCGGGCCTTCAGCTCAACCAGCACGCTTACCTGCTTGCCGTTTTCAGCAGCCCTCGCCAGTGCCCGCACGATCGGCGAATCTCCACTGGTCCGATACAACGTCTGCTTAATCGCCAGCACGTCCGGGTCGTCCGCGGCCTGTTCCAGCATTTCGATAACAGGATCGAAAGACTCATAAGGATGGAACAGCAGCACATCGCGATCATCCAATACGTGCGACAAATCGTCATCGCCGGCCAGATCGGCTGGACGTTGAGGCCGCCAGTTGGGGTATTTAAGATCATCGAAACCAGTTCGAGATGCCACTTCCATCAGCGAGGTTGCCTACAGCATGCCATCAATCTGGTAAACGCTTTGTTGATCCACGTCGGCCCATTCGACCAGGCCGCTAAGAAGTTCAGGGTCGATATCGGCGGTAACTTCCAATCTGATCACCGGTCGATGCATCCGCTCCTTGACCGCCTGCTCGATAGCCTGGAGAACGGCCTCGCCCTGTTCGTCAGAATCCACAGCTACATCGCCGTCGCGGGTAAGACGAAAAGCCGCCTTCGCCAATATCTGCCTGCCGGGGAAAAGCTGATCGATGTTGGCTGCACAAATATCCTCCAGCCGGGCCAGGTAAAGCCCCTCATCGCCGGGCAGATTAATAAATCGTGGCAGTAACTTCGGTATCGGTACTACTGCGATTTCATTGGGGACATCGTTCTCGTCGCAGTCTTCGCTGCCGGCCGGGCCATCGAGCAACAGGGCCAGGCTCAACTGCAGGCCCGGGAGAATCGGACAAGGATCGAGTTCGGTGATCGCCAGCGGCGTCAGTGCGGGTAAGGCCTCCTGGGCGAACCAGGAATTTGCAAACATCCGCTGGGTGCTGGATAGTTCTGAAACCTCAAGCAGGTGCATACCATGACTGTCGAGAGCGTCTATTACCTCGGCTATTCCACGAGATTGATCGGATACCATCACCGAAGCGCGCTCGGAAATTTTGTCTAACTGCTCGGCCGGGCTCAGACCGCTTACATCGGGCTTGGTAATCCCAGCGGATCGCTGCTGGATAAGACTGGCAACGCGGATCATGAAAAATTCATCGAGATTCGAGCTAACGATTGCCAAAAACTTAAGGCGTTCGAGCAAGGGCACGCTTGTGCAGCAGCCTTCGGCAAGAACCCTGCGGTTAAATTCGAGCCAGCTCAACTCGCGGTTAATAAAATGCTCTGGAGAGCTTAAATCCGAGTGAGAATCAGCTGCCTCCTCGGCCAGTAATGAAACATCCAATTGCGACATCTTTATTAACTCCGCACCGTCCAGCCATTGGCTGGCTTATGTATATGTTGTACCGCTCTAACTCAGTCTGGCCATTTCGACTTTTTTATAAGCTCCGCTTTGCCCAGCCACGGATGACTTAGACATTAGAAAAATGCTGAACCAACCTTGCTAAGCCTGTCCATTTCTACGCCGGCCTGTGCAACGCGAACTTTCAATCCGTAAATCTCGCCGAACAGATCGCTCTTCGCCGAAACCGCCCTTTGTTCGAGTGTAATATCGCCAATGTTTGTCATGTAGATAACCAGCTCGTCGGCGCGGAGTTCCAGCTTCGGTTGCTGAATATGTTGCGAATGGCCGTGATCGAGCGCATCGGCGATCCGAAGAATTGCCGCCAGCTTCGATACCACCATCCGCTGCTCACGCGGCAAGGAAATATAATCAATGTGCGATGACTTGGGAGCTGTTCGCCTGTGGTATCTGGCGATATTGGCGACCATGGACTGCTCTTGCCTGCTGAGGCCGAATATTTCAGAATTTTCGATCAGGTATAACGAGTGCTTGTGATGGCCACGAGCATTTACATGCGTGCCAATCTCGTGCAGAATCCCAGCCAGCTTCAATAGCAGACGATGACGATTGCTCAAACCGTGCAGCCGTTGTATAGCCTCGAAAATCGCCTCGGCGTTGGCCGCTACCAATTCACCATGTGCTGCGTCATAGCGAAACTTTTCGCCGATATTCAAAGCCGAGCGTATCGTGCTGTCGCCCAGTTCCTGATCTTCTGCTCCTACGACCCTGCGAGAGATATCCAGTAACAGGCCGTCGCGCATGGAGATATCGGCAACGTACAGCTCCCCGGCCTGAGTCTCCTCCAGCAATAGTTGATAGACAAGCAAGGCCGGCACGATAGTCTCGGCGTCGGCGACTGGAATGGTATACTTCCTGGCCAGTTGAGCATCCGAATGACTCACACAGTCTTCGATCAAACCGTAAAATGATTCTCGATCTATAACGCTCAGGCCCGCCGGGCCCACTGGCCGACCAATCAGCCTTGCCGCGAATCGAACATCACCGCCAACTGCGATGAAGGATTGGATTTTCTTCAGCGGCACGAAGGAATTACTGGCTGCGAGAATGCTCGAAATCTTATTACGAAGCAGGTTCGCCGCTCGCTGTGGAGTCTCGTTCGTGATCGAAAGTATCTCCTGAAGTCGAATCGATCCAAGCTTGAAGCTTTCCGATAAGACCATCTTGCCCGCTTCAAGTACGCTGAGAAGTACGCTGCCGCCACCGACGTTGGCTATCAGTGTCCAATCGTCGATAAGGCCGGTTTCCTCACCCACAATCTGACGGACCGAAGATACGATCAGCCGCGATTCTTCCGATGGATCGATAATCTCCACTTCGAGATTAGTCGCCATCAAAATGCGGTCCATAAAACCGTCGGAGTTGGTAGCCTCGCGAACGGCACTGGTAGCTACGGTGCGAACTTGCTGCACCTGATAAGTGTCGATAATCTTTCGATAGTCACGAAGAACCGCAACCGCTGCATTCATAGTCTGCTGCCTGAGCTTGCCGCGGACGAAAGTATCCCGCCCCAGCAGAACCGGTTGCTGCGTGCGCTCGAGTAGATCAAAGCTGCCATCTGACATCACTTGGGCGATAACCATCCGGATCGAATTCGAACCGATATCAATTACAGCTACCGTTGTTGCTATATTTTGGCCGCTACTGGCGGAATCCATGGTCTTTTTCCCGGACGATTTCGGAGACACTACACACCAAAAAATAATTCGCACCGGGACCAAGCGGTGTGCACCAGTCCCGACTTTAAGGCTATCGTCATTTCAAAGGGGTGAATTTCGCTGTGCTTGCTAGAACTTGTTAGAAATTGTCTAAATTTGTTCTTTGGCAACCGCACCGCCTAGAATTGTTCACAAATCCCAAACTTGGAGAGAAATATGATGCAGAATCTACTGTCTCGCCTGCTGTGTGTTGTCCTCGCTGCGGTTTTCGCTTTTACCACAGCTATCGGCTGCAAGGAAAAGACCAAGACCGAAAAGGCCAAGGACATCATCGAAGATGTCGAGGAAGAGGCCAAAGAGACCGAAAAAGACATACGAAAAGCGATTTGAAGCTCACCTGGCAGTGTTACCCGCAATAAAAATAGCGTCCTGGGGCTTCCAATAGGCTACTCGCTGACTTTTTCCTGGAAGAGTCTTTTCAACTTTCGTGAAGTGGGCTGAGCGCAGCGCCGGCGAGGCCTGGCAAGGAAGGTGAAGCAGACAAATGCCTTAGCATTGTCGATGCAACCTGACGCAGACAACCGAAGCCGCCGCAAGTTCAAACGCTTCAAAGAAATTGTAAAGGCTCTATCTAGTTAAACATTTGATCGAGCCTGGCTGAGTGGTAAGCCAGCCGCTCATCAGGTGTCATCTTCGCAAAATCAGGCGCGCCGTTCGCACCCAGTGGATAGCTGCCCGGCACTGCCGCCGGCTTGATCGCTCCAGGGCCTCTGCCGGCGCTGGTTCGTACCGTCGATGGAATGCTTATCGTCGAACCCGACCCGCCGTAGCTGGTAACGCCAGTTGTCATGCGCATATCTTCACCGAGCGTCCGCCAGGGCCTGATACCCATTCCCTGCAGCGCGCCGTGATATGCCTCAACGGCCTCTTCGGGAGTAATCTCACCGTCGGCGATCCACCGCAGGAACTGGATGAAAGTTAGCTGGTGTTCGGCGTTGTTGATCTTCCGGCCGAAAAGTGCAGCCCGCGCGCCATACTTCTTCGCCTCAGCCAGCAGCTTGAAGGCATCGTATGTCGTACCCGACGATCCGCCGAGAATACCCGCAACGAGTGTGTGATCGTACTTTGCCAGCTCTTCCATGAACTTGGGTCCGTGGTAGACGATCTTGAGGAATATTGGCCTCGCCGGCGAAGCGACGCCTGCAAGCGTCCTGGCGATAAGGTCGTTAATAAACCCGCCTAGACCCTCGCTTGGGATCGGATTGATCGGCGCGTTAGGATCGAAAACTTCCATGAAGTGGCGGAAGCCCTTGAGCTCAGCTTCGATGCGGAACTGGCGATAAGTCTCCAGCGTTCGAGTGTCCTGATCGACATCGTTATTGAAGGTGATGCTGTAGAGGCCGAGGTCGGCACCGAGTTTGCGTTGGGAATCATCCGTGCAGAGCTGGCCGCACTGTGCGTGATCGATCAAGGCTGTGCGGAACGGCTGAGCAGGCTGGGCCGGCAGGCACGAACAACGCGCGACGTGAATATCGGTCGTGTCGTTGGCACGGATCGCAGGCGTAATCGGCGAATCGTCAAACAGCCGCTCGCGAATCGTAAGAAGCTCGTTGGTCGAAACCGACATGAGCATGATATCCAGCAGACCCTGCTTGATATTGTCGCGAATGATCTGGCGATACTCCGCCAGCGATCGAAATTCGCCGTCGGCATGTTCGGGGCTCCGGCCGGGTGCGGAGATCCCGAATGCCATATCCGCATCCTTGGCATCTGCCAGGATAAACGCATTGGAACTGGGGTTTGCGTGAATTTCCGCGATCTTAGCGTCTAAAGATTTCTGCATAATGATTACCTTTTATAGCTCGTTACTTAATATCTAGTATTGGCTGGAAGTTTACCTGCTCCAGGATGCACGCACAGTATGCATCGAATGGAAC
>SDBT01019379.1_pt1 | contig 10663 bp, 10 predicted proteins | sample 2277101 | NCBI WGS metagenome assembly SDBT01 (sample SAMN10404973, study PRJNA504765) | marine sediment metagenome | isolation source: marine sediment core GS10_PC15, 103 cmbsf | place: Arctic Ocean: Southern Knipovich Ridge | collected 2010
CTAGTATGCCATTTTCTCAAAAAAAGCGTAATTGATAAGTATATAAAGGATTTAAGATGCTACCTCTTCTTTTTACCGATAGTATTGTCGTTTTGATTACCACCTTAAGCCTTATGGCTTTTGGGTGGCTCGTGTGGCCCCCTCTTTTTTATGCAGCCTGTGCATTTTTACTGTTTAGTTTCTATTTCTTTCGTAATCCGGATCGGATTTGCTCGGATGCTTTACATAACGCCAATATAATTACTGCTCCAGCTGATGGGAGGGTGATTGCTGTTACAAAAGATGTACTTGATGCGCAGGAATACGCTACCCGTATCTCCATTTTTCTTTCACTATGGGATGTACATGTGAATTGGACGCCAATAGCAGGAACAATAGAGTCTATTTCTTACCGTCCTGGCACTTTTTCCCTTGCTTATTTGCCCAAGAGCGCTAGAGAAAACGAACGTAACGAACTGGTACTTTTGTCTGATAATGGAGAAAAAATAATGATGCGCCAAATTGCCGGCACCGTTGCACGTCGCATCAGTTGTTGGGTTACTCTAAAAGAAAAAGTTGCCGTTTGCCAAAAGGTAGGCATAATTCGATTTGGTTCTCGGGTGGACCTCTTTTTGCCTAAAAATGTACGTATTCTTGTTAAGGAAGGTAAGCAGGTGCGAGGAGGCGAGACTATTGTCGCAGAATTTACGTAGGCCAAACGGATGCAAGCTTGAGAATTTTAAACTGTTTATATGTTTGTTGAACGTTGCCATTACTGGCTAATCTTTTGAGTTCTTTTTGAGCATTGTAAGCTTTTTGTAGCTCAGCAAATGTATGTATATTTTTGAATGTTTTTGCAAGGGGCATTTCATGTATTTTTCCATAACCACCATCATAAGAGTGGGCTTCGATTATTAAGTTTTTTTTCATATCCGAGATTATGATTACATGCCCAGGCATCCAAATGAGATCTCCCTCAGTAATAGTTTCTTTCGAGGAAAGTGGACGTAAAGCGTCTGATAATGTATACGTATTTTTAAAATAGTACGGGATGTCCACAATTTGTGCGGCTCGTAAAATAAGATTCGAACAATCAAAACCAGTTTTAACCGCACGAGTGATAGGGCGATCATAGTATAAAAGTGGACGCTTGGTTATGTGGCTGTGCTGGACTTTAAATATGTTTTTGCCATGCTCTTCAGTATAACTACACCCTCCTAATACGTAAGAAATACATCCTCTATTATTTGCGGTCCATTTCTGAAGAATACTAATAAAATCTTTTGTTTTTTGGCGCATAGTTTTATTGCTCGGGTTATACACCACAGTGGAAGGCAGCAATAATTGTTCAATAGTTCCGCTATGGGGGTTAAGGGTATACACAACTAGCATCCCTGTTTTTGGCTGCTTATCTGTTTTTAAAAATCGAGTGCCGGCTGAGAAGGTAACTTCTGTTTTTTGATTGTGCCATGGCTCAATCAGGCTGACAATCTCTGCATTTTTTTGGCTAACATCGTTTCGAAAATTAATGGGAGGGGGCAATCTGCGTCTATCTACCCCATGGGCAGATAGATTGCTCAACGAGAGAATATTTTTTGCATGCGTCCAATATCGCGTTTGGGCAAGAGGACTATTAGAAGTGGTGTAATAGACATGGGGAACTTCCACGCATACCTCCTTGCCGCGTCTTTCAATAATTTTGACTTGTTCATGAAAAAGAAGCTGATGAAGACGTGCATTTGCTTCATAATGAGAACGATAGCAAGACCATGGAAGGGTTTTATAGGATATTTCGGCAGTTTGAGACGGATAAAAAGTTGCAAGCGGCTGCCCAACAAGGTCGGCAACCGGAACTATCACTACTCCTCTTTCGGAGCCAAATGCCATTATTCCCCACAGAAATAACCACCCTATACGAAATTTCATCCCGTTATCCCCTATCCCGTAAAGCATACCCTATTGGCCAATAGGGATGGAATAAGTTGTGGTAAATATTCCTATTTGTTCTAAATGGTTGAAAATTGTGTAATTCAAATGGTAATATATCAATGCGCAATATTTATTAAACATTAAATATTATGAAATCTCTCGAGGGGAGAGTAAAATGAAAAAAACGAGGCTATGTATCGCATTATTTTCATTTTTCATGCAAAATACTCATGCGCAATGGGCTCACCTATTTCACAAAAAAATAACGGCAAATGAGGCTGCTCACGCACGACAATATAACTGCTTCTTTTTTACCAAGTCTGGTCTCCCAATGTTTTCGCAGCTTCTGATTTCTTGGAATGCGATACGACCAAAAAAAGGACATTTTAGTTTTTTTGTACAAGCACGTAATGCGCATACGCTCAAATGGGGAAGTTGGCATCGTATGCTTGAATGGGGAAAAGACTTACAACGATCTCACATAACAAACTCTGATGGTTTTAGTAAATATGTGTACGTACGATTAGAAACAGAAACATTTCAACTCGCTGATGGCTTTCGCATTAAAGTAGTTGGTGCGAAGGGTGCATCTCTTTCTTTGTTGAGGGGATTGGCACTAACAACCGTCAATATGAATGCTTTTAAGCCTGAGCACATTACAAAAGACTTATCTCAGTTATCTTCAGTTTTTGTGCACAATGTCCCAAAAATTTCGCAAATTTCGCTCAATCATACTGAAAGTCAGCGTATTTGTTCTCCCGTATCTTGCACAATGCTGAGTCGATTTCTCACCAAAAGTCTGGTTGATCCGATTCATTTTGCTCAGAAAAGCTTTGATAAAGGGCTTAACTCGTATGGCAGCTGGCCATTCAATATGGCGCATGCCTTTGAGCAAGCAAAGGGAAAAGCTTGGTTTTATAACACGCGTCTCAATTCATTTAGAGACATTCATATGCAGTTAAAAAGGGGTATTCCTGTGATAGTAAGTGTACGAGGGATATTGGCAGGTGCCCCCCGTGCATACCCGCATGGGCATTTTATCACAGTGGTTGCTTATGACGCTGATGCTAAAGAAGTGATTTGTCATGATCCTGCAAAAAAGGGACATAAAAATGTAGTGCAACGGTATAGTTTAGCAGATTTTTTGCGCTCATGGGAGGCCTCTCGTCGGTTAACGTATTGGGTTGAACAGGCCTGAATAAAGTAATTAGAAAAAAGGGGGATTGTTATGAAACGCTCTATTCTTTTGATGATATTGTTATGTTTATTTTCGGGCACATTAATGGGAGAAAAATCAATTGTTCTCAAGAAGGTATTTTTTCACCAAGGAGCAACGAGTGATAAAAAAGAATTACAGAGTCCTCATCACATTGAATTAGGCAACTTGGTTTTTTATTTTGAGCATGAGCCACACATTGAAAGTTCTGTGGTTACAAAGGGAAATAGAACATTACAAAAATTGTTTCTGCCAAATGTTTCTGTCTCGAATGAGTTGAAGGAGAATTTGCAACAGATTCATAAAACAACGAAAGAACTTTCTTACACTATGCAATTGAATGCTAAAGAGCACCCAAGAAAAGGATTAGAGATAACCCTTATCTATCCGACTGATAAAGTTGGAGTAAAGTATAACCATTTTCAGTCAATTGGTTTGCAAAAGGGACTCGCTTTCCAATTCTACAATAAAGAGGTGATACACCGTATCAAGCAATTAGGGAAAAGCATCATTACTACAGCTTCATTAGCGCCACCTCATGTCTTTATTGATTGCGGACACGGGGGAACCGATTGTGGTGCGGTTGCTCATTCTATTAGCGAGAAAGATATTAGTCTTGAAGTTGGCCTTAAAATTGCAGATCAGTTAAGAACTTACGGCATAATGGTAGGACTTTCTCGTGAAACTGACGTTACGATAGCCTTAGATCAACGTACCAGCCTGGCAAACAAACAAGAAGCAGATCTATTCGTTTCGATTCATGCAAACGCAACAACAAGTAAAGCGCATAGTGGTATCGAGACATATTTTTTTAATCCTACTTTATTAAAAAGCGGAGATTGTTTTGTTTTAAATTCTTTTGAGCAGGAACAAGCAGAAAATTTATTGCATGAAAAATGCAGTAAAAGTAATCGTCTAGCTGTATGCGTACATGAGGCTTTACTTAAAAAAGTACGCTCTCAGCATGTGGTTAAAGATCGTCGCATAAAATCAGCGGTGTCTCAGGTTTTACTTGGCACGCAGATGCCATCTATTTTAGTTGAAGTTGGTTTTGTTACCCATCCAAAGGAAGCTAAGCTTTTATCGCAAAAAAGCTATCAACGACAAATTGCTTGTGGGATAGCGTTAGGTATTTTGCATTATCTCGGCCATGCTTAGCGAAATAATATCTTCTCTTTTTTTCATAAAAAAATGATTATACTAATATATCTCTGATACAGTTACCATTTTTTAAATAAGCCTATTCTATTTGCGCATCCAACGAGTAAAGGCCGGTTGATGCACACAATTTGGAACGAATTTCTTACTATCATTCGAGAAGAAGCAGGAAGTCGGGTAGTGGAAACCTGGTTTAAAGCTATTGTACTTGAACGGTGGGATGCGAGAGAGGGAGTTGTTTACCTTGTTGCGCCCAATTCTTTTGTGAGAAACTGGGTAAAAAAACATTATTTAAGTATGATGCAACTTCATCTTGGTAGGCTTTTGCACGCTGAAAAGCCACGCATCGAGTTTTTAGCGCAAAAAGTGAAGAAAGTATTGCCTTCATCAGACTCATCGAACGAAAAAAGTATACAAGTAATGCCAGCCTCCGTGCTACCTGAAACAGCAGTACAGCCATTTCAGGCACTTGCGAAAATAGATCATAAAAAAATAGGTAATATTAATAGTGGTTACACATTCGGTAATTTTATTGTTGGTCCAAGCAATTCGTTAGCTTATGCTGCTGCCCATGCGGTTACTGAGCAACCCGGTATGCGGTATAATCCTTTATTTATCTATGGCAAATCAGGTCTTGGAAAGACGCACCTCATGCATGCTATAGGCAATGCAATTCGATGTCGATATAAAAATGCCGCAGTATTGTATCAAACAACAGATCGGTTTGTGAGTGAGTTTATTACCGCCATTCGGTTTAATAAAGTTCATAAATTTCAGAGTAAATATCATTCAATTGATGTACTTTTAGTTGATGACATGCAGTTCATTGCACATAAGGAGCATACTCAAGAAGCATTTTTTCATATTTTTAATGCGTTATATGAATCACACAAGCAGATTGTTTTTTCGAGCGATACATTTCCCCAGGATCTGAAAGGAATTGCCGATCGATTGCGTTCACGACTTGCGTGTGGTCTAGTAACTGATATTCATGAACCAAGCTTAGAAACAAAAATAGCCATTTTAAAAAAGAAAGCTTCTCTGAGCAATGAGCTCATTGATGATGAAGTTGCTCATTTTATTGCAGAGCAATGCTTTGGAAACATCCGCGAACTGGAAGGGGCATTAATTCGTGTTATTGCTTTTGCAGCTCTTACGAAACAAACTATTTGTATTGAGCTTGCGAAGAAAGTATTAATTCGTACCCAAAATAAGAATCGCCGGAATATTGATTTTGAAAAAATAATCAAAACTGTTGAAAACTTTTATTCTTACAGTTATAGCGATTTGTGCTCAAAATTGCGCAATAAAGAACTTTCAGAGGTACGTCATATTACGATGTTCCTTATGAAAAAATTGACGGATAAATCATTGCGTGATATTGGTGGGTTTTTGGGTGGCCGAGATCATTCAACAGTGATGTATGGTTTACAAAAAATTGAATGGCAGTTAAAAACTAATAAGGAGCTATCTGAACAAATTAAAAAATTGGAAACAGAAATAAATTCATGAATTAATCATTAAATGTAAGGAGAGGAAAAATGTACAAAAAAAATATCTTATCAATTAGTTTATTACTTTCACTTTCAACACCTGCTTTAGCGCAAGTGTTATCGTTTGTAGACAAGGATTTCAATTCGTTTGTTAACCATATAATTCCGCCCTCCCAACGAGAGCAATTTGCCGCATATTGTCAAAAGATTAGTGATAACATAAAAGAGAAAAGTGAAGGAGATAGGCAAAAACTTCGAGGGAACCTGTATCAAACTGCCTTAAATAATTTGAAATCTGAACATCATGCGTGGGCTAATGATATACAAATGTTTTTGTCAAATGTCCATTACCTTGATCCATCATTTGATCAAGAACGAGCAGAGGTTCGAGACTTTTTGTATTGGTGCGGTACCTATGAAGCATTTCAAGTTGCTACCAAAACAAAAGTAGCTCAGGTTGATTCAAAAAAGTTTATGGATACGGTACGCGTGCAAGTTTCTAAAGTAACTCATAAAATTGGTGACTGGTTTAAATTATTGAGAACAAGGCTTACATAAGGGCTAACGCACTAATTTTATCTTGAGCATTAAAGAGATCTCGTTTTGTTTGTAGATACATATCATGAAAGCATTTTCCCGCGAGGTATACATACCAGTGACTATGATTTCTGAAGTTCTTTTCTTTTAAAATTCCTACCATAGTGGGAAAATGCTCCGTATCTACGATTGTAATTTTGAATCGACCGGAATGAGTATTTTTTGAAAATACATAATTTTTTTCGTGAGGATCGATAAACATATCAAGGTCATTACACAACTGCATGATCATTTTACTTTTAATTTTATGCGGTATTTCTGTCACATCTTTTTTCATATCGATCTCATCAGCTATTACGGCATATACTCCCGGAATTATTGTTTGAATTGCATCGTGGCCTGCAAGATTATGCGCTTGTAGTATCATATTTTTTTGCTTGCGGGGAAACCAAAACCACTTTCTGGGAAAACTCACATAATCTCTCCATCGGTCCTGTTGTTTTACTTTATCGATTATTGCTTCTCTATTTTTAATACGCGTAAATCCGCTTAAATGTCTATTAGCGCCTCCTCCCATGTAAAAAAAGAACATTGGTTCCAGGCCAGTGGCACGAAAATCTAAGAATGTTGAAGGCTGTTCAAGAAACAATTTTACCACGAGAGGATAGTCCTTAAATTTTAGAACAATAAGTCCACATGATTTTTTATAGTTAAAATTTTTATGCTGTAAAACTTTGAAATGTTTAAGTTGCTTGTTTTTTTTGATGCTTTTTTTTCGTTGTTTAATTTCATGTAATGCTTGCTCAATGAGATCGGAAAGATGTTCACGGTACATAAATTTTTCTGAGTTATTGAGATAGGAAATTTTTTCAGGCAATACATATTCATTAAAATCCTCTGTTTTGAATGTAAAGAGAGGGTGAAGCCGAACATATCGCGTTCGTAAAGAATATGTTTTGGAATCGGTATTCCACGAAACTTTTATTACGGGAAAATCTGGATTAGGTAATCGAAAAGGGTGCCGCCCTATCAAGGAAAAAGTGCTCAAAATAGAAAAAATAATCGTAATATGACGGGCTTTTTTGTTTACCTGCTTCATGTGTAACCCTGCTTGAAAGTGTTGAAATTCTCTAAAAATATAAGGAATAGAATAAAGCTGTCAATCTGTTTTCAGTTTGTCAAAATTTTGTAAATTTGTCTAGAAAGCAATTGGTTATAAAATACATATTGTCATTGGAATTGAGGGCGATTGATTTTGTTGGTTGAGCTCTGGTAGCATAAGATCTAAAGATATTGATGGTAAATCCTTAAAAAGAAAGGGTGGGCATGGAGCGAAAGGATTCACGAGACAAAAAGCAGCGAATAGTAAACTACTTAAGTTCGTTGCCACGCAAAATTTTAGGATTACATGGCCGAGATAATGTAGCCGAATTTGTTTTGCACGAGCTTGGCAGGCAAGAATGTTTTGATCTAGAAAAAGCAGCGTATATTATTGATAATCCAGATTTTGATTGTTTAAAAGGGGTTGCTGGCTTTCTTCGTCCCGAAGCATTTGATTTGAAACATGATATTTGGGCTGATCCGGATTATTTTTCGGAGCATATGAAAAAATCTGAATACAATAATAAAGTTCGCTGCTACCAACGAGAGAGTTGTGTGAAAAAAGGGGATAAAAATGAACAGATTGTAAAAGAAATAGCGCATGATCTCGGGTTTGAGCATCCTCTCTATTACGCCTGGCAAATGAAGCATGCCAATCATGCTATTCTTCTGTACGAAAAGCATGATGATGCAAAATGCGATTGTGACTATTTACTCGATGGTTTATGTTTAATTGGATTTTGCCCCGTATTTTAATAAAACGGTTCGAGTCCGGGAAGTTTTTTTCCACTTAAATAAGTAAGCGTTGCTCCACCCCCGGTGGAGTAATAGGTAATTCCCTTCAAAGAAAGTTGATCTGCAATTGAAATAGACTCCCCTCCGGCTACAATACTGATTCCATTGGCATGGGAAATATCCGTAAGTAGTGTCTTTATTCCTTCTAGTGTCTCTACACGATCAAAAAAACCCATCATTCCATTGTAAAAAATGGTACCACTTTTTTGAATGTAATCATTATAGAGTTTTAATGATTCTGGCCCGAGAGATATGCCAATCCCATCTTCAGGGAACTGATCAGACGGTACGATTGATAATGGTCCATCAAGTGATCCATGGGCAATTTGATAATCTTTCGGAAAAATAATCTGTACATTCATAAGATCGGCTTTTTTAAGAATGTTGTTTGCTTTCATCAAGGCATTATGGTCTATAAGAGAATTTCCCATATCGTGGCCGATTGCTGTTTCAAAAGTAAAAACAAGTGCCGGGCATAAAAGAATATAATCTGCTTTATCGAGGAGATGATTAATTAAAGGCAGTTTATCTGCCACTTTGCCCCCTCCAATGATGATACAAACGGGTTTTTTCGCTCTATTGAGAAACTCGTTAAGCATAGTGAGCTCTTTTTCAACAAGGCAGCCGATTGATCTATGATTTGCAGGAAAAGCGTTTGCTAAATCTGCAAGAGACGCATCGTCTCGATGAAGAGTGCCAAAAGCATCGTTTACATACCAATCAGCAAGAGAACGAAGTTCTTTGATGAAGCGAGCATCTCTCTCTTTTTCTCCGGGAAAAAATCGCAAGTTTTCTAAAAGAAGGATGGTCCCTCCCTGAGCATTTTTTTCTCTTTTTTTTACTTGGTCGATTGTTTCACAAAACGTTATGTTATATCCCTGTTTTTTAAACCAAGGAATTAAGATGTGAGTGGATAGATGAGGCTCTTTATTTTTTGGGCGTCCAATATGTGACGCAAGAATGATAATCGCCTTTTTTTTAATTAGCTTGTTCAAAGTAGGCTCTACCCCACGTAGACGCCTATCGTTTGCAATGGCGCCCTTTTGAAAGGGCACATTTAAATCCGCCCGAACAAATACTGGCTTATTAGTACATTTCCATGAGTCTATCTTGCACGCAATTTTCATTACTATCCTTCAAAGCGTAAGACATTCGCTATGTTAATTGAGCGCACCCGTCGGGCTGAAAAACATGATGCAATGAGGGTAATAAGCATAACAGTTAAAAATACCAATATAATAATTCCTACCTCCATGCGAGCTGGCAAATGAGAAACATAATAAACGTCTGGCAATTGAATAAACGGATAGTTTTCAAGAATCCAACTAACTCCCCATGCCGCTGCTAAACCACATGTTGTAGCAATTGCTGAAATAGTGAGCCCAAGAACGATAAATGCGCGAGCAATAATAGTATGGCTTAATCCCATTGCGCGTAGTATAGCAATATCAGATCGTTTATGAGTGATGATCATAAAGAGAAGAGCAATTATATTCATACTTGCAACAAGTGTTATTAATAACAAAATAAGAAACATTGCATATTTTTCTAATATTAAAGCCGAAACCAGGGGAAGATATAACTCCTGCCATGTAAGCAACTGAAGTCCAATACGTTCTTTGATGCGTGGTATGAGTTTATCAGAATGTGTAGAAGATGCAAAGGAAATACCAACTTGTGTGATACCTTGGTCCGGAAATAATCCGTTAAAAAAATCAAATGAACTATATATTGTTTTACTGTCATATTCATCAATGCCTGTTTCAAATATCCCACCAACAATGGCTTCTTCTTGAAGCACCGTAACTTTTTTTTGCTTTCTTGTCGGCTGCTCAATATAAAGCAGGGTGATAGAGTCCCCTGAATGTACACCCAACGTATCAGCCATTGATTTTCCGATAAGCACTTGATTATTTTTTACCTCCGAAAGCGAGCTGTCTTTTTTAACTTTTTGTTTGAGTGAGGATACCACTGATTCTGCTTTCGGGTCTATCGCTTTGAATGCTGCTACTACAGGAAGTTCATCGTCTTTCATTATATCTGATCGGACCATAACATGGGAAAGTGCGTAAGGACTTAAAGCGGTTACTTCAGGAAAATCTTTTTTAAAAGCTTTTTTAAGAGCATTAAAAGCGATTGGATCTTTGTAAGAATATATAGTGGCCTGGGGATGAATATTCTGCATTTTTTCATGAATTGAAACTTGAAAGCCGTTCATTATTGCGGTTACCAAGGCCAAGGAAAAAGAACCAGTAGCAATTGAAATAAAAGAAATGATTGCCATGGTTGAAATAGCATATTCACCTCTTCGAAAAGGTAAATAACGACGGGCTAAATACCAGCTGAGTGATTTCATAACATCTTCCTAGTGGTTCTTGTAAAGTATCACGCTTTTTTCTACGCTACTACTATCAATATCTCTCATTGTACAAAACGAGGTACTTTATGAAAAGAA
>SDBT01019380.1_pt1 | contig 10662 bp, 7 predicted proteins | sample 2277101 | NCBI WGS metagenome assembly SDBT01 (sample SAMN10404973, study PRJNA504765) | marine sediment metagenome | isolation source: marine sediment core GS10_PC15, 103 cmbsf | place: Arctic Ocean: Southern Knipovich Ridge | collected 2010
GACCAGAATTCCGACGCCCGATCGTCCGGTGCGCATCGCCTCTCAGGGACAACCGTCCGCCAAGGAGCGCATGGCGATCGAGCGGGTTTCCATGCCCGAGCGGGACCCGTCCGCCCGGGCTGCGGACTTCCAGGAGGTCAACCTGGGGCTGGACGAGGCGGCGGCCGTCCTGGAAGCCCAGCGCTGCCTGCAATGCAAACATCGCCCGTGTGTGACGGGCTGCCCGGTGGGCCTGCGCATCTGCGAGTTTCTGGAAAAGGTCGCCGAGGGCGACTTCGCCGCCGCCGCGGAGATTCTCCAGGTCGATAACGCCCTTCCGGGGACGACCGGGCGGGTCTGTCCGCAGGAGAAGCAGTGTGAGGCCACGTGCATTCGCGGCATCAAGGGCGAGCCGGTGGCCATCGGTTGGCTGGAGCGATTTATCGCCGATTGGTCGGCCGAGCACAGCGGACCGGCGGCGGCGGCGCCGGCGGACCGGACCGGTTTCAGCGTAGCCGTGGTGGGCGCTGGGCCGGGCGGGCTGACCGCAGCCGGCGAGGTGGCCCGCATGGGACACGCCGTGACGGTCTTCGAGGCCCTTCACGCTCCTGGCGGGGTGCTTCGTTACGGCATACCGGAGTTCCGCCTTCCCAAGCAGATCGTCGACCGGGAGGTCGCCAACCTTCAGAAGCTTGGCGTGACGATCGAATGCAATGTCATCGTCGGCAAGACGATCACGATCCAACAGATCATGGAGGACTTCGACGCTTGCTTCATCGCCAATGGCGCGGGGCTGCCGATGTTCCTGGACGTCCCCGGCGAGAACTTCAAGGGAGTCTACACCGCCAACGAATACCTCACGCGGGTCAACCTCATGGGTGCCTACAAGAACGAATCCGGCGGCACCCCAGTCGTCCGCGGGCGGGCGGCCATAGTCTTCGGCGGCGGTAACACCGCCATGGACGCCGTGCGCACGGCCAAGCGGCTCGGCTCGACGCGGGCCATCCTGGCCTATCGGCGCAGCCGGACGGAAATGCCCGCCCGCCAAGAGGAGGTTAAGCACGCCGAGGAAGAAGGCATCGAGTTCATGTTCCTGGTCGCGCCGCTGGAGATCCTCGGCGATGAGGATCGCTGGGTGCGGGCGGTTCGCCTTCAGCGGATGGAGCTGGGCGAGCCGGACGATTCCGGCCGCCGTCGGCCCGTACCCATAGCCGGCAGCGAGTTCGAGGTGCCCGTGGACATTGCCATCGTGGCGATCGGCACGCGGGCCAACCCGCTGCTGACGGCCACCTGTCCGGAACTGAAGCTTAATCGATGGGGCAATATCGAAACGGACGAGAGCCAAATGACCAGTCTTCCCGGCGTCTTCGCCGGCGGGGATATCGTCCGGGGCGGGGCGACGGTGATCCTGGCCATGGGGGACGGCAAGGCCGCGGCGGCCTCCATCGACAGATACCTGCGCGGGAATGGAAACGGCCTCGGCGGCGAGAAGCCGTCATAACCTTGCGGATCTATGCCGAAAGGACCCGTGCGAGTTCGGCCAGCGAGATGGCGCCCGCGCGAGCCTTTGCGAGCCCAGCCTCCAGCAGCGTCCGGCCGCCCCAATCGCTCGACGGCAGGCTGACGGGGCCGGCATTGGCCATGGCGCGCACGATGGCGCCGAGCTTGTCCTCGCCGAAGACGGCCGCGAAAAGCCCCGTCCGCCCCTTGTAACCGGTGCCGAAGCAGTTGGCGCACCCGACGGGCTCAAAGGCGTCGAACTCCACATCCGAAGGCCGCAGAGACAGGCGCCTGAGCAGCTCCGCGTCGGGGCTGGCGGGCTTCTTGCAGTCGGGACACAGGACCCTGGCCTTCCTCTGGGCGATCACAGCGGTCAATACGCAGGAGAGCGGCCAAGACTCCAACCCCATCTCCAGCAGCAGGGCGATCGCCTGGGCCGGGCCGGGCGCCGTGACGCCGGCCAACATCTTCACGCCGTCTTCGGCCGCCGCCAGCGCCTTTTTGGCCGTGGCGGGGTCGCGCAGAGACTCGATCATCACCGCGTCGACGTCCTGGTCCAGGAAGCAGTCCAACAGTTCCGTGAAGCCCAGGCCCGGGGCGTCGGTCTTGCTCTGGGCAAGGCCCTGAATGCCGATCTCCGCCTTTCGCTCGATCGTGGCGACGCTCATGCCTTGACGACTCAGCGTCGAGGCCATCGCCAGGAGCGTGGCCGAACTGCCGCTTCTTGGCCAGCCGCAGGAGAGGATCATTCCGCTCGGCTGGGCCAGGCACGTCCCCAGCCGGGCCGCGTCGAAATCCTCCAGGCCGATCTCCGACAGATCGGGGATAAGCCCCGAGACCTCCAGCGACTGGATCACCAACTTTTGCCCGTAAACCGTTGGAACCGTAACAATCCGAAGCGGAACGCTCCGACCGGCTATCTCCACCGCCAGCCGAGCCCTCTGCGGCCGACCCGCGGCCTCGCGCATCTCAGCCAGGGCCTTGATCTCCGCCAGCAAGCGCAGAGCCTCCTCGTCAAGCTGCCCGCTGCCGGAATCGAACATCTCATGAAGCACGCCGTCCACCCGCATTCGAACCGACCAATGTTCCGGCCCGGGATCGATATGGATGTGGCTGGCCCCTGCCGCCAGGGCCCGTTGGAGAAGGGCCCGAGCGGAGAATTCTTCCGTCTGGACCTCACCCGGGGCGGGCGGTTCTTCTTCCGGGGCTGCCTCGGCGCCGGCGGGCTCGGCCTGCGAAATATCCTCTTCCAACTCGCTGGGCTGTTGGGGACGAACCTGTTCGGCCTCCGGCATTTCTTTGGCTACCGGCTTTACTTCCGGCAGCAATTCGACGGGGCCTTCCTCGTCGTTTTCCTCCCCCGCAGCCAGAACCTCCTCCAGCTCTTCCATAGCCGCTTGGCCGACCGGTTCTTCGATCTCCAGCCGGGCCTGGGACGTTTCGGGCTGGGGCGACCTTAGAAGCTCTCGCCGGGCCTGCCGAGCCTGCTGCTCATCGTCAAGGATCGCCTCATCTTCCGTGGCGGGCTCCGTGACATCGGTCATCCCGGGTCCGGCCGGGGCATCCGCAGCCACACTGGCGCCTGGGTTGACAGCCTCTGCGTCCGCCACGACGGCCCTTTGGACCTCACCCCCTTGGCGACGCTGGGACTCCTTCTCCATGGCCTTGGCCATGACCTCCTTGATGTTAACGCCGCGCGCTTTGAGGAACTGGACCAAGCCCTTCTCGGAAATGCGAACCGGTCCGTCAGGCAGACGCTGGATCGGAAGCCAGCCCTTCTGAATCCACTCCACGACCGCTCCGGGGGTCGCCCCCAGCAAATCCGCTACCTGGTAGGTTGTAAACAGCCGCTCCGCCATCGTGGCCCTCGCCTTTTCCTGCCTCACCCGCCTAACGACACCGCCACCCCGCGCCGCTCAAAACAGCAGCCACGCCGGGGAGGCATCCCTCACACGTCCATCTCCCTTATTGTCCCCGGTAAGTCCAGAATCGTCAAGACGGCAACTTCTCGCCAAATGTCCTCAAATCCCGGCGGATCGGTCTGAGGGCAGTCGCCTTCGACCGACATACTCCACGGCAATGGAGTCCGACGCACCTGCAGCAAGTCAACACAATCGGATAGACCGACGGGGTTGCCATGAAAAGGATCTTCTGCAACAATGCCACTTTCGCCGAGGGGCGAAAGAAAAGGGACCGGACATGACGGTTCGTGCGATCCTCATCGGCGCCTCCGTGGCGCTGCTCATAGCTGGCGTGGCGTATGTGAACGACCAGGTCCTGGATCTGGAGAGCGTCGTCGCCGGGCATCAGTTGCCGATCACCGTAATCGGCCCCCTTATCCTGGGTATGGTCCTGGTCAATCCCCTGCTGTTTCGACTTCGGCCGAGTTGGGCGCTCAGGCCTGGGGAGGTGGCCGTCGCCTTCGTGATTGCCCTAGCCGGCTGCAGTATGGCCGTTCGGGGCCTGGGCGAGCAGTTTCCCTCGGTGCTGGCCATGCCTGGCCATTGGCAGAACATCAGCCCGGGCTGGCAGAAGAACAAGCTTCTCTCCTACACCCCCTCGGCGATGCTGCCGGGCGGCAACGTTCCGAGCGAGGATGTCCTGGAAGGCTACCTGGCCGGGCTGGGTCGGCCAGGGGAGGCGATCGGGCTGGGCGCCATCCCTTGGGATCAATGGACTTCACCGCTGGTGACCTGGCTGCCGTTGATCTTCCTTAGCGCCACGTCGATGGCCTGTTTGGCGCTGATCGTTCACCAGCAGTGGTCTCGCAGAGAGCGTCTGCGCTACCCAATCGCCGAATTCGCCACCATCCTGATGGATCGCCCGGAAGATGTGGGCATGGCGGCGATCTTCAAGAACAGGATCTTCTGGCTGGGCCTGGGAATCGTGCTGGCGGTGCGGCTGAACAACGGGCTCTATTACTGGTTCGACAGGCAGACCGTTTTAATACCCACCACGTTCAACTTTGAGCAGATCTTTGTCGATAAATGGCCGCTGATTAAGACGATGGCTTGGGCCCGCAACCTGGTCCGCCCAGCAATCTATCCCGCCGTTATCGGATTCAGCTACTTTCTGGCCTCCGAGGCCTCGCTGAGTCTGGGCCTCTCGCAGTTCATTTACGTCCCGCTCGGGGCGCTGCTGGTTTCCCGCGGTCTGGATATCTCTTCCAGTTACATGGCCGGCGGCGTGACGGGCTGGCAGCGATTCGGAGCATACCTGGCCTTCGCCCTTGTCCTGCTATACACCGGCCGACGCTACTACTGGCAGGTCCTCAAACAGGCTGTGACCTTTCGAAAGAGCCCCGAAGTGGGCCCCGCAATAGGCTGGGCCGGCCGAGTGCTGCTGGTTTCTCTGGTCCTGATGGTGCTCCTGGCGATGCGCCTCGGCCTGGATTGGCCTCTGGCTATCCTCACCTTCCTGCTGATGATGCTGATGTTCGTGGGCGTCTCCCGCATCTGCGCCGAGACGGGGCTGTTCTTCATTCAGCCTCGCTGGCAGCCGTTGGGGGTCTTTCTCGGTCTGTTCGGCTTCTACGCCCTGGGGCCCCAGGCTATCATCATCATCGGACTGCTCTGCCTCATCCTCTCCCTCGATCCCAGTCAATGTCTCATGGCCTACCTCGTCAACGGGCTGAAGACCTGCGAGAACCTTCGCATCAAGCCCGCAAAGGTCTGCTGGCCGGCCCTGGGGGTTTTCATGGCCTGCGTGGCCCTGATTGTCGTTGTCGTGCTCTGGGCGAACTACAACTTCGGCAAGCGCCGTGAGAGCTGGAGCTTCGACCGGGTGCCGACGATGCCCTATCGACCGGCCAACCAGGCGGCGACCAGCCTGAGGCTACAAGGCCAGCTTGAGGAATCCAACTCACTCGGCCCGCTTGAACGGCTGGCGGCGATCCGTCCGGAGCGAAAGTTCCTTTACGCCGCCGGGGCCGGGTTCTGCCTGGTGCTTCTCTGCGGCACGCTTCGGTTGCGCTTGAGCTGGTGGCCGCTGCATCCAGTCATCTTTATGGTCTGGGCGACTGCCCCGATGGCGGCTTTCAATTGGTCCTTCCTGCTGGGCTGGATGCTCAAATCGGCCATCACCCGGATCGGCGGGCACAAGACCTACCAGAGCGCCAAGCCCCTCATGGTCGGTATCATCGCCGGCGACGTGATCGGGGCGCTGGTCTTTATGGCGGTCGGAGCGATCTACTATTTCGTCACCGGGATCATCCCCGAAAGCCACCCGTTCTTCCCCAAGTAACTCGGCCCTGACAAAGCCATTGTCGCCAGGCGGCTGGAAAGTTAGACTTGCGCCCTTAAACAGATTCCGTTAAGAATGAATGGCCCTTGAGTCAATCCATGCCGATTGAGTATTCGCCGGTAGAAGTCCTTCGAGACCAGTGGTGGGTGGGCATCCTTGCGCTGGGAGTTTCCCTCAGCGTCACCCCGATCGTTCGGGCCATCGCCTATCGCGCCAGGATCGTGGACCGCCCGGACGACCTGCTCAAGCCGCACGGCCGACCCATCGCGTACCTGGGGGGCGTGGCTATGTGCGCCGGGCTGTTGGCCGGGCTGGCTGGCTATATCGTGGCGATTCCTGACGCCGGCCTCCACTGGGCCAACCTCAGGGGCGACTTGGCCGCCGCGCGGATCGGGCCCCTGCTGGACAACCCCCTGTGGAAGGCCATCGCCATTGCCGCTGGGTGTGTGCTGATCACAACCGTCGGCCTGCTGGACGACATCAAGGACATCAGACCTCGGCAGAAGCTCTATGGGCAGGCGGCGGCGGCTTTGATTCTCCTTGCCGGCGGGGTGGGGCATCGAATGGCGATGGTTGTTTTTTCCCCGATGACGCGCGGGTTCGTTGGGTTGGGCATCGAGCCGCCCGGATGGGCGATCGCGCCCCCATTGTGGCTGCTTCTACCTATGAGCGTGGGGATGTGCCTGCTCGTCGTCATCGCCACCTGCAACGCCACGAACCTCCTGGACGGACTGGACGGACTGTGCGGCGGCGTCACCGGCATCATCTCGCTGGGGTTTCTGGCCCTGGCTGTCTGGCTGGCGATGTGGGATCGGTTTCCCGGCACCGATGAGCTGCGGGTCGGCCTGTGCCTGGCGATGGCCGGGGCCGTCCTGGGTTTCCTGCCCTACAACCTGCCGCCGGCAAGCATCTTTATGGGCGACGCCGGCAGCATGCTGCTGGGGTTTTTTGTCGCGGCGATGATGGCCATGTTCAGCCAGGAGGGAGCGGCCCGGTGGCTCGTAGCCGCCTGCGTCGTCTTTGCCCTGCCAATCCTGGACACCGCCCTGGCGGTGGTGCGTCGACTGCTGGGGGGGGTGAGCATCTTCGCCGGGGATCGCAGCCACCTTTACGACCAGCTCGTGGACCGGGGGATGAGCGTCCGGCAGGTGGTGGCGCTGTTCTATGTCCTTGCCTCGCTGGCCGGGGCCGTCGGCGTGTTGCTGGCGATCTTTCTTCGCCTGAGGCATGCACTGTTGATTTACGCCGTGCTTCTGGCGGCGGTCTGGACCCTGTTCTACAAGCTGAGGATGGTCCACCCGCCGGAGAAAAAAGCGTCGGCCGACGCGAACAACGAAACGTCCGTCTGATGGCAGACAGCACGTCATGAACCAACCGGACCGTTCAGCCAGGGTGTTATGCATCGTGATACCCGTCTATAACGAGCGGGATACCTGGAGGAGACTGCTCGAGCGGGTCGAGGCAGCAGAGCTGCCGGGGTGGGAAAAACATATCATCCTCATCGACGATGCCTCCACGGACGGAACGCGCGAACAACTAGAGGACTTCTGGCAAGAGCTGGCCAAGGCCGAAACGTCCGACCCCGCGTCAAATCGCAGAATCACCATACGGTTTCACGAGCGCAACGGCGGGAAGGGGGCAGCCCTTCGAAGCGGGTTCGAATTGGCCGACGGAGACGTGGTCCTCATCCAAGACGCGGACCTGGAGTACGACCCGGCGGACTATCCTCACCTGCTGAAGCCCCTGGCTGAGGACTGTGCCGACGTGGTCTATGGCAGCCGATTCCTCCACGGCCGGCGACATGGCTGGCCGCTGCCGGCCTACCTGGCCAATCGGTTTCTCACACGGCTGTCCAACCTGACGACCGGGCTGAAGCTCACCGACATGGAGACTTGTTACAAGGCCTTCAGGCGGAACCTGCTGAGCAGTATCCTCCTTCAGCAGGATCGGTTCGGGTTCGAGCCGGAGATCACCGCCAAGCTCGCCCGCCTGGGGGCACGATTCCGCGAGGTGCCCATCAGCTATCGACCCCGCAGCCGAACCGAAGGCAAGAAGATCGGCTTTGGCGATGGGATCAAGGCCATCTGGTGCATCCTCAAGTACGGCCCGTTGGCCGGGAAGCGCCGGCGCAAGGGCTGTTAGTGCTCGGGGCCTTTAACGACCGCCAAGTCCAGAAAGCCCCGTCGGAATTCCACCTCGCCGACCCGCCCGGCCCGACGGTTCAGCTCTTCCCCGTTCGGCGACAGGACCATCAGCGTCGGCAACTCGCCGATTTCGTAGCGCCTGGCGGTCTCGGACCGAAGCGCCGTGTCCAGCACAACCTTCACTGGCAGAATCCCGCTGTCCTCGATGGCCTTGCGGTTCGTGTGCAGCGTGTTATCAGCCAGCCATCGGGCCTCGGCGCCGGGGGGATCGCTCAGGAAGAACGCGAGCACCCGCCGGTCCTCGCGGCCGGCCTGGGCGAGGGTTGCTTTCAGATCGTCTCCCCAACCCGGAAGACTTGGGCCGCTGCGCTGCATCATTATCACGGCCGCCACAACCACCACCGTGATCAGCAGGAAGGCCCCTTTGACCCATCGTTCCTTGCTCGGCATCCTGTGTTTTGGTCGGCCTGCTTCGGTCATGGTGTCCCTCTTGCCGATGGACCCGTTAAGTATATCGGCCAAGTCCGGGGATTGTCCACGGCCGAAAACGCCGCCCCTCCTCGCTGGTCGCCTCCGACCCGAATCACCCATAGCCCCGGCATCCGCTGGGCCGTTTCGCTTTGCCGGCCCGCGCGATATGATATGCCCCCCAGCTACGAGGAGCCGGATGATGAAAGACGACATACGCCAACGCTTCGACGAAGCCGCCATGACCATCCGGATGACCGAGGAGCACCTGACCAGCCGAATCGCCCAGGCCGCCGAGATGATCATCGACGCCTACCGCGACGAGCACGGCGTCTTCGCCTTCGGCAACGGCGGCTCGGCCCTGGATGCCCAGCATATCGCCCTGGAACTGGTGGGGCGATTTCTTCAGAACCGCCGGGCGCTTCGGGCCCAGGCCCTGACGGCCGCCGGAGGGCTGCTGACCTGCCTGGGCAACGATCTCGGCTCCGAGGCAGTCTTTTCCCGCCAGCTAGAGGCCAACGCCGACGCCGGGGATATCGCCATCGGCCTGAGCACCTCGGGCAACTCGTCCAACGTCGTGGCGGGCCTGGAGACGGCGCGACGGCTGGGGATGAAGACCATCGCCATGACCGGCAGCGGGGGGGGAGAATGCGCCCCCCTGGCGGACATACTGCTGGACGTGCCCTCCAGCAAGACCCCCCGGATACAGGAGGCGCACGTGGTGATCTACCATATTCTCTGCGAGTTCATCGAAGCCCACTTCGCCGCCCCACCGGCCGAGGACTCCGGCTAGATACCCAGATCGTCCTTGGTCAGCAGCGACTCGAAGGCGAACCCAGCCGATTCGATGTTCTCCCTGGCCCCTTCCATCCGGTCGATCGTGCAGACGATCCGCGTGACCGTAGCGCCGGCCTCGGTGAGCACCTTGGCAGCCTCCAGCACCTGCCCGCCCGTGGTGGCGATGTCCTCCACGAGCAGCACGCGGGCCTTGTCCGGCAGCTCGCCCTCCATGAGCTTGCCCGTGCCGTAGCCCTTCTTGGCGTTGCGGACGATGATGAAGGGCTTTCCCGAGGCCAACGCCGCAGCCGCCGCCAGGGCCACGCCGCCCAGCTCGGCCCCGGCGATGATGTCGGCGTCGTCGGCCCTGCCTGCAAACAACCGGCCCAACTCGGCGAGGATCTCCGGCTGGGTCTCGAAGAGATACTTATCCAGGTAGTACTTGCTCCGCCTGCCGGAGCGGAGGACGAAGTCCCCTTCCAGGTAGGCCGCCTGCTTGATGCGCACAGCCAGCTCGGCTTTGTCCATGTCCTGACTCCTTATGTGCGGTCGGCTTGGACGTGTTAACACCTCACCATTGAAAGGTCAACACCCCCATGCCTTGCGCGGGGGAAGTGCCCTGGGCATCGTGACCCACTGGAAGCGATCGCCGCGGCGCTTGCGACGATTCGGCGGTTGTCGCCGAAGCCTGATGATGCTAGACTTCCGCCTTTGCGATTGAGGACGAACGATGGCATTCGCTGACGATGTTAAGCAAACTGAGGCCGCCGCACTGGGTGCGTTGGGGGCCGCCGACTCAGCCGAGGCCATGGAGGCTTGGCGGGTGCAGTACCTCGCCAGCAAGGGGAAACTCAGGACGCTCCAGACGCGTCTCAAGGAGGTCCCCAAGGCCGATAAGCCTGCCGCTGGCAAGGCCTTCAACCAGCTCAAGGGCGCTCTTCAGGCCGCTTACCAGGCCAAGGCAGGCGAGGTCGCCGCCGCCAAGCCTCGCGCCGCACGACCGCGTGAAGATATCACCCTGCCAGGCTGCCGACCAAGACTGGGCCATGCCCACATCATCACCCAGACCATCAACGAAATATGCGAGATCTTCGGGCGGATGGGCTTCACCGTCGCCTACGGGCCAGAGGTCGAGGACGATCGGCACAATTTCGAGGCCCTGAATACCCCCCCGGAACACCCGGCCCGCGACCCGCTGGACAACTTCTATATCAATCAGACGACCATGCTCCGCTCGCAGACCTCCACGGTGCAGATCCGGGTGATGGAGTCGCAGCAGCCGCCGGTCCGGGTCATCTCGCTGGGTCGGTGCTACCGCCCCGATACCGTCGACGCGACCCACTCGTTCATGTTCCACCAGGTCGAAGGCCTCTACGTCGACGAGGGCGTCACGATGGCCGACCTGAAGACCTGTCTGGACCAGTTCTGCAAGGCCTACTTCGGCCCGGAGGTGGGCACGCGCTTTCGGCCGCACTTCTTCCCGTTCACCGAGCCGTCGGCCGAGGTGGACATCCTCTTCCGTGACAAGGACGGTTCGAGCGAGTGGATCGAG
>SDBT01019381.1_pt1 | contig 10662 bp, 8 predicted proteins | sample 2277101 | NCBI WGS metagenome assembly SDBT01 (sample SAMN10404973, study PRJNA504765) | marine sediment metagenome | isolation source: marine sediment core GS10_PC15, 103 cmbsf | place: Arctic Ocean: Southern Knipovich Ridge | collected 2010
CTTTCCACAAAGAAGTCATAGATATTTCCTTTGGTGGAGATAAGAAGATAGTCAAGATGTCCAAGAAGAAGATTGAGAAAGAGTTTGAGGAATTAGACATCTCTGAGTTTGCTGATAAGGAAGAGGAAGAAAAACCTGACGAAAAGAAAGACAAATAATGAGTTTTGAAAGAAAAATAGTTCTTGGAATAGACGAATCTGGCGCATCCAGAGGAGTAGATCAGTTTACTGACCGAGCGAAAGCCAAGATGGCTGAGTTGGATAAGGAGACCTCTGGTTTGTTCAAGGGCTTAGTTCAGGACTCTCAGAAGTATGGCGAGTCTATTAGTGACAGGATTAAGTTCATGGAGAAGGAAATCAAGATGATTGAGAGGGCAGCCAAGGAAGATGAGAAGCGCCAGAAGCTACAGGCTCAAATGACTTTAGGTGCTAAGACTGTGTCAGGTGAGGCTGGTGGAGTGGATGCAGCCCAAGCCAAGACAGATTACCTGAAGCAAGTAGATGAAATTGATACAAGGGGCAGAATGGCTGACTTACAGTCACACCAGATGCGGACTAAGATGGACAAATTTAAGGACGAGGAAGGCGCAGAAGATAGGGGGAAAGAGGGTATTGGTGAATTCGCTAGAGAAAAGGCTGGTCGTGGAAAGGCGGTGGTAATGGGTGCTGCTACTGCTGCTGGTGGTGCTTTAGGTATAGGGGCTTTGTTCTCTGTTGGGGGAGCGATTAGTGCAATGATTGAAGAAGGCATTGCTTTAGAGACATCACGAACCAAATATACAGCACAATTTGGTGCAGGACATGCACCAGCATTAGGGAGTGCTGCTGCTCAAGGGATGAAGGGTGCTGAATTTTATGGCTACGCTCAGTCTGTATCAAGAGCAGCTATGATTACTGGTGGGGCAGCAGCCGCAGAAGCCAAAGGGCAATTGACATTAGAAAGAGCTATTGGAATGGACGTAGGTTCATTGACAGGAATGCAGAAAGTACTAAGAACAGGGGACACACAATTAGTTGATGCTACTCTTGAGATGCTCAACATAATGAAGAACGCTGGTGTCTATCATGTAGATGCGGAAGACTTTACTCACGTGCCTGAATTGTTAGAACATCAAAATGCCTTCAATGAGCTACAGGCTTCTCAAATGGAGCAGACTAGTGCCATGGCTTCTTCTCAACTAATTGCCACCTTTGGTAAGGTGGGGGGCAGTTTCCAGGATTACCGACAGGTAAGTACTCTAAGTAATATCAACCAATCAATAATGAATCCTGGCAATGATTTTAAAGAGGCAATAGTTTATAGGGCATTAGCAAAGGCAAATCCAGATGCGACCATAACGCAATTAAGAATGAAAAAAGAAGAAGGGGTTTTTGGTAAGGGGACATTTGGAGCCATTATGGATTACATGACTGGCATGTTTAGTGGAGAATTATTGACTGAACAACTTGCTCCCGTGCTTGGTTTGAGATTGACCCAAGCAGAGGCTCTTGGTAAGAGGTACCAGACCGATCCAGAGTTTAGAAAAGCAGCTGGGCAAATAGGTAGTGAAGAAGAAGCAGAGAGGTTCTTTACACGAGACTATATGGCGAAAAGAGGAAAAGCAGGAGGTATAGAACAATTTAGGGCTGGGTTTTCTGATAAACTTGCAGCTAAGGGTGACACAATGGTGAGGAAGTTTGAGGAGGATTATGCCCAGAAGATATTGCAAGGTGATGTGTTAGGTATTATAGCTCAGATGGGCACTGATATTAAGAATGCTATCGTAGAGGGCTTAGATGCGGGAATGGATAAGGTGATGGAAGGATTAGGGCTAAAGCATGAGCCTCTAACTGATGTGCAGAAAGAGGAAATGAGAGTCAATATGTTGACAAGGGTAGGTCGAATAGGTAGACAAGTTGAGGGAGGCACTGAAGTAATAGGTGGAGCAGGTGCTGGTGCAGCAAGAGGTAGGGGGGTCACTATTCCCCTAACCGCAGAACAAATTGCTCAAATGGATCCTCAAGAACTTTCATTGGCTTTGACTGCTGGAGTGAATCAATCAGACTTAACCACGAAGATGACGGATTTAGTAGAGATTTTAAAGGTCATACCAGGAGGCCTGAAGGTTTCACAACAAGGTGAGAACTATTCATTTACTACTTCTGACTAATAATGGCAGACTTTGTTTCCATAATTCATAGCGGTTCCCCCACCAGCCTATCACAATTTGTAAGTAACCATCTTGTAATATTTAATGACAACCTTGCTAATGAATTTGCTCTACTATTTTATGAAGGTAATGATACAAGAATAGAGGACAATCTTAGGAAGGAGGATGACGATGCCATTTTGAATGCTGGTGCTGTGTTGGGCGATGTGATTAGATCAGGGACTGAGATTAGAGTTCCTAAAGATAATTTGAGAAAAGAGGTTGTTGTAACAGCGGGAAATATAGTGATTCCAAATGATGATTTTAATGCATTCATAGATGACCGCATTAAGGAGATACAACAAGGTGTTGGATATACTCCAATTGATATCAGCACGAGAGAGCACTCCGAAAGCCAAGGGAGTGTCTTTAGGGTATCAAACAATGTAACGGTCTGGGTATGGAGCAAAGAACTCGGAGAGAGGTTCGGAGAAGGTAAAATCTTTAATCTAACACCATTTGTTCAGGATATTACCACATCTGTTGGAGATAATGGTGGGAATTTCAATATAACTCTTGCCCCAGTTACTTGTGAATGGTTTCAGCCAGAACCAATACCAGAGACTGGTCGGCCACCTTTCGTGGGTGATAGTGCTAGACCAGATTTTCAAAGGGGAAGGTGGGTGATTAAGAAAGCATCAGTAGAACAATACTTCTACAATGAAATAAAGAATGTTACCGTTAGGGATTCCACAGTCAATCCTCAAGGTGGTATAGCTAAAAGTCAGAAGTATTTGTTTAATAACATCATCTCTTCTAATGATGTAATTTTTATACAGTTTGAAACCTTGGATAATGAACTAGCAGAGAGAGAGAAAGAATACCAAGAACAGGACGTTAGTAATCTTATTGTTAGTGAAGATAAGCTTGTGGGAAAGCAATTTGACATGATAGGGCTTGTGGATGAGTCAGATATCAATAAGAATCATTCAACATCCGAGGTGAGTATAAATGTTACGGGCAGAGATTGTATGAAGCTTTTGATAGAGGATGGTACATATTTCTATCCTATAGATTTTGCTGGGGAGACAGGAGGAATTAGTGAAAACCAAGCAGTAAATGAGGGCGGCAAAGACAATAGACCATTTCAGAGATTGGTGAACGGTGAGCTACAGTTCTTCAATGCGTTTGTCGATAGGACAATTGATTTTTCTCTTAGGTTCATATTCAATTTACTATCCAATGTACAAATTTGTTCTAATGAGTTGTTTAGGTTTTACCCAGATAAGACATTCAGGTATGACTATGCTCAGGTGATTGATGAGGGGGATTTGCTTCGGCTACAAACAGTTCCAGCAGCTGGTATATGGCAGATAATTAAATTAGTAATAGATGAGAAAGTATCTGAAAGAAGGTTGGTAGATTCTTCAATAAGAAGCGATCAAGGTAGTATATTGAATTATGTAAATAAGGCGTGCCAAAAACCTTTTGTAGAGTTTTATGGAGATACTTATGGAGACAAGTATTACTTTATAGCAAGAAAACCACCTTATTCTCAGACGAGCTACACCGATTTAGTGGAGCAGACAGCTATAGATATATTTGAGGATGACATTTATCAGGAGAGCCTAAATTTTAGTGATGAGGTGGTGTATAGTTGGTATAGATTAATACCTTTAGGGAATTTCTTTGGAGATGAGAGCAATGTATCTAAGGTGTTGTTTCCAGCTAAGTTCTTTGAGGAATATGCTAAGGTATGGGGTTCAAGACCATTGGAGGTTGTTAGTAACTATATAGATTATCAAGGAATTCAACAGGATAAAAGTCCGTTGCAGTTTAAAGATTTAGTGGAACAATCACGACAAGACCTCGCCTACATAATTGAAACTAACGCCTACATGCCCTTTGTTAGACGAGGCACAATAGTGTTGAAAGGTGACAGGAGGATAAAGAGGGGCATAGCAATAAGACACAATGGAACGGGAGAGATATATCATGTAGATAGTGTGACCCAGACCTATAGTGTGAATGAAGCAACTAATGATAGGCTTACTTCCATAAATGTATCAAGGGGAATGGTGGAGGAGTTTATGGCTGCTGATCGTGATATCAATTATTTCAATATCATTGATTTAGATAAGGATGAAAAAGGAGTATCTAAAACCTCTGATTTTAAGGTGAATAAAGAGGCTTTTAATTTCTTTATGAGAAGAGAACAATTCAGAAATGCATAAAAGAAGGAAGTCGGTAGGTACAACAGGTATTCCTGACGGAAGCTACATCTATTCGGGTGTGGCTTATATAGCTATTCCTGAAGATGTAGACAGGGCTTTGTTCATTAGGAATTGTTGTAATACACGCACTGTGTTCATGAGGAATGATGCAGGAGACAAGTGGAAGAATGTTACTGCTAGTAATGATGTATTCAGAAATATAAGATTTCCCCAGACCTCTGAGGAGAGAGGAAGTGGGGTGGTGTGGGTTAAAATTCCTAAGCACCAATTCCCCATTATAGTGGATGTGTATGACTTGAAAGATGGCCTGTCTATTATGGAGGAGGAGAACCAAGTTAGGTTCCAGAGGATATCTGATAATGGTTCTGTTGACTTCAACATAAAAGCCAACACGCCAGAGGCAATACTGGATGTTGTATCAAAGATCAATGGCAAGGGGAGAATTAGCCTAAACGTAACTAACCCAGATGAGACAGCGGTGTTAGATGTGTACGTGAAAGGAAGTGCTGGAATACACGGCTCTAAAGATGTGACTGTAAAATCTAACAATGAAGTTAGAGTTGATGTAGTGAAGGATGATAACACCATTTTGGGAAGTTTCAGTTATAAGTCAGGCATAGGTTGGACTTTAATTGACGAGTTCTCTAACAAACTTGAGACGAAGGATGATGGTATATTCTTCAACGATGGTACTAACAAAGGGTTAGTGATACTTGCTAATTTAGTTCAGAAGATTAATCAATTGGAAAATAGCTTAAATGGATTGATAGCGGTGTATAATACTCACACACATATTACAACAGCAACGGTGGCTGCAACGCCAACTCCTGGCATATTGGCACCTACGACTTCAACGTCGTCAAATACAATTGCTCCTGTTACGCTTGAATCTGATTTAGAAAACATAGACGTGAAACACTAATGGCATTAGGAGATGTTATAGCGAAACGGGATGGGTTTCTCAATCAATTGGGCGAGGCGGGATTGAACTCCCTATTCCCTAATGACTTTGAGTACTATGCTTGTTCCTTAGAATTGAAGGACTCCACAGGTAGGACTAAGGATATGCTAGTGTTTCCTGTTATGCCAGATAGTATTACTGAGAATGAAGTGTCTATAGTGAATATAAAGAAGACATCATTTGGTGTAGTGTCTCTGTTTAATCCAAGCTTCATACCATTTGATATCAGTTTGTCTGGGAACTTTGGGAGGAAGCTAAGAGTATTGATAGGTAATGGGGAGATCAATGCTGTGGGTGTGTCATTTAGTCAACCTTCTTTGAAAGGTGAATATAATCCTCCTATATTCAATACGCAGATAAAGACAGGCTATGGAATAATAAAGATACTTGAACGAATCTATAGGAATTCCCAATCATTGGACGATGCAGGATTACCTCATAAGTTGTTCTTCTTCAATTTGGCTTTAAATTCACAGAACCTAGTTGAGTTCAAGAATTTGAGTAAGTCTATGAATAGGCAAAATAATCGTATATGGAATTACACTATAAATCTGAAAGCGATTGCACCAGCATTTAAGGTAAGAGAGAACATAGGGAGTTCTATCATTAAGGTGGCGGCATTCTCTGTTATAAATGCTGGGTTGAACGATCTAATGGATTCTCTCACAGCATTGAGACAACAAAGAAAGAATCAGTTGACATAATGGCTATAACAGTAACACAAGACTTAGTAGATGACTTCTCTCAGAAGATTGGCTTCACGGGAGGACGGCTTGGCCAGTATTTGGACAGCTACTTTGACTTTGTTCAAGATAACTATCCATTCATCATTAACTTTTTCTCTGGCAAAACATCTACACTTGAAGCCATCCATTTTGAGATATTAGACGACCTAATAGAAGAGAGTGAGCAGATTAGCCAAGCAATCATAGAGAGAGACTATCTATTGAATGTCTACTTAGATTGGGAAATGGTTAGCTACTTGGAGGATTTGAAGTCAGAACTGTTCACTGTAGTCAAGACATCTAAGTTCTTGCGCTCATCTAAGACTAACTTCAATTTTACAGGTTCTGTAGAGTTCAACCACGTACTAAATCAGAATCAGACGTTAGAGGAGGTGGCTAAGGATGTATTACTTTCACCTAATCCAGAGAATGACTGGTTAGAGATAGCCCAGAGAAATGACTTAGATGAGTTGGACTATACAGCAGAAGGTGGTAATGAGTTAGCCCTAAGCGTGAATCTGGCTTCGAGAAACGTGAATGTAGTTGGTGTCATAGATAACATCATTGGGGAGAGGATTCATGGCTTAGACATCCAGAAACAGATTGAATTTCTTGACGATGACCTGAAGGTGTTGGGATTTAGTGACACTATCTTCCAAGCGGTTGTGATATTAGCCAACCTTATGAAAGGCGATGTGCCTGAGTTTTCTGACTTAGGTAGGAAAGCCTTTGTAGGTAAATCATCATCTGCCTTAGGGTTTTCCTCTTTAGCAAGGGACTTGGTGGAGACTTTTTCCAGTGACGACACACTGGCTAAATTTACTATAGAGAATACATTCTTCAAGGGGACTGATTTCACCCTATCATTTAGGGTGAACACGAGATTAGATGAGATAATAGAACAAAACGTAGTAGTATGATTTTACAGATAATTACACCCACGAGCATAGAACAACTGAAGGAACAATGGGTAAAGATATTCCTCAGTAGAACAGATAAGGTGACTAAGGTCACTGACGGCTCTGTGTTTAATGGAGTGGCGTACGCTAACTCTAAGTTAGCTCAAAAGGCTCTGAAGGATATAGCATTAGTTCAGAGTAGGTTCTTTCCTGATACAGCCTCTGGTACAGCCTTAGATGAGATAGCCCAGTTGATGGGTATTTCACCGAGATTTGGTGTGTTAGGTAGTTCCACTTATCTGAGAATAGTGGCTGACGTTGGAACAACATACATTCAGTTTACTCATACATTCAAGGGCAGTAATGGAATCATCTTTGATTTAGAGGAGGCTACAGAGACGGTAGGAGGTGATGGGTTCATATATGTTAAGGTGAATAGTCAGACTACAGGAGCAGAGACGAATGTAGATGCATTGACTGTAAATCAAGTTACTCCAATTCCAGTGGGTCATAGTTTTGTTATCAATGAGTTTCAAGCATTAGGAGGAAGGGATATAGAGAATGACGATGCTTTTAGACAGAGGATTAAGGATGGCATAAATGTGTTGGCTCGGCCTACGTTAAATTATTTATTGCAAGTATTTTTGAAATTTAATCCAAACGTTCTTAGATTATATAATTATGGTACCGACGGGAATGGTAAGATAAGAATAGCTGTGGTTAGTCAGGATGGTTCAGACTTCACTCCAACTGAGCTTAGCGATTTGATTGAGGCAGCTAAATCTTGGTTGTCGTTGTCAGAGTTGAATCCTGATGGAATAGGCAATGTGGGGATTACATTACAAAATATTGTGTGGGAATCTGTGGACATAAGTTTAAGGGTGGAATTGAGGGCTGGGTTTGATCCAGATGCTGTGAGAGTAAATATTCAAATACGCATGAATAAAAATTTGGATTATCGGTTTTGGGTTCCAGGACAGCGTGTAGAACATGACGATCTATTAGAAATAGCCAAAAGTACAGAAGGTGTTAGATATGTACCTGATGAGTTTTTCTTTCCCGATGCAGACTTTTTCTCTGGATTTGACACGCTACCAAGGATTCGTGGGTTTTTGCTACTTGATTTGAATGGAAATATTATTAGTAATGGGTCGGGAACATTGAATCCTATTCATTATCCGGAAATTGCAGATTTTTCTTTTCAAAAAACCGTACTTGCTAATCTTTAAGAATATGATTATTTATAAAATAACAAATATAATTAATGGTAAAATCTATATAGGGCAAACGATAAAAACTGTTGAGGAAAGATGGAAACAACACTACTATGAGGCAAATAATGGAAGCGTTTTTTATTTCCATAAAGCCATTAGGAAGTATGGCAAGGAAAATTTTAAAATTGAGACGGTTTGTGGTTGCATTGGAAGTGCGGAGAGATTGAAAGAATTAGAAATAATATTTATTGCTAAGTACAAAGCGAATGTATATGGTGTTGGCTATAATATGACTGATGGAGGCGAAGGGACAACAGGATTAAAATTGAGTGAAGAAACTAAGAGAAAAATAGGGGAAGCTGGAAAGGGGAATAAATATAATTTAGGTAAAAAATTGAGTGAAGAAACTAAGAGAAAGATGTCGAAAGCAGCTCGATTTCGTTCTCCAAATTTTTTAGGAAAGCAACACACTGAAAAATCTAAAAAGAAGATGAGTGAATCTCATGATGGACAAACGCCATGGAATAAGGGATTAAAACATTCAGAAGAGACGAAAAGGAAAATGTCTGAATCTCGAAAGGGCAAGAAACATTCAGAAGAGACAAAAAGAAAAATGAGTATAGTGCAAAGAAAAAGACGCTTTAAAGAAGCAGCATAATGATAGTTGATCTTACAACCATAAAAATCGGCCAAGCAATTAGATTTCGATATGAAGCTCCTCTTAGGGGTCTGGTTAATATGACCACGTTTACAGATGTCATAACAGGAACAACAGGTACAAGATTCTTCACAAAGGAGTTCAGGTATTCAGTTCAAGGAGCTAGGTTCACAGACTATGAAGAATTGACTGCTCCTAATCTTGTAGCTGTAGGAACGCTTCCTTTGAAGAACGATTTCATTATAGAGTTTCGCTATGTTAGGTCTGGCACAGATAATACGGGAAATCTTACAATAGATGAATTGACAATCATAGGTAACTTCTCACTCGCCTATCTACAGGTTCTGGATTTTGAGAACACTGTATTTGAGGATATATCATTCACAGATATATTTTGGAATCAGGCTTGGATAAATTTGTTTGAGAAACTTTATGTTCAAGGGATAATACCAAGGTTCATAGAGAGGGGTGATGAATCTAATCAGATAGATGAAGAAGATTTTGTGGTACTTTGGAAGGCCAATGCCTACTACTTTGCTCTATTGTTAGCGTTAGTGGATTTTGTAGTCACAAAGATGTTTCAGAACGAGAAGCTAATGACGGAGTATCTACTTCAAAGAGGGCTTTTTGTTTGTGGCGATGAAGACATAACAGTTCTACAACAGTTGTCTGAGGAAATCTACGATGAGGTTCGTCAGAGAGCAACCACAGGAATGATACGGCAGGATGGAGACCACATCACGCCTGTAATCGCTCCGCTACATGGAGAATTGCTTAGGCTTATTTGCTTTGATATTGTTTGTGATGAATTTTTGTTTGAGTTTCTATCTAGTGAATTTGCTGGCTGGACTGTGAACAATACTTCACCTCTGTTTAGGGGGCAAACACTACATAAGCAATTGAACAAGACACCAGAGAATACAGCCGATTTCGTAGATATTTCTCTCTATACTATTACTGGTAGTTCAGTGATTGCTACAGATGGTGGTAGAGAGGTTATCAATATGATAGGGGCAGGTACACTTGAGCCTAAGAATTCTATAAAGGTGGACGACTCATTGTCTTACGAAATTACATTTGAGGTAAGAGATATAGGACAGGCAGGCACACTTGACTTTAAAGTGTTCACAGAAGACAAGTTAGGGACTCCCATTGACCTCTTAGACATTGAAACAGCCGTTGTAAAGACTGAATTCTTCTCTAGCATAGCGATGCTCCAGAGTGGTAAGTACTATTTCGTACGGGGCATTATATTTGCTGTTGGTGCGCCCGCCTTATCAGGACAGGATGCCATATTGAATATTGGGGTAGGTAAACACCTACAATTTAAGGTAGGGGCACAAAGGCTGTTTATCACTATAGAGAATACTAGTGGAGGGGTTGACGAGATTAATATACACAATTTTAAAATGAAACCGTTGACTAATGACTATATTACTGGCGCATCTGTGAACGGACAAGACACAACAAATATATGGATGAGAAATAGGAATAAGAATTTCTCAAGTATAAGTTTAGAGAATGACATTAGGGATAAACTACTACCAGCTGGTTCGGTATTAAACATAAATGAATTACCATGAGTGATGTAAAAATTAGCGAAGACCAGTTCTTAGGCAAACAAGAACTAAACAGGCTAAAAGAATCTTTAGGAGATAAGGGTTTTCGTAGGTTCTTTGAACAGATGGTGGCAGGTTTTGGGATAGTAAACATAGCTTCCCAAGACCCATCCTTCACTCAGTTTGAAGTGTCGCAAGGTACATCCCCTGATAGAATTACTATCGCTCCTGGGTTTGCAATTGATAACAATTTAGACATTGTTGCTGTTGAATCCATCTTAACA
>SDBT01019382.1_pt1 | contig 10662 bp, 12 predicted proteins | sample 2277101 | NCBI WGS metagenome assembly SDBT01 (sample SAMN10404973, study PRJNA504765) | marine sediment metagenome | isolation source: marine sediment core GS10_PC15, 103 cmbsf | place: Arctic Ocean: Southern Knipovich Ridge | collected 2010
TTAGGATTTTCGGCTAGTTTTGAAAATAATTTAGTTGCAAAATGTGAAATTTTCACGAATGGTGATACTGAGCGTTCAGAAATTAAACCGAGAGTTCTTTTTTGGAGAGATGAAACATTAAGAGAATTCAAACACGCAGGGTTCAGCGAATTATCGTTTTTAAAATTAAAAGACGTATATTTTGCAGATATTATTAAAATTTTACGGAACGGAAAATTAGTAGAATTTGAAACGAGGTTAACCAATTTGGAATCGTTCCAAATTGTTGAAGGAAATTTGTTGCACCATCCGAAATTAAATAATAATGTGCTGCCGATAAAAGTAACAACAAAATCAAATAAGACGTATAAATTAACGTGTGTATACGTGTTTTAGATTAAAATTAATAATTTGCCTTCTTTTTCTCTTTGTAAAAGTTCCGCAGGGATACTTCCTGTTAATTGGTTGTTGGATAATATCAATATTTCTAACTTGGTCAATTTTCCAAATTCCGCAGGGATACTTCCTGTTAAGTTGTTGCAGGATAATTTCAAATATTTCAACTTGGTCAAATTTCCAAATTCCGCAGGGATACTTCCTGTTAAGTTGTTGAATGATAAATTCAATTTTTCTAACTTGGTCAATTTTCCAAATTCCGCAGGGATACTTCCTGTTAAGTTGTTGAATGATAAATTCAATTTTTCTAACTTGGTCAATTTTCCAAATTCCGCAGGGATACTTCCTATGAATTGGTTGTAAGATAAATCCAACTTTTCCAAACTTTCCAACTTAGTAAATTTTCCTATTTTTGATGTAATAATTCCTATTAATCTCAAAAAACGTAAATCTATTTCGGTCGTATTTTTGTCAAATTCTAATAACTTTTCTGCTAATTCCATATGTTTTAAGTGATTAATTAGGTGACTAAATTACGAGTAATTAATGAAATGGACAAATTTTTTTTTAAGTTCTTGTGAAATTAGTTGTATTTTTGGGAGAGTATAAATTACTTATATCGTATAAAAAAAGTCATGGAAATTAAAGATATTATAGCAGTTGGAGAACATGTCATAATAATCGGAGGAATTGGTTCAATTATTTATAAAACAATTATGTTTTTCATTCGATCGTATAAAAAATTAAAAACTAAATTCAAAGAATTTTCGGAAAACATCATCTATATAAAAAACGATATAATAGAGATAAAAGAGGACAATCTAAATAACAAAAAAGAGATTGTTATTACTCAGCTCATTGGTATTTATAACGATTGCAAAGGGTCAAACAAAATAAGCACTGAAAATGTTGATGTTATTAATGAAGTTTTGGAAAAATGTAAAAGATTAGGTATAAATGGAGCAAATAAACGTAAAATAGATTTTTTGAAAAGAATATCGAATAAAATTTAAACTTTTTTTCTCGTTATCTTTTCTCCAGAATACCCTTTTATCCCCCCTAAAATCGGTTAATAACTATGTGCATAAAAAAAATATTTTTTATAAAATCGGACACTTTTTTGATTTTTTTAGGGATAAATATATATATTATTCGTAATTTAGCCATCATCTCTAAAATTTGAAATAATGAAACAAATAAAAGACAGTGAAATTTTTTTAGAAGTAATCGAAAAATCGAGAGAACTTAAAAAAATTAGTGCAAGAAAACTATCAAAATTACTCTACGAAAAAAAAGAATGTGCGGAAAGCATCGAAGGAAAATTATACAATCTAAATGAAAAATATTTTTACGAAATTACGAATCATTTATTCTGTTTCAATTTAAAATATTTGGAATCTTTGAGTGAAATCTTAGAAGTTGATATGATAACCTTATTTTTCACATATTTAAAAAAACATAAATTACACAAAAAATATTTGTGCTCCATCCAAGATGGGTATACAATTATTCTTCAGGATTTCAGAAGATTAGGAATCCGAGAAAACATTTTATAACTTAAAAAACACACAAAATGATAAAAACAGAAGAAGATCACTACAAAGAAGCGATTTGGCATTACACAATAGCGATAGAATTAAACCCAGAAGATGCAAAAACTTATTACAACAGAGGGGTTGCAAAAGCAAAATTAAAAGACTACAAAGGAGCGATTGCGGACTACACAAAAGCGATAAAATTTGACCCAGAAGATGCAGAAGCTTACAATAACCGAGGGGTTGCAAAAGCTGACTTAAACGACTACAAAGGAGCGATTGAGGATTACACCAAAGCGATTGCATTAGACCCAAAAAATGCAATCGCTTACAATAACCGAGGGGTTGCAAAATATAAATTAAAAGACTATAAAGGAGCGATTTGGCATTACACAATAGCACTACAATTAGATTCCAAATATGCAGAAGCTTATTACAACAGAGGGGTTGCAAAAGCAAAATTAAAAGACTACAAAGGAGCGATTGCGGATTACGACAAAGCGATAGAATTAAACCCAAAATATGCAGAAGCTTATTACAACAGAGGGGTTGCAAAAGCTGACTTAAACGACCACAAAGGAGCGATTGCGGGAACTCATAAGTTTATTCTTACTTTTAAATGGTATAAAAATGACAACGGAGGCGATCGTAGAACTATATGGATTGATTATAAAAATGAAGCTGACAAAAATCAACAAAAAACCAAAATTTTAAAAGATTTTAGAACACTTCCGATGGATATTGGAGTAAATAAGGGAAAAATTCCCTATTCAGTAACAACAAATACTCCAAACTGGAAATAATCTTAAAACAAACACAAAATGAAAACAATATCGGATTACAAAAAAGCGATTGCGGACTACACCAAAGCGATTGCATTAGACCCAAAAAATGCAGAGGCTTATTTTAATAGAGGAAATGTAAAATGGAAATTACAAGACTACAAAGGAGCGATTGCGGACTACACAAAAGCGATAAAATTTGACCCAGAAGATGTAGATGCTTATAACAACCGAGGGGTTGCAAAAGCTGACTTAAACGACCACAAAGGAGCGATTGCGGGAACTCATAAGTTTATTCTTACTTTTAAATGGTATAAAAATGACAACGGAGGCGATCGAAGAACTATATGTATTGATTATAAAAATGAAGCTGACAAACATCAACAAAAAACAAAAATTTTAAAAGATTTTAGAACACTTCCGATGGATATTGGAGTAAATAAGGGAAGAATTCCCTATTCAGTAACAACAAATAATCCAGATTGGAGATAATATTAAAACACACAAAAAAATTATGAAAACACTGATTTTAAAGGAATTAAAACTACTAAATTTCAAAGGAATAAGAAATTTAAAGATAAATTTCAACCAAATTACAAATATTTCGGGAGAAAATGCCACAGGAAAAACTACAATTTTCGATGCTTTTACATGGCTTCTTTTTGGCAAGGACAGCTCAGATAGAAAACAGTTTGAAATCAAGACATTAGACCCTCAAAATCGGGTAATTCCAAAGATAGACCATCAAGTAACGGCTATTTTAGAAGTAAACGGAGAGACAATTGAAATCAAAAAAATATTAAAAGAAAAATGGATTAAAAAAAGAGGAAATTTACAATCTGAATTTCATGGAAATGAAACATTATACTATTGGAACAATGTACCTCTGCAAGCCAAAGAATTTTCAGTAAAAATAAATTATTTACTCCAAGAAGAACTTTTCAAATTAATTACAAATCCCAAATATTTTAACGATTTGAAGTGGCAAGATCGCCGAAATGTTTTAATTCAGATCGCAGGAGACGTAACCGACGAAGAAATTTCCCGAGGAAATGAAAAATTCATCAAATTAATAACGGGCTTAAAAAACAAAACAATTGAAGAAAACAAGCGTGAAATTTCCGAAAGAAAAAAGAAGTTGAATACGGATTTAAAAACAATTCCAACGCGTATAGACGAAGTAAATAGACGTTTTCCCGAAGCAATTGATTTTGCTAAAACAAGAAAAGATTTAGTCAAACTAGAAAAATCATTAGAAGATGTTGAAAATTCAATTTTAGACGAGTCTAGGTTCTCAAACGAAATTCAAGAAAAAAGAATAGAATTACAAAAAGAAATTTTCGGATATCAATTGAAAGTTCAAAATTTAGAGTTTGCAGAAGAACAAAAATTTAACAATATAGGAAACAAAATACAAAATGAGATCGTTGTTTTAAAAATAAAAAAGGGTTCAAAAAAAGAAGAGTTGAAAATCCTTAAAATCAACCAAAAATATGCAATTAATAGCCGAAATAATTTAGTAAGTACAACGAATAATTTAAGGACCGATTGGAATAGTCTAAATGCAGGAGCAATTCATTTTGAGGAAAAAGAATTTAATTGTCCTACATGTAAAAGAGCATTTGAAGTATCAGATGTAGACGAAAAAAAGAAAATTTTAACGGCAAATTTTCAAAAAGAAAAAACGGAAAAACTAGAAAGAATTCAAAGAGACGGTAAACAATTTGCTCAAGAAATAGAAGTTTTAAACAAAACAATTGTTTTTGATGAAAATTTAATAGTGTCTTTAGAAGCGGAATTAAAGGAATTAGTAAGTAAAATCACTTCTTTAGAATTGCTAAAACCATCAGAAAATAGTCCTTTTATTTTAGAGGATGTCTTCAAAAATCACGATGAATATCACCAATTAAAAGTAAAATTAACCGAATTAAAAAGTAAAATTACTGGAAATCCAAAAGTTGAAAATTCTGAATTACCCCAAAAGAAAGCAGATTTAAAAGATAAAATTTGGTCAAATAAAAGATTGTTATTAGATGAAATTCTAATTAAAAAAGGAAATAAACGAATTGCAGAACTCGAAGAAGAAGAAAGAAATTTGGCTCAGCAAATTTCGGATTTAGAATTGTCAGAATTTACGATAGAATCCTTCATAAAACATAAAATTGAAACGCTTGAAAGCCGAATTAACAGCCTGTTTAAGGTCGTAAAATTCAAACTATTTAAGTACCAAATAAACGGGGGAGAAGTTGAATGTTGCGAAGCATTAATCAACGGAATTCCGTTTACAGATTTAAACAATGCTGCAAAAATTAATGCAGGACTAGACATTATCGAAACTCTTTGCAATTTTCATAAAGTTTCAGCGCCAATTTTCATCGATAATCGGGAAAGTGTTAACCGTTTAATAAATTTGCAAAGTCAAATAATCAATTTAAGAGTATCTGAGGACAAAAATCTAAAAATAACCTAAACAACCTAAATAATTTTAACATTTTAAACACAAAATAATGAATACAACAAACAAATTAGAAATCGCAAAAAAAGACATTACAAACTTAGTTTTAAGCAAAATAAACATATTTGAAAAGTCGGGACAATTAAAAATTCCGAAAGATTATTCGCCAGAAAATGCACTTAAATCGGCTTATTTAATACTTCTGGAAACAAAAAATAAAGACGGAAAATATGCTTTAGATCATTGCACGCAAGAGAGCCTCGCAAATGCACTTTTAAAAATGGTTGTTTGGGGGATTTCGCCATTAAAAAAGCAATGTTATTTTATGATGTATGGCGATAAATTAGATTGCGGAATCGAATATACTGGAAATATTATTTTAGCAAAACGATACGGAAATCTTAAATCCATCAAAGGCAATGCAATTTTTAAAGAGGATGAATTTTCTTTTGAAATTGACCCAATTAGCGGGTTAAAAAAAGTAACAACACACAAACAATCTCTCGATAGCATTGGAAGCAAAGATTTGCGAGGGGCTTATGCCATTATTGAAATGAACGACGGAAAAATGGATACTGAAATCATGAACATACATCAAATCCGAGATTCGTGGAACCAGGGAGCGATGAAAGGAAACTCTCCTGCACATAGAAATTTCCCAGACCAAATGGCAATCAAAACGGTGATTAATAGAGCTTGTAAATTGCTCATAAGAGGTTCTAACGATAGTATTTTGTATGATACTGAAGATAGAGTAGTAGACATCACAAAAGAAGATGTAGATCACGAAATCAAGGAAAATGCAAATAAAGAGGAAATCGGATTTAAGGAAAAAAAAAGAAGTTCTGAAAAAGAAGATGAAAAACCAAAATTTAAAGAAGAAGACGTTTTTCCAAGATTTGATGAAAACGAAAAACCAAGATTTGAAAAAGGTGAAGATGGAAAAATAAGATTTACAGAAGATGAAAAACCAAAATTTAAAGAAGAAGACGTTTTTCCAGGATTTTAAACTTAAACCTCACAAAATGAATATAGAAGAAGCAATAGATGACATAGAAGCATTATATCCAACAGATAGTCCTTTTCCTGATACGAACGAAATTGGAAAGGAGCTGTTAAATCAAGCGATAGAAGAAGTTTACTCTGACTGGAGAAATTTGCCAGAAGAAGTTATTCTAAGATATGCTCAATTATGTAGACGAAGAGGCTGAAAATAATGAACCTAAAAATAATAAGCAGCAGCAGTAAAGGAAATTGTTATATTTTAGAAAATGAAAAGGAAGCATTATTATTGGAATGCGGTGTAAAATTTTCAGAAATCAAAAAAGCAATCAACTTTAATATTTCTAAAATCGTTGGTTGCGTCATAACACACGAACACCAAGACCATTGCAAAAGCATCTGGGATGTTCTAAATGCTGGAATTTCAGTATTTGCAACAGAAGGAACACACGAGGCTTGTGATACGATTAGACATCATCGTTCAGGAATATTTGGAAAAAATAGAGAAATTATTTATTTGGGTGGCTTCAAAATTATGTCTTTTGACGTCAAACATGATGCAAAAGAGCCTTGCGGATTTTTAATAAATCACCGAGAAACAGGGAATATTTTGTTTATTACCGACACTTTTTACAGCTCATATATTTTTAAAAACCTAAATAATATTTTAATTGAAGCGAATTATAGCCACAAAATTATGTCGGAACAATTAGAAAAAGGAAATCTGCCTAAATTTTTGAATGATAGAATTTTGAAGTCTCATATGAGTCTTGAAAATTGCATAAAATCTTTAAAAGCAAACGATTTAAGAGCCGTAAATAATATAGTGCTGATCCATTTGTCGGACAGCAATAGCGACGAAAATTACTTCTTAAACCAAGTAAAAAAAGCAACTGGGAAAAATGTTATTGTGGCAAATAAAGGCTTAAAAATCGAATTTAATAAAACTCCTTTTTAACATGGGAAAATTGGGATATACTTGGTATCCACAAGACTGGTGGACAAGCCAAACCTTCAAAAGACTCAAAAAATTTCCTTTGGTTAGATACGCTATTCGTGAACTTTTTGATTTGATGTATCAAGAAGGAAAACCTATTTTTATGAATAAGGAATATTTGAAAGATGATTTTAACATCGAATTATCAGAAGAAGAATTTGAGAAACTTCTAGAATATATAACGATTACAAATGAAGGTAAATGGTGGCTAAATTCAGTAAAAAAGAGAATTTGTAAAGCTGAAGCAGCTCGAGAAAACGGCAAAAAAGGAGGACGACCAAAAATAACCCAAGAACCTAGAAAAATAACCCAAAATAACCCACCTTTAGAAAGAGAAAGAGAAAGAGAAGAAGAAGAATTTAACAACAATAATTTGGATACAATTGAATTTTTAAAATCCAAATATTTAAAAAACGAAAAGTTAAAAAAAGCCGTTTTGTCAATTAAAAAAAATAAGCTGAAAAATGAACAGGAAATTATTAAGAGATTAGAAGAATTTAATGATGAATTGCAATCGAAAAGCATTTTAAAAAAAAAATGGCTTGATTATTCGTCTCACTTTTTAAATTGGCATCGGAAAACAGTAGACAAAAATCAAAAATCTGGACCAAATATACCCATTGGTTGAAAAAAAAACAAGATATTATGAATTTACAAGGAAAAATTCCACCGCAAGAAGTAGAACTAGAAAAAGCAATTATTGGCACGATGCTAATCGACAAAAAGGGATTAATTGAAGCGATAGAAATTTTAAACTCAGATGTTTTTTACAAAAAATCACACCAATTAATTTTTCAAGCAATCAAAGATCTTTATTTAGAAAGCGATTCAGTTGATTTATTAACCGTTTCAAATAAATTAAAAAAGGAGGGAAAATTAGAGGAAATTGGCGGAGAGTTATATTTGATACAATTAACCCAAGCAGTCGCCTCTTCTGCACACATACAGCATCATTCACTTATCATTCTTGAAAAATTTATTAAAAGAAATCTCATCAAAAATTCATCAGAGATTATTGAAAAAGCATATAAAATTGATGCTGACGTTTTTGAAACTTTAGATTTTGCGTACAGTAAATTAAACGAAATCGGAGAAATTGCAATCAAGCCGCAAGAAAAAAAATTAAGTGAAATAATAGAAACTGTCGTAAAAAAAGGTGTAAAAATTTACAATTCAGAAATTACAGCTGGGATTCAAACGCCAATAAAAAAACTAACTAACAAAACAGGCGGCTGGAGAGATGGCGAATTGATTATTATTGCAGCAAGGCCTGGGATGGGTAAAACATCTTTCGCATTATTAAGTGCCTTAAATACTGCAAAGCAACAAATTCCGACCGCTTTTTTTTCTTTAGAAATGAATAAAAATATGATCGTTTCTCGAATTTTGTCGATGGAATTTACAATTCCTAATAGTAATTTTAACATACACGGATTATCTATTTTTGACGAATCAAAAATTTATGAAGGAATAAAAAAAGTAAACCAAATTCCGCTTTATATAGACGATTCAGCGGGATTGTCCATTGAGAATTTTCAAATAAAAGCAAAACGACTAAAAAATAAACACGCAATTAAACTACTAATTGTTGATTATTTGCAGTTAATGACTTCCAAAGCAGGAAATCGAGAACAAGAAATATCAAAAATATCAAGAGGCTTGAAAAAAGTTGCCTTGGAATTAAATATTCCAATCATTGCATTATCACAGCTCTCCAGAGCTGTTGAAACTCGAGGAGGGGATAAACGACCTCAGCTATCAGATTTGAGAGATTCGGGAGCGATTGAACAAGATGCTGATATTGTTATGTTTTTGTATCGTCCTGAATATTATGGTTTTATCAATTGGGAGGAAGATGATTATAATTTTGAATCTACAGAAAATGAAGCTGAATATATCGTAGCAAAAAACAGAAATGGAGGATTGATTAAAAACAGAATGAAATTTAACGGCAAATATACCTTATTTTCTGATTTAGAAGAAAATGAGGATGCTTTTTAGGACTAAAAACAAAAATTATGTGTAAAAAAAATATATTAATAACGGTATCAGGTGGGGCAACTTCGGGTTTTATGGCGGTGTATTTGAAGGAACTTTACTCTAAAGAAAATTTGCTTTTTTTGTATGCAAATACGGGTAAAGAAAAGGAGGAAACTTTGGTGTTTTTGGACAAATTACAGCGTAATTTTTCAATTCCTCTTGTTTGGGTGGAAGCGAAAGTTCATCCAAAAAAAGGAATTTCTACAACTTTTAAAAAAACAAATTTTAAAAATTGCTCTCGAAATGGGGAGCCGTTCCGAGAGGTTGTTCAGAAATATGGCTTGCCTAGTAAACTGTACAGACATTGCACTAGGGAGCTAAAAGAACGTCCGATTCATAAATATGCGAAACATTTTTTTAGAGATTCTTATTTAACGGCTCTTGGGATTAGAGCAGATGAGCCTCACCGATTGAGCAAAAATAAAAACTACATATATCCTTTGGCAGAGGCAAGTATAGATCTAAGATTTATAAATCTTTGGTGGAAAAAACAAACTTTTTCACTTGGTTTAAAAGAATATGAAGGAAATTGTGATTTTTGTTTTTTGAAGTCCAAAAAAAAGAGAGTGCTCTTACTGAGAGAGGGATTAAACGTTAATTGGTGGCAAAAATTAGAACATGATTTTAAGAGCGATAGACAGCCTATGTTAGACGTTCGAAACAATTTAAGCATAATAGACCTAAAACGAATAAGTAGGCAAAAGAAGATGCAATTATCGCTCATAGACGATGTAGGGTTTGGTTGTTATTGTTCAAATACTTAAAAAATAATGGTAACTATATATAAGTTTACACTAAATAATTTGCATTAGGTATTCCAGCTGTTAGCAAACATTTAAGTAACATTATTGAAAGTGGTGAGTTAATCGAAAAATCAGTTATTTCCATTTTGGAAACAACTGCCTCGGATGGGAAAAAATACAAAACGAAAAAACATCTCTAAGTTTTGTTAATGAAAGATTTGTTTAAATCGGTGTAAACTTGTATGTAATTACCAAAATAATAATAGAAGATTTAAATTAGCGTATATTTGTAAAGAAATAAGTTTACACTGTAAAGAAAAAAGGTTACACTGTAAAGAAATAAGTTTACACTGTAAATCCAGTAAATAAAAGGGTTTTGATGTAAATTGTACGAAATAAGTTTACACAAAATGGGTCGAAATCTAAAATTAATTGCAGAAGATTTTAAAAAAATAGAAAAATTAACGAGTCAAGGGCTATCTGTAGCATCAATTTGTAAAAATTTAAATATTTCAAGACCCACTTTCTACAAATACAAAAATGAGGCACCTGAAAAAGATGTAAAAAGTACCTCATTAATAGAGTATTACACAAGAGGCAAAAAAAAAGCAATTGAAACCGTTGAAAATGTGCTATTCCAAAAAGCAACTGGACAAATTGAGCTAAAAGAAGAAATAAAAGAGGTTATTATTGATATAAAAACTGGAAAACAGACGTTTATAAAAATTACTAC
>SDBT01019383.1_pt1 | contig 10661 bp, 4 predicted proteins | sample 2277101 | NCBI WGS metagenome assembly SDBT01 (sample SAMN10404973, study PRJNA504765) | marine sediment metagenome | isolation source: marine sediment core GS10_PC15, 103 cmbsf | place: Arctic Ocean: Southern Knipovich Ridge | collected 2010
CTCCACAGGTTCTTCAGGCAATTCTCCAAGCAATTCTTCAGGCAATTCTTCTTCCACCTCTTCCTCCACAGGTTCTTCAGGCAATTCTCCAAGCAATTCTTCAGGCAATTCTTCTTCCACCTCCTCTTCAACTGGTTCCTCAACAACCTCTTCCTCCACAGGTTCTTCAGGCAATTCTCCAAGCAATTCTTCAGGCAATTCTCCAAGCAATTCTTCAGGCAATTCTTCTTCCACCTCTTCCTCCACAGGTTCTTCAGGCAATTCTCCAAGCAATTCTTCAGGCAATTCTTCTTCCACCTCCTCCTCAACTGGTTCCTCAACTGGGTCCACGATTGGGTCCACGATTGGGTCCTCAACCGGTTCCTCCTCAAAAACTTCCACGGTAACCTCAGATGCCTCCTCTTCAATCATTTTTTCAACAGCGCGCGACAGAAGCGATTCAAAATTCTGTACCAATATATTAGTATTCTCAAAGTATTCTAAATTTTTGCTGTAAACCAACGGATCAGCAAAAACCAACAGAACATTAAAGGCTTTTACAATTTTATATTGGTTATCGAAAGCTTCGCTTGAACTTAAATCACTTTGATTCTTATGTACCAAAAAATTATAAAGATTATCTGAATTACGTCTGAACAGATCTTCTTTAATGTCTTCGCGGACATCAGTTTCATCAACAAGGCTTGATAAAAACTGCATCTGAAGGGACATGTCCGGGGATATCTCCATTTTTGCCCCCATTGTCAGTTTGCCTAAAATACTATCTGCCTGTATTAAGGTAGTCTCAAATTTTGAAATAAGCCTGTCAGCTTCTCCATGCCGGTAAAATTCGATCAATTCATATGCTGCTTCGTCCAAAGGCTTATTTTTGTCTTCATCTGTTGGATAAAGTTTATCCAGAAGCAGAAGAATCGATTCCTCTTTGCCTATTTTATCGCTCAGGAATAAATAATCCCGGTCCATGTAAGCCATAAGCTGACCAAGCACATCCTGGCAAGTAGTCGCATAAAAACTCCATAATTCTGTTAAGTTACTTTCTAGTATTAATTCACCAAGCAGTGGATCATAACTTCCATTATTCTTATCCGCCAATTGGTCCATCAAATTATTTTCAAGTTCTGATTTCCCCTGTAAACGTTCAGCATCCTTACAAACTTCATCTAACTTTAAAAGAGAAACAAGCTGTCTTATCACATCCTTTTCTCTTAATATCATGCGTTCAGCTTCAATCTCAATTTCAATCATCGATATCAGATCCGCAGTCGTTTCTTCGCTTGCGTGTTCTGCCTCATCTTCATGCTCAAGCGTAAGGAAATCAGGGGCAACAATGGAAGGCAGGAATGACTGAAATATATGTGATTCTGCAATCTGATGTGCAACATTATCCCGTATCCATAGTAATCTTTCTTTCTTTTCCTGCTTATCTTCCAGAAAATCAGCAAAATCCGCCCGACCCCGGTTAGTATCGATCTTCTTTAAATAATCAAGGGTTTCCTCAGCTTTATATAAAGATATGGAACTTTCACCTTCTTCAAAACTTTCACCCTGGGCGAATGTTTCAATAGAAAATGTCAGAGGCGAAAAAACAGCATGCAGGGTAAAGGCAATAAGAGCCAAAACGGCTGTAAAATATTTTCCTTTGATTTGCTTAAATTGAAATTTCATTAAAGGCTGAAATTTATTTTTTATGTTTTTTTGCTAAAGCTAAAATCTTGACCATAGACCTTCTCTGCAAACGTCGCACCAGGTAAATAAGAAGTAAGATCAATAAGCTGATTCCGACGACAGCCACCACAACAGGCATTAATCCTGTCCCAGGGGCTTTGATCTTAAAATGCACATCTACGTTATCAGAGCGGATTTTACTGACTCCTTCCGGTTTAACCGCATAAAGCGTTACCCTGTGAGGGACGCCTGTTTCCAGATTGCGCGGTGCCTTTATTTCAAAAGCGCCCACCTCACTATCGGAAATCACAGAAGATGAAAGTACTACACTATTCCAGATTGCAAATACCTGGGAACCGAATTCAGTCTCACCTGTAATTGTAGGTTTTTCCTCGTTAATGGAAACCAGATCTTCTTCGCTGGAACCCTGTGCAAACGCTTTTCCGATAAATATATTATGGAAAGGCGGAATAGATGCCAGAAGTTCACCACCAAGAGTCTTTGGAACCGGTGCGTTCACAAATGTTGATTCGTCTACGCTAAAACGAACGGCTTTGGAATTTACCTGTGAACCGTCATTAAGGTAGGCAGTGGCAAGCAAGTCATAAAGCTGTTTGTCCTCAAGAGCATTTGATACTTCCTCAAAGTTCCTTGCATCAAAATCGCCCACTGTCGTATCAGCCAGATCCGTAGAAGCCGCAACTACCACGGGTTTGGCCCTAAGTAACATAAGCTCTGCTTTTATACGCTCTAGCTCACTTTTACTGGCCGGCAGCTTGCTTGTATCAAGAGCTTTAATGGATGCAAGAACTGTTTCAATAGGTTCTGAGTTGAAATCCTCACCATAATTTTCCAAAAATGCTTCAAGTTTTTCTATACTGCTTCCTAATTTAGCAACCACATCCTGAACCTGTCTTAGATCTGATGCTTCAGATAAATTAAGAGCGGACTCGATACTTTGCAATGTTGAATTAATAAGATTCTGTTCAGACTGAGTGGCAACTACCAGGACAAGAATCGTACTTTGGGGAACCTTTCCGCTAATAATGGGTTGGTTAGTAGTAAGAATCCAGCCAGGCTGCGGGTCAGTAATCAGAACATCTGAAAATACCTCAGTTTCAGCTTCAATAAAACAGTCGGTCGGATCGGTCGGATCCGTATATTCCTGGTTCAGCTCCCTGTAGTCATCACATCCGTCACCGTCGCTGTCATTAGAAACCGGATTAGAGCCTGCATAACATTCCATCCTGTCAGAAAGGCCATCACTATCACTGTCAGCAGAAACATTGTCAAAATCAGCACCAGCAAAATCAGGATTTTCCCTGCATATGTCCAGCTGATCAAGAACAACCTCCACCACCACTTCCTGAACCTCTATCACACCTTCTTCATCAATTATAGTTTCAGCATCTGCAAGCGCTTTTTCCTCGATTTCCGGCGCGGCCTGGAAAAGTGCTTCAGAACAAATGTCAAATACAGGGCAGGCTCCGATCACATCACCATTCGCCTGATATTCAGGAAACAAATCATCCGGGATTACCATTGTATATGGATTACCAGGATCATCTTCGGGATAATGACATATCATTAAAGGCGTATATTCCTTTACTACCTCAACGATCTCTTTGACAATTTGAGCCTCCAGTTCACAGGAAGGACAAGGACCGCCACAATCAACGCCTTCTTCACCTTGGTTTATTATGCCGTCCACGCAATTAGGGCATGGCACATTACAAACGCCTCCACAATCAACACCTTCTTCACCAGGGCTATGCAGACCATCACTGCATGAATAAATATGGCTTGAGGCTACTGTAGGTGTCTCGAGTAAGCATAAAGAACTGCATCCATCTCCTGAATCAAGATTTCCATCATCGCATTGTTCACCATTGCTTTGCTCAATAACACCGTTTCCGCATTCAGGAGGCGGAGGTGCCGGAGTGAATGTTCGGAATGATGCACTGCTATTTCTGCAATTCGCCGGATTACTGAAATCGCAGATATTCACATTGATGGAAACATTTTCACCTTCGCTAAAATCCGCATCAGGATCTAATTCCACGCGATACACATTTGCATCTTCAATTACCGTTACCTGAGGGGAATTGACGTTATACTGGATGCCGTTCATGGAAAAATCCAGTGTATCTATATCAATTCCTGTAGGATCTGTAACTGAGAATATAATATTTGTATCCAGATTAACATTAGAAGAACCGGATGCAGGATGAATAAACTGAATTGTTGGCTTTGTTGTATCAGGAGTGCAGGACCCGACACCGTCAATATGCGTATTATAACGTTCTCTTACGGAATAGCTGCTATCGATAACACGTGTAAGTTCATTCTCAAGATCGATACTAACAAGATTATTTAACCGTTCAAGATCCGGATTAAAAGTAAAATCAATACGATTAGTGCCTTCGCTGGGGGTAAGGTTAATATAGCCGAACGTACCATCTCCGGAAAAAGAACCGGGTATGCGGGCACCACTCAATTTGATGGTACCTGGAGCCGAATAATCATTATTAGCTTCCATAGGAAGCGCGGATCCAATCGATACATCATTAATTATAGCCTGACCAGCATTATAGTTTAACGCTGAATCGCCGCCTACAATATTGGCTCCTTCTGTATTGACCTTGATCTCGATTGTGCCGCTACACCCCTGAACGAGGTTATTGTTGGCACCAAGGTAATAATAACCAGCCATGGCATTAGGGGCCGCTAGTCCCAAAGTGATTAATAAAGTGATGAGCGTAAGTATCGTTTTTTTCATCGTAATGAAATTAAATTATTTGTTTTTAAATTAATTATTATTGAAATTGTTCGAAGAAGCTTGTATCTCCTTCATCATTATAATTGCGGATCAGGCTGACCAGATCAAAAGCATTTACAAAATTATCATGGTTCAGATCTGCAGGTTGTTCAGTAATCGCATTATAAACGCGGATCAGGCTGACCAGATCAAAAGCATTAATAAGGTCATCATCTGTTAAATCGCCATTTGTAAATGTTCTTTCACGTCCAAATCCTACCTGGAGGACTTCATCGAACTCATAAGCTTCCCCTAATCGAACTTCCAAATGATCTTTAAGAACAGTTAATGTTAAGAAATGCTGACTTAAATGCAGCCGGCCTTTTACAAACAGACCGAAAATGCCAAGTTCAGTTATCATATCTAACTCTTCTTCATATCTTCCGGTTTCATCAAACTCAATCGGCAATCTCTGTGTAGATTCAGGATCATTAAAACTGATAATAACAAAATCACCTGCTGTAAAACTATCTGTTTCCATCACGGCAAGTAAAATATAATTAGCAAAATCGAGTACGTTGGGAATAATTGGGACATTAACCTTAACCGGCGCGTTGTAATCCGGAATTATGACAAATCCTACCGAATCTCCTAAAACCGCATAAAATTTTGGAAGATTGCCGATTACTACAAAATAATTACCGGCTGGAACTGGCGGGTCAATGGAACGGGCATCTTGTCTGTACAAAGTATCCTGACCTTCCTCATAAATACCATTTCCATTTACATCCGTGTATACAGAAGCTGTTATATCAGCAAACCATGTATCATCCTCTCCTTCTTCCTGTATGCCGTTGCCGTTTTTATCGCTGAACAAATTAACTGTAAAACAATTGCTTGTACAAGGAGCTGATTCTTCCGGCAGGTCTTCCTGTGGTGTGTCGATCAGATACTCAACACCGTCAATCACAAAAACAGCATCACATACATCCCCAATTCCGTTATAACCAATATCTTCCTGATCAGGATTTATAATAAACGGACAATTATCACAGGCGTCACCTAACCCATCTACGTCAGAGTCCAGCTGGTCGGGATTTGGAATAAAGCGGCAGTTATCTTCTATGTCAAAAATACCGTCTTCATCCGTATCTGCATCCGGTTCTATATAATCTTCATCACACACATTGCCTTCCCCATCTCCATCCGCATCTGCCTGATCGGCATTTGGAGTTAATCGGCAGTTATCCGGAAAATCATCTTCAACACCATCATTATCGTCATCGTCATCACACGCATCCCCTCCATCAGGCTCTCCATCAGTATTTACCTGATCGAAATTTGGATCATCCGGACAGTTATCGTCATCGTTCAGAATCTCATCATCGTCTCTATCGTCATCACAGGCATCACCGATTTCATCTTCATCAATATCTGCCTGATCGGCATTTGGAATTAAAGGGCAGTTATCCTGTTCTCCGCATATCTCATCCTCATCAGGATCAACACAATCATCACAGGCATCGCCAAACTCATCTCCATCGGAATTCAGCTGATCGAAGTTCGGAGTATTCGGACAGTTATCAAATGCGTCTAATACATCATCCCCATCAGCATCCAGAATAATGGTGCTAAACGTGTATACTTCCTCGGTAATTGCATTAGATGCATCATCAGCACAATCGTGAATCCTGACCGTAACGGTTTCATTAGATGAAAAATCATCTACCGGATCTATAACAAAACGGTAGCCATAATCTACCTGGGTGACTGTGACTTCATCAACTCCCTCCCCCTCTGCAAATTCATGTGAACCAAAAGACGGCGAAGAAACAGTAACACGGCATGTATTACTTAAAACACCTGAACCCGACATTCCACTGGGATAGGATTTTCTATCTGTGATTTCAAAAGAAATAAGGCTATTAAGAGGATGATCAGCACTCCCTGTAACAGGACTAACGTTTGATATCTGCGGAGAAGTGATGTCAGATTCAGTAGTGAATGTAAAAATCGCAGAATTCATTACATTCGGCCCATTCGCATCTCCTAATTGATTTTGATTGGATGAAGCAAGGTCTTTATACCCACTGATCTCAACTGTATATTCAGTGCCGTATTTCCACTTCCTGGTGTCACCGGAAAAAGTCGTAACAACCGGTGCATTCACTGTGATCTCGCACAAATTAGAGCCCCAGATTCCTGAACATGTATAAGCGGCTGAACCTTTTAAGCTGACTGTGCCGGAACCGTCATCAAAAGTAATATCACCTTCGGCTGTGTTCATATTAGCCCCTGTACCTACACCGGTATCATCCCCTTCCCCATGCAGGGAATCTCTTAAATCAAAACTGAATAATGAGTCTGTGAGAATGCCTGTAGCATGATTTGCAGGCTGTGGGTTCTTTGCATAAGGTTTTTTAGTATCAGCCCAAATATGTATTTGAAAATCTTCCGCACTGTCCAGAATATCAGCTCCGTTTATGGAAATATTGCTTTCTGTGGTTGCGCCGATCTGGCCGGTGTTAATATCAAGAAGTGCCGGCGAACCGGTGCCGTAATTTACAGCGGATGGCTTAAGCATAGTAAGCTGAATTCCGCCAAACTCCCCAAGTGCACTTGACTGGCTAGGAGGAAAATTAAAACCTGTTGATTTGATCCGTCCGCTTTGAATGGAATGTCCTGCCCATGTATTAAAATACGTACCTGGTGTTAAATTATTAGCCTGTATAAGCGCCTGGTCATAATCGATCCAGATATTAGCGGCTGTGGTACCGGAAGCGTTAATGGCAACAGCTCCGTCAAAAGCCTGACCGACATAATAGTAATTTAAATCAGCAGGATTTCCGGTCCCGCCGTCCCCGCTATCATCAGCACCGGTAAAAGGGTTAGCATGTATTTCGAAAAAGTCTCCGCTCGGACCTGCGGCAGAACTCAAAGACACACCAAGTATCACCATCAAAATGACGGGAATGACTCTCAAAGCCTTTGCTGGATTGTACTTAAAGTTCTTCAATTACGAATTATGAGTTATGACTTGAAAACTTGAAAACTAAATGAAAATTGAAAAATGCGAAATCAGAAATCTATAGGTCTCCCTCCATATCCAAATTGCCAACAAGGATATTCAGGTCAGACTGGTCCACTGTAATGTCCTGATTCAAATTGGCACGAACACTGTTTCCGGATGAATCGGAACTCCCGAATTGCTGGAGCAGTACCGACAAATCCACTGAATTTATTACATCATCCCCAAAAGTATCAGAACTTGTGCCTGCACCGTTTATATCCCCTGCAATAAGTACTCTTGAGCCGACAGTTGTTGTGTTGGTGGTATTGGTAAAATTCAGATAATTTTCACCAACTTGCAGATAAACGTTATCGAGCACCCGGCTTAAATGCGCCTTGCTTTTGATAATCGAATCATAATTCCCCGATGAAACACTTACGGGAGGAACAATGTAAACATTACTGATACCTGAATTATTAGTTGTGAGTAACGAGGGGTGCTGGTATCTTAATTGCCTATTCTGGTCATCAGGGGTGTAAAAATAAAGATAATACTGTGTGTCATAATTGCTTCCGGCAGGACCTGAGCGATGTTCCGGATGTGCACGGATCTGTGTAAGTGCCACATACTGAGGCGGTTGTGTGCCGCCAGATGACTCAATGGTACATGTGGAACTACAGCCATCTCCGTCGCGTGTTTTGCAAAGGCCGTCTCCGATACCTGCACAATCCACATCAGCACTACAGGCAACTCTGTCCGCACAATGTTTACCATCATCACATGTTTCAGCTCCTCCGATTGAAGATCCTTCAAGTACGCCATTACCACAAATAGTAACGCGAACCTCAGCAGTGGTTACACTATTTGCTGAGGAAAAAGGAGTACGCACCGCCCATACAGCAAGTACAAGTACAAAAGCGGATAGTAAAACTCCTGATATTTTTTTGTAATGTTGGATCACGTAGGCTTTTATTTTTATAATCTTATTATTATACCAAATCTAGCCCTAAAAATCAATACTTAAAACACAACTAGCTTGTCTCTGAAGAACGAACGCTATAAAATAACAGCATCCTTGATGAATTTTCATTTAGTTTCCAAATTTTCAAAAATGACTGCCAAAGAAATACGACAAAAATATCTGGAATTTTTTAAAGAAAAAGGGCACGCGATAATCCCATGCGCCCCCCTGCTTCCGGAAAACGACCCAACCGTGCTTTTTACAACTGCCGGTATGCATCCGCTTGTGCCATATCTTCTTGGCGAACCGCACCCTGGAGGAAAACGTTTGGTAAATCACCAGAAATGCATACGAACCGGTGATATTGATGAAGTGGGTGACAATTCTCATCTTACTTTTTTCGAAATGATGGGAAACTGGAGCCTGGGCGATTATTTCAAAGAAGGAGCTATAAAAATGAGCCTCGAATTTCTGACTGATAAAAAGTGGCTCAATATTCCACTAAATAAACTTTCTGTTACTATTTTTGGTGGCGACCCAGATTACCCAGATCTACCTCGTGATGAAGAATCTGCCAAAATTTGGGAGGAAAATGGAATGCCTAAAGATCGAATTGCCTTCATTGAAGGCGGTGTAAAAAACAGCGATAACAACTGGTGGGGGCCTGCAGGCCAAACAGGACCATGTGGAAGTAGTACTGAGATGTTCTATTACGTCGGAGAAGGTGATCCTCATGGAAACGTAGGCGAAAACGAAAACGACTGGCTGGAGATTTGGAATGATGTACTGATGCAGTACAACAAAACCGAAAATGGAAAATTTGAACCGCTTAGCCAGACAAATGTTGATACAGGACTTGGCTTGGAGCGTGTTGCTGCGGTTTTACAAGGGGAAAAAACTGTTTACGATACTGAACTTTTTCAGCCGATTATTGAAAAAATCAGTGCACTTACAAATGTACCTTATTCTGATAATCAAAATTCCTATCGTATTATCACTGACCATTTGCGCGCCGCCACATTTTTGGCTGCCGATGGTGTAAAGCCAAGTAATGTTGATCAGGGTTATGTGATGAGGCGCCTTATGAGGCGTGCGATACGGCATGGAAAAACCTTGGGAATTGAAGAAAATTTCACCCACATAATTGCCAAAAAAGTCATCCATCTGATGAGCGATGTTTACCCAGAGCTTAAGCATGAAGAGGAAATCCTAAAAACTTTTCAATTAGAAGAAGAACAGTTCCGTAAAACATTAACGAGCGGCTTACGAGAAGTAAAAAAACTTATTGAAAGAAAGAAGGAAAACTTAAGGGCAAAAAGTTGGGAACCGCCACCAGAAAAAGAGTCTGACAAATTTTTTAACGTCATAAGCGGGAAAGACGCATTTTATATCTATGAAACTTATGGATTTCCTCAAGAAATGATCGAAGAAGAATTGGCAAAAGAAGAAGGATGGACTTTTTCAAAAAAAGAATTCGAGGAAGCCTTCGAGGAAGCCTTCAAAAAACATCAGGAACTTTCCCGCGCTGGTGCCGAAGAAAAATTTAAAGGCGGTTTACAAGATAATTCAGAGGCTACAACAAAACTTCATACAGCCACTCACCTGCTCCACGCGGCTTTGCGCAAAGTGCTTGGTGATCATGTTGAGCAAAGCGGTTCCAATATAACAGCTGAACGCTTAAGATTCGATTTTTCCCACCCTGATAAAATGACGGATGAGCAGAAAGAGCAGGTGGAAAAATTGGTAAATGAAGCTATTCAGTCTGATTCTGAGGTGACGTGTGAAACTATGACAGTAGAAGAGGCTAAAAAAACCGGTGCCATCGGCTTATTTGAAGGCAAATACGGTGAAAAGGTAAAAGTATATGATATGTCACCGTGGTCCAAAGAAATCTGCGGCGGTCCGCATGTTGAAAAACTTGGAGAACTAGGAAAATTTAAGATTAAAAAGGAACAATCAAGTAGCGCAGGTGTAAGAAGGATAAAGGCAGTATTGATCTGACCCCCTCCCCACGCTTTGCGTGGTACTCCCCCTTATGCAAGGAGGAGATTTTGTTTTTTGTTTTTTTATTACCACCAAGTCCCGTTACATGTGTACAGCTTCAGCGTTTTAAATGCGTAGCATTGATATAAGGTCAGGGGGGGCCGGGGGGATTACGCCTATGGAAAAGATGATATAAGGTACATCAGTGGATTGGGTTCGTAATCCCCCGGGTGACTTTTTCCATACTTTTTCGTCAGTGAAAAAGTATGCGCTGTCCGCGCAGG
>SDBT01019384.1_pt1 | contig 10660 bp, 18 predicted proteins | sample 2277101 | NCBI WGS metagenome assembly SDBT01 (sample SAMN10404973, study PRJNA504765) | marine sediment metagenome | isolation source: marine sediment core GS10_PC15, 103 cmbsf | place: Arctic Ocean: Southern Knipovich Ridge | collected 2010
AGAGTTTAAATCCATGTATAGTTTAAAGCGATTTTGAACTCATCTGTTTATATGTCTTATGTAGGACCTCACAGAAAATTTTAAAAACATCATATACATAATAAAAACATGGCATTTACAATAGTAACAGTTGCAGAGATGCAATTTATGGCTGGAGAAAATGTTGATGCAACTGGAGACGTAACAGCAAACCATCAATTTCTACACGATTACGCAGTTGGATATTTATCAAGCATGGTAAAATTTGATGTTTTAGGAAAATGGGATGACCTAACAACAAATTATAAATTCTTATTCACAGAGTGGGCTGCAAGACACGCTGGAATGACTTTGATAGCATATAATATGATTGCTTGGCACACTGCAACATCTATAATTGAAGCTGAGGATTTGATCCAAACACATATTTATAGAATGGAGCAAATTGAAAAATTATTAAAAGATGCCTCAGTGCAGGACTTCCTATCAGTTTAAAATGGTTTTAGATAAAATACCAAACACAAAAATATTTACTCAAAGAGATGTAAGAGAAACTCCAGCTTCAACAGCGACGGCAACTGCTGTTGGATTAACAGGTGAATCTTATGTTTTAGTTGGAGCAGGCGGAGCAGATCTTACAGCAGAAAGAACTTTGGTCGCGGGAGAAGGATTAGATCTAAGTGATGGCGGAGCTGGAACAACAATTACTATTTCTGGAGAAAATGCTACAACTACAAATAAAGGAATTGCAAGTTTTCATAACGACGATTTTCAAGTCACTTCAGGAGTTGTAACTTTAGATGCTGATATTGCTAAAACATTTGATGGAGATACAGGAACAGCAACAACTGCAGTCCATAATATAGATATTCTTGGGGGAACAGGAATCACAACTCTCGGAGCAAATAATGATATTACAATAACAAATTCAGGAGTTACAAGCGCAGTTTCTGGAACTGGTGTTGATGTAAGTGGAGCAACTGGAGCTGTAACTTTTTCTTCAAATGATGGAGAAATAGATCATAATTCATTAAATAATCTTGTAGCAAATGAACATCTAGATTGGACACAAGACCAAGGAGCAACAAATATTCATGCAGGAAATGTTCCAAGTGCAGGAACTATGAATGACTTTGATCTTGATGGAGATACAGGAACTCCAGAAACAATTACTAATGGAGATACTCTTATGATTGCAGGGGGAGAAGGAATTAACACAGCTGTTGGAGCAACAGATACAGTAACAATATCAGGAGAACTTGCAACTACAACAAACAAAGGAATAGCCTCATTTGCAGATGCAGATTTTCAAGTAAGTTCTGGAGTAGTATCTTTAGATGGTGATGTAATTTCTACAATAGATGGCGATAGTGGAACAGCAACAGGATCATCTCATAATATTGATATTTTAGGTGGAACTGGAATTACAACAGCTGGCTCAAGTAATGATATAACTGTTGGTTTAACAAATAAAACTTCTTATTGGAGCATAACAGGAGAAGCTTTTCATGCAGCATCGCCAGATGTAGATGACATAAATTTTGGCGGAGCTGGAGAAGTTACAGCAGCAGGAAGTAGTATATTTTTGATGTGTCCCGTCAATCTTCCTAATGGCGCAGTTGTTACATCTGTTATTGTTTATGGAAATGGAGGAGCTACTGCAGAAACATGGAGTCTGAAAAGAGGAGATTTTGCAGCAGGACAAGATACAATGGCTACAGCAAATATAGGAACAGCAGATAGTTCAATAAGCAATGCAACAGTAGATAATTCAACTTATGGTTATTTTTTATTCACCTCTGGAATAGACTCAGGTGATACAATTTACGGAGCAAGAATAACATACACAACAGATTATGACTAAGAGATTTTTAACTAGATGGCTTGTAAGACAGATTATCATAATGGTTAGTAAATTAAATAAAGGGGAAGCGGTTGCTTATTTATAAGAAGATGGCAATGGATGTAAAAAAAACAACAACACAGGAATTAGATCAAAGATTGAAAATCCAAACTACAAGTCCTGAAGATGTGGATAGAGCTGGGAAAAATATAGAACCCTGGCAATCTGACATGTGGACAACTTACAATGCTTATGCTAAAAAGCACAATTCTGTTAAATCTGTTATGAAGAAATTAAGAATGTGGAGTGTTGGAAAAGGCTATAAAGCAGATGATAAAACAAAAAAGATTCTTGATAAAATAAGAGGCTGGGGAAAAGATACTTTTAATAGTGTTATGGGTAATCAAGTAGAAATAAAACATACTAACGGAGATTCTTATGCAGAAATCATCACCAGCGACGAGAAACCATTAAAAGATGATGGAAGTAATCTAGCAAATTTAAAACCTTTGAATCCAGGATCTATGAAACATGTTGTAAATGAACAAGGAATGTTGACCGGATACTTGCAAGATCAAGAAGAGGGAGAGGATATTCCATTTAGATTAGATCAAATCTTTCACCTGGTGCATAATAGAATTGCAGATGAAGTTCATGGAACAAGTGATCTTGAACCTTTGATGACATACTTAGATAAAATAAAACAAGTTGATGAAGACATGTCTGTAATGTTTCACAGATTTGTTGTGCCATTAGTGATCTGGAAGCTAAACACCGACGACACAACAGCAATGGCAACTTTTAAAGCCCAAGCTAAAACAGCAAGAAATAAAGGAGATGATCTTGTAATTCCAGAAAAAGCAACTGAGTGGAGTTTGTTAGAGCCTGGTAAAACAGGTGTAGATCCTATGACCTGGAGAAATAAGTGGGTTGAAGAAGTAATCAAAGGTGGTGGAGTTCCTGCGTTAATTATGGCAATAGAAGCTGGAACAACAGAGGCAAGTTCTAAAATGGTTTATCTTGCATGGCAGCAAGTAATCGAAGATACACAATTACAATTAGAAGATCAAGTAAAAGCTCAATTGCATCTTGAAATTAAATATGAGTTCCCTGCAAGAATAGAAGAAAATCTTGGAGAAGATGAAGGAAAAGATGCAGACATCAACAAAACAAAAAGAAGTGAAGTTGCAATCACTACAAAAAAAGTAGATCAAGGATCTACTAAGGCGCCTAAATAATGGAAAAAAAAGTAAATCATACAGCCATAGCAATAACAGCCATAATAGTAATTGGAATTTTAGAACTAGGTGCTCTACAAATGGGATATAATGGATATCTATTGACTGGAGTTGTTGCAATTATTGCAGGACTGGCCGGATGGGTAGCGCCACAATTAAAGATTCCAAAATCTTGAAAGGAGGTGTGAAATAAAATGGATGACGAAGAAGAAAAAAAAGAAACTGAGGGGAAAGCAGCTGAAGAAAGCAAGGCCAATGCGGCAGCATCGGGAAATGCTAACCCTGAAAACAGGCCTGACGCCAAAGGACAGGATAAGAAAGAGCCTGACAGCGTCGATGAAGCAAGAGAAATCCTTAAAGGAATGAAAGAACAAAATGATAGAGCAGCAGCTTTGTTAAAAGAAAACAAAGATTTTGAAGCTAAAAGGATCTTAGGTGGAAAAAGCACAGCTGGACAATCAACTGAAACAAAAGAAGAAACTAATGTAGAACTTGCTAAAAGAGTTCAATCAGGAGATTCTGATGAGTGATGAAATTGAAGAACCAAAAGAATTAGGATTGGAAATTGGATCTAAAAAAGAGGCAGCTTGGACAAAAATATTAAAGGCCCAGGAAGAAACTTCATTAAATGCAGGAATAAACAAAGAAATAGCAGATACTTTGATATTATTAGCAGAACAGAGAATAGATGAAGAAAAAGAAAAGTTTAAAAAGTAGATTTCCTAATTTAATTTATGAGCAATGAAGCAATTCTTATGTGGGAAACTGAACTCGCTATTCCAGTTGTTGTTGATGAAGCTGGAGCCCTTCCGAAAGGTTCATGTTTAATTTTAGCAGATGGTTTTGTTGGTTCTATTTCTACAACAGCCGATGAAACTTTTCTAGGTATTACAAAAATAGAAAAAATTGCTAGTGATGGAAATGCAAAAGTAGCAACTTTCTTTGGTGGAATTTTCAAAGTAGTTGTAGGTACTGGAACTGCAACTAAAGGATTTAATGCGGTTCTTTCTGGAGAAAATTTATTTATAAACGCAACTGATGATGGCGATATTGCTGAAGGACTTGTTGCAGGTAAATTCTTAGAATCAGGAACAACTGGAGAAACAGTTTTGATGTTCTTGGGGAAATTTTAAATGGCAGATACAAGTGGAGAACAAGATATAAGAGGAATTGATATTGACAAGTTAGCTAAAGGCTTCGGTGAATTATTTCCAAATGTATTTCAAGGAAAAATTGCAAGTGCTAAAACTACTTCTCGTGAAATTCGTTGGTATCAAAAAACAGCTGGCTTCTTAGACACACCTGAAACATCAGGAATAACATTAACTGGAATACAGACTGTAGAAGGAGCAAGGCCTCAAGTGATGGAGCAAAGCTGGACAAGACCTACTTCTTATGTAAAAGAGTTCATGGTTGAATCTCCATTAATTACAGACCAAGATATTAAAGATTCTGACATAGATATTTTTGGAACAAATGTAGAAGACATTACAGTAGGAGTAAAGAGAAAAGTTGGTTTAAGAACTTATCAAATTATGACAGATGCAGCAACTAATGATCCTAGAACTCCATTAACAAATGGGGCAGTTACAGTCCAAAATACAGCAGCAACTGCTGATGGATGGAATGATGCTGTTACAGGAAACCCTATAAAAGATATGTTAGTAGGTCAAAGAAAATTCAGACAGAAAGGATATAATCCAATCGGAAGCTATGTTGGAATGAATTCTTTGGAGCATGAATATTTAATTGATTATATAATTAATATTAAAGGATCATCTATTCCTGGTTTCTCAAGTGAGCAGCTTAAAAGCGGAGTTGTGATGGGGATGTTGAATATGAACATTGTAGTGGATGAGATATTCCCAACTGACTATGTTATTCAGTGGGTAACTAAAGCTGTGAAGTGGAAATCATTCACAGGAATTACTGCTGCTAAAATTGTAGAGCCACTTATCGGAGTTAAAATTAGAGTCAGAGAAGAAGGTGAAGCTATTCTTGAAAATCCGAATGGGGTTCACGTTATTTCTGACACAACAGTTTAAGATGACAAAAGAAAATAGAGAGAAATTGTATAAACACATGAGGCATTTAGAAAAGAATTATGAAGCAAGAGATGAGTTAAACTCTGGCCTAACTGCGACTTCTGCATTAAGAAAAAGAGCAAAAGAAAGTGCTGATGCTATTCTTGCTAAACATCCTGAGTTAGAAGCTCCTGTGGAAGCAATACCTGATAATCCTGCTAAGACAGAAGCTCCTGAGCAAAAAGAAGATTTTCCTGAGGAGAATATAGAACTACCTCCTGAAGAAAGAAAACCAAAAACTAAATCTAAGGTGAAAGAATAATGGCAGACAGATCAGCCTATGAAGAACAAGGTAATTTTCAAAGGATTTCTGGAATACATGAAGAAAAAGAAGTTGCAAAAACAGGCAGACCATTCTTTTTTGATGTAACAACTAATGTTAAAGTTGGAGATTTTTTTAATGCAGCAAAGGCACAACTACATTTCGGAACTGCAGGAACAGGAGAAGTAGCAGGGATGGCTTCTGTATTTAACTGTGAACTATATCTACCTAACAAGATAGCAACAAGTGGAAGTTACACAGCATTAGAATTAAATTATAATTTTCAAGCATCTACAGTATTACAATCCGCAGGTGCACCTCAAGCTATAGCAACTTTCAAAGTAGGTGGCGACCAAGGACAAATAGATGTTTGGGAAGACCAAGCTAATGCAGGAGTATTTTCATTCCAAGGATTAACACAAGCTGATGGAAGTATATACTCAGATGGAACAGCTGAAACTATGTCAGGAACTCTAAAAATTATGATTGGAAACACTGCAAAATATATAATGTTGTGTAGTGCAGGAGCAACTGCATAAAATGAAAATCGAATTAACAAAAGAAGAAGTTGAGAAAATTATTGGAATGATAGAGGGTTCTTCAATTCAAATGGCTCACGCAGAGAAAGCATTAGTTTTATTAAAGAAATTTAAAGAGGCTAAAGAATAATGGCAGCAGGAGATATAAGATCATTTTCAGCAAAGGTTGATCCTAAACAGTCAGTAGTCTTTGATGGAGTTGATGATGCTATAACTGTTGATGCTTGGGCAACAGAAAGACAAAGTGCAGGAGATACTGTTGGAACAATAACAGCCTGGGTAAATCCTGATGTCTTAGGAGCAACTTATACAATATTATCTGCTGGAGATGAAGATGGAGATGAGTTTATAGACTTTAGTATAGTTAGTGGATTATTACATCTGGAAGTTTCAGATGCAGGAACAACTGATATAGATATAGAATCAGATGATATTGTTGTTTTACCTAATAGATGGACTCACGTCGCTGTGGTTCAAGATGGTGGACAACCTGTTTTTTATGTTAATGGAATAAAAGTAGCTGCAACTAATGATGTTGAATTAGATCTTACTTCATGGTTCGATCAAATGTCTACTCTTGATACTGGGAATGTTGGATTATTAGAAGCAAACAGCACTTTATCTCAAGATATGAATGGAGCTATTGGACCAGTAAAACACTGGAACTCTGCTCTAACTGCTGCTGAAATATTAAATGACTTTGAAGGAACTCCACAGTCACTTGCAACACAAGCTCTTCAGATTTCACATTGGGCTTGGGACAGAGATCTTACTGATAGCTGGGTAGGAGCAAATGATGGAGCTGTATTAAATAATGCTTTCTTAGACAATGACTTCACTTCAATAACATCTTTTTTAAGATCTGTAACAACTCTTATAGCAGACGATTTTTCTTTATCGGTGGATGGTGGGGTTGGACATGTTGTTGTAGTCCAAGCAGCGTAATTTATAAAGTTTATTTCTCTAATATTTTTATGGCAACTGCTGGAGAAAAAGAATTGAAAACAGACTGGCCTATTGAAGAAGGTTTGACAGCAAGAACTCAAACTCAAACTGGGAGACAAATGAGATTAATTCCTGAAGAAGGATCTGTTGTTCCTGCAAGAGAGAAGGAGCTGTTATAATGGCAAGACCACCAAGTGCAGATAGTATTATAAGAAATACAAAGAAGCAACAAGTAGAAAAGAAAACTCCAATAGCTACTGACATGTTTATACCTAATCTTTCTGGTATTGCAAGACATCCAGAAGCTCAGAAAACTTTTGTAGAAGTTACTGGCGACACTATGACTGGTACTCTCTATCTTGAGGGTAGAACTGATGGTTTAGGTCTTGATGTACTACGTAGTGCTATTATTGGGGCTCATCTTGAGGTTTGTGATAATCTAACTGTTGGGGGTGACATAATTCATGGTGGAGTAACAGACCCATGGGTTGAGAAAGCTGGAGATATTATGACTGGAAATTTAACTCTTCCAAGAATTATAACTCCCTCAATATTGGCTACTGATGGAATATTAACATTAGGAGCTGTTGGAGATGAAGATATCACATTTGATTTCCTAACAGATGCAAATAGAGTTACAATTGGAAGTAATACAGGAGTAAGTTTTTGGGATTTTGGTGACATAAATATAAATTCAGATAGGTTTGGAATAAGTGGTGTAACAGATTTTCCAAGCTTATCAAAAGGTGGCGACACGAGAGTTAATTTAGGATTCCCAAGTAATAGGGGTACAGGATTTGAAGTTTATCATAGGGATGATCCTAGCAGACCAGGACAATTCAAAATTATTTATGGAGGATATGCTGATACTGGAAAAGTAATTTATACAAATTATAATGGGACTTCCTTTGTTGATAATTTTGTTATAGATTCTTCAGGAAATGTAGGAATAGGAGTTATAGACCCACATTCTAAACTTGAAGTTGCAGGAGCAGTAAGTTCAGCAACAGCAACGATAACAGCAAGCTCAGATAATTATGATGTTTCTGGGATAAACACATTATTTGTAGACCTAACAGCAGATGGGGAGTTAGGTGGATTAACAGGCGGGGTTAATGGACAAGTGCTCCATATAATCATACTCGATCCTACATGGCACATAGTCTTAGAACATGCTACAGGATTAGGAGACCAAGATCTAATTAACCACTTATCAGCAGATGAAACTATGTCTCATGGTGGAGCTATTTATGTCTGTAATGGAAGTGATTGGTATGATACAAGTCATGCAAGACATGTATAATGAAATCATGGCAAGGTTTATAAAGTGTGTGTGTCTCTCTCTATTGTATGGTTGATGAAAAAAGCTTGAGAGGTAAGAAGGCGCGTAAATCAGGCCAGCTATTCGAACTTCGAGTTAGGAAAGATCTTGAATCTGATGGTTGGACAGTTTGTAAATTTGATAACAATGTTGAGTTACCAACAACTATAATTTCAGCTGATGCTTATACTTCTGTTAAATTTAAAAACAAAGGAAAATTAATTATTGCTAAAAGAAAATATAATCCTTACAACAAAGTTATGACTATTGGAGTAGGCTTCCCAGACTTTGTTGTTTTTAGAAAAACAGACCAACATATTTATTCTGATATTGAATCTAATTTAAATTTTAAAGGTGGAGAATTTACAAATAATCCATTTGTACATGAAGTGATCGGAGTTGAATCAAAATCAAATAAGTACCTGGACAAAGAAGAGAAAGCAAAAGTGGCCTGGTTGTTAGAAAATAAGATCTTCAGTAAGATCCTAGTCGCATACAAAGGAAAAGTTCCTGGAGAAATATTATATACAGATGAAAGGGGGTTAATGAAAGATGATAAGTAATATAGAAAGACTTAAGAGTGAAGTAAAACCAAAAATTGTAGAAGTTGAAATTGTATTCAAATGTGAGAAAGGGGATCTAAAATCAATAATAGAGAGCTTAAGAAACAAACATAGTTGGAATTGGGAAAATGATTTTGTAAAAATCTTGGAAGAAGAACAATGACTGAAGCAACAGAAAAACAAATCAACTATGCTAAGGCTTTAGGAATCAATGATCCTGAAAAATATGACAAAGAAACTTTAATAGGATTGATTGATGTAGCTAAGAAAGAAAAAGCTACGTTTGAAAAAGATGTAGCAAAGCCTGGAACAGACAGTGGAGAGGTCAAGTCTGAGATTAAAACGCAGCCTGATGCTCCTGTGAAGGATTCAAATGCAGGATATTACGTAAGTTATGCAAAAGACATATTTTGTGCAACTTATATAACAGGACAAAACAGCAACACAGTAATGAATGACTGTATAAATCTTGTAAAACAAGCAATAAAAGCATTTGAATAAAATGGGAACCAGTAAATCAAGAGCTGAGAAGACTGCCTGGATGGATGCAAACATGAAGAAGTTCAAACATGAAGAAGTTCTGATCAGAAATTTCTGCAAGAAGTTTAAGGCTACAACAAGATATGCCAAAGAGCTCATGAAGATGTTAAGATGAAAAGAGTAGGAAAATCAGTACACTCCTTAAAATTCTTAAAAAGTAAATCAAGAAGTGTAAAGCCTAGAAGATGTAGTGTTTGTAATAAAGCAGTAAGATCTGAAAATAGAAGTGGTTTATGTAACAACCATATGAACAATAGAAAAAATGACTACTGAAACAGTTTCCTGGACAGGATATACTAATGAGAAAGACGTGCGACATGAAGCAATCCTGAGCAAAAAGAGGTTTGATAAATTGTGGATCAGATTTAAGAAATGCAGGAACCAAAGAAAATTCTACTTCGATTATGTAAATCCACATAGATTCAAAGAAGCTCAAATCCCACACCATAGCAAATCAAGATTCAAGAAGATCAAGACTCCATGAAATCAATTTATCAGACTGAGCAAGACAAATTTGATGCTAGGGAAAAAGCTAGGCTTGAAGATCGTGAGAAATTTCAAGAGAAACAAAAAGAGCTTGTTGAAGAAGGTAAGCAGAAAACTTTAAATTAAATTTTTAATGGTGGGGATAAAACCTCACCTCTATTTCTTTAACTCTTTAGGAGTTATGTGTGTCTGTCTCTCTATTCTGGTTATAATAATAAGTAGTAGTGATAGTAATAATAATGAGGTAGTAGTAGCATTGCGACTAATCGTAAGATATGAGGACTACGCACCTCTCTTACTTCATAACAGGAGAAGAGTACCCTGAACAGCGTAAAGGGAGAGACACACACACAAAGTGAGCTCTGGATCCTCATTCGGCAGTTCTTCTATGAACTTTTAAGCCTGATTCTTTCAATCTAACTCAACCTCAGGATTTATCCATCCCTGGACCCAAAGCGATAGTATTGAAATCACTTAGAATTAAGAGGATCTATTTCTTTAAATATGTTCCTAAAATCAATAGATTTATAAAATTATAAATATTCAAAAATGTACTCATTTTTGTATTTGCTTTCTCAACTAATTGATTTTATCGGCGCTCCGGCTACGCCTCCGCGCCTCTTATATTTGGCCTAATTATTCATTATTTGGCCTAATTATTGATATATATTGCAGAAAAATAACTGTACTACAATAGCGCACTTAACAGCCATTTTTCTGATTAAATCAAGAAAACGCGCGCTCGCAAACGAATTCGCGCGTAAATAACCCGCTCCCTTCGGTCGCGGGGAAGGGGAAACATAAACTATTCCAACAAATCTTCCAGGAAAGAATGACCTTATGTTCCTGGAAGATTAAAG
>SDBT01019385.1_pt1 | contig 10660 bp, 5 predicted proteins | sample 2277101 | NCBI WGS metagenome assembly SDBT01 (sample SAMN10404973, study PRJNA504765) | marine sediment metagenome | isolation source: marine sediment core GS10_PC15, 103 cmbsf | place: Arctic Ocean: Southern Knipovich Ridge | collected 2010
CCCAACAACTGCCCGATCTCGTGGGCCGTGACTGTGCCAATCACGTTGCCGAGCGTGGCTATGTCGTTAGCCGGGCTGGCAAACATCCCGCCGATACCTTGCTCGGCAATCTCCATTGCATAGACGATCGCGGTTCCGGTCGTCGTCAGGTTGCGCGGATCGACGTAGTCGGCGATGCCCAGCAGATTGTCCGGCGTTGACCCGCCGACGAACACCGTCTGATAGGGCAACGGGATCTCATCGGGGGCGAAAGCGTTGGAATCATAAAACTTGATGCCGCTGGTGGTGTTCACGTCCGCGGGGGCAAGGTTGTACTTGTTGTAGACGCCGCGGATTCTCGCCATGATCGCCACCTCCAACTGCAGCGTCTCGGCAGCACCCCAACCGGGTGAGATCGCGAAGAACTGGTTGAAGTCCGCGGCGTCGAGCGGCGGGATCACGCGCGGGGGCTGGTTGCCCGCGGCGACGGCACTGCCGCCGTCAAAGCGCACGTACACTCGCTGTTGGACGGTCTGGGGCGTGGCGAAGGCCGGGTCGACCGCGATGCTCACGCTCAGTCCACCGTCCACCACCACGTAGTAATGCAGGCTGAAATGCCCGACCAGGAGGTTGGTGTCCGGCGTGAAGAGCACGAACTCCTCCAGGAAGGTGGTGAAGGTGTCGAAGTCGAAGTTTTCCAGCGCCTCGTACCACGCCAGGATCTTGAATCCCGAATCGAGCAGCATCACGCTGAATTCGTCCCACGGAACATAGCGTTCGCCGAAACCCGGCACCGTTAGCAGGCTGACCGAGATGCGATCGCCGCTGTTGAGCGGGCCCAGGTCGAAAATCTGTCGCTCCGGCGTGGCGGGCACCACCACGCTGGCCTGGAACGCCGTGTCGATGTCGGTGGTGCGGATCATCGGCGGATCGGTCGCGAAGTCCCCGGTGAAATCCTCGAAAATGTTGACCTCGGCTTCGGCGTAGGTGCGTACGGGCAGCTCGGAGACATCGGTGTTGATTTCCGCCCAGAGGAAGTAGCGGCCCGTGGGCACATCCGCGTGATTCAGATCCAGAACGTCGGTCAGCACCAACCCCTGCGGCTGAGTGATGTTCAGGTCGTTTCCGTTGGGCGGATCCGTATCGAGTTGGATGTCATTGCGAGCGGACACCCCGACCACGAACTGCGTCCCATCGGGAGAGATCGCAACCGAGCTGATCGTGGAATCGCAGGGCTGGACGTCCTGCAACACCTCCGCGGAAACCGTGTCCCAGACGCGCGCGGTGCGATCCGCACTACCCGAGACGATCGCGGTACCGTCGGGAGAGATCGCGACCGACATGACGTCGTCGGTATGCCCAGAATACGTGGCCGTCTGGATACCCAGGAATGGATTCCAGACCCTGACCGCATCGTCGTTGCCGCCACTGATCAGCGCTAACCCGTCGGAGGAGAAGGTCAGACCGTTGACGGCGGCGGCGTGGCCGGTCAGCGTCAGCAGTTCGGCGCCACTGATGATGTTCCAGACCTTGACCGCCCCGTCTTCGCTGCCGGTCGCGACCATCGTCGGATCCCCCGCCGAGAACGCGACGGCATTGATCCCCAGGGTGTGGGGCAGCTCGCGCAGGATCGTGCCGTCGGCGATGTTCCACAGCAGTGCCCGGCGGTCACTCGAACCGCTCAGGACCTGCGCCCCACCCGGCGAAAAAGCGACGCTGTTGACGGCAGCAGTGTGTCCCGCCAGTGTGCGGAGATGCGAGACGGTCACCGCGCCGGACGCATCATCGATCTCTATCTCGGCCAAGACCACGTCACCGTCGGCCTGGCCCAGTACCAGACGTGTGCTGTCGGGAGAAAACGCCACCGAGTTGATCACCGAGGTCCGCACGAATGACGCGACCGACTCGCCATTGGCCGCGTTGAACAGCAACACGCTTTGGTCGGCGCTCGCGGTTGCAATCAGGCTGCCGTCCGGGGAGCAGGCCACGTCGTTGACGCGGTCTTCGTGCCCGGTCAATTCAAATACGACCGCACCGTTGCTGAGGTTGTAAACCACGGCCTTGGCTTCGCACTGGTCGCGGTCCTGGTCGAGGCCGGCCCGCGTGAAACGCGACGCGCTCGACTCGACCTCATAGACCGCCTGGATCCAGAGCTGCGATTCACGCGAAATCACGATGTTGTCGACGTCGGGCGGTGGGACGCGGACTTCGATCGTCGGGGTCGGGATGCCGACCGGGATCAGCTCCTCGGCCGAGCCGGTGACCCCCGTGTCGTCCGTCACGGTCAGCTTGGCCCGGAACGTGCCCGCCGAGGCGTAGACGTGGGTGACCTGCTGAAGAAACTCGCGTGAGCCGTCGCCGAAATCCCAGCGGTATTCGATGATTTCGCCGTCGGGATCGAACGACGCGGATCCGTCGAACAAGATCACGGCCGGCGCGGCCGCGGCGCTGGGAGGCGTCGCCGAGATAACCGCCACCGGGGCTTCGGTGACCGCAACCACCAGAACCGCTTCATTCTCAAGACCGCCATCGTCCGTCAGCGTCAGGCTGACCTCGTAGTCTCCGGTGGCGGTGAATGTGTGCTGCGGCGATATTTCCTGGCTGGTGGATCCGTCGTCGAAGTCCCACAGACGCGAGACAATCAAGCCGTCATCGGTACTGCGGTCGGAGCTGAACTGCACCGCGAGCGGCGCCACACCCCGGTTCACATTCGAGGTAATGACCGCACGCGGCGGGAGATTGGACCTGTCGCCGCTGGGTGTTCCCGGGCAGCCAGCAAGGTCGAGGGGCAACAGAATCATGAGCGCTATCAACACAGCGCGAACGACCGGATTACGGCTTGGCATCGAGATCTCCTCAAATCCCCGGACCAGGCGACAACCCGACCGGTGCTGCAGTAGTATGGTGCCGACAGAAAGTCGCATCAAGGGCTTGCCCGCGGATAGTATAATCTGAACGGACAAAAACCGGCCGGCGGCCCGGATATCGATGCCCCGGGCGATACCGAGGGAGGACCTGATGATCCGTGTTCGTCGCGTTTTGAGTCTCGCAATCGCGTTGGCCGTGCTCAGTGGGGGCTGTCCGCTGCCGTGGACGGCCACTGGTACGACGATCGGAACCGTCCCGGGCGGAGGGTCTTCTTCCTCCTCGGGCGTCGGCACGTCCGTTTCCGGGGGTGGCGCAACCTCGGGGGAGCAGGATTTCCAGGACCAGTTGGCCGATCAGTTCCCCGGCTGTTCCGAGCCGGGCGACGTCGAGGCTTGGCGTGACGAAATCCTACGGCTGGTCAACCTGGAGCGGGCGCGGGCCGGCCTGCCCCTGCTTACTCACAACCAGACGCTCGAGGATCAGGCCGCCCAGTACGCCTGTGAGTTGATCTTCTACGACTTCTTTGCCCACCGCAATCCGGACACGGGCACGGAACTGCCAGACCGCGCCGCGGAGTTCGGATACGACTACGCCGCGATCGGGGAGAATCTGGCCGCCGGGCAGAGCACCCCCGCCGAGGCGATGGCCGGCTGGATGGGCAGCCCGGGGCATCGCGATAATATCCTCAGCCCCAATTTCATGGAGCTCGGCGTCAGTGTGCGAACCGGCGGGGAATTCAGAACTTACTGGGTGCAGGAATTCGGTCAACCCCGCAATCCTTGAGTGTCCGGTGCAGAAGTCAATTTCGACGAGCAGCGTAGTAGCGGCCGGCGGCTCGCCGGCCGTGGAACGCTGGGAACGCAATTCCGCGCCGACGGCCTGCGAGCCGCAGGCCGCTACATGGCTCGGATGGGTGGCCCATGGCTTCAGCCGTGGGGGACCCGAATCGGTCGAGCATTCGTGTCCCCCACCACCAAAAAGATGGGCCACCCAGTTGAGCATGGCCCATCATGTCAGCCGCGACAGAGCACTGATGTAGCCGGTCACGCTGTGCACATCTGATACACATTCTAACAGTAACCTGCGCGGGGCCACACGGCTGACACAGCCATGCCACACGTGAAGCAGCACTTCCGCGAAGGGATCGAGGGTTCTGGCGCAGCCAGGGTAGCGTCCGCGCGCTCCGCCACCAGAAACGCGCCGGCGACTATCAGACGGCCCCCGCTCTATGGCCCCACCGCATCGATTACCGGCAGTTAAGCGCGCACATCCAGCCGCCGGCATTTCTGGGTTGAAACGCCTCGGACGCATCAGCTAGAGTCAAGTGAGGAAGCGATACCGTACCCGCCAGCGCCCCACCAGCACCCACGCGGTGCCGGGCGGCGTGACGCGGACGACTGCCTGAGGAGGCGGAAGAATGCTCTTTAACTGGACACCACACCGAATCCGCATCGCCGTATACTTTGCAGCGGCGTATCTCGCGCTCTGCTAGCGCTGCCTCGCGAGCGTGCCCCGGTTTCCGTCGGCGAGCCGGCGTTTGGCCGGTGAATCGCGGCGCGACGATTCCGCGCCGGCGCGAGTCCCCCAGCCGGACTGTTCTCAAGCGGATCACGCGCCGGATCGCACGCAGGGCAAGCTATGAAACCCGATCAGTTGGAGATCGAGCACCTGCGGCGTTGGCTCGAGGTGCGCTTCGCGCGCTCCGGCGGCCCCGGCGGGCAACATGTAAACAAAGTAAGTACGCGGGTCACGCTGCTGCTCGACTTTGAGGCCTGCGAGGTGTTGACGCCGGGCCAGCGTAGCCGCATTCGGCGGCGACTGGCAACCCGCCTGTCGAAAGATGGTCGTCTGCGGGTGTTGAGCCGGCAATCGCGATCGCAAAGCACTAACCGTGCCGCGGCCGAGCGTCGGCTGATCGAGCTGCTGCGCGAGTCACTTAAAGTGCGGCGGGTCCGACGCCCGACGCGGCCAACGCGGGCCTCGCGCGAGCGCCGGCTGGCCGAGAAGCGGCACCGGGGTGAGACCAAGTACCGCCGGCAATCCAAACCGACGCTACGAGATTAGAGATGCGGGTGCCATGCCCAAGCCGAAGGCGCGGGCATGTCTCTCGACATGCGGATCGGCATGGCCGCGCTGCGCTTGGCCATGGCACCCAGCTTGACACACGAGATCGGCATGGCCGCGCTGCGCTTGGCCATGGCACCCAGGTTGACACGCGGGATCGGCAGGGCCGCGCTGCGCTTGGCCATGGCACCCAATCGGGCTCGTACCCGTCAATTCAATCGTGACACGAATGCTCGACCGATTCGGGTCCCCCACGGCTGAAGCCATGGGCCACCCATCCATTCACAGCCGAGGGCGGCTGTGCCACACGGCCCGGGCGGGGATCGGGCCTAGGTTTACATGTGATTGATGATGGCGTCGGCGAACTCCGAGCACTTCAACAACGTCGCGCCGGCCATGAGCCGCTCGAAGTCGTAGGTCACGGTCTTCGCTCCGATCGCACCGCCCATACCCTGGATGATCCGGTCGGCCGCCTCACGCCAGCCCAGGTAACGCAGCATCATCTCCCCCGACAGAATCACCGAGCCCGGGTTAACCTGATCGAGCCCGGCATACTTGGGGGCGGTACCGTGCGTGGCCTCGAAGATGGCGTGACCGGTCTGGTAGTTGATGTTCGCGCCTGGGGCGATGCCGATCCCGCCGACTTGTGCGGCCAGGGCGTCGGAGAGGTAGTCTCCGTTGAGGTTCGTGGTGGCGATCACCTCGAACGTCGCGGCGCGGGTCAGCACCTGCTGGAACACGATATCCGCGATGGCGTCCCTGATCAGGACCTTCTGCTTCCATTTTCCCGCGCCGTGCGTCGGCCAGAGTCCCAGAGCCCGCTCGACCTCGTCGCGAACGTCGCGCTGCTTGTCCGGCGTCATCATGTCGTAGCCGGGCTCGACACGGCGGGCGTTGGCCTCAACCGAGATGTCGGCGTCGGATTCCTTATTACCCAGGACCCAGCTCTCGCGCTCGCTGACGGTCTCATTGCGAAACTCGCGCGCCGCCAGCGCGTAGCCCCAATCGCGGAACGCTCCTTCGGTGAACTTCATGATGTTGCCCTTGTGAACCAGCGTGACGCTATGGCGGCCGTTGGTCAGGGCATAGTCGATCGCGGCCCGGGTCAGCCGCTCGCTCCCCTCGCGCGAGATGGGCTTGATGCCGACGCCGCTGGTCGCGGGGAAACGTATCTTCTTGACCCCCATTTCGTCCTGGAGGAAACGAATCACCTTCTGGGCGTCGTCGCTTTCGGCGGCCCACTCCACGCCGCAGTAGATGTCCTCGGTGTTCTCGCGAAAGACAACCATGTCCACCTTGTGCGGCTCGCGCACGGGCGAGGGCACGCCCGGGAAGTAGCGCACCGGCCGCAGGCAGACGTACAGGTCGAGGATCTGGCGCAGGGCCACGTTCAAGGAGCGGATCCCCCCCCCGATCGGGGTGGTCAGCGGTCCCTTGATGCCGACCAAGTACTGTCTGAACGCGTCGACGGTCTCATCGGGCAACCACACGCCCGAGCGGTTATACGATTTCGCGCCCGCCAGAACTTCGTGCCAGTGAATCCGGCGCTTCCCGCCATAGGCCCGCTCGACCGCCGCGTCGAACACGCGCACCGCGGCCGCCCAGATGTCCGGCCCGGTTCCGTCCCCCTCGATGAACGGGATGATCGGATGATCGGGGACCTTGATTCCCTCGGCTGTTCTGGTGATAGCTTCACTCACTACTTGCTCTCCGTAATGCGCGGGTCCCGGGTTGGATTTCAATCAGACTCGTCGGCGGCCATCGCGCGCAACACCGTGTGCAAAATCCCGCCGTTGCGGTAGTAGTCGACCTCGACCGGCGTGTCCACGCGGCAGGTGGTCGTAAACTCGACCACTTCGCCGTTCGTTCGGTTGGCCTTCACCGATACGTCTTGCCGCGGCTGCAGCGAATCGTCTACCGCGATCTCGTAGATCTCCGTGCCGTCGAGCCCGAGCGACGCGGCGCTTTCGCCCGGCCGGAACGTCAGCGGCAACACTCCCATCCCCACCAGGTTGCTGCGGTGAATCCGCTCGAACGATTCGGCGATCACGGCGCGGACCCCCAGCAGGAACGTGCCCTTGGCGGCCCAATCGCGCGATGAACCCATGCCGTAGTCCCGCCCGGCCAACACCAGCACGGGAATGCCTTCGGCTCGGTACTTCATCGCAGCGTCGTAGATGCTGGTCCGGTCTCCGCCCTCCGGCGCGGCGTGCTTCGCACCCAGATACTTCGTCCAGCCCCCTTCGGTGCCGGGGGCGAGCTGGTTGCGAATTCTGGCATTGCCGAAGGTGCCGCGGGTCATGACTCGATCGTTCCCACGCCGCGAGCCAAAACTGTTGAACTCGGAGACCGGCACGCCACACTCGATCAGGTACCTGCCCGCGGGTGAGTCCGCGGCGATCGCGCCGGCCGGACTGATGTGATCGGTCGTGACCGAATCGCCAAACTTGCACAGCACCCGCGCGCCGCTGATCGGGCCGATGGTCGGGTCGGGCGTCAGGTTCTCGAAGAACGGCGGCTTGCGAATGTAGGTGCTGGACTGATCCCAGGGGTACAGCTCGCTGTCGGCCGCACCGATTGCCCGCCACTGCTCCGACCCTTCGAGCACATTTGCGTATTGCTCGATGAACTGATCGCGAGTGACGAACTCGGCGACCAGCGCGTCGATCTCGGGGCGCGCGGGCCAGATATCCTTCAGGAAAACCGCCTGGCCGTCGGTCCCCACCCCGAGCGGCTCGCTGGTCAGATCGATGTCCACGGTACCGGCCAGGGCGTAGGCCACGACCAGCGGCGGCGACGCCAGGTAGTTCGCCAGAACGTCCGGGTTGATGCGACCCTCGAAGTTGCGGTTGCCGGAGAGGACCGAGGCGGCGACCAGGTCGTGTTCGTTGATCGCCTTGCTGATCGGCTCGGGCAGCGGGCCGGAATTGCCGATGCACGTCGTGCAGCCGTACCCGACCACGTGGAAACCAAGGTTCTCCAGATGGGGCAGCAGACCCGCGGCCCGGAGGTACTCGGTAACTACTTTGGAACCCGGCGCGAGCGAGCTCTTGACCCAGGGCTTGCGTTGCAGGCCGAGCCGGCCGGCGTTCCTCGCCAACAAACCGGCGGCGATCAGCACGCTCGGATTCGAGGTGTTCGTGCAACTCGTGATCGAGGCGATACACACGTCGCCGTGGCCGAGCGCGAATCGTTGCCCGGCGTACTCGACCTCGGCGCCGTCCGGGCGGTCTTCGCCGGCCTCCCGATTGAAGACCCCCACCAGATCAGACCTCCAGCGGGGCTTCATCTCGCCCAGGGCGATGCGATCCTGCGGTCGCTGCGGCCCGGCCAGCGAGGCTTCGACCGAACTCAGGTCCAACTCGACCACGTCGGTGTAGCGCACCGGGCGCGATTCGTCCCGCCACAGCCCCTGCAACTTGCAGTATTGCTCGACGGTCTCGATCAACTCCGCGGGTCGGCCGGTGAGAGCAAGGTATTTGACGGTCTGCTGATCGACCGGGAAGAAGCCGATCGTCGCGCCGTATTCCGGAGCCATGTTGGCGACGGTGGCGCGGTCCGCGAGCGGCATGCGCGCCAACCCCTCGCCGAAGAACTCCACGAATCGGCCGACCACGCCGAACTCTCTGAGCAGCTCGGTGACGCGCAGCACCAGATCGGTTGCGGTTGCGCCGGCGGGCAGCGTACCGGTGAATCGGACGCCGACGACGTCCGGGAGCAGCAGGTAGACCGGCTGGCCGAGCATGACGGCCTCGGCTTCGATCCCCCCCACGCCCCAGCCCAACACGCCCAGGCCGTTGATCATGGTGGTGTGCGAGTCGGTCCCGAGCAACGAGTCCGGGTAGAGCAGCCCCTCCTCCGGACCGGCATCCCAAACCACCTTGGCCAGGTACTCGAGATTGACCTGGTGGACGATTCCGGTCGCCGGCGGCACGACGCTGAAGTTCTCGAAGGCGCCCTGCCCCCACTTCAGGAAGCGATAACGCTCCTGATTGCGTTCAAACTCCTTGCGGCTGTTGATGCTCAGCGCGGCGGGTGAGGCGAAGGCATCGACCTGCACCGAGTGATCGACGATCAGATCGCACGGCACGCGTGGGTTTACGCGCCGCGCCGACGCCGCGTTGCCGGTCAGGTTGACGAGCGCGTCGCGTACGGCGGCGAGATCCACCACGGCGGGCACGCCGGTGAAGTCCTGCAGGATGATTCGCCCGGGGCGGAACGGCACCTCCACCGTGCCGACGTTGCCGGCGTCATAGGCGGCGATGGCCTGGACGTCGGCCTCGCTCACGATCCGCCCGTCGCAATGCCGCAGGCACGCTTCGAGCAGGACCTTGATGCAGTATGGCAGCGTGGCGATGTCGCCGAAGGGTTCCAGCGCGTCGAGTCGATAGATCGTGCGCCGACCTAGCGCGGTATCGATCGCGCTCCGCGCGCCAAATGGATCGATCGCGGATTTCGTCATAATACCCCACCATCCTGTGGTTTTTGGCAGACAATCGCCGAGCTTGCGGCCCAGTCAGCGCTCGCACGGAGTATAGTCGGCGATTCACCTGAGGCAAGGCCGGCGGCTCTCGGGCCGGGTGGCCGGGGTCCGCGACACTTACGGCGGGTCGTTTCAGAATCGCGCTGCCGACGGATCAGAGCCCCGAGCGTAAGCGCGGGGTACTGAATGCGGCCCGGCGCTTACGCTTGGGGTACTGAATGAGGCCCGGCGCTTACGCTTGGGGTCCTGAATGCGGCCCGGCGCTTACGCTTGGGGTACTGAATGAGGCCCGGCGCTTACGCTTGGGGTGCTGATTGGCTGCCGCCTGAAGTGTCATGGACCCGACAGCACCACCAGGCATCACCTGCCTTGGTGGGACGCCCCGGCACGCAGTACACTGCCGGTCTACGCCGCGCCGGCGGGCGGCGCGCTGCTCAGGAGGGACAATCCGTGGCCGGCACCAAGCTGAAAGCGTACTACGTCGCCAGTACACATTGGGACCGCGAATGGTACGAACCGTTTCAGGGCTTTCGCTATCACCTGGTCGAGTTGATGGACGAGGTCCTGGAGACCATGAGCCGCGACGAGCGCTTCGCCTGCTTTCAGACCGACGGGCAATCCAGTCTCATCGAGGATTACCTCGAAATCCGGCCCGAGCGGGAGGAACTGGTGCGCCGGCTGGCCGCGGAGAACCGCCTGCGGCTCGGCCCCTGGTACACCCTCCCCGACGAGAACCTGGTCAGCGGCGAGTCCCTCATTCGCAACCTGGAGGAAGGCCTGCGCGTTGCCCGCGATTTCGGCCACGCTTCCCGCGTCGGCTTCGCCTGCGACATGTTCGGCCACGTCTCGCAATTGCCGCAGATCTTCCGCGGCTTCGGCATCGACAACGCTTTCATCTTCCGCGGCGTCAACGAGGATATACACCAGGGTGTCTTCCGCTGGGTCGCCGCGGACGGCAGCGAAGTGATTACGCACCGCTTCGGCCCCAAGGACGGCTACTTCGACTACGGCGCCCAGGTCCGCAAGGCCTTCGATCATGATACGCCGTTCGTGTTCGACGAGGCCGTGCAACGGCTGATCGACTATGTCGAGGTTCAGCGCGAACGGATGGGGCTGGACACCATTCTGTTGTTCGACGGCGGCGACCACATGCCGATCGAGCCGTCGACGGCGAAGAGGGCGGCCAGAGCCTCGGACCGCACGAGTTCTGCTATCGGCTGGTGCCGCTGGCGGGCGAGCCGTCGCGAACACGGCTGGCCCGGATTG
>SDBT01019386.1_pt1 | contig 10660 bp, 1 predicted proteins | sample 2277101 | NCBI WGS metagenome assembly SDBT01 (sample SAMN10404973, study PRJNA504765) | marine sediment metagenome | isolation source: marine sediment core GS10_PC15, 103 cmbsf | place: Arctic Ocean: Southern Knipovich Ridge | collected 2010
TAATAATTTATACTGCTTAAAATTGGCCTCGTATTCCGTCTACGGCTTTTTGCACAATGCCAGCAACGGCAATTTCCCACAAATCCGGCCAGATGAGACACTTGATCCCCGCCCATATTCCTGCCTTTCTAATAATGGGCGTGGGCTGGATTTTCCCCTATCCTGTTCCACGGATTGAAACGTCGACTTTTCTCTCCGCTTCTACCTCAAGGGGCCTTTCTTGGTTTCTCCACTTGCCTTTGGTATACCGCCAACAAGTAGGCCAGAACATCCTTTGCAAAGTTGCTTGTCGCCACCACGCCCATATTCACTTGTCAAAAAGCCAGTGGCCCTCACTTCCCTGTTAAGGACCACCGACTCTGATATTCCTTGCGGGGCCGGACCGTCACCAACCCCGCAAAGCTTTAGGAGTTTCCCCGGCTATTGGCCGTCGTTAGAGCACTTCGGCAGCCGGGCATGTCATAAGAAAAAAGCTACGAATGGCAAGGGCGGGATTCGAACCTGCAACCTTCGTTGAGTTTCAAGCGTTATCACAACGTGCTCTATCCAATTGAGCTACCCTGCCTTTTTCTTCAGTTCAGCCTCGCGTTTACCAACAAGAAACTTTATCTCGTCAGTGATTGCTCGCTGGTCCTTTTCGGCCAGCTCGTCGAGCCTTTTTTTTGTTTCATCATCCACGTATATTTGAGCCATCTGTTTGCTCCTTGAAATTCGTATCTATTGCAATATCTTGAATTGTATTGATATATAATCGACAGGTCAAAAGGAAAACTTAAATATTTTTGATATATTTTTAACGCTTGTGTAGCGTGTGACTTACAGCAGTTTCAGCAGTTCGGCGGCATTCTTTTTCTGGCCCACAACCTTCTGATGTCTCTTATTATAGTCTGCGAGCGGCTCTCCTTTTCTGCGTGGCGAAGGCTGCATGTTCCTCTGCTTAATAAGAGACCTTCTGTATTCATTGCTTATGATCCCTGCGGGGAATTTCCCTTTTCTGCCGCCCAGGTCCCACTTGATATACTTCCGTGCTTTCTCAGTCATTAACCGCTTCCGGGATTTTATGAGCTCGTGGTCCGGCGCCGGCTTTCGATATTCTTCTTTTACGTCATTCCAGAGAGCTGTTACTTCGTGCATCACCTGATGGGAGATCGTCAGTTTACTTATCTGCTGCTGCAGCTCCTTCACCTTGGCTGTGTCCCCGTCCGTTTCTTCCAGATAACTGACCTTGCTACGCAGGATCGCCCACTGGCTGTCCATGTCCGAAACCGTCTGGACCGGCTGGCTGCCATAGCCCTCTGCAGGCCTTATCATTATCCTGCCCATTACAGGCCAGTCTGATTTGCTTTCGTAAGGCCGTGGGTCAATCGCACGAACAAGATCGTTCATCTGAGAAGTGAATATGTTGCGGACCGCATACTGAATTTTAATCGGACTCACCTTTAAGGCAGAGCCTATTTGTTTGTAGAGCTTTGGAGTGCTCGGCCATGCCTGGCGTTGCGGCTCGTCTTTGTACCTGTCCACCATCCACTGCGGAACAATATCATCATCAAAGTAGAATGAGTGATTAAGCTGCAGCTCCATCCCTACCTTTATGACTGGCGTAATTACATCTGTTATGCCAGGCAAGTCCCTCGAGCGTTTCAGAAGCGTTCTCATTTTCACGTCACTTGGTATTGGGTCCTCGAGCAGCCATTCCTCTATCGAATTCCAACCAAAGGATTCTGCAGCTCCCAAAACTCCGTAGTCGAATGGAATCCGGAACATGCCGCCCACCGCACGGTACCCTACCCGGTCCTCGTCCGGCCGTGCTCTCATTTGGTTAAAGATTTCTTCCTGATCATCTTCGTCCGGCCAGATGGCCTTGATAAGCATTATATTCAGTACGGCCCCAACCGCTCCCGTCCCGGCGATCAACGGCACCTTAATCATAAACAGTTTTGCTCGATTCACAGGGTCCGGGTCCGTGGCAGCCTGAAATTGACCGCCGAGAATTTGAATAGACGGATTCAAGAAGCCAGCAATTTCAATCAATGCCGCTACCTGTGCATTGGAGCCGCGCTGGCCGAAATTACCCGACACCGTATCGTATGCCATCTGAGCCCTCTCCTGACTTTCTCCGCGTTTGAGCGCTGCGTTATACGCCCCCTCTCGAGTGAGCTCCTCAAACACTTGAGTAAAGTGCCTGCTGCCGAGCATCCAGTTTGCAATATCAACCGGCTTAAGCCCGATTGCCATTGCCTGTCCCGGAATGTTCTCAATTCTTTCAAGCCATGACATATTCATCCACCCGCGGATCGAGATACCCTCTGTAAGCATTCCAAAAAAGGACTGGACAATATTACGGTGACTATCCTGCGTCAGCTGGTCCAGAGTTTTACTGAGCAGTTCTGATGGAACAAGAGCCGCTTTGCCTTTTCCTCTCAACCTGTTTATTACAGCGGAGGCAGCAAAGAACCCGCGCACATACGATTCTTTGTCCCGGCCCAAAACCATCGATGTTGCTGAATCTCTTATAATGTTCCAGATAGCAAATACCCAATTCTGCGTTAATGCTCTTTTCCATGGCGCCACTATTGGCTTGAACAGGTATCTCGTATGCCTTATGAATGTCCCTACGTCGGCGCCACGAGCAAACATATTGAAAATCTGTCTGTCTGTAATTTGATAATACTTCCTGCTGCCATCCTCGAACAAAGACACCACATGAACCGCTGTCGGCTTTTTCTTCCTCCACAGGTCCACATGGTTCCTTGTTACCGCAATATCTTCCGCCTTGAACGCCTGGCCAGAGGACTTGAGTTCCTTGACTGTGACGCCGGCAAGGTTCGCCGCCTGCTCATTCAGGTAATCAGCTATTACTAATTGCTCCTCATGCTCCGTCAACTGGCCAATTTTCTTAATGTCCAGGGCAAGCGGCAACATTATTCGATTCATCATCTTTTTGGCGTCAAAGGATATACCTTCAATTCTTCCGACTGCCTTCCCAACGCTCACCATTGCAAGCATAAACCTGTGCATGTAATAAGCTTCGAAGGCCATCCTCGTCCGCATCCTGACAGCCTCATCGAGACTTCTAAAAGGCAGTGATGAACCATAGGCAGATCTAATTCCGCTTGTATATTCAGCTCCGGTACCTGTCCCAAGGGGACGGCCCTCTATCTGCCGCGGCAACGGCCAATAATCCGTCCAGGCCTTCTTGATTCGTATAACTTCCGATACTGTTTTTTCGCCGGCGAGCATAGGCACCAGTAAGAGCTGGTCCATATACTCATTGACATTATCAAACTGCTCTTTCCAATCAGGATGCTCCATTTCCTGCTGAGCGAGAAAAGCCGACACCTTGTCGGGCCCCAAGCCACTTCTCATGCCCGGGTATTTCAGCCGTTTCGTTTTCCATCTGTTGAGAGCCGCCCTGAATTGACCATAAGCACTAAACTCGTCCCACAACTCGATCCCAACGTCATGCTTGATGGAACTGAATGATTTTGGATGAACATATATTCGATTGCCATGTCCGGGATTTAATACCTTCGGTAGCTTAAAGCCGGCAGAACCTAAAGCCCGTAACTCAATCAGAGTCAAGACTCCAAACCCTTTCCCTGTAGAGAGGACGCTGATGCCCTCCGGTCCTTTTTTAATTCCACCCATTGCAGCTTCAACTTCTTGTGGTATTCGTTGAAGGGACTGTCTGGCTGCATCATAATCGGCCGGCGTACTTTTCACCCGTTCCTTGAAATCCCTTGCCAGATTTAAGCGAGAACGGTAGCTCTTATCCACTAAACTTCTCACGATGCCAATAATGCCGGCGACATCTATTTTCTCAAGCCCGCTTTTCTCGGCAATCTCGTTAAAAAGACGCCGCTGCAGTCTGTGCGTTATTATGGAATCGCCGATTGTAGCCTGCAGGAGATCCCAAAGCATATTATGTATTTGCTCAGCACTCCCTTTTTGTGGCATGTCGTAGAGCAAACTTTGTGCCTGGTCCATAAACGGCCGATTGGTGTGATATGTATATGCCCGATGGGTGTCCCGGAAGGCAGCCAGCAGGTCCGGCCGTAATTCATTAAGCAAAGATTCAAATTGCTGTTTTATCTGTTCAGGTATCTTGCCCGGGTCAACTACATATAACCTGCTGAGCTCCGCCATGCCCTCCTCTGGGGTTTTGGCTGAGGCCATCGTTCCCGGTCCCGTCATTTCTAATAACATCTTGCTTATATGGGCATACCAGCTCGGCTTCTCTGCCTCTATCATGGCTGACAAGGCATGTCCAGCTTCGTGGAAATTGAGTTGCCATACTCCGCTTTTGGTCCGAATGATATGTGGACCTTTTTGATAATGTGCAGGATACTTCTTTGTCAACTGCGACTTCCCCACCAGCATCATTACCCTGAGCTGCTCGTTTAGATAATTGACTATAGAACGAAGGCCGACTTTCTTGCGGCCGGAACGCTTCGCATCCTTTCTCAGCGATTCAAGCAACTTTCCGCCGGCCTTCGTTTCTGCAGGCTCGTAAACGTAAGGTAGAGCTTCGCCAGGTTCTTCTACGTCCGGCTCCTGTGACTTGCCGCGACTTATGCCTGGAGTTAGGCCAGGCGGTTCTTCTTTGCTGGTAATGTCCCTAACTATCTTGTGCTCGGCCAATACTTTTTTCAAGACTGGCGTCGCCAGAGGACGCAAAACAAAGAACCTTTTCTTGAAGTTTATGGTTTCAGAGCGGAATCCATAACTCTTTATCGTTTCTCCCTCGAGCCTCGCATCTTTTGCAACCAGCTCCATAACAGGGTCGCCGCTTATTTGCGTTGTTCTTAATTGCCATCCATTGTCCAACTCAAACCTTGCACCATCGTCCATTAAGGCAAGGGCTGCGTTTGGCGTTATGTCAGCATACGCCGTCCCTATCCCGAATCGCCTCTTAACCTGGACCGCCTCAGTGGAAGTCAGATCCAGACCGACAACAAAGGTCCCATCAGCAAGCGAGGCCCTGAGCATCTTCTTGTTTTTCAATCCGGTCTGGCCCATGATTTTGTCAAAGATTGGGTATATAACACCGTCCAGCAAACGATACGTCTTTGACCGCGTCGCCGGCGTTTTCGCATATTCCTCATCCCACCAGGTTTTCGCTTCACCCCCGAGTATCTTCTCATGTTTATCGTGGAAGTCTTTTATGCTAACTGTGTGGATCTGGCCTTTGACACTTCGAAGCATCCGTGCATTGGAATCTGTAGAAAGAGGATTGTCGTTTACCTGTGCTGCGTACACATGCTTGCTGGCCTTGTTACGATAAAATCCTAACGAAGCAAATCGCGTCCCCTGGTCGAAAGTGATTTTGTCGACATCTACTTCACCCTCGAGAGTGTATATTTTGGTTTGTGCCCCTGATTCTTCATGGGTAAATACAACAGTCGGTTCTCCTAAAACCTTGAGGTCCTTCGCCTTTATATCAGAGACACCTGTATCAAAAGCTCCCGACTCTTTGGCCCTCGCAACGATCTCCTGATAATGACCGTAAAATATTTCGAATATCCTATTCTGCTTCGCATAAGGCAAGGCCATGATACGATTCAAGAACCTGTCCACGTTATCGATATCCTGCGTCTTTACTTGACCTTCTGCATTAAGAAGTCCCATACCTCCCAAAGTAGTATTCCCCATTCTATCCTTCTCGGCATAAGTACCCACGAGCAGTTCGTCGTACGTCTGCTTCAAGGCCGCTTTGCCAAAAGCGTCTGTCAGATCGTCGGTATTAAACATGCCTCCGCTTAATGTGCCTCTTTCGCCCTTGCTGATTGCACCGAGCGCCGCCAGCCTCCTCGAGATAGCATTAACAAGCCTTTGCTGGCCGGCAAGGTCAACGCTAACCAGCCTTATGATAGGAGCTGAATCTTGAAAAGACCTGTGGACCCGGCCGAACGATTGCATTTGAGTATCTGCAGCCCAGGACAACTGCAGCGCGTAGAAGGACCGCCGCTGCTTATTCGCCTTCGTGACATCTGCGTGTAAGCTGATCCCCATCGTGCCGGCACCGGAAATTATTGCTATTCTTTTTTTGCCCTGCTGAAAATTCTCAGTCTCCACTTCATTCAGTCTTGTGGCCTTTATTCCTTTAAGCTTTCGTCTGACATACTTGCCCCCTTCCATTCGGTGTGTACGCCCTGTCACTTCTGCTACAACCCCTGGCCCAAAATGCTCTATAAGCGCATCGAGCGGATTGGTTGGCAAAGTAAAGTCGGCTATCTGCGACAACAGTTCTTCCTGAATCCTCATGTTTTCTCTGTTCATCACCGGCTGGCCGGCATCATCAACCACTGGCACTCGAATCACTTTCTTTGTCCGTCTATCAGTTTGCATTTCGTACTGCTGCAGGGGGAAATGCCTCTGGACCAGGTCGACAAGCATTTGACGTGGAGACAACTCTAATTCCTCGAGCGGCACCCCTTCTTTCAAGGCATCGGCTACAATCCTGTTTGTCACGGCCTCGCCTGTGTTGTAAAGACTGATAACAACAGACTTATCATCCGCCAGGTCTTTTTCGACTGCCTTGATCAGTGTTGGCAATTCGTAACCCATCATCAACTGCAAGAAGAAAGATTGCTGTGTGGAATAATACGACGTGAAGTGGCTGTTCTGCTTAGCATTTGAATTTTGGTTTGCTTCATCGAATGCTTTGTTCAGCACACTCCAAAAAGCTGCAATGCGATCATACTGAACTATTTCGCTTTCGGTCAACTTGTATTCCATCGGGATATTATCAACGCCTTCGTAGGATATCGTCCTTGCAGCCAGCCGGCCGATCAGTTTGAGGTCCCGAGCCAGCATTTCCATCCCCATTACGCCACCTGCCTGAACTGCAGCTGTGAATTGCATGAAATCTTCGAACGGCAGCCGCTTGCCCCACAAGCCAAGCCTTTCGTAAGGTACTAAGTGCCTGGCTTCCGAACCGCCAGTAGCCGACACATACATCAATCGAGCTTTGGGATATCTGCGCTGCAGGTCAATACCCATGTTGCCCACGTCAGTACCTTCTTTCATTGTCAACTGTCCCCCTCGCTCCGAGACGGCTGCATTCTTCATCTTGTGAGCTTCATCGAAAGCTATCACTCCTTCAAAGTCCGGACCAAGCCACTCGATGAGCTGCTTGTAGCGGTTCTGGCTTTCGGTCCAATCAGTTGAAGCCATACGGTAAGTCGTGAACAGCACACCCTCGTCTCCTTCGATTTTCGCTGTGTCCTTCATTGACGGATTTTGATGGATCATTTTTAACGGTAGCCCCACATCGTCATAATCTCTTTGAGCATCAACTGCAAGCTGGTGTGTCACCGAAATATGCACGGCCTTTTTTCGTCCCTGCATGTAATTGTCGTATATCACCGCGGCAATCTCCCGGCCCTTTCCAAGCCCGGTACCATCGCCGATCCAAATGCCGGCCCTTTCTTCGTTTGCCATTACTGTGCTGTGTGCCTGGCCTGCGTATATGACCGCTTCCAGTTGTATGTCTGAAATCCTTCCTTCCGTTATGACTTCGCTCGGTAAATGATGTTTGTACGAAACGTCCGGAGGCTCTACGGAAGCCATCACCGTTGATTCAACAATGTTTGCTGGATGCTTGACCGCCCCCTTCACAACCGCCTTCTGAATACGATATTCACTGAACACCGATCCCTCGAGTTCCCGCGCGGGTCCAGCTTCAACCTGAACTTCTTTTTCGACCTGCACAGACTCATCTGGCTCAGCTTCTTTCAATGCTTCGTCACTCTGCAGATTGTATTGTGGATATTTGCTTCGGATGCTCTGATAAATTTTCTTTAGGTATGGAGTAATGCGGACCCCAACTGCATCGACCATTCTTTTCGACCAATCCGCATAAGACGTGATCCCGGATTTTGCTAAAAGGGTTCCAGACTTGATTCCCTGTAGAAGAATTTTCGGATTTAAGGCTGCACGTTTACGACCTATCTTGGCTTCCTCGGTGCCGTGGGAGATCCCTTCGTCCTCGGACAGCATTTTCTTTAGCTTCTTTAGGGATTCGTCAAGCTCTAACTGTTCTTGCTGAGTTAGCTTTACTCCTCCAGCGCCAGCCCCACCAGGCTTGCGGCCCACAGCCTTCTTTCCTGATGGTTTTGGGGAAGGTTCAGGTGTTCGCTTTTCACCAGCCGGTTTAAGACCTTTTCTGCGTTTTCGAGTCCCCGGAACGTCTCCCACTCCTGGTCCGACAGGTCCACCTGTTTCGGTGGGCTCAACTCGCCGTCCTCCACCAGTAACAGCTCCACCAGTTGCAGTAGAGGGTTCGGGTCCGGCAGCTCCCCCAGCTCCCCTATCGCCTTCTTTGCCTGTTCGTTTAATTCGCTCATAAACATTCTCCCGAGAAATCGAATCCAAAAGTGCCAGAGCCTCCGTTGGTGACATATCGGCTCCGGTGACAATCTGGTCTTCACTTTCAGTCGCACCTGTATTGTCTATTATAACAATTTGATTGCCGAAAGTGGTTCCAAATTTCCCATAATATTTACCGGACATGCCTATATTGGCCCGGACGTTGTATTTTTGCTCAATTTTCTTCCACCAATCGCGGAAATTTACTCTGTCTAAAGCCATGCCCTGACCAACGATTGCTACTAAGCGCCCGCCTTTTTTCAAGCGGAGCAGCGCCTGCTCAACATGCCTTGCTCCCACTCTCGTATCGTGTGCCTCCACCCTTCCCCCTGTAGCAGAGAACGGCGGATTCATCACAACAACATCGTACATCTTGGCAGGGTTAAGTAAATTGTCGAGCTGCTCTGCATTTACTTTCAGTGTTTTGAAGCCCAATGCCTCGAGAAGATTTCGCCGGCGATCATCAATCTCGTTAGCTTCTACTTCCCCTCCAAATTCCCTCGCCAGTATAGCAATGTTCCCTGTGCCGGCAGATGGTTCAAGGACCGTCATGCTAACCATGCCTGGAGGAGTTGCTCGGATCCCTGCAGCGCGAACAACAACAAACGCTTCGGTTGGCAGTGTGCTGAATTGTTGGAATTCGACACTTACATCATCCCTGCGTGTTTGCCTCGGCATTAGCTGCTCGAGCTTCTGCAATTCTTCAAAGCCTGTGTCTACATTGATAGTAATGTTCGCTGCGATATATTGGTTCATGCCGGCTTCGAAGGCATCGTATGCAGCCCGAGCCTTGCCGGCCGCAGCTCCGAAAACTTCCCGGGCCATGCTGTCAACTTTCCGGTTGTCTATTGCTTTTGGCTCACTCTGCAGCAGAGCGGTGACATCATTCATCAATTTTGCAGATTGCTCAGCTTCCGGTACCGGCTTCTCTTTCAGACCTTTACTTTTGGGTTTCTCTGCTGCAGGGACTTCTGTGTATCGCGGGGATAAACCATACTTTTCAATATTAGCCCGTATCGTCTCCTCAATCTTGTCTTTGTTTCGCGTCAAGACTTCCAAAGCATTCTCGAGGGCTTTCTTTTTGGTTTTTACGGGATTGCCGATTCGGGCGCCTGTCCTACCCTCGGAAACGACCCACATTTTATCTTTTTTCGATACGAACAAATCGAGTTCAGGAAATTCCTCAAACTTTACCAGTTGGCCTTTTTCTTCTACAAACTTCTTTTTCTCCAAATCGTAAGTATAAAACTTTTTGCCCGGCGTCGGCTTCTCGGTTGGCTTGGTTTCCGGCTCAGGTTTTTCCGCATCTTCCAGGTCCTTCTCTGTTTCAGGTACCAGCTCAGGCTTTCTTCCACCAGTGACAACAGTTTCCCCTGCAGCAAGCTTCCGTCTTTTCTGTTCGGCGAGCAGCTCATCATGGAAATCTGCCTGGTCCGGATCGTCTGCAGTTACATCTACAGCAATATCGAGTGCATCCTGATCCATCCCTTCGAAGTCAATCCCTTCCGGCTTCGCTACTTCCACTAATTCTGACTTTTCAGCTTTTTCATCATAGTCCAGTTTCTTCTTTGCAACTTCCAAAGCCCGTTCGGGAGTGAGCTTAAGGCTTTTCTCCAGTTCCTTGGCCAGAGCCTCTACCTCACCAAGCGGTCCTTGCAGCTCCTCAGCCGCTCGCTGTGCTGTTTTCTCCTCCTCAATGACCTTCTCACGCTCCTGGGCCTTCTCGGCCTCTCTCTGCTGCCAGGCCACAGCTTCCTCGATCTGCTCAATGGCCCGCTGATTAGTGGCCATTCGCTCCTGGTCCGCCAAAGCATCCTTGAAAAGAGCAGATAACTTTGTTCGTTCTTCCGCGTTCCAGCCAGATACTCCCAACTCCTTTAGGTCAGCCCTGCTCGGCTGCTCTTTTGCTGCTATCTCCGCAGCGACCGCTGGTGACATGGCAGCAACGGCTTCCGACCCTTCTTTGGTCAAAGCAAACTTTTTGAATTTCTGCTGACTTTGAACTTTAAGTTTTCGGTCATACGCACGGCCTTCGAGCTTGGCTTCTATTCTATCCGAAACACTTACCGTTGCTCCAGCACCCACACCGAGTATAGACATAACGCCGGCAGTAAACATTTCTTGAGCTCGGCGATCTAAAAGTCCCATCCAACCCTCATCGCCAAGAATCGGTTTGCCGTACACCAACTTTGCAGTTATTTCCTGCCATTGACCTTGTAAGGGCTCCTCTATCATTTCCCCGGCCGTTAAAAGCATTGCCTGTTTTGTGAGAGCTTTCACGCCTTCTCTT
>SDBT01019387.1_pt1 | contig 10660 bp, 9 predicted proteins | sample 2277101 | NCBI WGS metagenome assembly SDBT01 (sample SAMN10404973, study PRJNA504765) | marine sediment metagenome | isolation source: marine sediment core GS10_PC15, 103 cmbsf | place: Arctic Ocean: Southern Knipovich Ridge | collected 2010
AACCTACGACGCGCTTGTGTGGGGGCACCCGGTCCCGGGCCGGGGCATGGTTGACGCGCCGATCGGAAGGTCACCGAGGCGACGGACCCGCATGGCGGTGGTCGTCGAGGGCCGGCCGGCACGCACCCGGTACTGCCTAGAGGCCCGCTACACCCGTCCGGCGGAGGTCGCACTGCTCGAGGTCATGCCGGCGACCGGTCGCACTCACCAGATCAGGGTGCACCTGTCGTCGATCGGCCACCCCGTGGTCGGTGATGAGGTCTACGGCGGCAATCGACATCCTCTGGAGCTCGATCGTCTGTTTCTCCACGCCAGTCGCGTTACGTTGTCGCACCCAGGCACGGGGGAGCGGGTCTCGTTCGAGTCTCCGAGGCCGGCCGACCTGGGACGGGTGCTCGAGGTGCTCTCGTGACCGGTCAGCGGGGGTCCGGCCAGGGACGCTCGCCGTTCGCCATGGCGGCGATGTCGGCGAGCGTCGAGGAGTCGAGATGGCGGCGCATGTAGTCCCCGACCTCGGCCCAGATCGCCAGCAGGACGCACTGGCCCTCGTGGTCGCACGAGCCGTCCTCGTGCGGGTCGCCGAAGTCTCCTGCCACGATCGGGCCGTCGGTCGCGCTCACGATCTCGCCGAGGGTGATGTCCGAAGGAGATCGGGCGAGGATGTAGCCGCCGCCGACTCCCCGCTTCGACCTGACCAGGCCCGCCCCCTTCAGCACCAGCAGGATCTGCTCGAGGTAGGGCTGGGGCAGGCCGGTCCGTTCGGCGATGTCGCGGACCGAGGTCGGTCCATTCTCGCCGATGTGGAGGGTGAGCGACAGAAGGGCCCGGGCCGCGTAGTCGCCTCGCGTCGAGACCTTCACGCGCACATCGTACGCACAGAGTGGCTGCGCTCCTCACGGGGCTGGGCTACTGCAGATTGATGTGGCTGGCTTGGTGGCCGACGAGGTGATGGAGTGGGGCGTCACGTTGGTGACGGCCGTTCGTGAAGACTTCGTTCTGAAGATGAGCGCTGATGTCCGGAAGGGGCGCAGTGGGCGAGCATCCGCAGGTACCTGACTACGAGGGCGCTTGTGTCGCCAACGTCGTGCCTGGGCTGCTCGGCGACCCCGATGCGGTGCCCGACTGGATGCCTCCCAGCGCGCGCACCGCCGAACAGGTCGTGCTCCTTGTTGTCGACGGCCTCGGCTGGGAACAGCTCGTTGAGCGGGCGTCGCTTGCGCGGACGCTGCTCTCGCTCGAGGGCGGCCCGATCAGCACCGTCGTGCCCTCGACGACCGCGACGGCGCTCACGTCGATCGTGACGGGGGAGTACCCCGGCGAGCACGGGATCGTCGGCTACCGCATATACGTCGGTGGGGACGTCCTCAACGTGCTGCGATGGTCCACGCAGAGCGGGGACGCCAGGACCACTCACCCTCCGGAGGTGCTGCAGGCGACCAGCGCCTTCTGCGGGCACCGACCACCGGTCGTGACGCGTGCCGACTTCGCGGAGTCCGGTTTCACGAGGGCACACCTGGGCGGCGTCCGCTTCAACGGCTACCGCACGCTCGCGACGCTGATCACCAAGGTGCGGCGGCTGCTCCGGTCAGCCGAGTCGTTCGTGTACGCGTACTACGACGGGCTCGACAACGTGGCACACGAGTACGGGCTCGACGAGCACTACGACAGCGAGCTGGCAGCCGTGGACAGCGTGGTCGACGCGATGATCTCCAATCTGCCGCGCGGTGCGACGCTGTTGGTTACCTCCGACCACGGACAGGTCGAGGTCGGCGATCGCCTTGTCAGGCTGCACCCCGAGGTGGTCGACCAGGTGTCGGTGCAGTCCGGCGAGGGCCGCTTCCGCTGGCTGCATGCGAAGCCCGGCCGCGCCGGGGACCTGCTCGAAGCGGCAGTGTCGCACCACAGTGACCGGGCTTGGGTGCGCTCGGTCGACGAGGTCGTCCTCGAGGGCTGGTTCGGCCCGAAGCTCACCGACGCAGCGAGGGAGCGGCTCGGCGACGTCGCCATCGTGGCTCGAGAAGACGTCGCGTTCGTCGACGCCGCCGATACGGGGCCCTTCGACCTCGTCGGGAGGCATGGGTCGCTCACTTCCGCTGAGATGCGCGTACCACTCCTCGGTTCTCCGTGACGAGCGGGCCCGGGGTGGCGCAACGCGCGAGGATGGTGCGGTGAGCGACCAGACTCCCGACCGACCGGCAGACACGCCCCAGTCACAGGCAGACACTGAGCAGCCGCCGCTCGAGCGCCCGGAGATCGTGACGGAGGACCGCGGCGCCGACGAGCAGCAGACCGAGGCGGTCGAGGCGCCGGCCAAGGTCATGCGGGTCGGATCGATGGTGCGGCAGTTGCTGGAGGAGGTGCGTGACACCGACCTCGACGAGCCCAGCCGCGAGCGCGTGCGCGAGATGTACGACACGGCGGTACGTGAGCTGAGCACCGCGCTCTCCCCGGACCTCAGCGCGGAGTTGGAGAGGCTGGCGCCGAGCCTCAGCGAGTCGTCGACCCCGACCGACGCCGAGCTGAGACTGCTGCATGCGCAGCTGGTCGGATGGCTGGAGGGACTCTTCCACGGGATCCAGGCCACCCTCTTCGCACAGCAGATAACCACCAGGCGCCAGCTCGAGGACATCCGTGGGCGGTTGCCCGAGGGAGATGCCGGAGAGCGCCCGGGAACCTACCTCTGACGAGGGGGAGCAACCGTCGCCGTCCGCCGATGCACTAGGGTCCGAGAATCACAGCCGTGTAGTTCAGTTCGGAGCCGTCGGTGCCGGAGTCCTTCACCCATCTCCACCTGCACACCGAGTTCTCCATGTTGGACGGCGCGGCCCGTATCGGTGACCTCGTCGATGCCGCCGTCGCCGACGGCCAGGCTGCGATCGCCATTACCGACCACGGCAACATGTACGGCGTCCTCGACTTCTACCGGGCCTGCAACGACCGTGGCGTCAAGCCGATCATCGGCATCGAGGCCTACATGGCCGACGAGAGCCGCTTCGAGCGACCGGCCCGCCGTGGTCGCCTCGACGACAGTGGCGGCCAGACCGACTCGGGCGCGAAGCTCTATTACCACCTCACCCTCCTCGCGGAGAACGAGCACGGCTACCGGAACCTCATCCAGCTAGCAAGCCGTGCCTTCCTCGAGGGCTACTACTACAAGCCCCGCGTCGACTGGGAGCTGCTGGCCGCGCACAGCGAGGGCGTGATCGCCACCACCGGGTGCCTCGGGGGTCACGTCCTCCAGGCGTTCGAGGCCGGCGACCCGGCTGGGGCGCTCGAGAAGGCCGCACGGCTCCAGGACATCTTCGGGCGGGAGAGCCTCTACGTCGAGCTCCAGGACCACGGACTCGATGCCCAGAAGCGGACGAACCCCCAGTTGGTCGACCTTGCAGAGAAGCTGGGTGCCCCGCTCCTCGCCACCAACGACAGTCACTACACGCGCCGGGAGGACGCGGTCGCCCACGACGCGCTGCTGTGCGTTCAGACCGGTTCGCTCATGAGCGACCCTGACCGCTTTCGCTTCGCGGGGGACGAGTACTACCTGAAGTCTGCGGCCGAGATGCGTGAGCGGTTCGCTGAGCAGCCGGTGGCCTGTGACAACACGCTCGCGGTCGCCGAGCGCTGCACCGTCGAGATCGAGTTCGGGACCCCGAAGCTCCCTGAGTTCCCGATCCCCGACGGCTTCTCCGACGGGGCCGAGTACCTGCAGCACCTGACCTTCAGCGGTGCGCGTGACCGGTGGGGTGATCCACTGCCCGACGAGGTCGTCGAGCGGATCGCGTACGAGCTGCGGGTGATCGGCGACATGGGCTTCTCTTCGTACTTCCTGATCGTATGGGACCTGATCCGCCACGCACGGGAGCAGGGCATCAGGGTCGGACCGGGACGGGGGTCGGCGGCGGGATGCTGTGTCGCCTACTGCCTCCGGATCACCGATCTGGACCCCATTCGCTACGACCTCCTGTTCGAGCGCTTCCTTAACCCGTCTCGGATCTCGATGCCCGACATCGACATGGACTTCGACAGCCGGTACAGGGACGAGATGATCCGCTACGCGGCTGAGCGGTACGGGCGTGACCACGTAGCGCAGATCGTGACCTACTCGACCATCAAGGCGCGGGCGGCGGTGCGCGACAGCGCCAGGGTGCTCGGCCATTCCTACGGGCTCGGAGATCGGATCGCGAAGGCCATGCCCCCGCTCGTAATGGGTCGGGACACGCCTCTCCGCGCATGTCTCGAGGTCGACGACGACTACGCGGACGGCTACAGGATGGCCGCCGAACTTCGGTCCATGTACGAGTCGGACCCCGACGCGAGAGAGGTCATCGACGTCGCTCGTGGCATCGAGGGCCTGCGCCGCCAGGACGGCATTCATGCCGCAGCGGTGGTCATCACCAAGGACCCGCTCACCGAGTACCTGCCGATCCAGCGCAAGCCCGAGGCGGGCAAGGACCCCGATGAGACCCCGGTCGTTACGCAGTACGAGATGCACGGGGTGGAGGACCTCGGCCTGCTGAAGATGGACTTCCTCGGGCTCCGCAACCTCGACGTCATCAGCGACACGCTCGAGATCGTCTCGGTAACCCGCGGCCACCGACCCGACATCGACGGCGTGCCCCTCGACGACGAGGCGACCCTCGCCTTGCTCCGTGCGGGGGACTCGATCGGTGTCTTCCAACTGGAGCGGGCTGAGGTCCGCTCGCTGATGCGGTCGCTGGCGCCCACGTCGTTCGACGACGTCGCTGCGCTGGTCGCGCTGTACCGACCGGGACCGATGGCAGCGAACATGCACAACGACTACGCCGATCGGAAGAACGGCAGGCAGGAGGTCACCTACGACCACCCCGACCTCGAGGAGATCCTGGCCGACACCTATGGGCTGATGATCTACCAGGAGTCGGTGATGCGTGTCGCGCAGCGGTTCGCCGGGTACACGCTCGCCGAGGCCGACAACCTCCGCAAGGCCTGCGGGAAGAAGGACCGCGCTCTGATCGCGACCGAGCGGGAGAGGTTCGTCGACGGGTGCGAGGCGACGGGCTACGGGCGGGATATCGGCGTCCGGCTCTTCGACATCATCGAGCCGTTCGCCGACTACGCGTTCAACAAGAGCCACTCCTACGGCTACGGGCTCGTCGCGTACCAGACCGCCTACCTGAAGGCGCACTACCCGGTCGAGTACTTCGCCGCTCTCCTCACCAGCGTCAAGTCGAACCTCGACAAGGCAGCGGTCTACCTAAACGAGTGCCGCCAGAAGGGAATCGAGGTTCTGGTCCCCGATGTCAACGTCTCTGCGAGCAACTTCACAGCAATCGTTGTCGACGAGGACCGCTCCGGATCGGGAAGCATCCCCTTCGGCCTCTCCGCTGTCCGCAACGTCGGCGAGGGGCTGGTCTCGCTCATCTGCGCAGAGCGCGAGGCCGGAGGGCCCTTTTCGGACTACTACGACTTCTGCGAGCGCGTCGACACCTCGGTTCTCAACAAGCGCGCCGTCGAGTCGCTGATCAAAGCCGGAGCGTTCGATTCACTCTGTCACCCCAGGCGAGGCCTGCTGGCCGTCTTCGAGCAGATCGTCGACCAGACCCTCGCACGACGTCGCCGTGAGGCCGAGGGGCAGTTCGACCTGTTCTCGGTGGCCGACGGAGCCGAGGTGACCCAATCACGGATCCCGATCCCGGACCTCGAGTTCGACCGCGCCCAGGCGTTGGCTGCCGAGAAGGAGATGCTCGGCCTGTACGTGAGCGACCACCCCCTCAAAGGGGCCGAGCGGGTGCTCGGTCGGCTCACCGACGCCACGCTCGACCAGCTGGAGGAGCTCGATGACGGCGCCACACGCACGTTTGGCGGGGTGATCAGCGGACTGTCCAGGAAGTGGACCAAGAAGGGTGAGCTCATGGCGACGTTCACCCTCGAGGACCTTCGCGCTCGGGTCGAGGTGATGGTGTTCCCGCGGCCCATGCAGGAGCACGGGCACAAGCTCGCCGAGGACACAGTCGTGTCGATGACGGCCCGCGTCGACAAACGAGAGGAAACCCTCAAGCTGGTCGCGACCGACCTCGATGTCGTCGAGGGCCTCGGCGGAGCCGCTCCGGTCCGGATCAAGTTGCCGGTCACCTCGGTCGACGAGGCGCGCCTCGAGAAGCTGAAGGACCTGCTCGCGGAGCACCCGGGCGAGGCCGAGGTGCACATCCACCTGGGTGAGCAGCAGGTGCTCCGTCTTCCGGATCTCTTCTGCGTGGATCCGTCCAACGGTCTTGTCGCCGAGCTTCGTGTTCTGTTCGGACCGGAGGCGGTTCTCGCGTAGCGGTCGGCCCAACGGAGTTGCACGATCTTGCCGCGTTCGCTGGACTGGTGCAGTCCAGTCTTCGACCACGTGGGGGCATCCGGGGCCATGGCGATCGACGTCGAGACCAAGGACTGCACGGCCCTGGGCGACGCCCAACTGGAGGAGATGGCCGACTGTTGCGTCGGCACATCGATCGGCTACGAGATCGGCCTCCTCTCGAAGCAGGTCGAGAAGTGGGTGCTCTGTACCCAGGCCCGGGACAGGGGCCGGCTCAGGGGCTTCTGCTTCGGCACCCTCGAGCGGATCGGGGGAACTCCCTCGGTGCTGATCGGTCTCGCGTCGGTCGTGCGCACCTCGAAGAGGGACGCGGTGCTCCGCGGGATCGTCGGCGACCAGTTGCGGCGGGCGCTGCTCGCGTTCCCCGACGAAGACGTCCTTGTCGGGACCCGCTTCGTCGACCCGGGCGGACTCGAGTCCTTCAAGTCGCTCACCGACGTCGTACCCCGTGCTGGACACAAGGCGTCCGGTGAGGAACGGGCGTGGGGACGTCGCCTGGCGAAACGCTTCGGTATCGAGAACGGGAGGTACGACGACCGGGCGTTCACCGCCATCGGAGACGGCACGACACCGTGCGTGCTCGATCACCAGAGCGTGAAGGCGCAGTCCATCGACGAGGACGTTGCGGTGCTGTTCGCCTCGTTCGATGCCGACCGCGGCGACTCGCTGATCGCATTCGGCTGGGCGATGGCCGAGGACCTCGCGCGGCTGGCACGGTAGACGGCATGACTCTCCAGGAGAACCGAGCCGACCTCGACGCGGTTGGCGGCGCCCGCGAGGCACTGTCCTCCCAGCGGGTATTCGGGGACCCCGTCGAGCGTGACGGCGTCACCGTGATCCCCGTCGCCTCCGTTCAGGGCGGAGGAGGCGGCGGTGGCGGCACCAGCGGGGAGGGCGAGACCGGCGGCGGCGGTGGGTTCGGACTACGTGCGCGGCCCGTCGGCGCCTACGTCATCCGTGACGGCACGGTCAGCTGGGAGCCGGCGTGGGACCTTACGCGGGTAGCGGTGATCGGTCAGATCACCTTTCTGGTCCTTCTGTTCGTCTTGCGGAGCGTCGTGCGGGCACGTGCGCGCCGACGCCGCATCAAGCGGCGATTCCAGGCGCGGGCCGCCCGCCGACGGTAGGGCCGGGAGTTTGGAGCTCGCCGACGTCGTCGCTCGGCGTCGGATGGTCCGTGCCTTCCAGGACCAACCGCTCCCCGAAGGCTCGCTCGACAGGATCCTCGACGCCGCCCGCCGGATGCCGTCCGCCGGCAACACGCAGGGCACCGAGCTCATTGTTCTCGAGGGGCCCGACCAGACCGCGGAGTACTGGGACGTCACGTTGCCGGCGGGGCGCCGCAGGTCATTCCGGTGGCCGGACCTCCTGGCTGCGCCGGTGCTTGTCATCCCGCTGGCCGCGCCGAACGCCTACGTGGAGCGCTACGCCGAGAGCGACAAGGCCGAGTCTGGCCTCGGCCTGTCAGTCGACCGGTGGACGGTGCCCTACTGGGACGTCGACGCCGGGTTCGCGGTCCTGGCGATGCTGCTCACGGCGGTCGACCTCGACCTCGGGGCGCTGTTCTTCGGGATCTTCCGGCACGAGCGCGAGCTTCTTGACCGGCTAGGGGTTCCCCACGGGCTCCACGCGGTCGGAACCGTGGCCGTCGGGCACCCGGCCCGCGACCGACCAGGGCGGTCTGCTGGGCGCCGGAGGCGCACCCTCGACGAGGTGGTGCACCGGGGCCGCTGGTGAGCGCTGCGCTACGCAGCGTCGTGTCACATCGTGCGGTGGCCACCGGCGTCGGCCTACGATCTGGGCGCGCTCGTGACAGGGAGGGCGGATGGCCAACCAGATCCCGATCGTCGACTATCTGCTGATTGACGACGGGGATCCCCATCTTGTGGCAAACGAGTGTGACGATTGCGGGGCTCGCTTCTTCGACCGACGCAACGCCTGCGCCAATTGCAGCGGTCGGTCCTTCACGGCCAAGCCGGTGGCGACCACCGGTGAGGTGAGGGCGTTCACCATCGTGGCGTTCGCGGCCCCCGGCATACCGGTCCCGTTCGTCGCATCGGTCGTCGATTGCGACGGGACGAGCGTCCGCGGCAACCTGATCGATGTCGAGCCCGATCCCGACCACGTGCACGTCGGCATGAAGGTCCGGCTCGCGACCTACTCGATGGGCACCGACCAAGAAGGCACCGAAGCCATCGGCTTCGGATTCGAGCCACTGGAGGCTTCGGACAATGGCGAGTGACGACCTCTGGATCCTCGGGATCTACATGACCAAGTTCGGCAAGCAACCCGATGTCGACACGATCGACCTGGCCGCCGAGGCGGCGATGAGCGCGCTCGACGACGGCGGTGTCGGCATGCGCGACATGGGCGTGCTCGCCGCGGGGTGCCTGATGGAGGCCCAGGCAGGGCTCGGCCAGCAACTGCAGAAACAGATCGGCCAGACCGGCATACCCGTCTACAACGTTGCCAACGCCTGCGCCACGGGTGCCACGGCGCTGCGCACGGCCCTCATGGCGATCAAGGCGGGTGAGGCCGACATGGGTCTGGCGGTCGGGGTGGAGAAGCTCTCCGGCGCCGGGCTCCTCGCTGGCGGTTCGCGGAAGGACGACGACGACACCTGGACGCCACACGGTCGCTACGGCGCCGTCGCCCCGGCTGACGGCCGGATTGGCACCGAGACGATGCCGGGCGTCTTCGCGCAGATCGGTACGGAGTACGGCCACCGGTACGGAGGCACCAGCTTCGAGCTCTTCGCCAGGATCTCCGAGAAGAACCACGCCCACTCGACTCTCAACCCGCTGGCCAGCTACCAGAAGCGGATGAGCCTCGAGGAGATCATGGGCGACGTCATGATCGCCTACCCGAACACCCGGCCGATGTGCTCGGCGAACTGCGACGGCGCGGCCGCTGCGGTAGTGGTGAGCGACGCCAAGCTCCGCACGCTCGACCCCGACCAGCGGCGGCGGGCGGTGAAGATCGCGGCGTCGGTTCTGACCACCGATCCCTACGAGGAGGCGTGCCAGATCCTCCCCGACGTCAACACGCTCACCCGAAATGCGGCGACCCAGGCGTACGAGGCCGCCGGGATCGGTCCCGACGACCTCGACCTCGTCGAACTGCACGACTGCTTCGCCACCGCCGAGCTCGTCCACTACGACAACCTGATGCTCTGCCCCGAGGGCGGCGCGGTCGACTTCTTCGAGTCGGGAGCCAGCCGGCGTGACGGTTCGAGGCCGGTGAACGTCTCCGGTGGGCTCCAGTCCAAGGGGCACCCGATCGCCGCGACCGGAATCGCCAACATCTGGGAGATCTGCCACCACCTCCGCGGGGAGGCCGGTGACCGCCAGATCGAGGGAGCGAAGGTCGGTCTCGCCCACGTCATCGGCCTCGGCTCGGCCTGCGGCGTCCACGTACTGGAAAAGGCCGCCTGAGCCCAGACGCCGACACCGACCGAGCGGTCATGCGGAACGAGGCATACGCCTCGGGCCGCAAGCTCGACACCGGTTACTTCGTGTGTCGCTGAGAGCGCGACTGCGCACCTTCGCTGGTCGCGAGCTCCCGTACCTGCTGGAGCTGGCAGGCGTATGTGCGATCGTGGTCGCCCGGCCGGTGCTCGAAGTGTTCTCCGGCAGCCCCGACGAGTTCATCCTCGCCCAGGCGAGCGCTGACGAGATCGTCGTGTTCGCGCTGCTGGTGACATTTGTCCCGCCGGTCGGCGCGTGGCTGGTGGGTCTGGCGGGTGGCCTCGGCGGCGAACGGGCGCGCCTGTTCACCCATGCGACCACCGTGGGAATGCTGAGCGGGATCTTCGCTGCCCACATGGCGCGGGAGCTTGGGGTGTGGGCCCCTGCGCGGTGGGTGGTAGGCCTGATCGCTGCGGTCGCGGTTGCGGTCGCCCGGGCGCGGGTGGAGACGGTCGGCTTGTGGATGCGCTACCTCGCGGTTGCGCCGCTCGTTGTGCTCGGTCTGTTCCTGTTCGCTTCGCCCGTGAGGCCGCTCGTCTCGAAAGGCGAGACCGCCGAGCTGGCCACGTCTCGAGTCGGCAATCCCGCGCCGGTGGTGATGATCGTCCTGGACGAGTTGCCTACGTCGTCGTTGCTCGACGGCAGCGGCGCGATCGATGCCGACCTGTTCCCGAACTTCGCTGCCCTTGCTGACGACGCGACCTGGTACCGCAACCACACGACGGTGGCTCCGGTCACCACCCAGGCCCTCCCCGCCCTTGTGTCGGGTCGGCTGCCCGACGGCGAGAATCGGGCGCCAACCGCCGCCAACTTCGACGACACGCTCTTCACCCTCCTCGGCGGTACGTACGAGGTC
>SDBT01019388.1_pt1 | contig 10660 bp, 24 predicted proteins | sample 2277101 | NCBI WGS metagenome assembly SDBT01 (sample SAMN10404973, study PRJNA504765) | marine sediment metagenome | isolation source: marine sediment core GS10_PC15, 103 cmbsf | place: Arctic Ocean: Southern Knipovich Ridge | collected 2010
GCCGGACATACCAAGAATCGGAGCCGGCTCGGGAAATCTTCGGGGGAGCCGGCAATCGGGGCGGCGGGCTCGGCCCTCGCATTTCTAGCGCCGATCTTGTTCTAGCCGAATCTGGGCCGACGCCCTGGAGCGAGCCGCAATCGTTCTAGCGCGCTGGTCCAGCTTTCTAGCCGGACCTGATCTTTACCAACTGCATAATCGTGGTGTGAGTGGTCGAGCCTCCCGACCGGGGAAGGTTGGATCACATGCCAGTAGCCGTACAATGGAATCGCCGAGGATCAGACGAGTTCGTCGGCGTCGGCAAGGTAGACGAGGAGATTCGGGAGTGGGCGGGACTGCCGCCTGATCCTGATAACTACTCCGTCCAGTATTTGAGTCTGTCGTACTTCGTAATCGGTGCGCTCATGCACTCAGGCGGAATCGTTGTCGAGAAGCAAGAAGTCGAGGATCACAAGAAGCGTTGTGAGTTGGAGTCTGACTCCGATTTCTACGACGAATGGCTCCTACGCCGATTCAAGGTGCAGGCGTACAGGCCGGGCTAATCCAGGAGAGCCGGCTAATCGAGAAAGCGATCAAGGTCGGGAGTCTCAACCCCTCACATCACGGTGCGTCGAGTGAGCAGTCTAGCCGCTCAGGCCGATTGGAGGTTTGAGTATGAGCAAGACGAAGTGGGAGCGGAGCGAGTGTTCGTTCCGATCCTGCACAGACATGAATCGAAACATGGGTGGTGGCCCTGCCAAGTATCGCGGGGTATGTGGTCGGCACTACCAAGCGATCAGGGATACAGAGCGGTCGATCCAGAGCTCTCCGATCTGGAGCGTTCAGATAATCGACCCGGTGTCGCTGCGGCTCGTGATCAGGGCGCGGTACAAGCAGCTCAGGAACCACACCGCTGGATTCTGCGCCGCTGACTGCATCCACAGCGTCCCGGTGGCGCTGGAGAAGCTGAAGGCGATCCCGCAGTCGAGCGACATCACACCGGGTCGTCGGTCGTTCGAATCGATCGCTGAGTATGAGGTCAGGCTCTCAGCGTAGGAGCCGGCTAATCGAGACACGATCAAGGCTTGAGCGGCTTAACCGCTCACTCGACAGTGCAGAGGGGTAATCGAAAGATACCTTTACAACGATATAGCGTGATCAAACAGAGTCGCCCGGCCCACTGAAATCTTTGGCGAGTCGGGGAACGATTCTAGGCGAACGGGACTGGCCGCTGATCCTCTAGCCGAGAGCCGGCATCTCTAGCCGTTTTCGGTCGGTGCTTAATCTAGCGCCGAGGAAGGAGCTCAGTGTAATCGCTGCTGGCCTCGACAAAGATACTCTAGCGATCCTGCTCAAGGGAATCTGCCCACGATGCCGGGACAAGGTGTCCGAAGACGGTTGGACAGGCCCAGAGCATTGGACGAAATCGATCCCATTCGAAGGATTAGTCTATCGGCACACGATCATCTGCGGTCCGTGCATCGCAGAGCTCAGAAATCAGCCATACACGAGGGTTTGGTAGAAGTTCAATCAAGGATCGGCGGTCAATCCCGTTCGCCAGTGTTGATCAACAACCGGAGAAGTCCGATTGGCTGTCTCAGTGGAAAGGCAGTCAATCACATGGACATAGGAATCCTCGAGTACATCGTGTTCTGGCCTCTCGTCGTAGGACTCTTGGCAGCTTTCCTCATCTCCTCGATCCGAGGAGCTCTGAGGAATCGGGCTGAGAAGCAGGACATCGAAGGCCGGCTGGCCAATCTAGCCCAAATCCGTCGTCCAGATGAGGATCAGTAAAGCAGATCGGGGAATCTGCATTGAGACACGATGTAAGAACAAAGCGGGGAACCCAATCGATTCAGGTCCGACCGAGCTGCGCTGCACTCCGTGTGCGATTGTTCACACGTTGCTGCCAGTAGCTCTGCGAACCATCAAGTCTCAGCGGCCCAAGGATTTAAGACGTTGGGCAAGAGCTGAGGCGAGACGAATCAAAACTCCACAGCGACGATTCAGGTCGGTGAGCAGCGGAAAGGTAATCATTGGCCAACCGTGCTCGCTGAAGATCGGAGAGTATTGCAACGGAGGCGAGCATCACTACAGGTGTTCAATTCCGAAACCAGTCACACCATGATTCAAAGCTGGGGCGGCCAATCGGACTTCTTCGGGTATCGAGTGGGTCGATCTGGGCACTCTGGGCATCAAGCCGGGGAGCTCAAATCGGCTGCTCAGCCGGAAAGGGAAATCTTCCCTATGGCAAACACTCACACGGTCTACATTCAAGGCCGCGCACCGTTCGACATCGCACAGCCGGTGCCGAGGCCCGGCACGGACTGGATCGCTCGTGATTATCTAGGGCTTTTCAATGGCCCTTGTTATGGTCTCGATGTCGAGTGGGGTGAATCATCTCTAGCGCCGAACGAGAATGGCGGCCACATGACGTTCTACGAGTTCATCATCGCTGGCGACGAGGCAATCTGGCACTCTGGCGTGGTTGATATCGTCAGGGTGTTCGAGGACGCCGGATCCATAATCGACGAGGCGTGGTCAATCGACCTGGAGTATGACGGGATGATGAATAAGGAGTACGTTGTGAGGGATGGTGTGAACGTACACGCCTCCTTCATCGAGGGAGCGCAGGAAATTCTCAAAGGGTAATAGGAAATCAATCAAGGCTGAGCGGTCGATTTGGGCTCCCTGGTAAGAAGGAGTCCAATCAAGTGCAAGATCAACCTCGAACAGCTCAGGAGCAGATGCGTCGCACTCCACTTCTAGTGGCCCATCTGATGTCTGAAAGCCTTGGTTACTTCTCACCGACCGCTGCGGCTCTAGCCCTCTCGTATCATCGAGCGGGGTTGCCTGATGCTTGTGAGATGTACTCAGCCTATGCTGGCGAAGATCATGAGCATCCGTCATTCGACACGGACAAGCTCATCGACGCCAACCGTAGGACGATTGCCGGGGCGTTCAGGAACCGTCATCGCCACTTCGGATACATGAGCCAGCCCGATCAAGGTCGAGGATCGGCATACGCTCTAGTCCGAGCGTCGATTGACTCGGATGGCCGCAATGAGCCTGTCCTAGCAGGATGGTTCTAGCCGTGTTCTACTTCGATCACGAACACACGGCGGAGAATCAGAACAATCCTTGCCAGTACATGATGACAAACCGTAGTCCACAGTACGACGGCGCCGGCAATCTCTTGCCGATGACTCAGTACGTGTGCAACGCCTCATGGACATCATCTCTACATCCGCCTGATCAATATCGACATTGGTGTGCGGCGTTAGAGGCTGGTGGTGATTGCATCCACGAGGAGGGGTTCTAGCGATGATCTACGAACCGAGGATCACCGTGGAGATCAGACGGAGACCGCATCAGACCTACCAGGATCGTAAGGTCATCAGCTACAAGGTCGTGAGGGCAATCGCCACCGTCAAGCCGAGGGTTGGCGAAATCCACCATCAAGGAGGAACGCAAGTGATCACCATCTGCTCCGGATGTGGCCAGGTCAGAAGGAACCGACGTGGCCCGAATCGCACGCTGATCGTGGCTTGTGGTATGCTCTGCCGTTGGAAGATTCGGCGGGTAGCAATCCACTACACAGCCATCAATCAGCTCATACCTCATTGGAAGTGGGGCCGAGGAATGAATCCTCGTTCCATAGAAGCGAGGGCAAGAATCACCGTCGCTGCCTAACAAGCACACCCATCAAGCCCGGTGCTCAGATCGACCTGCTCGATGCGAAACTAAATCACCCTCAAGTGGGGGGAGCCGGGATCGGACGTCTGAGCCGTAATCAAGGGAGTTCCCTATGCGATTACCACTCTCTAGTCCGCCCCGGCACAATCTACTCAAAGAGCTGATCGCTCTCCTGATTCTCGGTCTATTCATCACAGGAGCATTGCTGCTGGGGATGTATCTAGCCGAAGATGATGCTGAGCCAGTTCTAGCGCCAGCGATGTTCAACCAGCCGGCCTACGAGATTCCGGTTCTAGGTGGAATCGGCGTACCGTCTGGCCTCAGATGCCAGGAGGACGAGCTGATAGGCTTTCTAGGCCCGGACACGGTCGGATGCCTACACAACGAAATCCTGGACGCTGAGAGCCAGCACAGAGCGTCTGAGCGATGAGTGCCCAAGAGACGCTGTTAAAGCTCATGTGCGTACCGACATCACGGTTCGACGCGGTTTGTCGTACATCGGATGGGTTCTATCTAGCGCGACCCATCGGCTCTGTTGGCTACGATGCCTTTCTAGGTCAACCTAAGCCGCCTCACGACGGCCCAGGACGTGATCTGATGCTGGACACCTGGAACGCTCTATCCGATGCTGAGAGGCGGCAGGTGGCGTCTCTAGCCGCAAATCCTGGCGACGGTTCACCCATCAGGCTGGCCGAGGACTTCGGAGTCCCAGTCTGATGAATCTTCCGGTCGGTCTGTTCATGCCAGATAGAGGATCAGAGCTCTGGCATCAAGCTTGGTCTGCTCTAGCTGCCACCGGTCGTGACATCGACAACGGTTGGATGCTTACAGCAGTTCAAGCGTTCCGGGTACCTGGCGGCCATCGGTTCTGGTTCAAGAATCACCAGCTGCCGTTCATGCCGAACGATCCGGCCTACGATGGTCACAGGAAAACCGTACTGCTGCCAACCGTCTAATTCTGGAAACCAATCGAGGCTCGGGCGCCCAATCCCGGCTCTCCCCCACCCCCAACACAGAACTTAGAATCGATCCGCTCAGGCGTCGTTATTGACCCAGGAGGTCATGATGACAACTCAGAACGAATCGAAACTTCCTAACGTCTGCGACACCTGCCTAACGGCGATGTACGACGAACTCGTTCAAGAGGATGACTACGATCCTGACGACGAGGGGAATCTAGCGGCTCAGACCAATCTGGCTCTCATAGCTGGGGAGATCATCCCGCACATGAATCCAGGCGCAGAAATGGTCTGCGAGGAAATCGAGTTCTACAGGGACGAGGAGTTCGACATCTGGCGCATCTGCCACTGTAGCTGTCGGGCTGGCCGGAAGTCACGAATCCGTGAGGAGATGTCTTCTAGGCGTCTAGCGGTGGTGAAAGTCAGTGGTTAGCACCAATCGAGGTAGCTTCAACCACTACCTTCACAACTCAGGCGGATTCGTCACGACCATTGCCTTGGCCATCCAGAAGGCCGATCAGCAGAATCACGAACGGCTCAGAGGGGCTTTCCCTCAGATGGTCGCAGCTCAACAGATGCCTACCTGGGACGAGGTTCCGGAAGGATTCAAGCCCCAGTACGACGCTCAGCCAATCGGTGTTCAAATCGCCGGCAGCCCTCTGCTACACGACGGCAAGCCGATCGAGCTCAATCGTCTAGCGCATCTCAAAGACATTGACATCCTGTATGTCGTTCAGACTGAGGATGTCCGAGGTGAGTTGGAGAATCGGAGCGGTGCGCTGGCCGGGCAAACGCTGGATGACGACTCAATCGATGATTTCGTGACCGACGATGGATTCATGCATGTGGTTAAGACCTGCCTTGAGTCCTACTTCGGAAACGCAATCGCCGACGTGCTTTCAACAGCCGTCGACGAGGCAATCACCGAGGCCAGAGCCGGACAGGGGCATCCATGAGCCCTCCTGATCTCCCTCTAGGCGACAAGCGATACCTAGTCCGCGTCAACTGCGAGTACAGCCTTGAGATGCAGGGCGACGATCCTCAAATGGCGATGGACAAGGCTCAGAGGATCGACGTGGCCAGCTGGATTCAGGCTTGGTCTCCAATCGAGGCTGAGTTTCTCGGTTCCGCCGGCATCGCTGACGAAGGTAGCGACGAAGAATGATGCACACTCACAAATCGTTCTGGAAGTGTGAGGCCAGGTTCTGCCGTGATGGCAAGCAGGCCCTCATCATTCTAGCCGCGGCCCCACCGTTCGCACTCTTCATGTACATCATCGGACGGTTGATAGCATGACCATCACACTCACCTTCAACGATGAAGAGGCTTGGCGGATTGTCGACGCGCTCGAAAAGCATCGTGAGGCGTGTGTTCATCGTCGCCAGTGTGTCCCATGTAGTGTGGCTAGGAACATCGAGAACCGAATCGAGCACGAGATGAACAAGCCGAAGGCCACCGGATGATCCTCGTAAAGACCGACTGTTGTGATTGTGGGAGGCCGTTTAGGGCTAACCCTCACCTGCCGAATCGGTGCGGCGCCTGCGCTAACAAGCAGGTTCCACATCCGAGCCGGCCCCGGTTAACTCAGTTCCAGATGCTAGAACTCGAATAGGGAAACCGATTAAGACGTTCTGGGCGGATCAATTCTGAGTTCTGTGAGATTTGGGGAGATCAGCTCTCTAGGGGGAGGGCATTGGTACGCTTCGATTCAGTAAACTTTGTAGGGAAGTCCACTGGCTCAGCATCACACCACGCCCCTCCTCTTGAGTCCTGATCTCTCCAACACTCTGAGAGCCTGTTTCTAGTGCAAAATCGCAACGATGGTACCTAGGTACTACTCTAGCCGATACATCGCTCAGAAACGGCTCTCAGAGTGTCTCACAGGATTCTAGCCGCACATCTAGCGGCTGGGGACGACAGGTTCAGTACCTTTGAAGGATTCAGGGTAGGAGCTGAGCCTTGCGATGGTGACAAGTAGGTACCGAATCTACGGACTAACCGCTGTCGAATCGAACACCGCTCGTTGTAGCAACACCATCGCCGTCCCCAGCGGCTAGATGTTCTAGCCGAGATAGGGGGTGATTGAGGTATGGGAAGAGTAATGATGATGGTCAGTAGAGGGCTTCGCACCGTCCCGAAGGGATGGAGAGACGAGAGTCCTACGTTCGATGAGGACATGCCAGACATCTCTGAGCTGTCCAAGGACAAGCAGGAGATCGTAGCTTACGAAACGGTCTCTGAGGGCACTCCGATTTCTCCTAACTTCCCCAACACGCAACAGGGGAAGCTCGATTTGGTGGCGTGGCTGGCCGAGCACGAACCGATTCTAGGCGAACCAATCAATGGTGAAACCTGGGCCGGCATCCTGTTCGGCAAAGGCGGTGGAGCTGCGCTCATGGATATCCACACCAAGCGGATCGAGATGAGCACACCGCCACCAGAGGAGGAGAACTGATGGCCATTCTGCCGTCTCTAACGATGCTTGACGTTAAACTCAAGCCAACGATCAACCTCTACGTTTGGAAGTGCCCGGATTGCTCTCTGAGTCAGATTGCGGTCTGGAGTTACCCACATTCTGATGAGGTTCCAATCGTGACCTGTAGCACGCAAGGCGATGTTGCAGGCTGTGGCAAGAGATTCCGAGCGTTCCGAGACGATCCTCACAAGGACTGCATCGCTCTCGATGCCAACGACGGTGCGGAAGTGTGCGCTCTCTGTGGCTGGATGCTCTCAGAAGAGGAGCGAGCAAAGGCTCGTAAATCTAGTGGCTGAGATCAAGGTCATCACGTCAACTCAAATCGCTGCCTGTCCGAAGCTCAGTCTCTCACCTAGCCACTATCGAAACGATGGGAGCTGCAAGTGTGACGATCCGGATTTCTGGGTAGCGTGCAACATCTCTGGCCGGGCGCTCTATCTAGTCTATGGCGGTGGATGGCTGACAGAGTATCCTGTCAAGTACGATGATGGACGCATTGCCTATGACTGGCCTGAGCGAATCCCAGAGGCTGCCAAGCGGATGGTGGAAGAAGCCTACCTCAACCACAATCAGGACTAATCGACCCTGACACCTGCTCAGATTGGGCAGGTGCTAGTGCCGATTTCGGAGCACTAGGATAATAGAGAAGGGGGTGAGTTGAGTGATCTACTTGGCTAAGAGAGAAATCTTCAACTTGGCTTACACAGGCTTTGCAGATCAAGCACCATCAGTCAATATCATGACGCGGGACTTTCTAGCCCTTGAGCGTCTAGCCGATGGTGGTGTGGCAGAGCTAACCGGAGGCAGGGGAATAGAGAATCAGCCGATCTTCGGAGTCACCGTAGTTCAGCAGACAGGAGATGATGCAGCTGTGAGGCGAAGAGACCTCTCCGATATGTTTCAGAGCCGGCGACAGGCTGAAGCTCACATCGCCAGCCTCAAGATGGAACTACCACTAGATGCTGGAGCCTGAGGACATAGCCGAGATGATCGGCATCCCAGTTGAATCGTGGCCAGGTAACTGCTACGCCATAGCGACTCAGATGGTCGCAACGGACATAATCGAAGGCAGGGCTGTTCACGGTCACTGGCTAGGAGACGTGGCGCCGGACTCGATGTTCTACAGACGCTTCACCGACGCCGGGATTGTTCCTCATGGCTGGATCGAGGATTTCTCAGTCGGCATGATCGTGGACCCGACACGCTGGGTCTTTGAAGCCGTTGAGCCATACATCTTCGAAGGCGATGACGAATTCTACGACGAAGGTGGAGATGAGCTTAGATCCATGATGGAGGGTCAAGCGCCTCTCTGGACGCCCGATGATGAGCATGAGAGGTACAGCCTTCAAGGGCTGCCTGAGTCAATCATCGTGGCGCTTGGCAGACCACCGGATGTGACAACGGCTCAGACGTTCTGGCTGGCGAATCTGTCCAGAGTGTCTCTAGGTGAGGACATCGAGGCAGTCTATCACTGGCTTATCGAACATGATCGAGAAGCTCTAATCCCGATCGACAACCGAAGGAAGATTCTAGGCGACTAGCCCGGACGGCTGGGCATCGAGAAATCGGTGCTCAGCAGCCTGCGCTATGCAGGAGAAACAGGGGGTGAAATCATGCGCTTCATCACAAAGACGAGGCGAAGAACAAAGGTGATCTGGGGCATCGTCCTAGTCATCCTCGTTCTGTATGGTCTGGGAGCATGTGATGTGTTCCTTGTGGAGAACGGTATTCAGGCCAATCTCTACGAGTGTGTGCAGAACACAATCACAGGACACACAGAGTGCTCAGGGCCTCTAGCGCCGTAGCCCGGACAAGCAGTCATCGAACGGTCGGTGGCTGCTGGCCCGTGCTGCTCAATCGCAGTTCGGAAAGGGGGTGACATTGAGGAGGACTCGATGTAGGCGGGGCTATTCACAAACCAATCTTTCATGATCATGGAGGTGAACAACATGCCTGCCAATATCGAATCCGCTTTCACAGCCAACAAGGCCGCTTGGTGGGATCACGCCGGGGCACATGTGACTCAGGGAACGCAGACAACTCAGGACGCTTTCAGGCAATCTGGTCAGGACTGGCCGGATGGTGTCGAGAAACGTCCGCTCTACGTTCCCAATCAGCGCATAGTCCAGAACCTCACGCTGCCTCAGAGCATCGACGTGGGAGGCTCCACGCCTCTAGCCGATCCTGAGTTGGAGCAGCGCCGAGAGGTCGTGGGCAATCACTTCTCGCTGGTCCCTGAAAAGTGGGCTGTCGTCCGTAACATGGACAACAGCATCCTTGGCGTCGTCGGCTCCGAGTACCAAGTGATCCAGAATGTTGAGATGTTCAACTTCCTGGACGCGCTCACAGTCGGCGAAGGCAAGCAAGCTCTGTGGGAATCAGCCGGCTCTCTGCGTGGTGGCCGACAGGTCTGGGCGCTGCTCAACCTGCCGGACTCAGGCATCATGGTCGGATCAGGTGATCAGCTTCTGAGCTATCTCCTGGTTTACAACTCCCACGATGGATCAAGCGCCTGCAAGGTGATTCCAACGACGGTGCGAGTCGTCTGCTGGAACACTCTACGCGCCGCGGTAGCTGGCAAGTTCCGCGAGCTGAGTGTCACAATCCGGCACTCTGGCGACACGACAGCAAAGCTGGCCGATGCTTCACTGATGCTGGCCCGAGCCGGCGAGATGTTTGGAGCCTTCGGTAAGGTCGCCAACGAGCTTGCTGAGAAGATGGTGTCCAAGAACGAGATGGAGGAGCTGGTAGAGTACCTGTTCCCCACTCCAGAGGATGACGCATCCAAGAGCGCCAAGACACGCCACGAGAACGCCACAAGTCTGCTGGCGATGGGCATCCACGAAGAAGTCAAGCTGCTGCCTGAGCGAACACCATCAGGTACCGAAGGCTTCAGCTTCTGGACGTTCCTCAACGGCGTCACACGATTCGCAGACCACAAGCGCCCTGTTCAGGTGCGAAAGCGGGACCACAACGAGGCCCGATTCGAAGCGAACATGATCGGTTCCGGCGATGCCTTCAAGCAGAAGGCGACGGACAAGATCATCGAGCTTGCTGGCCTCAACCTCAAGTCCTAGATCGGACAGCTAGGGCATCGATTACTCGGTGCTCTGGCGCCTGCTCTAGGGGCAGGAGAAGGGGGTGATCGAGGATGCAAGATGTGGCACATGTGTATCGTGACCTACGCAAGGCCATCATCAGGCTGGAAGAGGCAGACTCAGATGCAGAGTTTCTAGCTGCCCAAGCACAGTTCGAGCAGATTGAGTCTGAATGGATGAGGCTGGGCGAAACCTTGGGACTGGGGACCACAGATGGATGCTGAGAACCTATCGTTTCTAGCGGTTCTCAGACGGAAGTGGTTTGAAGTTCGTCTCAATCGTCTAAGGGGAAGATACGATCAAATATTCGACAAGTACGATTGCGGTCGTAATCTAGCCGAACGCATTGATCCAAACCTCTACACCATCCGAATGGACATCGCAGACCTGGAGGCGTTTCTAGGATTGAAGCACGTCGAGATCGAGATGGTCAGTGTCTGCTGCGGAGCACC
>SDBT01019389.1_pt1 | contig 10660 bp, 10 predicted proteins | sample 2277101 | NCBI WGS metagenome assembly SDBT01 (sample SAMN10404973, study PRJNA504765) | marine sediment metagenome | isolation source: marine sediment core GS10_PC15, 103 cmbsf | place: Arctic Ocean: Southern Knipovich Ridge | collected 2010
CAACGCCGAAGGTGTCATTAAACTCTTCTGCAAACGGACCTATGTGAGCGTCTTCGTCGCCCTTGTAATTCCATTTCTCTACTCGAATGCTTTTCAGCTTATCGAGCAGTCCTGAAACTTTGCCCTGCTTGTCCTTCGCTTTCTCTGAGGACAGCATAAGGGCGATGCCGGCCACTGAACCTGCCGTACTAAACAACGCTGATTTCTTAGATGCATTGCGCCGGATATCACCAATTCTTCGGTTAGTGAAATCCCCAGCGAGGTCTCCTTGCGTGCCGAGACGTTGCTGGAACAGTAAGTCTTGGAGTCCACTACCAGCTCGATCTGCTAACTTAGCTCTGTCGCGGAAACCTCTACGCGTTGCACCAGACCGGCTGGCTCTTGCTAGCGATCGTGAAAGTCCCAGTCGTTGGCCGGCGCCTCGTTGCTGCCGTGCGCTCAAATCAAACCCACGAGTGGCTCGCTCAAACGTAGCAGCATCTATTTCGCTGTCTTTTGTTGCGCGTTGGGAGGCCGCATCTACAGCTTCCTGTTCACCAACGCGATTGGAAATTCCTAGAATGGCTTGCGTCTGATCCGACAGACTGCGAGCAGCGGGCGCGAGTTCATCGCGGCCTACGTTCTCCAGCGCTTCAAGTGCGTTTCGTGGATCTCTTACAGGCATTAGACTACGCCCCTTTGTCGGGGGTTGTTGACAAATCCAAACGGCCCATTACTTCCAATCTGATCAGAGAACGCTGTGCCTTGATCAACTACGGGATCAACCTCTGCCCCCTTGAATTTGAACAGTCCAGAGTCAATTGCTTTGGACAGACCACCGCCTACTATTCCGCCGATGGCACCAAACTTGGCTTGATTTACCGAGTCGTCTGCTGCTTGCTCTGCGTTACTTATTGCGGTGCGCTGTCTACCGGCGGTACCAATCGCGCCAGCGATAGCACCATGCCTACCAATGCTTTTTCGGGCCAAGGTAATGCGGTCTTTAAGTTGCTGGTTGGCTATTGCTTTGTCGCCTCTGTTCCCAATTTGGGAGCGAGCTTTAGCTTTCCGTACGGCCTGCTCAAGATTGCGAGCGAAGCCGCGGGGGCCCCCGCCTTGGTTCCTAAATTTCGATGCGATAGCAGAAGAAGTGCCTGCCGCAAGTTCCCGTCTTTGGTCACCTACGTTGGCTACGGACGCTGCGAAACGATCAGCAAGACCACCAAAGGCTTCTTCGCCTTCACGCAAATTGCTTACGGCTTGATTGCCAAAGAATTCGCTGAATTTGGATCGTCGGGGTTGGCTGGCCATTAAATGCACGTCCTTGTGCGAAGATCATCCATAAGACTTTAATTTTATCCTGTCATGCGAGGGGCTGCATCATGCAGCTTCCTCTTCGTTAGCAACCGCAGCCGCAGCTTCCTCATCTTCCTTGAGCAGTTCCCCGAGGCTCTTTGGATCTTCCTCTGCTTCCTCCGCTTCCTTAGCGGCGGCCGCGGCTTTCAGCTCTTGAGACATTCCTCCCTCTTTCACTGCAGGACCTGGTTGACATACTACCAGATTGCCGCCAACTAGGCCACGCATAAGGCTTTTGGCAGATACGATGCCTTCCAACATGTCATTGGGGGTTGAATTGTTCGGATCGTCAAGGTACGTAAGCAGAACTTGAGCGACCTGTATTACATGATCTTTGTTTATCGGTGTCATCGTGTTTCCTTGTTGTTGTAAGTCCCGGGGAGTATACATCAGCTGCCCAGATATTACAGCCCCTTATGTTGAGGTAACTATATTCTAGAGGTTGGTTCGTGTTGCATTGATGTCCAGCGTGACTGTGTCAAGCAGGCTACCACCCGAGGCAGCGTCGTAGAAATCGAATGTAATGTTCACTGTTGCGGTACCGGGGTTCGGTCTGCTGTTACCGTAGTTGCGTGTGGTATTGAGCTGCAATCGTCCAGAGCCGGGGTCCGTGTCATTAAGAGAGCCGGAGTTTACCGTACGCTCAATCCATACATCACTACTGCTCCCACTATCCAACCAACCTGTGCGTGTGTCAAAGGTCCAGTTAGTGCCGGGGTTTGTGTCCCGGTGATACTCTTGGCCATCAGTGTTGAATGAGATGCCAGCGAAGCAAGTCTCGTTGAACGCTACCGCGGACTCATCGGAGGTATCTGCTGTTACTGTTACTCCGCTCCCGGCGGGCGGCACGAAGACGCCATATGGGAATGCGCTCACACTCATGGGGTGAATCCGGATCCGAAGATGTAAATTGCGCCAGTAGCCTGCCTCCACAAAGAAACGAAGCCGCCGGGTTCCAATGTGCCGCTGCCTCCGATGTCAACAGGTGCAGCTGTACCGTCGCACCAAAACATCGTACAAGTGGCGGTGTCCGAGATCGTGTAATCAACAGTCGCTCCGAGGTTGCATACCGTTGCTACCTTGCCCACACCGAAGTCAACATCGCTGGACGTGGGCCCGGTAAGCGTGAATACCCCTGTGCCAGTTTTACCTGTTATCGCGCCAGCGTGTCGGGCTTCTAGGGTGTCACTGGCGTTGAAGTTAAATGAGTTTAGGTCGTTCATACCAACATCTCGCAAGACGCTGCCGTGATCTAGTACCTGTGCGCCAGTGGTATTACCTGTCGCGTTGAACTGCTGTGTCTGGAATACAGCTGTGCCAGCTCTTTGTACGATGAAGTCGCCGGCCACTTGATTCCATATGGAATTGGTGCCGTCGAAATCAATCAGCGCATCTTGCCCAGTACCTAATCGTAGTTCTTCGTTATCTGCTAAATCTAAAGGCGCAGTTACTGGAGCTGCTGCCCACTTCATGCCCATGGCCGCAGCCGCGTCAGCTACAAGTACTAGGTCGTCAGCTCCAACAGTCAACACGTCCCATAAGTTTGGTGCGTCGCTATTTACGGCTAACAGGTCACCGGTGGCGTATGTGTGTATGCCTTTAACATCAAGCATGAAATACAAAGATGCCGAATTGCCCAGTACCGTTTGCGTGGATTGGTTCTCGTAGCTCGACGTTCCGGAGTTGTACTGCAGAAGGTCCTCATTAGCAAGGCCCACTTCCTGCACATTTTCCAAATCGGCCAAGTCGGGTATCTGTCCCGAGGGTCCGGTGAACCACATGAACACAGACGCTTCTGAACCGTCGACCGTGTCAGCATCGAGCAAGCTACCTGGGCCGTCGTTGTCATCATGCCAGAACACACTACCAAGCGAGGGTGTGATGCCCATGGCGAAGTCGGAATTAGCGTCTAGGCCGAAGTACTGGTCATCTAGACTGTGTCCAAAGCGAATGGATATCTCTGTCTCACCGGAGGTGTCGTCAAGGCGTATCGCGCCGATGTTTGCGAAGTTGCCCACAATGTATGGATCAACTTCAAATGTGATCTGCCCTTCCGCGGTATCCGCTGTGTTGGAACGCAGGAAGAACGGAGACAGCTCTGTCACTGTATTTAGAAGATCGCGGAACTCCTGCTCCTCAGAGGAGAGCACTGCTATCCCACTTGTCTGCCTTGCGCCGTGGGGATTACTGTCCTGTACCTTTGGTACTGGGAGACCGTTGAACGTGGTTATGGCTGCGAATCCCTGCTGGATCGTGGTACCTATCGCGCCGGCGGCCATCAGCTCTTCAATTGTTACAAACCGTTGTGTGGGGTTGTTAGAGTCACCTTCATACATGCGAAGGTGCTCGTTGATCCCCTCCAGATTACGACGTACCTCATCGTCCTGTGTAATAGGGGGACTGACGGATGGGAGCGTTCGCTCTCGTATCCGTTTAGCGATTATGCTACGAGCGGTAATGATTGACATGGCCTACCCCTCTGACAGATCCCAAATGCTCTCCGCTACAGAGACTCGCGTAATGGTGTCCGTACCTGTTAAGCTGAACTCGTATACGTTTGCGAGGTATCCGCCGGGGAGTCGGAAGGGTTCTCCGTCTGCTACCGTGATAGTGGCTTTGAGAACCATCGCTCCCGATATTTCGGCCCAAAGCCTTAGAACTACATCATTGTAGGAGTCAGCCTCCACTATTGCAGCCCCTATATTCACGGGCTCGCGCATGCGAAGCTTTCCAGACAACCATAGGTACGCCTGCTGGTTACCACTGTCGCCTTCCCACTGGTAGATCCTAGACCCATCAGTGAAGTACAGCGCGTCATTCTCAATGTCATTGTACGATCCAACGGCAATCTCGTCTCCAGTGGAGAACCCAATTTCCTCTTTGTTTGGATCGAATATGATAACCCCGGCCACTATGACTTCTCCTGATCCGTGGTGTAGTTGTTAAACGCCGCGGACTTTATGATGCTGTTAGCAACAGTAGTATACCGCAACGTCCACGAGCTACCATCGGTGGAGTTGTACATGACGCCCTTGGAGGAAGAAGTGTTCTGGCCGACGGCTACCCATCCCCAACCTGCTGTTACGCCATCGCCTGGATCGTAATACAGATTGTAAATTTGTACGTTAGCTGCTTTCGATCCAGATATAGCGGACCAGTTGCCGATGGTGCTCTCAGACCCCGCGGCGACCGTGGTTATCTCAAAAGAGTCCGTACAGATCATGAACAGGTCGTTGCCAAAACGAACCATGGGGCGGGCGAACGTACCAACAATGACACCAATGGTGGTGTGCACGTCAGTAACCTGATCGTATTCGGCTAGCTCAATGTCGTTGTCGGAAGCGACCGCCGCAACCAACAACTTGCCATTACCAGTGCACAGAGAAGATGGTATGACGCTAGTGGTAATCGATGTGAAGTCGGGGAACTCAATAGTCCATTCAACGTCGTATCGTGCGGCCGGGGTTCGTAAGAATGCTGCGTTGGTGGTTCCGGATAATCCATCGGCTATCGCATACAGCATGCCATTCAGGGAAGCGAAGTCGCCTTCTACGACGTCCCACCATCCGAATATGCTTCTGTGCAATTCCATGTTGAACCAGTTGTTGCCGTGGTCCGGTGAGTATTGGGAGGCAGGGTGTACGTCACTAGTGTCGCCATATGACATCATGTGAGTGTCGAACTCAGGATAATAATGCAACTGCTCTGGCGCGGTTCCACCAATCGGGTTCGGCGTTGTGCGTTTTACCCAGCGCGTACCGTCGTCGTCAGAGGTATACAATCTGGCTACGTTCGTGGCAGGGTCATCATCCCGGGCGCCAACCAACCAACGGTTAAGTTCGGTGTCGTAGGACACCATCTGGTTAATGACCTGCGCTCCCATAGTGATGTTGGCAGCGGTGGAGAACGTAAGCTCCGAGAACGAGTCAGCATCCCCGGTGGAGTATATGGCCTTGCCGATCGAAGACACCATCATGATTCTAGAGCTAAAGTCTACAACCGGGATTATACTCACTGTGTTATCCGCAATGATAGAGTTGGCGGGGGTTGTGGCAAACACAGTTACTGGGAACGTAGCGGTAAGTGTCTCGGTGGCTGTGATGTCGTACGTTGCGAGCGCGGACAGTGTTATCGTAACGAGCGTGCTGCTTGTACGTACAACGTCTGTCACAGCGAGTCCGGACTGAACCGCATTCCATCCGTTGGTCTCCGCTTGCGCAGAAACGAACGAATCAATTATGGCTTGTCGGATCGCATTAAACGCAGCCCCTGACGTTTCCCAAGTATTACTAGAGACAGTTAACAGCAGCGTGAGGCCACCAGCCTGTACGCCATCCTCGTCGGCCGGCGTTGTGACAAACGTACCTGCGATGGCAACATCAGCATCCGCCTGCGGTATCGCAGACGCTGCTTCAGCACCATGAAATCCGAAGTACTTGCCGTCGTGGAACTCTCCGATCATCTTGTCTGGCTCAAAGGACGCCCACTCTTCCTTGAGTGCATAGTCTTCCGTGACTAGGCGTGCGCCATTCACACCAATCTCCACCAACCCGTCAGGACTGGCGTAATAAACTTTGTCGTTGTCTGTGGCAATCGACTCTTTCAAGAGGCACGACTGTTTCAGTTTGTACGGCCGCACATTCGCATTTCGCGGATGAGCACCGGTTATGATGTATGGGTGACCCTTGGTCATTACGGCGACCGCATTGCCGAAGGACGCGAGTCCTACGATGTCGTGATCGACTGCTTGGTCGTACTCCGGCGGATAAGCATGCGGGAAGAACGGCTCGCAGAAGTACAGAGTCTTACCAGAGAAACCAACCATCATGCCATTGGGCATAGATGTCAGACCTGACATATCAAACGGGGGTTTGAACCATGTCGCTGTGGTCAGAGATTCACCAAGGTCTGCTTGGACCTTGGTATCTACTATGATGCTGTCATTCTTCGGCGAAGCCGATGTGCCCGTTCCCAATTCGGTAACAAGCTGGAACTCAGTACCGGCTTGCGTAGAAGTGGTGCGGTAAATTCGATAGAAATCAATGTCTCGGTTGGTCAGGTCAGCATGCGTGAATACGTTCTCGAATCCAGTTAGCTCAACGGAATTACCGTCGAGTACAGGAACTACTCCAGACGGCTGGGAAGGCGGACCTTCTTCACCAAGGAACGAGACGTATGTGTATACGTATTGCCTGTCTTCGAATACATTTACTTGCGATGCTGTGCGATCGACAGAGTAGCCCCAAACACCAAATCCCGCGCCGAACGTGAACAAAGACTGCCCTTCAATGGCAGACGCTGAAATTCTCTGGCCTAGTGCTTGGAAGAAAGTCACTCCCTCCTCAGTCACTGAGACCGGAGATTGCCAACTTTGCTCGAAGTGAACGTCGGACGTAGATGCATTGTAACTAAGTTGCCCAGTGAACGAAGAGAAGGGTGCGGTAGTGATCGTGATCACGTCACCAACCTGTAGCCTATGCTCAACCTTGAACGTGCAAATACCTTCTGGACACTGCCAGCCTAGGAACACAGCCTCCTCATTGGAGCCCGTCTCTTCCATGTCTCGGGAGTCAAATAGGGCAGCCTCGTCGGCGCCATTGGTACGTACAAACACGCCGGGGAGGGCCGCGGATTCCAATACACACTGCGTTGTGTTGCGCACACTCTTGACGCGGAACTGATCGCCTGGGGTGAAGTTGAACGCTACCCACCCTAAATTGCTAGACTTAATCGTCCATGCATTATTGTCACCGCCGCTGCCGGGGTGAATGCTGTAATTTACTTGGTCGATGATAAAGGCCGAAGCCTCGATCTTCGTAATGACTCTGTCTTCGGACGTTATGTCCTCCGGCGGCGGTTCGGCGATGACCGACAACGCGTTAGGTGGCTGCGGAATGCCAAGGTCACGGAATCCCTCAGGATACGGCCCCCCGCCCCCTGCATCTGCAATCGCTTTGTACGTCATCTTCGGCACACCGTCACCGGTGTAGTACGTGCGCTCTCTCGTATCGCCCTTTACTGGGCCGCGCGCAACGTCAACGTACGTGTTCCACTGAAACCAAACAGGAGATCCCTCGTTGTCGAAGCGGAAGATCGTGCGGTTGTACCACTGCGTAGACACCGACTCGCCAGAGTCTTTCTCGTCCCACGCCCTAAGGTCACCGCTACCGAGTTTGGTATTCTGCGATGTTTGTGCTTCGCCTGGTTTTAATTTACGAGCTGAGATTCGTGGACGAATCCCTTTGAATAGCTCTATTCTAAATCCCGCCATAAGCCGCAACATCCTTGGGTTGGCCGTAGCCAGCCTCTGAGCGTGACTTGGCATGCTTTATCCCTGCGCCGTAAATGTCAGCATAGAACACCGCGCCTTGGGGGTCTGACCAATCCTTACCAAGCATCTTCTTGAGCTGAGCAAGGACGCCGGCCTTTATGATTTCCTCATTCTCGTAGAACAAGAAATCAGGGAGAGCGGTAAGGGCCGTGTCTGGCGCTATAATCGCCCGCAATAAGAACGCGTCAGTTACGTTCGCCGTGGCTATAGGTATGATTCGAGCGAGGCCATCGTTGTCGATCGTCCATGAAGACGGCGAGGTGCCAGTCTCGGCTTCCCAATCAGGGTTCTGCCGATCCAGCTCGTCTCTGGTCTTGAAGTCGATGTACTGACTCCAATTATCACCGTCCGAGTTGTACTTGACAGTGTCGATGCGCTTCACAATCGTGTTCGCCGGAATGTCTGTTCCAGCAACAAGTGCTGGAAGGGTAGAAGTGGTCACCCAGTCTACGCCGTTGTCAGCAGTGTATTTCCATGCTTCTGAGTTCCAGAAGAACTGTCTGGTGACGCGGATGATAGCCGCGTTCAATACAGGTTCAAGTATCCCCGGCAGCTCAATGCGCAGTTCCGGTTCCATCGTGGACAGATTAACAGGCATTACGGTGCCTCCGGTGGCGCGTTATTTTCAGGACTTACGCGGTCGACGGCTTGAACTTCCAGCCCCAACGCGGTGAGATAGTTATTCCAAAGCTCTTGTCGGTATGAAGACGGTATAGTTCGTCGTGACTCCTTAGTCAAGCAGCGATATACCATGTATTGGATAGCCGGATTCAGAAATTCGTCATCGATTGAGAACGTGTCGCCGACTGCCGTGTGCGCTGTAGGTATAGCGCTGTACACGATTCCCAGCATCTTGTTCGCTGCTGCGGGGCAAGGGTATACGTAGAACACCTTGCGCTCGCGTGGGTCGTGTGTGAAATGTTCGAAGAAGTTGGACCCGTCAGCTTTGGTGGCCGAATCAAACTCCCAGTCTGGATCGTATGTGTCCAGTGCGTCTTTCTCAGCATGCCTGATTACACCTTGTTCTGTGGTTCCGTCATCGGCGTAATTCCTAGATGCTTTGATAAACTTGATGCCCCCCGCTGGCAACGCTTGGCGCGACACGAGCAAGGAGCCAGTGTCGTGTACGGATTCAACGGTGTTGGCTTCGGGTACGAGAGTAATGGTTTGGCGGATGCCGGCATTACAATAGTCGATCATTTCCACGTCGGCCCAGCGAAAAGTCGCTGACTCGTCGTGGATGATTCGTCTTACCTCTGTGATAAGAGTCTGTACCGTGGCCATGTCTTACTCCGCTAATCTGCTAAATCGATGTTGTCCTGTAACTTCTGGTAAGCCTCAGAGATTTCAGTCGACGTCGGTCGACGGCATTCCGGATCCATTTCCGATACTACACTGGCGGTTTTCGGGTTGCCATCTGCTGTGAAGTCAGATTCATCGTTGCGGGTCAAAAGCCGTAAAAGCGCTTGGTCGAGTTGAACAGCAAAGAGATCTTCTTCTGCGCTATTATCATCGATTTCCACGGGGGCTTCTTCTTTTTCAGGGGCGGGCTGATCTTTCGTCTGCACCATACCACAAGCATAAGCATCGCGCTCAAGGCCGGGTGGGATCCAAATAGCCTCGTCTGCCTTAACAAAAATGCAGTGTCCGGAGGTATTGGCTAAACGACGGTCGATCAGGGATATCATCATAGGCATGATCTTTTCCTCTTATTAAAAACTAAAACACCCCCGGCACATGGCCGGGGGAGGTAGGCGAACCTACAGGTAGCAGAACTTAACGTTCTTGGTTAATCGTAGCGTAGTTCGGATCAGCGTACACAGCGAGAACTTCCGCTATGCCCTGAGTCGGAACGGCACCAACAGCAGTCCATTCGGCCAGTATTGCGCGATCAGCTGCGACGATCTTGTAACCCAAGAGGTTACCAAGCAGCTCAAAGTCAGCAATTGCAGCGTCAGCGTCACTTGTTGCCAAGTAACGAGCGGCGCTTGTGGCGTCACCAATTTCAATGGCGTCAGACGTAGCCGAGTCGAAGACTTCTACAACACTCATTCGTCCACCAACAATCGATGAGGCCAATGGGAGGTTGAACAATTCGAAGCCAACGCCCGATGCAGCAGCGATAACGTCGGTGAAGTCAAAGTCAGCAAAAGCTGTGAGTGCAAATCCACGAACTTGTGCGGTTCCTACAGCAACAGTAGTCATAATAGTTCTCCTTAAACCGCTGTGTTGCAGCGAATCAGACCGAAGTCTTCATCAGATGCATCAATTTGTGAACGGAAGACCGGTTTCAAGAAACCGAACAACTTGCCAATGCTGATACCCTGCTGGTTGTCGTAATCGAAGCCCTTCTCGATCCACTCCGGAGCGCCAATATCTGCCATGCCGAGTGCCTGGGCACCGCAGAACAGAATTGCCTGTCCGTCAACCGTCGAGCCTGCACCCCACTTGGAGCCTGAAGCAGCGCCCTTCGTGTTGAAGACATGTCGGTATTCGTGAATCATGAGACCGTCGACCATGACAGTGTCCGTACCTTTGAAGAGTTCGTTGTTTCCACCACGAACACCCGCATTACGTACGTTAGCCAAGTAGTCAGGATCCTGCCGAAGTTTAGCCATGCCAGCCGGGGTCTGGAAGACGTGGTAGAACTCTTGGCCACCCGGGCCCTTAATTCCACGAACATACTTCTCTTTCGCGTAGGCTTTCAGCTCAACGAGCATAGCCCAAGACGGGGTGTCAGCAGCAGCAACAGAAGCAGTATCACCTGCAACTAGGCCAGAAGTGGCGTCCCATCGACGATAACGGATGGTAGCAGGGGCACTTACGTCAGACGCGTAGTCAAGGGTAGCAAACGTGGTACTAGACCGCGTAGCGCCTCGGTTCGTGAATGTGTAAGCCACACCTGTCAACGTCAGGAAGGCAAGCTGGTCAATTCGATCGGCCAGCCAGTATGCGAGAACGTCACGAGAATTTTCTCGGAAGGTTACAACGCTC
>SDBT01019390.1_pt1 | contig 10659 bp, 10 predicted proteins | sample 2277101 | NCBI WGS metagenome assembly SDBT01 (sample SAMN10404973, study PRJNA504765) | marine sediment metagenome | isolation source: marine sediment core GS10_PC15, 103 cmbsf | place: Arctic Ocean: Southern Knipovich Ridge | collected 2010
AGGGACCAGGCTAATTGAGGACATCAGTTGAGCCGTTATACAGCACCCATGCGTCTGAGTTGGTGCTAAAATCGTGGAAACCGTTCAAGATTTTAGCCTCGGAACTGTCGACGATGAACATGCCAAATGCAAAAGCAATCACCAAAATAAGAATCATTGTCTTTTTCATTAGTTTTCACCTCCTTCCGTTATTAGAATGGACAAAGCAAATTGCTTTCTACGCCAGTTATTGATGCAAGCTTTATGCCAACATGCAGGTGAACGAACATTAAGTGCTTGATATTAAAGGAAAAAAGTCGTCTTAAGGGCTATGGCCACGCATATTCCGGTGGGTTTAAACAGTGTATGATTGAGGAATATCATGCAAGATGCGCCATATCCCCCAGTGAAATCCCCCATGGGATGTATCCGGCGAATCCGGAATCCCTGCCCCGGATCCCTATAGACGATAACTATAATAGCCTGAGCCAATGAGCCGCCTCTTTGTTGCCCGGGTCCAGTGATAGGGCCCTCCGGAATATCTCCCTTGCCTGCCCGGGCAGTCCCCTGTTTGCGTATATCTCTCCCAGGGCAATGTAGTATTCCGGGTCTGTGGGGTTGTTTGTAATGCCCTGCATGGCCAGCGACTGGAGCAGTTCCCATACAGTGCTTTGCCGCAGGGGGCGTACTGCCTTGCCGCTCCTGACGAATACAAGGCTTCTTGTGTCCCAGTGCACCGCCCTCCAGCCGGGGTCCCCTGCAAGCGCGAACACTATAGGCGGCACACGTTTTTTATATGGCAGCATTGGCCAGAACAGGACTGTGGATACGTCCCTGTGTCTAAGTATCTCCGACCACCTCGGCCCTGCGTTTTGCACTTCGAAGTGCTCTTGTATGGGCATTATGACTCTGCCGTCGATGAACGCCCTGTAGCCGGGGTAGAGCCGCCAGATCAGGTAGCCTCCCCATTCATATGGATGGTACAGGTTTGCGGGGGCATTTGCGTCCTCGATGTAGGCGGCCGCCTTATCAGGGAATATGCCAGGCGACATGATGCCCCTTGCCGCGATGCTCCTGGTGCCTGCAAGCCCGGCTGCAACCCCCAGCAGGCATATGGCGGTTATTACAGCCATGCGTCGGCCCTTGTGTTCAAGCAACGGGGCGCTCAGCCCTGAGAGGTTGTAGCCGAAAATATGCGCTGAGGCGATGGCGAAGAACAGCCCTGCCCTGAAAGTCACAAGCGAGAGAGCTCCAAGGCTCAGGAACATGAACAGGTGCAGGAGGTCCAGGCTGCGCCGCTTAAGCAAAAAACCAGCGAGCCCGGCGCAGGCGACGAAGATGAACGAGACCATCAAGGCGGTCTCGCCGGTGCGCTGTACGAACTGCGACACGCCGAGGTGTTCGTGTATGGTCACGGTGCCGAAGGCCGATTGTTTAAGCATGGAGAGGGTCCTCGATACAGCCTCAAAGCCGTTTGGGTTCAGGCCCGCAAGCAGTATGGAGGCCAGGCAGGCTATAAGGAAAAAGGCGTTGGGCCTGCTCTCCTTGTTTATAATTGTGACGGACAAGTGCTCTGCGGCATATAGCGTTAACAGCCCGATCCCTATAACGAACCCCGGGTGCATGTTCGCCCAGACGATCATTATCGGGATGAGCGCGGGAAACCAGGGCCTGCCCTGCTTCTGTTGAGGCTGTGGTTGTCGGAGACTCGACTCTGCGAGATGGTCCCCCATGCGAAGCCTTTGCCCTTGCCTGCGTGAATGCTCAAGTACTAAAAAGGTCAAGGCCGTAAACAGTATTGAGAACGTCTGGGGCCTGGCCTCGTCATAAAAAGAAAAGATCATTATTGCTGGGACTATGCTCAGAAATGCAAGGGTGTTTGACGCCCCCTGCCTTCTTGCTCCGAGCCAGAGGATCGCCACCGCAGAGGTGAACAAAAGGGATTTGAACATGATGAGCCCAATCAGGCCTGTGGCGCTTTGTATCAGGCGGAGCAGCACCTGGCTTAGCCAGAACCCCTGGAGCACGAATGAGTGGTCTCTGGTGTCAGAGGCTATTGTGAAGGGGTCATTGTCGGGCAATGACATGTTTTCAAGTATCCACTGGCCGGTGCTCAGGTGCCACCAGACGTCACCAAGCTCCATGGGGGTCATGAAGCCCGCGAAAACAGAGAGAAAAAACAGGATGAATATAAGCGTTCTCACGGTTTTTACGATACAATTGAATGGGCATTTTATGCAAGTGGAATTACTGGAACTATAGTAAACGGCAGTAAGCGGCTGTTGATTATATTTGCAAATTAAATCAAATCCTGCAACCTCAGCATTATCCGGGTGAAGGTTCCGCCTTGCTCAAAAGCGCATGGTTCCATACTTGTTATATCTGGCACGGGAATTGAATATACTATGTTGAGGACATGTTTCTGAAGTCATGATCGCAGGGGGCTCAAATGAGCCTGTGCGTGATCCCCCCCAGACGGCAATGGTATCCCGTACCTTCAATCCCTGCTCAAGAATATCCCTATTTTTCCATGTGTTTCCAGTTGGCACAATATTTGTATGTACTTTACTTGGAAAAGTCTCAAGTATCAATATGAGGTGGGCTCAAATGAGCTATTTTCAAAGGGTTACGGAAGCCGCGGTAAACCTGCCGGCACAGGTGCGGACAGGGCATATACCGCATTATGCGTTATTTAACTCATCTACTTATCGTGCATTAGGGATATGAAAGGGGGATGAAAGGGATATGAAAGGGATACTTACATACTGGGTCAGGGACAGGGTCGACTCCTTCAAGTCAGTAAAACTCACCCTGTGCAGCGAGGACGACCTCAGCACTGCCGGCACCTCCGAGATGAGGCGAATGAGGCTCGTCAGGTTACTTGAGGAGTCGCGAAAGCAAAACATGAGTTTGAGCCATGGGGACCTCTCCATGATACTCCTCGTCTCGCGGGCCACGATAAAACGGGACTTCAACCACCTCAGGAAGCTCGGGCTGGTTGGGCCAAACGGAGGCGGCGATGGTTGATGCCACTGTGGTATATGAATCCACAAAAAACCGCAACGGAAACGGGAGGCTCAGGCTGACACTGGTCGGAGCAGGCGATGCCGAGGCGCTGAAAAGAGGGGGCGTGGGCTCTCTCAGGAGGAGGCGCCTTATGCGTATTGCGCTGGAGGCCTATGACCAGGGTTGTCCGATCGGCTACAAGGACCTCTCAAGCCTCCTTTCCTCCTCTGTCTCCACTTTAAAACGGGACGTTGCAATGATCGAAAAGCAGGGTGAGATAGTGCCCCTGCGCGGCAGGCTGAAAGGGCTGGATCTATAAGGCGTATGTTTACAGGAAAAGGCATAGGGCATAACCGGAGGCCAGTGCTTGGCGCGTTAGCGTCAACTCTGGGCACAGGTGTGCTTCTTGTTGCCCTCTTGCTGCCGGAGACAGCGCTTGGAAGCGTGCTGGATTATGCACGCTTTACTTCTATGAGGGGGAATGCCACGCTTGAATATGCGAGAGAATGGGGAGATGTTGGCAGCGGCGAAAATTTCATACAGCGTTACAAGCTTGGGGTCACGGGTTTTTATATCGACCCGAGGCTGGCCACGTTCAATATTGGTACTGACCTGGGATACGTCATTAACAAGGGGAGCTATGGGAACGGGAATGACTGGCTGGCCGGAGCGAATATACAGGTCAGCATGCTCAACCGTATCAACAGGAACCGCGGCCTGAAGATCTGGCGTTATTTACCTTCGAATGTGACTTTCGGATACCGTTATGTGGACACTAACAGTTACAAGCAGAACTCATACAATTTCTCTTTCGTTGTGATTCGGCCTGGCTATATCAGGTTCTTCGGCCCAAAGGGTATAATCTACTATGCCGAAGGGAAGGGAAAAGTAACGCTGGACGCCAACCGTTACAGAAAGAAATATTATGATGAAACCCTGAACTACAACCGCTACGGCAACGGCAACTGGAACAGAAACGGCAACGGCAACTGGAACAGAAACGGCAACGGCAACTGGAACAGAAACGGCAACGGCAACTGGAACAGAAACGGCAACGGCAACTGGAACAGAAACGAAAAAGGCAACTGGAACGGCAACAGAAATGCCAGGTTCCGCTCGCAGGCCCCTCAGAGACAGCCGATAGGGTTCAGGTTCCCCAACATCTACTACAACCTGCATGGCGCAAGGACTGAGCGTAAGAACTTGGACAAGACCAGCGAGGTATTTGTAAGCAGACTCCGCGCACACACCAGTACAAGGATCTGGGACAGCCAGGGAAGGCGTTCCTACGATTCGTATTATCTGCTGAGCCATTACTACCATAGCAACGACAACCAGGGCGACACTTCAAGAATCCGTGCCGAAGCCAAGAACGAGTGGCGGCGCCTTTATTTATCCAACTGGTATCAAAGGCAGAACGATTATGGTAATAAAAGCGCCAGAGCGCAATCCAGGCTCAGGTGGAGCGACAGTATAGGCCCTTACCTGAAATATAACCTCGGATTGAGAGGCAACTACAAAGAGCGTGAAGGGAGTTCAGAGACTTCCTACGGGATGAACGGTGGCATAAGCTCCTCAGTTACCAAGGCAGCAAGTCTGTCTCCCCGCCTGACTTCGGTATACTCAATGAATGGAGTCTATTCTGCTTCCGCTTCAAGAGCAGCTAACGGCGAGACCAATACAGATAACGCGTGGTTCGTCAGGGCAAGCGAGCAGCTAAACTCGACCCACATCATATGGCTGCCGCTGTTTGCAAAGGTCAACACCGGGTACAGCCAGAGTGGTGTTCCCCTGTCGTTAACGATAGGAGGCCATTCCAGAGGGTTCAAGAAACTAACCCTGAGCTCCGGTTACAGCTATGGCACCTTCTTCCCAAGAGGCGGGGGGAGTAGAAGGGTGACCCAGAAACTGGACTTCAAGGCGGATTATGTATTCAGATACAACCTGAGCGGATATTTTGAGGCGGATCGCTCGTGGACGAAACAGAAGCAGGCCGGTGGAGATACAGACAAGTGGGGACAGACAAACTATAACGCGGACATGTCATGGAGGCCTACACACAGGTCGTCGCTTAACGCTAAATCACTCAACAGCGTGTCCGATGACGGCAAAGAGACGCACAGGTTCACCTCGCTCTACAGTCTCGCGCTGAGGCGCGGAAGCAACTTTGCGGCCTCCCTGGACTGGCAATGGGAAAAAGATTTCGGCAAAAGAAGCGAGACCCTTCTTATGTCATATGGTTTGAAGCACCGCCGGCTTTCATTCCTGGCGGAATACACTAGAAAAACTTCTGGCGGAGGCGTGGTCGAGAACAGCCTCATGCTGAGGGCCACACGCACCTTCGGCAGAAGATTGAGGATGTGAGGATATGCAAATGCTGAACAGTAAAACAAGAATTGTGCGTATGATTGTCTCTTTGGCCGGCAGGGCATTGCCTCTTGTACTGTGCTCTGCCGTTGGCATGATACTGCTGCTTCCCTCTGTAGCGGCACAGGCTTCTGATAAAAAGGACAAGCCAGTGGTACGTGTGAACGGGAGGGCGTTGAACGAGGATATGCTGGCCGAGGTCATGCAGAAGATAGTGCCTGCGGCCGCCTTCCATGGGGGTCTCTCTGAGAAGAAGAAAAGAAAATACAGGCCAGAGGCCATAAAGACGCTTGTGGTTGAGGAGCTTATGTTCCAGAGGGCCGAAGAGCTTGACATGGACATTGACAGGTCGAGAGTGAATGCGGCCCGGGAAAAAATTATCAAGAGGCTTGGAGGCAAGTCACAGTACAAGAGGGCGTTGAAGGCCCATGGCATCTCTAATCGTGAGTACAGGAAGAGGCTGCGCCGCCGGATGCTGATCGACAAGTTCGTAAAGGAGAGGATCGAGGACGTGGCTTTTGTTAACGACGAAGAGGCAAGCAGGTACTACGAGGAAAACAAGGGCACGTACATACGCCCCGAGGCCAGGAGGGTAAGGCATATATTCATAAAAGTGCCGCCCGTGCCGACGGAAGAACTGCTCGATCAGCGCAGGCAGAGGGCTGAAATGGTGCTCCAGAAGCTCAATGATGGAGGGGATTTCGCGGCTCTGGCATGGGATTACTCCGACGGTTCGTACAGGGTAAAGGGCGGTGACATGGGCCTGCTCCATAAGGGGCGCCTGGACCCCAAGCTTGAGAAAGAGGTAGAGAAGCTTGAAGAGGGCGAGACAAGCGGGCTCATAAGGTCAGTGTACGGATTTCATATCATGCAGGTTACGGAGATAAGGCCTGAGGAGCAGTTGTCCCTTGAGAAGGTCAAAGACAGTATTAAGACCTCGATCTCCGAGGCGCGTCTCAAGGAGACACGTGAGACGATAATAGCCGAACTCAGGGAAAAGGCTGAGATAGAGGTGATAGAGGTGATCGAGGTGATTGATATAATAGAGGTGATCGAGGTGAACGAGGTGTTAAAGTAGTGAGTTCGAACAGGGCATATGTATTATTTTGCACGCTTTGCGTGGCTGTGATGCTGGTCTCGTGCGCACCAAACAAGGCGGCACTTGACATGACCATGAACCAGAGGATTGTATGGCCTGGTGTGCCGGAACAGCCGCGCATACAGTACCTGTGGAGCCTAAGCCGAGTGGCGGGCGGTGAAGGTGGGGCCATGATGGAGTTCATCGCCGGGGATGAGGACCGCTTCTCTTCCGAGCCAAGGTTTTCTGATTTTCTCGTTAACCCGCATGGTGTCTTTGTCAGCGAAAAAAATATGCTGTACGTCACGGATACCGGGGCCGGGAGGGTGAACGTTATAAACCTGGACACTCTGGAGTCGTTCGGCATACTCGGCGACAGGGGTTTCATGCTCATATCGCCTATCGCTGTAGCGGCTGACCTTGAGGGCAATATTTACGTAACGGACTCCGAACTCAGGCGAGTGGTTGTTTTCAGCGGCCAGGGAAAGTTCATCAGGTTCCTTGAGGGCGCATTTCAGAGGCCCACGGGTCTGGCAATAGATAATCACAATGAGCTCATTTATGTGGCGGACACCTGGGCGCACAGGGTGCACAAATACTCACTTGAGGGCAAGAGGCTATCAAGCATAGGCGGAGGTCCAAAGGGGGACAAGAGCCTGAACTACCCAACCCACATATCGCTTGATGCGGACGGCAACCTCCATATCGCGGACACTCTGAATTTCAAGGTGAAGGTGTTTTCCCCTGATGGAGACCTGATGACATCTTTTGGCCTGGTGGGTGATTCCTACGGTTCTTTTGATAAGATAAAGGGGATAGCGGTTGACAGTGACGGCAATATCTATGTTACTGACTCCGCGCAGGACCTTGTAAAGATATTTGACACGCAGGGGCGGCTCCTGTTGTTTTTTGGCGGGAAAGGGAGTTTCTATGGCCAATTTTTACACCCGGCCGGCATTTTCATTGACAGCGCTGACAGGATATTCGTGGCCGACATGCTGAACAGGCGCGTTCAGGCGTTCCAGTACCTGGGGGCGTACCAGTTCCCTGGAGGAGGTTAGGCCGGAAGCATTGGTGAGATAACCATAATAACTATGACGAAACAAGGGTTACTGATGGAGACGCATAGATGAAGTATATCATGTACATGAGAGGGAACATATTGCTGACGGTGGCCGCCGTCCTGGCCGGTATCGTCTTGGGGTTGGTTGTTTATGGTAAGTGGCAGGTGGCCGAGGCGGTGCTCGGTGGCGAGGGTAACGTGACATTTATCAATAACCCCCATAACTTCTCGGTCGGCTCCTCCGGGGTCGAGGCCACGGTCGAGGACAGGGTTTGTATTTTCTGCCATACGCCTCACAACGCCTCCATGGACAGCTCGCTGATAAACGGGCCGCTGTGGAACCATGAACTTTCGACGATGACATATACGAACAGATGGACTCCGGGACTGACCAACTCGCCGCCTTATTTAGTCAACGTAGGTTATGTGAACGTCCTGACCGAGCAGCCCTCACAACTGGATGGCAGTTCACGCATGTGCATGGGCTGCCATGACGGCACCATAGGCATCGGCAACGTGGTAAGCGGGGCGGACATAGTTATGGATACTGACTCCCATGCCTGCATCGAAAGCGATGGAAGCTTGCGTACTGATGCTGGGTGCGAAGCCCTTGCATTTACGGATCTGACGAAAAAGCATATAGTGTCCATACCCATGAACCAGCAGTTGATAGAAGACAGCGAGAGCGCGTGCGACGGTTCCCAGACCACCAAGCTCAGCTACCCCTGGGTCGGCGTTTCCCAGCTGGCCGACACGGTTTTCCTGCGCCCAACCGCGACCCGGTACCCTAGCAGCGGAGGCGCGCCCGGAGTGAGTTCGGGGTTCCCGAACTCAAAGTACAAGTCAGGGTACAGCTATGGGGTCCAGTGCTCGACTTGCCACGACCCCCATTTTTGGGATGCCGATAACGGAGAACTGGGCTACAAGTTCCTTGTTACCGCCAACACGAGCTACCTTTGCATATCGTGCCATGACCCATGCTGACCGGAGGGACGAGTTGAAACGGATATTGTTATACATAGCTATCGCATCAGCCCTGGTGGCGGGGTTTGCGGGGGTTAGTGCCGCAACCGGCGTAAAGTCGCACATGGATATCGACACCAACCCGGATGAGTGCATGAGCTGCCACGCCGGGCGAGGCATAAGCGGAACGGCACTGTTGCGGCAGAGCCGCGAGGACCTCTGCTTTGCCTGCCATGGGGACAGCATCCTTGGCAGGCGAAAGGATATCGCAAAGACCAACATAAAGGCCGTTATGGAGAAGAGGTCCGCCCACCCGGTGGCTGATACCTCGATGCTCCACAGGATATTCGAGAAACTTCCGGAGAAAGACTCTGCAAAGAAGCGGCATGTGGCCTGCCAGGACTGCCACCGTGTGCATATAACAACCGACATGGAGCCCACAAAGGGAGCCAGGGGGTATCTCCCTGGAAGCGTCCGCAGCCGTAAGCCCACGGGCGTACCCAAGGGGCTGCGCCTTAAGCGCGCAAACAATGAATATGAGATCTGCTACCTTTGCCATGCCGACAGCGCCAACCTGCCCGGGGACTCGAATAACATAGCTGCGGAGTTCAATCCCGACAATGCCTCATACCATCCAATAGAGATGAGGGGAAGGAACAAGAATGTCCCAAGCCTTATGCGCGGCCTGACCGAAAACAGCATGATAAGCTGTATCAGCTGCCATGGCAATGACGACCCCTCCGGCCCCTCAGGCCCGCATGGCTCGGACTACGAGCATATTCTTGTCGCCAAGTACAATACATATGACGGTCCCGAGTACATGTCAGCCTATGAGCTTTGCTATACTTGCCATCGCAGAAGCAGCATACTTGGCGATGAAAGCTTCAGGCTGCACCAGCTTCATATAGCAATTCAGGAGACCGCGTGCTATACATGCCACGCCTCACATGGCAGCGAGTTAAATTTGTACCTGATCAGTTTCAACAGGAATAAAGTGGACCAGCCCGACGGCGGGGGCTCGGTAATGTATATCCCTGGTGGGGCAGGTACCCCAAAATGCTACCTCAAATGCCATGAGACGAACCATACTCTGGATAAAGTGGGGGACAAGGCGTGGCCATGGTAACTTTGGCACGTATATTGCAATATATTAACTTAAGGTTATTAAGAAAATGAGAAAATACACTACTATAGCGGTAGGTGTACTGTGGTTTTTCACGCTGTACTGTGGCATATCACATGCAGCCAGCACCGGAATAGCCGACAGCAGCCATGATTTATCAAGGGGTTCGACGGGCTCGAATTTCAAGTACGCCACCAGCCAGACCTGTGTTTTCTGCCATACCCCTCACGGCGCGAACCCTGATGTGCGCGCTGACACCCACTGGGACAAAGACTTAGGTTATGTGGATGGCTCTGAAGCCCCTCTTTTGTTATGGAACCGTTCCATACAGAACTCGGATTCCCCCCCCTTCGAGCTCTACGCCTCCTCCACGAGCGTGGCAGTGACACAAGTGCGGGTATATTCCCTGCTTTGTCTTGGATGTCATGACGGAGTCGGGGCCCTTAACGTTGTCCAGAACTTCCCTGCCGACGGTGTTGACAGGGAGGCCGAATTCGGCGCTATCGACTGGTATCAATTTGGCAAACCTATAGGCCAGAGGCCCAACCAGATAGGCGACGCGGGTGTGCCCACCGGGATCAATATCGGTGGGCGGACCCCGTTAAACGGCCAGACGTATGTGGAGTTGAGGGACGACCATCCCATAAGCGTGAATTATGATGCTGCTTACGCCCAGGATAACAATGGCATGGTGCCCAAAACCACCGCAGGCGGAGTGACATATGTCGGCGACCCCAAACTGAAGCTCTATGGCGGGTATATAGAGTGCTCTACCTGCCACGATCCGCACAATGAGGGCGAGGCAGGCACCGGTTATAAATATCCCTTCCTCTGGGTGGACAACGCCGGAAGCAACCTCTGCTTGCAATGCCATAACAAGTAGTTTCCCGCAGCCTACTGAACCATTTGATCTAAAAAGGTTTTTTATGGATAATTGCGGCGTTTTACCCCCATTTCGGCATAATTACAAATTTCGGTGTCTGTTTTGGAGTTTTGTTTCGATTAATCTCCGTTTGAGGTCTCGTTTCAATCCCCGATGCAAAGTAACTAATTCCTTTAAATGAGAGAAATATCCATCGA
>SDBT01019391.1_pt1 | contig 10659 bp, 12 predicted proteins | sample 2277101 | NCBI WGS metagenome assembly SDBT01 (sample SAMN10404973, study PRJNA504765) | marine sediment metagenome | isolation source: marine sediment core GS10_PC15, 103 cmbsf | place: Arctic Ocean: Southern Knipovich Ridge | collected 2010
AAAGGCTATATGCCTTAAGTTCCTTATCCTTATTCCAGCCCTTTTTTATAAAGGATGCAAATTTTCTTTTTAGGCGGTTTTTTATCTTGTTTGAGTGTTGGGGATCAATGGATACAATAGCTATCACAAAATGCTTACACGTAGACTCTTGCGAAAAGCTACAATCACCGCTTTCATCAAGAAATAGGCGTTTCATATACTATACCTTACCTATATCCCTCTCGGTTGTCAAGAAAGCCATACAAAAAGTCCCAAAATATTTTTTAAATCCCCTGATTTTTCCTCCTGCAATCCGGCCCGGAAAGTAAATAGCACTACATTGAAAAAGAAACCCCTTCTTGCATATCATCAAATGTTTTTGCGCTTCAGTATGTGTCTTCTATTTCACAATATGAAATAGTAAGTTATGTCCACAATCGCGCCATTGCGCATCAGCAGCTACCGTATAAAACTTTTATATGGTTGATTTTGGTTTTATTCGAATAAGTGCGTAGTGAGCTTAGTTGTAGAAAAACGCTTGCGCCATATATAGTTTTTATGTAGCTTTCCTTGCCAGACTGTGGCATCCCATAGGGTATCATAACTTAAGACAAGCATTACTGGAGCCTCGGCACGAGAAGCCTTACAACTTGTAATTCGGCGCAAAGTGCGCTTATCCCGAACACTCAAATCCCCAAACGAGCCCAGATGGGTATGCCAGTCGCCAAGGTAAGTAATTCGTCTTGCATATCTTTTATATAGCTCGGCAATCTGAGATTCATCAAAAGCATTGTCAGGACGGTAGTAGTTTCGGCGATGGACAGCTCGTGGACCGGGACCAGTAGCCCACAGTATAACCGGGGTGTTCTCAGGAAGCGCAAAATATCCCATGAGAATACCTCCTGTTTCACGGTAAGGTTTCTTACTTGCTTCATGCAAAAGTAATTTCAGTACTGGTGAATATAACCAGACGTCTTTTTTACTCGCATTTTCCATGGCAACGCAAACACTTTGGATGAGGTTTAATCTTGTATTTGTCGAAGCTGGGCGGAATTAGCGAACCGTCTTCGTTACGTAACCGGATGTGAACAACATCCCAGTCTGCGGCTGGATAAGCGTTCGAAGTGTCTCTACATAGAGTCGAGACAGCCATCCTTACTCCCATGATAGCAACGTGAAGCATGTCAAAGCCTGCTCCAGTAAATGTTGGGTCCGCGCAGCCGGTAGGTTGTATGGTTCCTTGCTCATTTGGAGCTGACGGCGGTTCAGTGATGCTACCATCCTCACATGCGAAACGATAGCAGTACCAACACCCATTCCCATCCCACGGACGGAGGCAAAAAACCTTGCCACCCCATCCACCCAACGTTCCGGAAAGACCTATGTAAGGTATCTTACGAATCCAAGCGTAATCCGTGAGGAAGTTCTGCACACCCATCTCGGCGGTGCTGTCGTAGACTAAATCCGCGCCATCGGTCATTTCTGCTATCAATTCGTGATCTGAAGGTCTGTTTTCACCGACATCTCGTGTTGCTCCGAGCTTAAAGGCAAAGCCATTGCAATCCGTGTAAGGATAATTTTGCTGAATAAAGCTTCGGAGAACATCTACTTTCTTATGTCCGGCTGCCGCGAATCCAATTGGCCAGCGAACTGACGTAGCTGGATCAACTATGTCATGATCCATAAGGCGGAGCTTCCCTACGCCCGCGCGGGCAAATTCAAGCACGCTTGGTGCTCCCAAACAGCCCAACCCAAACACAGCAATTGTTTTGTTTTGAAGAGGTTGCAATTCAGGTATACGGTTCACAAGGTCTTTAGGAGATGCGTAGAACGCCCTGGCCATGCAACTTACGAAAGATCTCACTTTTTCTTTCTCCGGTGTTTTTCCTTTTTTGTGCCTCTCCTACGATTTTGTCGCCATGATTCATCAGGCTCAAATCGACAAGCAAATATCCATCCGTTATTAAGCCTTCTCCAGTTATTGTTTTCTTCCGGGAATATCCCCGCCCTTATTTGAAATCTGCCTTCACTAACTGGGTAACTTTCAATCTGTTTGGAGTTTGGATCCTTCTTTAGAAGATGAACGAACAAAGTGCTGGGATTGGTTATGTTGGGTGGTTCCGATAGTCTAACCCATTTTGCTGAAAATCTCCCTATGGAAAAGAGCTGCTTCAAACGCGCGTCCGACTCTTCTAAGATATTCCCGCTTTCGTCGCGCACTTCGAGCACCGCCACCCGTGGAAATTGCGCTTCGGACGAATCTACTCCAATAAGCAAAGTTCCAGACTCATATCTTTTGTCTATTGTCCAACCACCGTCTACGATGACTGATGCTGGATAATGATAGGGATAATAGTCGCTGAAGGGCTCAGCCTGATGTTCCTCTAATGTAGCAACTTCCTGTAGATCATTGCTTTGCCCCGATTTCAGCACTTGGGGAAGTCGTTCCAAAATAAAAGAGGCAACAGTATCATCAGTATGCCACCACTCTGTTGATCGTCCAATAAGGCATAGGTTTTTGTCAAATGGATTTTGGTGACGGTGAAGCTGAATGTCCGGCGCATATATCTCAAAGCGAAAATAAGGGTAAAGATCCGGGAAAACCACGCGTAGCTTTCCTGAACCTTCCGTCTCTACAATGAGACAAAAAATTCCCTCACTGATGGCCTTTTCGTCTTTAGTATATTTTAAACCAGCGTCTTCAAGGGCCATCAATTCAGATTTTAGTTTTAGGGGGTAGCTTTCCCACCATTTTTTCACAATCACCCGACATCCCTGCGCTTAGGAGGCCTCGGAGGATCCGGTGGACCTGGAGGTTCATGCGGTGGACCTGGTGGCTGATGCGGGGGATTCCCTGGATCACCTGGCTGATCAGGTGGACCTTGACCTGGTGTTTCTTCGGGTTTTCCTTTGTTTTCCTTAGACATATCGTACTCCTTAAATAATCTTCTTCGCGCAAATTCCCTGCGCAGTTAATCCTCGAGAGTCGGTAGAGAAAAGGAATGGGCAATACTTAGTTGCCAGCATTCCTATCTGCCGGCTATCTTTCATATACTGTAAAGGATGATTATTGCAAAATTGATGCCATTTTTAGGTATATGATGTAGAGCGCAATCTGCAAATCGCCATAAGTCCTATAAGTACAATGACATACAATATATAAACTTTTTTGGAAAATTAATGTAGTATATAGTAGATTGCTGTATTTGCTATTTTGCCCTTGGTGAGAGGAGGGAGTCATGCCAAAATGGCAGATTAGGAGGTTCGTATAACTAGTCTCCAGCGGCGCTGGTAGCGGCCAGATCCTTCGTCTGCGCTCTCAATGACCCGGCGCTTAGGCTACGCAGAAACCAGGAAATAACAGCCAAAAACCCGACAAAGCCACTAATCACAATCCAAAGCTGCATAATACATGACGACACTTAAGGTTGGCGATATGGTTTCTGCTGCCTGTAGAGGTCCAGTCGATTTTGAATTTTCTGGAGTCGCTGTTTCTTATCGCCCGAGGCGATTATTTGAATGGCTTTTTCAGCAGTAGCTACCGCATCTGAGAATCTGCCCGCTGCTGCGTAAGCTGCGGCCAAGGTGTCCAAAAAGCGGGGGTCTTCATAGTTGGCAAGCTCACAGATTCGAATGGCAAGGCTCAAGGCCTCCTGGGGGTTGCGGAATTTTGGGTCGCTATGTGTTGCAAGGATCCAGGCGAGACTGTTCATAGGCTTTTCCCAGCCGGGCTTAATTCGCAAGGCTTCTCTGAAATGCGTTATGGCCTCTTCGGTTCTGCCTTTACTCCTCAAAGCAAGTGCGAGACCGTGATGTGTCGGTGCGATGTTCGGATTGAGCTGGATTGCTTCTGTAAGGTGTGTGATGACTACATCAGGGTTGCCAGTCCGAACAAGCACCTTAGCCAAATTTTCGTGTGCAGGGACAGAGTCGGGCTTGAGTCGCAAAGATTCTTTGAAACTTTGAATAGCCCGACCTTTGTCGCCTTTGCTGTAATAGGCCATGCCTAACCTAAAATAGATAACGGCCGCAGGCTTGCCTATGCGCAGTCGTTTTTTGCAGACGGAAATGGTTTCATCGAATCTACCCTGCTTATAAAACGAGTTTGCAAGTCTAATGTAAGGCTTCATATATCGTGGATTTATTCGCAGGGCCGTTTGATAATGGAAGGCAGCTTCATCGAGGCGTCCTTCTTGAAATAAAGCGCTTCCATAATGATAGTGGCTAATATGATTGTTCGGGGTCGCTTGGACATCATGGCCGAACAAAGTCAGGCTGTTTTTCCAATGTCTTACCTGCGTGCGTGTGCACAATATCAAACCGATAAGCAATAGGCCGGTCGATATTGCGAATACCATATTTCGACGTCTCCACCTATTGGAAAGTCTCGCGGCGCCCCAGGCGACCATAATAAGGATGCCAATCGAAGGCAGATAAGTATAACGGTCGGCCATGCCCTGCGATCCCACCTGCACTAAGCCAATGACAGGTACCAGAGTCCCAAGATACCACAACCAGCCCACTAAAAGCGGCGCCAGGTCATGCCTCCTGCGAGCCATATAAATCACCACCACCGACACACTAATGAGTATCACAAGGGCGATTACGGGCTTCCAGGTCGGCAGGTTACGCCCCGGATGAAGATACAAATGTGCCAGGCGTGTTGGCCAAATCATCTTGCCTATATAGCTGATATAGGAAACCAGAGCGTTGTTTATTCTGACACTGAGGGTATAACGGTCCATCGTTCTGACCGCCCCTTCAGCTTGCTGAGCAATAACAGTAGTGATGCACGAAGTGACCGTGAGCATGAATAAGGGTATTTTCTCCGCTATCAAACGCCCCGGTGAAGTTTTTTTACAGGCAAGACCGACTGGTTCGGAATGCTGTAACTCATTGGCAGCGTTTTGGCGGCCCCATTGCAGCCGTCCGAGCGGCCAATAATCGAGGAGAAGTAAGACGCAGGGTAAAGTCACCAGCATTGGCTTAGCCAGCAGGCCGAGAGAAAGGGCTAATGCTACCAGCAGATACCGCCTGATGCCTGGCCGTTGGGCATACCTGATATAAGCAAGCATTGTAAGCATCCAGAATAAACCGCTCAGGACATCCTTGCGTTCGGCTACCCAGGCAACAGACTCGACACGCAGAGGATGCAGAGCAAAGAGGGCGGCGACAAATGCACTTCGCCAGAGGGTGCCGGTCATTTTGCTGAGAACCATAAACAGCAATAAAACATTCAGCACATGATATAATAAGTTCATCAAATGAAAGGTGGCGCTACTGTGCCCGAAAATCTGAGAGTCCAGCATAACCGACAACCAGGTCAGAGGCATCCAATTGGCAGTGGTTGTGGTGGTAAAGGCCCAGGCAATGGACTTGCGAGTGAGCCCTGCCTGTACATTCGGATTTTCCGCTGCGAATGCGATGTCGTCGGTGAAGGTGAATTCGCACAGCCTCACCTGTTCAAAAGCAATAAAGGTGAACAGGGCCAGTGCCAGGTAAATCAGAAGGATATGTAGTTTTTTGGGTGTCTGTTCCATCAGGGAGAAAACAACCTTGAGTTAATCATACTGCGCGAAATCAGCTGAAGTTGTAGTGTTTCTTCACGGGCTCTTTAACTTTCCACACGCATTTAAGCCCGACAGGAAACCGGACCAAGTCACCGGGCCCGAAAGAGACGGACCGGCCACTGTCGGGCCGATCGCTTACATCGACGGAGCCCTCAAGGATCAGGCAAGTTTCCGTTTGCGTGTAATCCCAATCGAACTGACTCGGCTCACAGGTCCATATCGGCCAGCTTTTGCATTTAGCGGTATCGTCGGCATTGGGCTTTTGGACAGAAACATCTTTGACAGTAGGCATCTTTAACCTCCAAAATCAATAACGAAAATTATACATCGCTCATTGCTCATTTTTTGCTTAGACCGGCATGATTATACCATATTTGCAGGACTTGCGCGAGCTTTTTCTCAGAGCCGATTGGGATATTGTCAATTTGCCGGCGGAAATACCATCAAGGTGATTTCACTATCAGGCAACTCAACGGTGACGAACATTTGTGGTACGTTGGCTGCCCAGGTGGGAATAATCGTAGTGGCCGGTGGAAATGATCGCCGTTTTGGTATATGATGATGGGCCGGGGAATTCGATTGTTTTGATGGTCTTAGGGGGACATAAGCTTGTGCAGAAAGAACAGTTTGAGTCTTTTAAGAAGTGGTTTGATGACTATGTGGCCGGCTTTTACGGCGACGATGAATATACTAACGCCAACTTAAAGTTGAAGGAAAATCACACTTACGCGGTCTGCGATGAGATAGCACACCTCACCGAGCGGCTCGGTATCGAGGAAAACGATTGCCTGACAGCCCAAACGATAGCCCTTTTTCATGACGTTGGACGTTTTGAGCAGTTTGTAAAATACGGCACATACAACGACCGAAGAAGTGAAAATCACTGTGCACTCGCCCTTGCTGAGCTGCGGCGACATGGCGTTCTGGACGGACTGGACGAGCGAGAGAGCAGGATAATCCAGACAGCGATCAAATTGCATGGCGAAAAAAAGTTGCCGGTGGATTTAGACCCCGATATCGAGCTGTTCGCGAAGCTGATTCGCGACGCCGACAAGATAGATGTATATCGCGTAGTTATTGAGGGCCATAAGAAATACATGGCCGATCCCGACCAGTTTAATCTTGAAATTGAGTTTTCTGATGAGCCATGTTACTCGCCGCACATGGTCGAGGCCATACAGAAAGGCCAGTTGGTCGATTACAATGAACTCCGAACGCTGAACGATATGAAGCTGCTGCAGTTGGGGTGGGTTTTCGATGTAAATTTTGCTGAGACGCTGGCCAGAATCCAGGAACGGCAGTTCCTCGAGCAGATTGTTGCTTTCCTGCCCCGCACAGAGGATATCGCCGAGGCTGCCAAATATGTATTCAACTATGTGGCTTCTCGATTGGAACAGGGATAATTATAGCTAACCGAGATCTCGCTTAGCAGGTAATTGTTCGGGGAAAGCCAATAAAAAATGGAAGGTTCTGCCGTGGTTATAGAACCTTCCATCTCCAAATATCATTAGTTGTGTCAGGCTATTTCTTTTTCCTTTTGGCTTTCTTTTTAGCTTTTTTCTTAGCTACTTTCTTTTTAGCTTTTTTCTTGGCTACTTTCTTCTTAGCCTTTTTCTTAGCTACTTTCTTTTTAGCTTTCTTCTTGGCTACTTTCTTCTTAGCTTTTTTTCTTTTTTTTGCCATACGTTAAATCACCTCCTTTCGGCAATTCATTTCTTAACCTGGTTCTTCTTTGTTAATTTATTAAACAGCACATTACAACTATTTAAAACTACATATATTTATCGTCAAAATCAATAAAAATACTTCATAGTTTTCTGGAAACTTCAGTTTATTCAGTTGTCAAGGCTTTGTGGTTGAAAGCGTATCATGTTTCATGAAGTTACTTGTTCAAGTGAGATTAATATATTGAAGCGCTAACAGCGCTTTAGTATTTTTCTTGAAAGATATGTTTGGGGGCATTGTATGGCAGTTTCGGCATTCTCATTTTATTTAGTATATGCATTGGTTGAGCTAATGTTATTTATTGTTATGTTACACAAGTTCAACGGACAAAGGTGTTTTTTGCGGATAAAATTTTTTTTTATAAATAGCATTTTTTTTGTTGATGTGGTAGAATTTTTTTATAAATCAACAGATTGTTGTTAGTTGTTTGCGGCGATGAACAATAAAGTCATACTTTTCGGTGGAACGTTTGACCCAATTCATTACGGTCACATGCGCGTAGCGGATTGTGCCTGCGAACATATAGGCGCCCAGGAGGTGGTGTTGATTCCGGCGAAGTGTTCGCCCCACAAAAAAACTCTTCCAATAGCTGACGGGTCTGCGCGCGTTGAGATGATATCTCTTGCAATTGCCGGCAAGAAGAAATTTCGAGTGAGTGATTGTGAATTAAAAAGGGCCGAGCCGAGTTACACCCTCGATACGGTAAGACATTTCCGGGTTGAGTACGGAGAGGGGCCCCAGATATACTGGCTGGTGGGCGCTGATGCGATTAAGGAGCTGGCTCACTGGTACGGGATTTGTGAACTTGTTGACGAGTGTAATCTGTGTGTGATGTTCAGGGCCGGGTTTGAGCGTCCGGATTTCAGTGGTCTTGGGTCGATTCTGGGTTCAGGGCGGGTGGCGAAGCTCGAACGAGATGTGGTTCAGACCCCGCTTATCGATATCAATAGTACTGAAATAAGGCGTAAATTGGCTTGTGGGGGCGATGTCAGTGGCATGTTGGAGCCAAAGGTTCTGGCATATATTCAAAAAAACGGGCTTTACATTTCGTAATTCGCAGATTTTGGCTCAGTTGCAGGGTTTTTTATTGACGTGTGAAGTGGTTAATTTATAATGATGGATTGTAGTTAGCGGTGAGTGGTGAGATGAAAATCACAGGAGATGTTTGATGTTTGAAAAAAAGGGTATTATTGTGGTTCTTGGGATAGTCCTTCTTGCGGGTTCAGGTTTTTGCCAGGGCGTCGAGGATAACTGGAATGATTTTCTGCACTACACGGCGATAGGCCGATTTGACCTTGCGGCTGGTTTCGCCCGGAAGTTGATAGAAAGCAATCCCGACCCGGTGCTGTTGCTTGAGCTTAGCGAGGCCAATCCCAACGGTTACGGCATTTTACTCAGGATGCATTCGACCAATGAGGAGCTTGAGGAGGTAAGCGGGCAGATTCTGGACATCATTGAGCAGGGCAGGTTTATTCGCCGCACGGATGTGAAGATAATTATGCAGGAGATCAAACGGCTCAGTAGTACGATTCGCGGTCGGTTGGCGGCTGAGCAGCATCTGAAGAACGCCGGCGAGTATGCGATACCATACATGCTCGAAACGCTGGCCGACGAAAGCAGAAGGGGTGAGTTGCCCAATATTGCCGGCGCATTAGGCAAGATTGGTCGCGACGCCATCAGGCCTTTGGTGTCGGCACTTCAAACGGACAGAGCTGCAGTAAAGGGCGAGATAATCAGGGCGCTTGGCGAGACAGGGTATCCGCAATCTCTTGGATACTTGAAATATGTTGCCGAGAATGACCAGTCAGCACAATTGCGTGAGTTGGCGGTTGAGGCTATTGAAAAGATAGATTCGTCGGCATTGAAACTGCCGGCAGCGGAGTTGCTGTTCAGTCTGGCCGAGAATTATTATTATCATAATGAATCGTTAGCTGCGGCGGCGGACTATGATTTTGCAAACATCTGGTTCTGGGACCAGGCCAATCGAAGACTCTTGCGTCAGGAGGTTGACAAGGCCTATTTTAATGAGCTGATGGCGATGCGTGCGTGTGAGTGGGCCCTGAAGGCGGACGAGAGTCTGGGTAAAGCAATAGCGCTTTGGTTAGCTGCGTTTTTCAAGGCTGAATCTACGGGCCTGGCTCAACCGGAGTATTTCGGTAGTGGTCATGCAGACGCGATGACTTACGCGACGACGTCGGGGCCGGAATATCTGCATCAGGCACTTGAAAGGGCTTTGAATGAAAACAATGCGTACGTTACTCTTGAAGTTGTAGAGGCCTTAGCTGCCAACGCGGGAGAAAAATCGCTGCTGTGGCGGCTTGGGACGGAGCAGCCTCTGGTCAAGGCCCTCAGTTTTGACGACCGGGCGGTGAGGTATAGTGCGGCAATTGCAATCGGCGCGGCCGGTCCGACATCGGAATTTATGGGCAGCAAGCTTATCATCGAAAATCTGGCTAAGGCGGTTGGTCGAAAGGGTGCGGCCGAACTTGGTGACGAGTTGGCAGATACGTATGCTATTCGTGCGGTGGAGGTGTTGAATAAACTTGCCGTGACGCGAAACAGTGTGGTCGATATGTTGCAGGCATTGGAATCGCTCGTAGAAGGTACGAAAAGTTCCTGGCCACAGATGCAGAACATGGCCGGCGATGTTCTTGCCAGACTTGACAGCCCTGATGCTCAGCGGGCGATAGCGGATATGGCGCTTTCGGCGCAGAATTCTGCGGATGTGCGGAAGTATGCATTTGACTCTTTAGCGATTTCCGCCAAGCTGAACGCCAATCTGCTGACTGATGAACAAATAGATGCAATTTATTCGTTAATCAGTTCGGACGCCACGAACGCCGAGCTTCGAAGTACTGCGGCTATTGCGTATGGTGCACTTAATTTGCCGAGCAGGCGGGTGAAAGACCTGATTCTGGACCAGGCGAACAGTTAGTTTCAAAGAGGGATTTTTGAACAGAGTTGTTTTTTGCGAAGGCTGATATGGCAAAGGACGGCCACCAAAAGGATGAACCGCAGCGAAGCGGTCTTCAGTGGATGGGGGCGGGTTTAGAGTTTTGTGGTGTTATTGCTGTTTTCTGCTACATAGGCCACAGGCTGGACAGATTTTTCAATACGAGGGGGCCCTTTTTACTTATAACGGGTTTTTTTATCAGCTTCATCGGGATGGTATATCTATTTTACAAAGAGTCGAAATAGGAGTTCGGATAGTTATAGGAAGTAACAACTCTTTGTGCGGATGGAATCGGTAATGGTTAGTCCTGCGGGTATTGTGCTGGGTCAGATGAATCCACTTGAAGAAGTGGTTGCCAGGGAGTTGTTCACTGTTTGGGGGATAACAGTAAGCAATCATATGTTTATGGTGACCCTGGCGGCGGTAGTGCTG
>SDBT01019392.1_pt1 | contig 10659 bp, 13 predicted proteins | sample 2277101 | NCBI WGS metagenome assembly SDBT01 (sample SAMN10404973, study PRJNA504765) | marine sediment metagenome | isolation source: marine sediment core GS10_PC15, 103 cmbsf | place: Arctic Ocean: Southern Knipovich Ridge | collected 2010
ACTGGTCATTAACGGCTCCCTATTCGTCGTCCCAACGCACATATAAACTGGACATTTTTGGAAAGTCCATACACCCTTCATGTGTTGACACCGTCCAGTCATATTCTGGAAATCTCTTGCGGAGGAGATGCTGCATCTTCCACATATCATCATCCGCACCGTCCCCCGCCGCGCTGTCTATTTTACAGGACAGACTTCCTTCACTTGCAGCCGCGCGCATTTTATCCCCGAGCCCCTTTGCAGCATCTTCCGCACGGGCAGTAAAACGTTTGTCGCGTGTTTTTTTGCGCTTCCGTTCTTCTTTATACTCCCTCTCAGCGTTCGCCTCGTTAACGGCATCAGCCGCGCATTTCAGCTCTTCCTTGGTGGGCATGTCATTTGGCATTTGGTTCCTCCCTACATGTGCACGGATCACAGATCGGACATACATCAAAATCCTGTGCGGTAACAGTCATCTACGCGTGATCCGCGTCGAATTCTTCTGCAGTTATGGGATGATTTCTGCCTGTCTTTGGACACACCCACGGCTGTCCGTGAAGATGGGGTGTTGCCAGCCCATCCGACTTCGGGGGTTCGGAGGGGGTCCAACCCAACGAGAGGAGAAACTGAGCTTCGTTCATCTGTGCCACGCGCACGTGCACATGGGAGGAAGTCTCGCGGGGTAACCCTCATCGTTACCGCCCCAGCTCCTTTCTTTCTTCGGCGGCACTGTGGGCTTGTCCGTCGCCAGCAGCCACGAAAGCACCCACCAGATAAACGCCGCCATCGCGGCGAGAATTATTGCGCCTTCGAAAGTCATCCGCGCAACAGCGTCGCGTGCGTGCAGGTGCACGGATCACAGATCGGGCATACGTCACGCCCGTGTTCGCACTCAACGGGGGTGGTGCACGCCGCAGCGACGCGGAAGCGGCACTCGTCATCGTGTGCAGCATTGATGTGGCATACACACGCGAAGTGACCACACTCCGGACAGCCGGATGAGTTGAACGGCTGGTCGAAGTCCCCCGCATCAATCATGCCGCCACCCCTTCGTGGTTGTAGTCCATCCGCTCCCACGGATCATCCATGTCGTAGGGATAGTCATCCATGATCTCTTCGAACAACAAATCTTCCTCGCGCTGACGCCACGCATCCTCTTCGATCTCCAACTCACGGAAATACTCCTCATCCCGAAGCATGCCCTCGTGTGCCATGTCGTCAAGTTCGTTCGCGTATACGGAGTTGTGTGTGCAGGTTCCGCAGAGCGGTCCAAGGTCTTCGTCGTTCCACGGCGTGCCGCAGTCAACGCACTGACCAGACAGCGCCTCGGCGAGGTTGCGGGTGACTTCCTGAAGGTTGAGTCTGGGCATTGAAATCCTCCCTTATTCTGACACCACAACGCCTAGCATGCGTAGACGCTCATTCCGCGCGGCTTCGTCAATCGCCTGATCCATCCAGAAGACCGAGTCCTTTTGGGGTTCGTCGAAGATGGCATGATAGCCCCACGAGAGAGGCAAGGAGAGAAGTCCGATGAGAAGCATGGCCAAAAGTGGGGGACCAGCATCGTCAAGGTGACCTCCGCAGCCATTCATCTCGTTGTGGGTCATGCCTTCCCCATCAGCTTGTCGGCTTCTGCGCGCAACTCGTCGGCGAGTTCTGCTTCGAGCCGAAGCACCTCATTCTTCACCTCGTTGACCAATCTTTTGCGGTCGGCGACTGGTAAAGAGACAGAAAACCAATCGCTCCGTCCGCTTGCCGGATCGCGACTGAAGCCGAAACAGAGGGCCAGCGAAATGTCATCGTTCGACACCAACGCAACAAGTGCCCGGCGCATCTCCTGAAGTTTCTCACGGGTGCTCATTTGAATCCTCCCCTTTTGTCCACTATTCTGGCCGCTGACGCGGCGCTGTAATCATCTATATACGCTGGGAGATTCAATGTCAAGCGGAATCGTTGGCCACTAGCGCTGGCAACTAACAGCCACGTTATTCCTCGTTGCGCGTGTCAAGCGGAATCGTTGACCGGGCATGAAACTGACCACTGATATCCACGGTGACATGCTCGTCACCTTTGCGGATTGTCTGCCATACCGGGTGCCGATATGGTTTCTCGAAATCGCGGGGGAGGGGATTTGGTCCATCGCGGTGCATCTCGGCGAGCACGCCGGGCGCGGGGTATTCGATGCTCGAAATTGTCTCGATGGAAGCCACCGGCCCACTAAGCAGCGCGTCGATCTCTTCGATCTTCTGGCGCAGCGCGTGGGGCGTGGAGGCGTGCACCTCTGCGAAGAACTCGCCTCTGCTGTAGAACACTGAGTAAGTCATCGGGGCTCCTTTGATTGGGTATCGGGATCATATTTTTATGTTCCCGCCTGTGTGGGGAGGACATAAAAATATGATCAGACCTTCGTGATGTCCTGATCTATCACGAACTTGGCAACGCCGAAGGTCCGGATCACTCCTGCACCGTCCACCCCCTGAACATCGTAGTGATACGTGTCGGGGGGGATATCCGCCTCCAAGGCGGTCATGGTGAAGGTTACCTCTCCGCCAGTCGGGTTCGTCAAGGTTCCCGTGAGCTGGAGGATGTTGTCTGCTGAGTCGGCTGGCTTTGTGCTGGGGTCAATCGTCAGCGTGAATGTCCATCCGGTAATATCTACCGCCGTCCCGTTCGACGTGACGTTGAACACGATTGGAAATGTGTCACCGCGAAAGCGGGCAATGTCACTCATGGGCATTCGTCAATCTCCAAGCTGATTGGGGCATTAGCTATGTCAAGCTGTCCCGCTGTCTGCGCCGTTATTACTGCGTCTGCAAGATCAATCGACAATACTGGATTGACCATTGCGAGCAGGAACGCGTCAGCGTTAATAGCCAGTGATACAACGTTTGTGGTGTCGATGTCAAGGTTTATCGGTTCACTGGTAAATGTCTGGACAGGCGGTCCGCCGCCGCCAGCTTCTGCTTTCAGCAAATATGGGAACAGGGATGGAGTAGGCATCAGGTCACCGTCCGTATTCTACCGTCAGCGCTGATCGCGAAAGTTTCAAGGACCGTCACGTCATCTGTCTCATAAATGGTTACAGTCAGGTCGTCTCCGGATACCACAGCGCGGCCCGCCATCATCTGCTGAGCGATGCGGAGGAAGTGTGGATCGATCAGCCCATCTTTGTCTACCGTCGCGCCGTTTGTCGTCTGATCGTCAAGAACACAGACGCCACGAATGACGAGTGCTCCATCAGACACAGTCGCATTCAACGTGAAAGCTCCAGATACGAAGTCGAAAGAAGCTGACCGAGCCGCGTTAGAGAAGTTTGCAAGAATGAGCCCGCCGTTCCACCCACGAAGAGAAAGATCAACAGAGTTATCCTGACAATCAAGCGTAGGACTTGTGGCACCCACAATATCTGATGAACAATTGTGGAACGAAGACAATCCGTCCTGAAGTGAAATGTTACCACGAATGAAAGAACTACGCATGACGCCGAACCAATTTGTGACACCAGCTCCAGATACATGCCCGCCAACCAACGAAGCATACTCCGTCATTGCGGCGCAGTTCCCCAGAATACCGATGTTACGAAATTCTGTTCCGGAGATGTCCTGACCTCCAATGTCAATGTCCGAGTCTGCCCCGCGCCCCTCTACAAACCAGAAAGGCATGGGGCTTATCATCGTGGTGTTCCCAATAAGAACAAGGTGCTTAATGCCCAACCGTGCAGCGATGGTCAATACATTCGCCATGGTATTACACGGCGAGGAAACTGTTCCCACAGGATGATCCACACCCGGAGACCCATTGATAATATCGAGGAAAACTTTACCATCATATTCCGCATCCTGCTGTCCCAGAAGCAGCGCGTCAACATTCTGTGTGATCGGCTGCAGACCAAAGAGAACGCTCTTGAACGCTCCGTCAGCCGGTGTCACGACGGGGAGCGAAGAATCTTCTGGAGCGAGGTTGCCAACGAGCGTGACCTCTTCATCTGATTCCGGAAACTTGATGCGCCAGCCCTTGTCGTTCTGAATGAAGAAGTAGGCTCCCGCCGTAACGCCCGGCGTCAAATCATCACCGCCAATCGTGCGGAAGGCAAAGGGGAAGCCACGGTTTGCGGAATCGGAGAGCAACCAATCCTTCCACTCGGTGTAAAGATCAACCTGAGCGTCAATAGTCTGCAGTCCATCCACACCAGCGGCGAGGGTGATCGTCAGTGCTGTTCCATCGAACGTGACTGGCATTATACAGAGTTCCGATCAATGCGCTGCTGAATTGGGATAGAGGTATCGGAGACTGGCACGGTGAAAGCAATAACACGAATACTTTCGTAATCAACCCCGTTGTTATCAAAGTTATGAAGAATATAATTAACAATTGTTCCTGCGGATGCGCTCCACGCGAAGGTGCGGTTGTCCACTGAACCTGCTGTTACATCCTCGATACCGTCAACGAAAGACCCGTCTGAGTTGAGTTCTACGCGAACCTGAGTGTCGTCTTTCATACCGGTGAACGTGACGGAAATGTTATTGTTGACCTCTGTAGTTGAGACAGCGGTGTTCCGTATCGATGGGGTGTCACCACCACCAGCAATGTTGATCGTGACAAGGCCACCGGACGAATTCAAAATCATCGCATCGCTGGACCCGGAAGACGGTGTGAGGTTGTCGCCCGGCGTGCCGCCGTAGGCACCCACGAAGGCGTTACCGGTGAAAGTGTATGTGCCCGCAACAGTGATTTCAATGGCGTGTCCCAAAGAGAAGTTGAACACACTGTTGGAAATCTCTGACAGATTGTCAGAAATGACGAAGGCAGTATTGGTTGCCGTGTTTGCATCAACAACCGTGATGTCATCCACGATTGCGCCGAGAAGATCAAGAGATGTGCAATCAATGAGTGTGGTGCCGGTCAGCGTGGCGTTGGCGTTCAGCGTGAACACGTCCCCGCCGACATAGGTTCCGTTGGTGTCGGAGAAGCCACCCGTGGTGTCCCCCATGGCGCTATCCAAGATCAGCGACCAGCGCGCGACGGTTGCATCCTCCGCGAAGATGTTTGCCAGCGTCCAGTCACACGTTGTGTTCGCACCGCGAATCTGAAAACCGTAAAAGCTCACGTCCACGGGTTCGTTTGCGAACTTGACGGTGAAAGCAGTGTCAACGAACCATGAGGCCGTCGTTCCTGTTACCGGACCAATATAGAGCCGTCCCTTTGCTGCTGCCCGGAACCACCAGCCCCAGAATGCCGTGTCTTCGTCAGCCACGTAAACGTCTTCGAAGGTGTTGGGAGTGCCACTTGTGCCCACGTCAATGCGAACGCCAAATCCGATGATGAACTGGTCCACCTGAACGTTGTTGAACGATCCCATGATCGACGTGATTGTGACAAATTCAAATCCAATTCTATCCACGTCGTCAAGCTGAGCTGGATTACCGCCGGTTGTCCACGTGACGGCGGTGTCAAAATCCCGATTGAACCCTGTCACACGCGTGACGAATCCACCCTTGTAGAAGTTAGCTGGGAGAGCATCGAACCGGCCAATGTGCCCGGCAGCGTTCCCAACGTAAATGGTGATGCCGGTTGTGGCGTTGATTGGCGTCTTGGTGTTGGCCCAGCCGATGAAGTGTGCGCCGTCGTCCGCACCTCCCGAAGAGAAATCGAAGACACCGGATGCCCCACCGGTAAGGTTGTCCGATACGATCTGATCCGTTCCGTTGGATATCTTATCTCCCATGCCTCCGCCAGCGGTGACGGTATCGTCATCGCCGGAAAGGTTCGTTCCAGAGTTAAGGTTGTTGAAATCTCCCTGCGTCCCCGTAGTAGACACAATTGTTCCAACAAGTGCTACGGTCATTTGCCCAATACCTCGAATCTGTGGCACATGACGACAGTCGCCGCATGCACCGCGTGGAACACGGTATCGTTATGAGTGGGAATTGTCAAGCCTGCAGCGCTCTTTGGGTGCCCGTGAGCGGGACCAAAGACAAGCCAGTCATCAGTATGGGTGTAATTCCACAGGCTCATTGGCACGTCAAATTCGTTCGCGGCCCCGACGTGCATCAACGTGCCGTCAGCGTTTTCATAGAATTCGTCGATGGTGTTGTAGACCGTGCAATCAAACGCCTTATTGAATGTGACATGCTTGCCAAGCAGGTTGATGATTGCAACACGCGTGACGTCACCCGCTGCCAGCAATGCGTGATTCCACGCGTGCAGCATTTCGGGACGACCCGAGAAGACTTCAACATCCGGGTCTTCATAATAAAAACAGACCCCGACCATTGCGATCTCCTCACGTCACTCCATATTATGCGTAGTTTCTCTCCACGTTACCGACCAGAGGGATCGTCAAAGGTGATCCGGTGACGATGCTCTGCACCGTGCTCTCAGTCGGCTGAGCTCCACCTGCGCCGACGGCCTTCGCCTTCACGGCGGTAGGACCAGCGACGCGGCCTCCCTGATCGTTGTTATCGAAATCGTAGGAGAACACGAAATCTGCGTTGGCGATGCCAGACACGATTTTGGTAATCGTGAAGGAGCCTCCCGCCGACTCTGTGTCAATTGTCTTTTCGACAGTTGTCAGCGTGCCGACTGCCTGTGTTTCGACCTCGAAGATACCATCGTTCGACGCGGTGCCCTCGATGCGAATGAGATCACCGATGTCGAAGATGCCGAAGCCGTTACCTGTGTCACCGATAGTGTCGTTGGTCGTAAACGAAATCGTAGTATCAGTCAGCGTGACATTGGTATCGACGATGATTGCGTCTGGTGTGTCCACACAGTTCTGATCGATGGAAGCTGCGGCGGAGCCGGTTGTCACGACGGTCGCGTTGTCGTAACGGATGACGCTCCACAGCGATCCCGGTGTCGTTTCCACGGTCACCTGATACACGCCGTTCATTATATCGTCTACACCTGTCAATCCGGAGACACGCACGTAAGAGCCCACAACGAGCTGCGCGTTGTTTGGCAGCGTCGCGGTTGCCGCGAATGTTCCAGTAGGTCCAGACACAGAGGTGATGACGAGATCGGTCGGAGAAGACCGGATCGTGCGATCATAGAAGAGATCGAATTCTGCGACGGTGTCGTCGATGATCGTCTGGTTGAAATCCAAGGTCACGGCAATCGTCTCAGGGAATGCCTTGATGGCGTTCAGGTTATCGTAGAAGATGACATCGTTCGCCGAGAGGGCATTCAGGTTGTCGATGAAAACACCCGTGCCGCCACCATCCGGATTTGTCGGGAATGTCAGACCACCGTCTGTCGAACCGACCTGAAGCTCCGGGCCAACGAAGCGCATCAGACCATCCATTGTCCGACCAATCGCGGTCTCGGCACCCGCGTCGATATCGCCCGTGCCGTTTCCGCCGGTGGACCGGAGGGACCACTGAACAAATTCGTAGACTTCCTGTGCTGTGCCGTCATTCGCATCCACGATGATGCCGAAGTTGAAGGAACCCCCGACGAGACCCGCACGCGCCTGTGGCGTCGCGAAGTATTCGATTGACATGCCAGTGTATGGTGCAACATCAGGCACACCGTCCGAGTTGGCGTCGATGCCGACGTCAGTGACAGAGATGTTCAGGTCGGTTGCGTTCGCCAGAGGGAACGCGTAGATGAAGTTCGAGAGAACGACCTTACCAGCGGAAGCGATGTTCGCCTGCGCGAAGACCTTACCATTCGGATCGCCGTCACGCACACGAAGACGCAGCGTGAACGAGTTGTCGTTGTCCACCGAAATCTGCGCAGAGGCATCCGCCGCATCGACAGTGAGCGGTGTAGCAACGACCGTGAGAGTCAGCGCAGCAACACCTGCGAGGACGAAGGTGCCGTCATTCGCCGAAAGTTCGGCGGCGCGGATGGTGACCTGTCCACCAACCTTGAATCCGTCCGTGATGAATGAGCCGGTGGCGCGGGTGATTGTGCTGGTGGTTGGAATGCCCATAGTATCTGGGTTACCAATCTCATTGAAGAACCGGACAGCTTCGTTGACCGCACCAGCGAACGTGAAGTTGACCGTATCATCAACGGTCGTGTCTGTGCCGAACTGGTAATACGCGTTGTCGGTTGCCGGGTCCTCAAAGACGCCCAGCGTCTGCACCGACACATACTTCGCGAGGGTCGCGCCAGCGGCGTTCACCTCGTTCCAGCCCATGTTGCGCATGAGCTTACGGGTCTGGATGGAGAAACCGACGTCGTCGGCGAAAACCCAGCCGTTGTTGTTACCTGACGGGTCCTGTCCAAGAACGTATTTTCCAGCATCGGCATCAATGGCAAGCAGAGGGAACGGACCGTTGGCGATGATGAATTCGTCATCCTTCCACTCCTGAACCGCGAACGAGTAGAACGCCTGTCCAGTCACGCCATCGACGGACACGTTGCCCTGCTCCAGCATGTAGATCGTTTTGGTTGGTGTGTCGAAGTGAACCGACTTCTCGGAGCTTGCTCCGGTTGCGCCGAGAACAGTGATGCCCTCCGCACCGGAGACAGCCGGTGCCGCACCGGTAACCTTGTCCGCCTCGTAATCATCGGTTGACGTGTTGACCGTGACGACCTGATACAGTCCGTTGTTCTGTGTGAGGGAGTGCCCGCGCACCTCGAAGAACTCCAGCGCCGCGAGGGCGGGGAGGAGGTTGGATGCGGATGTGTGGATGCGAATGTCAGCGCCTGAACCTGTCGCGAAAATTGCCGCCGACGCGACGATCAATTCGTCACCCTGATTGAGATCGGTTCTGCTTGTAACAAGGGCCATTTTGACTTCCCATAATTGTTTGATTGAAAATCGGCGCGACTAGACGTGGCCCCACATGAAATGATTACGTGTGAATCTAGCACGGAATATTTGTCCTGTCAACGATTTGAAAGACAACGGGAGATTGGCGGAGCGACCGGGAGTCGAACCCGGTGGACCCTCTCGGGCCCTACGGTTTAGCAAACCGCTGCATTACCATCCTGCCCCCGCTCCTTGGATGCTTTGCAGGGTGTTATCAGTATCCGATAAGAATTTCGTCTGCGGAGGTGCCTGTGGTGAGGACCTGTGTGATGCGCATGGCGTGCCATACTCCCACCGCCAGCCCTATGAGCGTGACGTCGGTGCCCTTGAGAGTTTTGACAGCAAGGTCGCCCGCTGCGCCAATATAGACCGCCCGGGAAGTGACTTCCTGCCCGTGCACGTTCAAGATCACAGCATCGAAGTCAGCCGTCTTAGCAACTTCGACGATCTCCTCAAGAGGGGAGATCAGGTTGGGGGCAAATTCTGCGAAGGGTTCTCCGGCCACGGTAATTCTCCAGCGTTTACAGCAATATTCGACAAACTTTATCTGACAAGTGGGATGAAGTCAAGTAGAATGAAAATTAGGTTGGCAGGGGTGCGAGGGATCGAACCCCGGCGCGTGGTTTTGGAGACCACCGCTCTACCACTGAGCTACACCCCCATGGTGTTGGTGCGCCCGGTAGGATTCGAACCTACGACCTTCGCCTTCGGAGGGCGATGCTCTAGTTCCGCTGAGCTACGAACGCGTGATTTTGAGAACGTAAACGTTCTAGCTTTTCCGTTTTTGATAACGTATACGTTCTATTTTGGCTGAGGAAGGTGGATTCGAACCACCGTTGACGGATTCAGAGTCCGCTGTTCTACCACTAAACTACTCCTCACTATTGGCGGAGAGCGGAGGACTTGCACCCCAAACCCGATTAAAGGTCCGCATGGTTTTCGAGGCCAGCCCGGCACGCTTGTCCGTGTTCACTCTCCAGTTAACGATCCTTCCGAATCGGTGGATCGATATAGTCAAGACGCTCTTCGTGTGTTGCCACGTTCAATTCGAGCATCCCAATGCGCGTTGCGAGACGGTCGGTTTCCCGATCCCGCTGGGCGAAATCGCGCGCCGCGTCAACGCTTGTATACTGCCCCTCCGTGAGCGTGTCAATACGCTCTGTCAATGTCTGCACCTGCTGTGACAAAAGTGCGATATTGACGGTCGATATCTGAACCGCAGAGAAAATCCAGAACAAAAGTCCGATAGCCACAGCTCCGAAGACGGTCTGGAGATGACGCTCCCAGAGGGGGCGGTGATATTCGGTTGCCATTTTAATTGATTCCGATACAAAGGGTTGGTGTCCAAGGTGGGATTCGAACCCACACGCCGAAGCACAGCCCTCTCAAGACTGCGTGTCTACCTAATTCCACCACTCGGACGAGCTGAAGAATGGTTACATGTATATCTGAAGAAAGCCGAAAAGTCAACCTTGATCTGTAGTTGGTATCGAGCAACATGGGGACCAAAGAGGGCCGCTGAAGGCCCTCCATAATTTGGGTTAGCGGGACAGCTTCATGAGCAACGCGGTTATCTGAGGGCTGCTGTGTGCGCGCGCAGCGGCTTCTACCTTCTCAGCTTCCTTCTCGGTCACGTTCTTCCCGGCGCGCGCGCGAATGGCATGCGTCATTTCGTGTGCAAGATTCGGAAACATGAAGCTGACATCGTCCACCGCTCTGACGCGCTCATACACGTAACCGATCACGGGGAGCCGCATGTTCCGAGAATACTGTCCGATGGCAGTGCCACCCTTGACCTTGAACCGCTTCTTTTCCAAAACGACAGGCGGGGGGTTTCCCTTGGCCTTGGTGCCGAGCTCGACGGCTGCAAACTGATAAGCCGCTTCAGCCAGCTCCTTCACGCGGGGGTCCATCTT
>SDBT01019393.1_pt1 | contig 10659 bp, 9 predicted proteins | sample 2277101 | NCBI WGS metagenome assembly SDBT01 (sample SAMN10404973, study PRJNA504765) | marine sediment metagenome | isolation source: marine sediment core GS10_PC15, 103 cmbsf | place: Arctic Ocean: Southern Knipovich Ridge | collected 2010
CTGTTGCTGTACTTGTGAAGGTGAGGGTTTTTCGTATATTTCGACAGGTCGTAATTTTTAACTTCTGCACTAAAGGTGCTTGGGAACGTCGAAGCATCAAAAATGGTTGTTTTTGCCATTCCGCTTTTACCGTCCATCATCGCCTGCCAGAAATCTTCTACATTATGCCCCAGAGGAGAGACGATACCCATACCGGTTATTACAACACGCTTTGTGGTATCTTTTTCAATCATTTAGTTTACCGTCTCACTGTTAACATATTCACTCCGGCCGTTTCAGTACTACAGCTGCGGTTTGTCCGCCGTACGTATAGCTGCAGCACAGGACATACCGAATATTTATTTCCTGTGGTTGTTTAACAATATTCAGATTGCAGCCGTCAGCTTTTTTGTCGCAGTTTTTTGCAGCCGGTATTTTACCCTCGTTCATCGCATAAACCGCAGCGATAATATCAAGCGCTCCACTGGCTGCTCCTGTATTGCTGAGCATACTCTTGGTAGGCCAGACGGGAACATTCATTGCTGCCTTGCCCAGTGCCGCTTCGATTGCCGCCGCTTCAGCCCTGTCGTCCGCTGGGATTGCAGTCCCGTGCGGTATAATCAAATCCAACTCCTCAGGCCCGATTCCAGCATCGGCCATTGCCTTTTCCAAAGCTATTTGGAGCCCTTTGCCGTCCGGCTCGATATATTCGTATGCCGTATTTATACTGCAGCTTTGACCTGCTCCAAGCACTTCGGCATAAATTTTTGCATCTCGACTCTGAGCGTTTTCGATAGTTTCCAGCACAACAATCCCCGCTGCTTCGCCGAAGACGGCGCCTTTTGCGTCGGCATCAAAAGGCCTGCACGCCGAAGCCGGCTCATCATTGTTGTCGGTCGCAGCCCTTTTTAGCAAGCACTGGCGAATCATCACAATGGGATTTACCTTTGCTTCGGCCCCTCCGGCCAGAGCAATGTCACTGCCGCCGCGGGCGAGAACCTCAGCCGCTTCAATTATCGCCAAATGTCCGGACGTTTCGGCACAGGTGATGGTGTTGCTGGGCCCCTGAATATCGTGGATAATACCTATATGGCATGCCAACATATTGGGTAAGTATTTCAACAGCCACAGAGGGGTTACCAATTCAAGGCCGTCTTTTCCCCACTTTTTAATATCGAATTTGCCGTCGGTAACACTTGCTGCCACCGACGGAGCAAGCTCAACCAAATCACAGCTTATAAGGCCGGCCCCAAGGTTGATTGCGACACGTGTGGGGTCCACATTGACATTTTCAGCATCGATTCCCTTTGTAACAATCCCGCTGGAAATGAGCGCTTCATTTGCCGCCACAACCGAAAGCTGAATATCTCTGGACATAAGCTTGACGGATTTGCGAACGGTCTTTGGGATATACTGTTGTATTTTGAATTCGGGAACCTCACCGGCTAATTTGCAGGTAAATCCCACAGGGTCAAATGACTTGATTTTATCTATTCCACATCTGCCGCCGGAGAGGCCCTGCCACATCTGGCTGCTGCTGATACCGAGAGGACTTATCGCACCAAAACCGGTTATTACTACCCGAGCCGAACTCACTATTGCGTCTCCGAAAGGGCTATACCCTGCAGAAGCGACTTAAACATATCGGTGAATACGAAGTTCTCATCCGGGAATTTTTTACCTGAAATGTTTTTGTCTATATGGCTGAACATCAAATCTACCTCTGCGATTAATTTTCCCGAGGAGGTAATTTTACCTTTTGTACCTGCCGCTTCTGCGGTGATGCTTTCTATCTCGGCATCCAGTTTTAATGTATCACCGGGCTTTACATAATCAAAAAAAACCGCTTTTTTTATTTTTGCAAGGATAACTTTTTCCTGAAATCCCCTTGCCTGGCCGACAAGTATCCCCGCCGTCTGCGCCATCGCTTCAATCATTAAGGTCTCCGGCATAACGGGAAAGCCCGGAAAGTGGTCGTGAAGATGTTCTTCGGCAAGCGTAACATTTTTTACAGCTATGGCGCGCTTGCCGCTTTCAAAGTGAACAAATTTATCTATCCAAATCCAACGCATCTTTATATTGCTTTATATTGAGCAGCGTACACTACATTGCGCATTTTTCACAGAATATCAAACACATAAAACTGATAACTATTAGGCGGCATTCAGCTTGGTTTCCACGTAATTCACAACTGAGTTAACGGTGAACAAGTCGCCCAGTTTGTTGATATCGGGGTCGTTCTCAAATTCAGCGAAATCGGTATGCGGCATTGCCTTTTTCAACTCAGCCAATCCTTTTTCGGTCAGCTTGCCGTTGTCGACAAACTCAGGATTGCTCATCATGTTTTCAACTGGAAACAATTCTTCTCTTGGAATTTTAATTCCAAAGGCCTTTTCCAATCGAAATACTATGTCCAAAAAGTCAATGCTCTCTGCACCCAAATCTCCCATTAAGGTTGCTTCGGCCGTAACCTCGTCGTCATCGAGTCCCAGTGCATCGACCATAACCTCCTGAACCTCCCGAAAAATCTCGTCCCGACTCATTGCCATATTTTTTTACCTCCTGTATTCTTAGTTTGCAGGAATAACCTTTTTCTGTGTAATTTGTTGTTTTTCAATTTCGAATTCTCAGCTCTTCAGCAGTTTCCACCGTTTCTTCATATTTTCTATAATTTCGGCGTCCACCGCCGCCATTGCAGAGTCTTCATCCGCCAGATTAAAGTGTCTTAATCCGAATTTTGCTTCCACGATTTTTTCGCCGTCAGATACACCAGAGCCGGTAAAACTGCTGACGTTTTCCTCGATTGTCTTTGCATCGACGGTATATTCTATTTGTGAGCCCGGCGTCAGAAAACTCTTATATTTTACATTTCTTGCCTGTTCAAGCAAGAGCATACTGTGCGCAAAATTTTCCGCTTCCCGCACCATCCACGATGCCGACTCGATTAGACCTTCCAGCAGCAGCACTCCCGGCAGCACCGGAAATGCCGGGAAATGGTCTGCCAGATATTCTTCGGCCAGAGAGACGGCCTTGACCGCCTTTATTTGCTTTCCCGGCTCGAGCGAAACAATCCTGTCAATCAGTATAAATCTCATAAGTTAGTTCATTGTTCGTAGTTTATAGTTTATAGCAATACGCACGACGCAATACGATATACGAGATGCAATTGTTTTTCCAGCTTTTTTTCGCTTTTTTGTTTTTGGCACTTTTTGAATTTAATACCGGAGTCCGGCAGGATTGACATTTGAAAATTTCATACGATTAAGTATAATTTACTATCTATGGAAGTACGCAGTGCCAAAATTAGTGATGTTGAGGCCATTTATTCTCTGATTAACTGTTATGCCGAGCGGGACGAGATGCTGTTTCGCTCAAAGGCGGATATTTATGAGAACCTGCAGGCCTTCATTGTGGCCGAACTCAATGGCAGTGTGGTCGGCTGCTGTGCACTTCAAATAGTCTGGTCGGACCTTGCGGAAATTAAGTCCCTGGCGGTTGACGAGGCAAATAAAGGCCTCGGCGTCGGCAAGGCGATAGTGGACACAGCTATCGAGCAGGCCCGCAAACTCGGGCTGCAAAAGGTCTTTGCGCTGACGCTGACACCGGATTTTTTTGAAAAACTGGGTTTTGAGATAATCGAAAAAGATGCTCTGCCAATGAAGGTCTGGAGCGATTGTGCCCGTTGTCCCAAACAGCAAAATTGCGACGAAACAGCAGTCATTAAGATCGTATCTCGTGAAGCGTGAAGCGTATCTCGGAAAGAAAAAAGAATCTGCCAATTCAAATGATAAGGAAATTTACAGAAAAAATGCTGCGTGATCGAGAAAAAGAAGGGTAAAAAAGAAAATAATCAATAGTCAATAGTAAATAATCAATTATTTCATCCTACCTGTCGTCTCTGGAACAGGGCGATGGCAAGCAAAAGGATGGCCGCTGTGTAGCAAATGGCATAGGAAGCGCCGATAAGGACATATTTTAAGGGGACGACACTGCCTTCATAGATTGCGTCGCTTATCCAGAAAATCTGCAAATTCGGCACTAAAAAATAACAAATTTTGGCCCAGAGCTGCGTCTCGGCAAATCTTCCGAATGTCCAATCGCTTATGAGGCCTAACAAAAAAATCCCCACACAGGCCGAAAGTGTAACGACTATATTAAACCGGGATGAAAACGCCACCGCCAAAGCCACAATTATGATTGCAGCAAACAGCAGCAATATCGCTCCATAGATATCCAGGGTGTTTATCCCGTTATTCTGTGGATTAAACTGCCAGTCTCGGTCGATAAAAGATAAAAACACTAAACCGAATGTAGCGAATATGCCGGTTAAGACGATAGCTGCCGAGGAGAATTTCCAATCGTAAACGTAGTTTAAGAAAGCACTTAGCAACAATGTTAGGGAAATGATACTCGCTGCTGCACTTATGACTGTCCAATCGTGCTCTTCGCTGACCGTTCCAAGAACTCCGTGTCTGATTGACATCAGCAGGGCGATTGTGCAGATATAATGTGCCAGGGCCACCGCCCCGGCCACCCCAAGGAACTTGGCAAAAATGAATATCGGACGCTGGACAGGTTTGCTCAGAACGGTTGTTATGGTCTTATTTTCTATTTCTTCGGCTACGGCCCCTGAGGCGGAAAATATTGCGATGAACAAACTTGTTAAAAACAACGTAGATAACCCTATCTCGCGTAAGAGCTTAGTGTCATCATCCAGTGAATACATTGTCAGCGAGGGACTTACAATAAATAAAAGCAGAGCAGCGACAATAATTATTGCGTAAACCGGCTGTCTTAGTACCTCTGTAAAAGTATTTTTCGTTATTGTAAAAAGTTTATGCATTGTTTGTGAACCGTTTATCGTATTGCAAAGTAGAATCAGAGTTAATTGCAAGACATAATTTTTTAACGATTGTCTCTATGCTAAAACGGCATTTATTGTTATATTACATAGTCATTGATTTGTAAAGGCCCTGGATACACATTAAAGAAATACTATGTTTGTAATTATTTTGTTCAAAATATAAAGCAGGAAAAAGACTATGAAGATATCTGCCAAGCGAGCTGAATATGTAGCTTTGTTGAGCCTGATTTTGAGCATAATCTTTTTCATCATTGCTTTGCTGGTAGGTCTGTGGAGCGGTTTTTTCGCTGTTTTTGCTGTTAGCTGGTTTATCCTGCTGTCTGCTTTGATTTCTCTTGTTCTTGTTATCCAGTTTCACCAGCGTGCACTTGCCGAACAGGAAAAGCTCGATATGAGTCAGTTAGGCGTTGATGAGCGTTCTTCCACGATTTTTCAGGCCAAAGGTGAACAGGCAGCTCTCTTTGCCGTTGCACAACGACGACTGGGGCTGCTCGAAAAATGGTTCCTTCCGATTTTTTCAACCCTCATTGCCGTTTACCAAACAGGTATCGGATTGTACTTATTTAAGGTGTATTCTGCCACTGCTGAGGTTGAGGTGAAACAGCCTTTGATTTGTGCCGTTTGTATGGCGGCCATTGCATTCGTCAGTTTTTTAATTTCCCGCTATGCCACAGGTATGTCAGTCCAGTTGGTATGGAAGCCGCTAAGGGCCTGCGGCAGCAGTCTTCTTGGTGTTGCTGTTCTGTGCTTTGTGCTGGCCGGCTGCCTGGCGTGGGCACAATTTCAAACCTTTGTGCCGGTAAACGTAATAGGGTGGGTGATTTGTGTGCTGTTTGTCCTGTTGGGTGTTGAAACCACACTTAATGTTGTCCTGGACATATATCGCCCGAGACTAAAGGACCAATACGGCCGAACTGCCTTTGACAGCAGACTGCTGGGGATAATAAACGAGCCGGGCGGACTGTTCCGTACCGCCGCAGGGGCCATTGATTACCAGTTTGGATTCGAAGTATCTCAAACGTGGTTTTATAAGCTGCTCGAAAAAGCGATTGTACCTCTGATTTTGTTTGCTGCTGTTACGCTCTATTCATTGAGTTGTATTGTCGTAGTGGCTCCGAATGAGGAAGCTATCATAGAGCATTTCGGCAATCCGCTGACCGACACCGGCCAAGTCAGAAAGGCACTGCCCGGTTTGACTTTTAAGTTGCCTTGGCCAATAGATGTCGCTTATAAATATCCGACGAAGAAGATTATGGAAATCTACATTGGCTACGCGCCCAGGGTCGACCCAAAAACCAAAGAAGTTGAGCATGAGCCGTTTTTACTATGGGGCAAGACACATTATGAGCGAGAGGAGCAGCTTCTTGTAGCCAGTGAACAAAGCGGCGTATCGTCAGAGGATGGCGGCGTACCAGTAAGTCTTGTTATAGCAGCAGTTCCAGTGCAATACAGAATAAAGGATTTGTATTCGTTTATATATAATCACAAAGACTCCGAGAAAATACTTGAGTGCATTTGTTATCGTGAGCTTACCAGATTTGCTGCTTCAGCGACGATAGGAGTAGATGACGAACAGCAGGACTCAGACAATTCGAATCATAGTCTTCTTGGTGCCGGCCGAGCCGAGGCCAAGAAAATTTTAACGGAAAGAATTCAGGCTGCCGCTGATAAAGAAGGCCTCGGTGTCGAAATCGTGTTTCTGGGTCTGCAGGGTATTCACCCGCCTGTAGATGTTGCAGCGGATTATCAAAAAGTAGTGGGCGCCGTTCAGAAAAAACAGGCGTCCATTCTTAATGCCTATGCCGAAAAGAACAGAACCCTAAGTACACTCGCAGGCTCTATCGAGGATGCCAACGAACTTTACAATCTTGCGGCCCGGTACCAGCTTGCCAAAGAGCAAAACAAACCGAAGGAAATCGAAAAGCTTGCCAATGATTTGGATATTGCTTTTGCACAGGCCCGCGGCGAAATATTCACGATCTTAAGAGGGGCCCAGAGCGGTGCATTCGAAAAGGCAACGTTTGCACGCGCTGCGGGAGAACGCTTTGCCGACCAGCTTAAGGCCTACAGGGCCGCCAAGGATTTTTATAAGCGTCAGCTTAGATTGAGCGTCTTCGAAAATGTGCTTGATGATACACGAAAATTTGTCGTGGTCGCTGGTGCGAACGACACACAGGTCTTCATAGTCGATTTCGAGGAAAAATTAACCCCGAGTTTATACGATATTACCGGTCTTGAGGAGCTTAGTACAAAATGAAAAATATTACCATTACAACTTTCATCTTACTTATACTTGTAGTTTTGGGTCTGCTTTTTTTCTCATTTCAGGTAAGGGAGATAGAATCAGCCCTTGTAACAACATTTGGCAGGCCCACCCGCCAAATCACGGAGCCCGGCTGGTATTTCAAGTGGCCGCCGCCAATCGAATGGGTGCATAAGTTTGATTCGAGAATGATTGGTTTTGAAAGTGCTCTTGTCGAAACGACAACCAAAGGGGCAGTTCCGATTATTATCAAAACTTATCTTGTTTGGAAGATTGCCGAGCCTCTGAAATTCTTTAATTCGGTCGAAACCGTCAAAGAGGCGGAAAACAAATTACGCAGTCAGCTCAAGGACACACAAAACAGAATAGTGGGCCAGTATTCTTTCTCCGAATTTGTCAACAGCGACAAATCACGAATAAAAATTGACCAGATTGAGCAAAAAATGCTCTCCGACCTTCAATTGGCTGTCAGAGACAATTATGGTATTGAAGTCAAGGCCCTTGGAATCAAACAGCTCAAAATCAACGAGGAGGTGAGCAAGGATGTTTTTGTGCGAATGCGGGCTGAAAGAAACCGCAGGACTGTAACCACTGTTTCTGAGGGGCAGGCCGAGGCAGCTAAGATAAAGACCGATGCCGATTCAAAGAAAGCCGAATTGCTGGCCACCGCCCAGGCAAGGGCAACAGCAATACGAGGTCAGGGTGACGCCGAAGCCGCACAGTATTATAAATTGCTTGAAGCCGACCCTGAATTTGCAATGTTTCTGCGAAATATCGAAGCGCTTAAGAAGATTTTGAAAGAAAGGTCGACTATTGTCTTCAGTGCCGACACGGAGCCTTTCACATTGTTAAAGACGATACCGAATCTCGAACCTAAAAAATAATTATAGACGACTGGATTTGTCAATAATATGACAGAGCAAAATCAACAGGACAATAAAGATTTGCAGCCTCAATCGCCTCTGCAGGGTGCGGCCGTTGCGTTTGACCCCGGTTTTAAGGCGCTGTCCAGGGCATTTAGGGTCAGCTTTTTTATCCTCAAGCTCATAATGATTCTGCTGGTTCTTCTCTTTTTGGCTTCCGGTTTCAGAACGGTCGCCAATAATGAGGAGGCGCTTGTTTTGCGTTTTGGTAAAATTAGCGGCAAAGGTGAAAACAGAATCCTGAAACCCGGACTGCACTGGTTATTTCCATATCCGATAGACCAAATTATAAAAATCCCCGTAGCCAGCAAGATAGATTTGACAATTAACTCGTTTTGGTATTACCAAAAAGCGTCTGAGTTACTTCCTGAAGGTCCGAGAGATACAGTTAACATCAGGGAAGTGCTGTATCCGAATCGGGACGGCTATTGTATTACGCGAAGTGAGCAGGAAAGCCAGAACATCACCGGCCTTACCGGCAGCGACTACAATATTGTCCATTCAAAGTGGCAGTTGACCTATCAAATTGATGACCCTGAGCGCTTCTTCAAAAATGTTTATGTTGAGGATATTCAGCCGGGCCAACCTTATTTTGATGCGATAAAGAAAAGCGTAACGCCAATGCTGCTGCATCTGGTTGAGGATTCGGTGGTAACCGCAATGGTCAATTATACCATTGATGAGGCACTAAGCAGCCAGGACAGAATACCGAGACACGTTAAAGGACTGCTCCAGGAAAAACTCAACAAAATAAACAGCGGCATAGTGGTCGTATCGGTAAAGTTCACTGAGGTAATCTGGCCTCGCCAGGTAAATTATGCTTTTCTGGCGAATATAAGCGCAAGTCAGCAAAAAGCCACCGTTATCAAAGAGGCCCAGACCTATGCCGAAAATACCCTTATTGAAGCCGAAAGCCTGGCGCAGAAGGAAATTGCCGATGCGACGGCATACCGGACCGAGGTCGTGGAAACAGCCAAAGCAAATGCCGAATATATGCACAAATTACTGCCCGAATACCGCCAGAGGCCCCAACTCGTCATTCAGCAGATTTATCAGGATGCAATAGAATATGTCCTTAGTAATGTAGATGAGAAATGGATAATTCAACCTACCGAAGGTGCAAAAGGAAAAGAAATCAGGATTCGGTTAAATAGAGACCCAAGGTTAAAACCAAGAACCGATAAGGTAAAGTAGATATTTGAAATACAAAAATTAGAAAGCGAAATACCGAATACGAGATACAGCATTATGGCTCACGAGCATTTACATTTTAAGCAAGACGCTGCTGCCGAACACACATACGGCAGACAGTTTCGCATCAGTATGGCACTGTTGGGAACAATGGCCGGTGGAATACTGCTGATAAACAGCGGCATTGCCAGGTTCATTTACGGTCCCGGCAGCTTCAACACCGAATTGCTGGCAATGGCTGCCGCCATATTGCTCGGTACACCAATCGTCCTGCACGCAATAAAGAGTCTTATAAAAAGAGAATCACATATGGATGAGCTTGTGGCTCTTGCGATACTTGCCGCCTTTGCAACGCAGGAATATGTTACTGCCGGTATTGTTGCGTTCTTTATGCTTTTAAGTGAGTTAATGGAAAGCCGCACCGCCCTTGGTGCCCGTACTTCCATCGAATCATTGATAAAGCTGACGCCTACAAAGGCAAATCTGATTGATAGCGATGGTACTGAAAAAGAGGTAAAAGTCAGTGCCCTAAGGCCCGGTGTCTGTATACGTGTCCGCCCGGGAGATAACATACCGGCGGACGGCGAAATCATAAAAGGACTCAGTTCTGTCAACGAGGCCTCGATAACCGGAGAATCTTTGCCCGTCGATAAGGTTCCTGGAATGCAGGTCTTTGCCGGCACATCTAATCTTACAGGTGCACTGGATATCACCGTAACCAAAGCCGGAAAAGATACGACCCTCGGCAAAGTCCAGTCGTTAATTATTCAGGCAGAGCAGACCAAGATACCGATTATGCGGATAATCGACCGTCATGTTAAGTGGTACACGCCTACGATTTTGATGATTGCAGGCATAGTTTTATTTTTCACCGGAGACGTCAACCGGGCCATTACGATACTCGTTATTTCCTGTCCCTGTGCATTGATTTTAGCGACACCGACCGCAATGGTCGCGGCAATATCGGCTTCGGCACGTCTGGGTATCCTGATAAAGAATGTTGCCGACCTTGAGATTGCCGGCAGGATGACGGCAATGGTATTTGACAAGACAGGAACAATAACGACCGGCCGTCTATATGTTACGAAGTTAACGCCGGCCGAAAATATCGAACCTTCCGAGCTGCTCACGGCGGCGGCTTCGGCCGAACATATGAGCAAACACCCCGCTGCAAGAGCGCTGCTCGAGGTCGCAAAGGAGGCAAACATTTCTTTACAAGAGACGGCCGACTTTCAGGAAACACCCGGCAAAGGGGTTACCGCTATAGTAGATTCTGCAAAAATCATGGTCGGTAGAGACACGTTCCTCAAAGAAAACAACGTCGATATGAGCAATATTTCCGACCCTGCCCTGCACGAGGAGCAGGGATTCAGCACACTTTATGTAGCAAAGGATTCCAAGTGCATTGGCTGGATAGGCATGCAGGACAAGACCAGACC
>SDBT01019394.1_pt1 | contig 10658 bp, 8 predicted proteins | sample 2277101 | NCBI WGS metagenome assembly SDBT01 (sample SAMN10404973, study PRJNA504765) | marine sediment metagenome | isolation source: marine sediment core GS10_PC15, 103 cmbsf | place: Arctic Ocean: Southern Knipovich Ridge | collected 2010
TTTTAGTATTTTATAATACATACAAGGTTCAATATGGTATTGCATTTAGACTTGGTTTTATTTGTATTTATTTTACACTAATATATCTTTTTCTTTTCATACTAAAATTAATTAATAAGGCAGATTGGTTAAAAATTATGGAATTATTAAATCTTCATAAAATGAAGACATATATAGGTGATGAAATTAAGAATAAAAAAAAGAATTGATATTATGAATTATTCCAAGAAATCTTTAAAACATGTTTTTTCAAAGCTATGAATCCTAAAGTTGTTGTTGTTACTATCAATTATTACTTTCTCTTGTAGTAAAAAATCCATCTTACATATGCTAATATCAAATTTAGAGGATGGATGTATTTTAATAAATGGATATTAAATCGAAATGAGAATTTAGGAAAAAATCCATTTCTTTAATCTAGCATGAAAAATCGAGCATATACGGCACAAATTCCACAATTGACAATATTTGATAATCTGTTTTGGTTCTTTTTATTTCTTTATACTGATCCTGGGGGATATCAGTTTGGGTATTTCAATCAAAACATATATGGGAATATTAACTTTCAGGATGTGATCATCGTTGTTTTAGCAACCATCTATTTTATATCACCAAAAATAAATAGGTCTTCAAATAAAATAAAATCAAGGTTTACAATTCTAATAATTTTGTGGTTAACCTATTTCTTGTTTGTTTACGGTTTCCAAAATAATAATTCATCAACTTTCCCATTCTTCTTGCTTAAGAACCGTTTGTTTTTTTACAACATCTTTCTGGTTTTTTTTGTTAGTCATTTTATTCAACGAAACACTCGTCTTTTTTTTACCTACCTGGTTCTTTTTAGTTATATTGTTTTCATCTTATACTTTACAACCATCTTAACAGGGATTGAGCTTATACCTATTTTAGATTTGGAAAGAGGTTTTACAGAAGGAAGACGTCTTTTTTTATATAGTTATAGCTTCATGTATTGGTTAATCCCTTTAGCAATAATTGTTATTTTCTTTAAACCCAAAATAAAAGAGAGTAAATTATTGATCATTGCTGGTAGTTTGATGATAGTTTTATGGATCCTATCTATTACACGCAGACAATTAATTATTACTATTTTATATATTTTAATAATCGCTTTATATTCAAGGAAGTTTTACAATCTAAAAATTTGGATTTCTATAAAACTTGCTCCAGTTATTATTATACCTTTTATATTCATTTGGTTTATTACTCCAACTTATCTTCAATATACTAAGCAAGCATTTATTGAATCTATTTCAATTATTACTACAGGGAAAACATCCTTGGGGAAAGAAGACACTCGATTTATTTTTACACAGGATAATATTAGAAAACAATTTCAAAACAACAAAGCTATTGGCACTGGTTTTGATTATAAATGGAGTACGATGGAAGGAGATAGAGAGGGCTTTGAAGCAGCGGACTACCCATTCTTGTCTGCCTTAGCTATGTTTGGAATTGTCGGATTGCTTTGCTTTTTCCCAATTTATTACTTTATTTACAAAAGGCTCTTTTTACTATACAAAAGGATTATTCAAATAGGCCCGTATTCAATTTTCCCTTCTACATATGATTTCATGCTTTTTTTACTACTATTGAGTGTTTTTACCTTAGAATTGATACTTTATATGAACTACTTTTCTCCTACCTCAATATCAAGAAGTTATTATTTCTTTATTCAAACTGGGTTTCTATTAGGACTTCTGCAAAAGACCAATATACATTATCCCTATCTTACTATCTAAATTTTTTCCTGTCATTATGTAATAGATGTTATGTTCCATTTTAGTGATTATTTTTGTACTATCATTACATGGTAAATAAATTTTTAGGGGTTAATATTAATTATTGTATCCCAATTACAAATACATTTTATTATTATTATGCTATTAACATGTCAACTATATACAGCCGGGCAAAATTATTGTATGTAGGATATTTTATCAGCATATTAGACTTTTATCTTTTCTTTTTTGACTATACATTAGCACCTTTCATTTAAACTTGGTGAAATAAAATAAATCTAATCTCTTTCTTTTACCAATAATAAAAGATGTTAATTCAGAATTAAAGATGGGTGACAAAAAAAAACTTATTTACATTTCCCCTGAATGCTTTATTGATGTGGATGTGCCTGTAATTATTGAATTAAACAAATTGTATGATTTTAAGTGGATGCTATTTATTGGTGCAGAAAATTTTTATTCAGCAAAAGATATATTTGAAATCTGTCATGAAAATAAGATTAATCACAAAATTTTTCGAAATAGTTATCGCAAAAGGAATATATTTCAAATATTTCCCTCTATAAAACTGATTTTACTAATTAAACAATTTAACCCTGATATCATTTATTTTGAACAATTCGAAAATCCTTATTTATCATTTATATCATTCTTTTGTCTGTCAACAAAAATAATTGTTGTTGGTATTCATGATGTAAAACCACATTCACGTCATAGTAAATTGCTGGCAAATCTTCATAAAAAAATATATCTATTCCTTTTCAAAAATTTTCATGTTTTTTCATACACACAAAGAGCAATATTTACGGCAAAATATAGAAATAAAAATGTGTTTGTTTCTCAGTTAAATCTGAAGGATTATGGTCCTTTGCCTTTTAATATACGTGAAGATTCTAAGGTGAATTTTCTTTTTTTTGGCAGAATCAAATACTATAAAGGATTAGATATTTTAGTTAAGGCTGGGATTACATTGGCGAAAGATTATAATAACTTTAAGATAATAATAAAAGGGTCTTGTGATGATTTTTTTAACTTTCAGGAAGTTGCTAATCATAAAAACTTTGAACTTGAAATCAAAAACATACCTAATAAAGAAGTTCCTAATGTGTTTGCAAAATGTGACTATTTGATATTACCATATAGAGATGTCACCCAAAGTGGTCCGCTTCTTATTGCATATAATTATGGTATTCCAGTAATAGCAAGTAATTTAGTTGGCTTTAGAGAATACATTATAGATGGAGTAAATGGTTTCTTATTTCGTACTGAAAATGTTAACGATTTAACGAAATGCATGAAAGAGATAATACAAATGGATAAATATCAACACCTCCGAATAAAAAAGAATTTAAGGAAATTCGTTGACCAAAATATTAATAAAACAAAAATTGTTCGGAAATATGTCAACTTTTTTAACAATTTATAAAATTCAGATCCGCTAAAACTATTTATATGACGATATCCATTAAAATCAATTCATTTATTAAATATCTCCTCAAATTACTTATGCCATCTAAGATATACTTAGATTTACTAATCTGGAGACGTGGGTATTCTGATGATGAGTTACGATTAATTCCTTTTTTGTGTGATAAATCAAAGATTGCAATTGATATTGGGGCGTCAGGTGGTTTATACGTTTCTCACATGTTAAAGTATTCCAAGTCATGTTATGCATTCGAACCCCAACTAAATAAAGCATTTAAACTTGTTAAGTTATTATCAGGTTTAAAAACTCCTTTGTATGTTGAACCCGTTGCATTATCTAACAAATCAGGGAAAGTCAATCTCAAGCTTTTTACAAATGATTTGGGACGCAGTACTATTGAAGAAGAAAATCAAATTGAAAAATCAGGGAATGTTGAACTTTTATCAGTGCCAATGAAAAAATTAGACGACTATGAATTTAAAGAAAAAATAGGATGTATAAAGATTGATGTGGAAGGACACGAAGAATCTGTTTTACAGGGAGCTAAAAACATACTTACTCGAGATCATCCTGCATTAATTATTGAAATTGAGGACAGACACAAACCTAATGCATTTAAAGCAGTTAGTTCTTTTCTTGAAGATTTGGATTATAACGGTTTTTCTTATTATAACAATCATCTGGAAACAATAAAACACTTCAAGGTCAGTATACATCAAAATATTGATAAAAAAAATCGAGGAGAAAGATATATTAATAATTTCTTATTTATAACAGATGATACCTTAACAAAACTGGGACATTTGATTAAAAATAAAGAATTATCATAATTTTGCTTTTTCCGCCGGTTTCAGCACCAGTATTATTGCATTTACCTTAATCGAGACTCTTATTATATAAAACTCAATACTTTTTTATTGTGCTTCTGATTTCTTCTCTTCTGTTTCTTGGTATTTCACATACTTGCAGAACTTATCTTCATCCAGACCCAAGGTGCTCGAACAATACCCTCTCTAAAGAAGTAAATTAATTATAAACACCCTGATATTAATGGGTTAAAGTATTTTTCATTGCACTCGAAAATACTCATGGGTGATAAGTCTATAAAATACAGTTGATGATACTTATCTAACACCAGTAGAAAGAACTATAAATTATTATGTAAGAAATTATTCCAACTATCGGGATTAATGACATAAGTATTTGTTTTATTAGGTGATTATTGCCTGATACTAAGGAGAGTACGCAATGCAAAAAGTTAAATAAATCAGTATATATGTGTAGATTAAGCTTATGTGGAAAAGATATGCTATGCCTCAAGTAAAATTCAGCTACTCTTTTATTATTAAAATAAGTCTATGAGTAAACCTGTGTTATCTATATTTTCCGACGGTGTAAGATATGACAGTTTACAATATATGCCATTTTCAAATTCACTTAACTCTGTACCTTTAGAAACCATTCTTGGATATTCTATTACTTGTCATCCATCTATGTACACAGGTGTTTATCCTGATAAGCATAAAATAGCTTTTCACTGGATAAAAAGCAATAAAAAACATGGCCCGTATTCACTCTTAGGTGCATTTCCGAATATTTTCCCTTTTTCGAGTCCAAATATTCAGGCTATAGCATCTCATATTTATGCCAAGCTTTTCTTGAAACGAAAAGCACGTTCATTTATGGGATATGGGAAAATTCTTAATTTACCAATGAAATTTTGGAATCAAATTGACATTAATGAGTTTAAGTATTGGGATGATAATAACTATATTAATGAGAATATTAAAACTATATTTGAAATACTTCGAAAAGAAAAAATTAAGTATCATGTATCTGGTCTGTATAAGCCAAATCTCGGGAAAATTGATACTATAAAAATTGTTGATCAGAAAAATTTTGAATGGATATATTACTTTATTGGCGAATCTGATAGCATATCCCATAAATTTACTCAACATTCAGATGAAGGTAAAGAGTTCTTATTAAAACTAGATAAATTCATAGAAAAACGATATAACGAAAATCTTATGTTATATGGCAAAGACGGTTTCGATCTTGTTTTTTGGTCAGATCATGGTCATATTCCAATTCAAAAGAGATACAATTTGTATAACATATTTAAAGAAAATGAATTCAAATTGAATAGCCTTTTCAATATAATTGATTCCACAACTGTTCGGTTTTGGACTAAAACTGATGTTCAACGAGAACAAATAGTTAAAGTAATGGACCAAATTCCTGAGGCGCATCTTGTAACTGAAGAACAATTTGGGCAATTGCATTTACCAAAAGATGAAAATTTATATGGTATACTTTTCTATTATTTAGATGGAGGAACAGTATTTACCCATACAATACACGGTTTTGGTAAAGATGTAAAATCTATGCACGGGTATCATCCAGATGCTAAAGGTAATGAAGGGATTTTTGTTTCGAATAGAAAAATCAATTCAAAGAAAGTTACATTACCAGATGTTTTTGCTTCAACCATTTCGTCTTTGGGTTTCAAGCAATATCTTAAAGGTATAGATGGACAAAACAGAATTTCCTGACATTGTAATTAGTGCTATTGAAGAGGCGATGCGTCAGCTAATTGATACATTTGACCCAGAGTACATTCTTTTAGGAGGTAGTTTTGGAAAAGGTGACTGGATAGTTTCATGCGGCAACATGCTATTAAGTGATTGTGAGATAGTATTTATCAAAAAAGGAAGCTGGAACAGGAAAAGAGCGAAAAAGATAGCTGGACAATTAAAGGAGAAATATAAAATAGATTTTTCACTATCAGGATATAGTCTCAAGAGGGTAAAAAACAAACAACCGGGAAACTTATCATATGGGAAACCCGGATATATCACTTTAACATTTTTTGATACTATAGCCCCGGGAAATATACTTTATAAAAAGCCTGAAACTCAATTTGTTTTACCAGCTACAACACTTGAGGAAGTTCCATTATTGGAAACATGGAGGCTTTATGTAAATCGGCTGGGAGATTATCTATGTGAGTATTTTCAAAAAGAAAAGGATTATGATAAGATGGATTTCTATTTCTTTAAAGTTATTCAAGCTGCAGCAGATTCATTATTAATTAGCCTTAAGCTATATTCTTCCAATATTAAATATCGATATGAAAATATTTTAAAAATATGTTCTAATCCGGGGAAATACAGTTTGCTTGATATTCCTTCAGATTTTTTAATGCTATTAAAAAAAAGTTTGCAGGCGAGAAATGAACATTCACTAGAAGTGTTTACAACACAGAATCAAAAAGATAGAGATAATCAGAATGAAATTATTCTTTTCTGGTTGGTTAAACTAGAAAAAAAGTTATTTACAGAGTCATCTAGAAACTATACTCAGTTTTCATTTTATAGGTGTGATTTAAATTTGTATTCAAATATCCTGAAATTGTATATAATCAGAGAACTTTGGAATATAAACTTCAAGTTTTATAGATTAGATATTAATTGGAGGCAAATTGTATTAATGGCTATATCATCTCTTTTTATGGAAATGCAAAAAAGTAAGCCTATATACATAGATACATATAACATTTTAAGTCAAATAGTAAAATTAGAAGCTACTAATAGTAGTATAATAAATGAGGTACTATATTATTGGAAACTGTTAAGATGATTTTATTGTGATAACTGAGAATTTTAATATCCAAAATATTATTAAATTTCAAATAAATGCATCCTGTCAAAACATTTATCCCTTCAACAGGAATTTGGAATATGAATATTTTAAATACAATGGTGCTTTAAATAAATTAGACTTTGTAATAAACACACAGTCTAGTACCCGTAAGCATGCTGAGGCATTCAAAGCAAGTATGGATGACAAATATGATTTGCAAGTCGGAAAGTACAGGGATGGTTATTCATATGATTTGAAGGTTAAAGGATTATATAACAACAAGACATCTCTTGATGTTAATATTTCTTATAGAGGATTCAGAAAATACAATGGGGCATATTATGCTAGAAATTTATTTGTACGTCCATTAATTTCTTTGCAACTAATAAAGAAAGGAGCAACTTTAATTCATGGAGGAGGTGTTTTAATTGATGGGAAATCAATAATTATTGCAGGAAGACCTGGTGTATTTAAGACTTCCCTTATAATGGATGCGATCAGAGATCATAATGCTACTTTTTATGGCGATGAGAACATAATTATTCAAGGAAATAGAGTATTTCCATTTCCCATAAATATTTCTTCATTTTTATATAAACTAGAACATTATAAAGATGAGAATGCTGAATCAGATTTTGAAAAGTTTAAGTTATGGAGTTCATTATTCCGAAACAGATATAATGGGACTGATATTGTGGCAGAGCCATCTAAGGTTAAAATATTATTGTATTTGATTAAAGGAGATGGTTTCCGAATAAAAAAAATATCGGTTGAGGAAATATTTAAACATCTTTTATACAATGAACTTGAAGAGTTGAATTTACCTCCAACACATAGTTTGTCTGGAATACCCCTTATCAATTTTTATGATTACATTCTTGAATACGATAATAAAAACCCGGGGGCCTTCCACAATTTTTTTATTAAAGAGTTCCAGGATATTATAACAAATCTATCTGGAGTAGTTCCGGTGTACGAGGTTCTTGTACCCCAAATATATTCAAAAGAAATATTACACCAGATTCTTAGCACTGTTTAGTGAAAGTAAAAACCATTGCCTTATTAGGTATTGATGGATGTGGAAAATCAACAATGTCGGTTGTTGTAAAAGATACTTTAGAATCTAAAGGATATAGTGTAAAAATTGTCCCATTTCACAAATGGGTATTTGCCCATAAACTGCGAAATCTTTTTGGATCTATTATAGATAAGGATAGAGTTGGTCGTAATGCTCCATATTTACCATCAAGAAAATCATTCTCTTCAAAAATAAAACCGCCAATTGCTTTTCTGGATAATCTATTATTTCTTCTATTTAATGCACCATGGAAAAAACATGAAATTTATATTTATGACAGATATGTTTGTGCAACACAGATAAAATTCTCTGCTTTAAACTATTCTAATAGATGGTTTAAAAAATTATGGTGGTCTATTAAGCCTGATTATGCAATTATCTTCGATATAGATCTGCCAGAGGCAGTGAAACGACAAATTGAAAGAAATGACCCATATTCTTATCCTGAAGAAATTCTTGGCATTGAAAGGAAGTTCTATCTGGAATATTCGAAAACCCATAATTTCCCTGTAATAAAGTCAAGGGGGATTGAACAAACACGAGTAAAGGTTATTGGATTACTTGAGGGTCTAAACATTTTAAATTCAGGAGTTAGATGAAAATAGCAATTGATATTTTACATATTTCATATTGGAATTTCTATAAAAATATCATTGCCATATTAGAAGAGAAAGGTTGTGAAGTTTACATTTTTGTAAGAAAAAGAGGGGCTCTTCTTAACGTAATAAAAAATGAATATTCTAAACATAAGAATATTGTTGTTACTGGGAATTATTATAGTGGCAGGAAAAAGGTTATCCTCCATTTATTAAGAATACCTGTTCTTTTGTATTATATTATTAAATACAAAATTGATGTTGTAAGTAGTGATGGTTTTTTTATTGGCGTTGCTTCAAAAATCCTGCTCAAGCCAGCAGTAATGCATTCAGATGATTATGAGTATCGGTTTTCATATAAAATGACGCAATTGTTTTCGTCGGTAATGGTAATTCCAGATGTATTTCCGATAACTTCAAAAAAAGATTTTTTATACAGGGGATGTAAGGAAAATGCATATTTAGGTAAAATAAACTTCGTGCCTGATAAGGCTATAATAAATAATATTTTTGGTGAACATGTAAAGTATGTTTTTATCAGATTGGTATCAAAAACCAGTTTGAATTATATCAGGAGTACAGACAAAATTCATATAGTATATGCAATAATTGATTCCCTGAATAAAAAAGGTGTTAAGGTAATAATATCTTCGGAAGAGAAACATATACCTCAATCTAAAAATTGTTATGTATTGAATCCACCCGTTATGCATTTTCACTCCATACTATATTTTGCTCAAATAGCAATAACTGAAGGAGATACAATGGCCAGAGAAGCGGCCATTCTGAGGACACCTGTTATTTACCTTGGAGAAAGAAGGATGAAGGTTCATAACTATTTTAGGCAGGGAGGATATTTTCTTGAATCAACAAACCTGAAGATTATTAATCCATTTATTGAGAGATGTCTTAAAATGGAAGCCGTAAAAAAAAATATTCGATATAATTTTGAAAATATAAATGAAATAATGGTCGAAAAAATCATATCGATTAAATGACATTTTTGAAATTATGTCAAACATAGCATATATTACTTCAGGTAAAATTGGGATCCATTCCTTTACACACAATGAATTGTCTGTATTAGATCGTAACCATAAGTTTATACTATGCTTAACTCAGTTAAATAACGGTCCCTATATGCCAAAAAATACTTGGGAAGTAATAGTTTCTTCTATGTTAAGCATATTGCTTTCGACCTTTAGATTGATTTTTGCAAAACCATTTAAACTTATTAGATTATTTAGGATGGCGTTGGAAGATAACCATGTGCGAGAGTTACTTATTGCCATTGATTTTTATACATTATTGAAAAACAAAATTATTACAAATATTCATTGCCAGATGGGTGATCACAAATTATTCATAGGTTATTATCTACATTTCCTAAAGAATTGTCCTTTATCTGTTACAATTCATGCGCATGAATTGTATATGAGAGAGTTATATGATACCCCTGAAAAGATTGTTAAACTTTATGACGCATGTGCAAAAATTATTACTATTTCGGATTATAATAAAGAAATTCTTATTAAAGATTATAAAGTAGATCCTTCGAAAATAGAAGTGATGAGATTATTTCCTAAGATGGACCGAATAAATAAAATTGAAAATAAAATAAGAATATTGATAGTGGCTAATTGGGTTGAAAAGAAAGGTTATAGAGTATTACTGGAGGCGCTAAGGAAACTTCAGTACCCTGAAATTCTATTAATGATTGTAGGGGGCCTTAATAAAAACACAAATTATGTTGATATTGAAAAGTTAGTACCAGAAATGGGGTTATCCGATAGGGTTATGATTTTAGGAAGAATTGGAGGTGAACTTCTAGATGTGGTTTTTTCAGCATGCGATATTTTTTGTCTTCCTTCATATACTGATTATTATGAGGATGGAAAGCCTGCAACAAGGGAGGGCATCCCTGTTTCATTAATGGAAGCTATGGCATTTGGTAAGCCAGTGATATCAACAAGACATGCCGGGATTCCTGAATTGGTAGAAGAGGTTCTTATCGAAGAAAACAATGTTGATGAATTGGTGGAGGCGATTACTTATTTATTAAGGAACAGAGATAAATGGTTTGAAATGGGTGAACGAAATAGAACTATTATTATGGAAAAATACTCTTCTAATAATGTTGAAATTCTGAG
>SDBT01019395.1_pt1 | contig 10658 bp, 8 predicted proteins | sample 2277101 | NCBI WGS metagenome assembly SDBT01 (sample SAMN10404973, study PRJNA504765) | marine sediment metagenome | isolation source: marine sediment core GS10_PC15, 103 cmbsf | place: Arctic Ocean: Southern Knipovich Ridge | collected 2010
GTATAGTTTTTGCGTTATCTTTTGTATCATTCTATCACCTCTCTATTCACTTTCCGAAGAAAATCCTCTTTTAAAAGAAACACCAACTAAGTATAAATCCCGTATTACAATTACCGGCTCTGCTGCTATTACAGTTGTTAATAATAGTACCAGTAATTATGGACCTACTGCAATGGAGATTGTAACAAAAGATGGTGGGAAAATTAACCGAGTGATCAAGGAAAAAGATGGTTTATTGTTGGATACACAATTAAATGAATCTGATGAAATGCTAGCAAAAACTGCCACTATTGATTTACCTGCAGAATTTGTTATAGATAAAGCGTATCCTAATCCATTTAATCCGATAGTTAATGTACGCTACGGATTTCCTGACGATGCGGCGGTTAATATTATCATCCATGATATACAAGGAAGGTTAATAAATAAATTATCCTTAAATAACCAATCAGCAGGTTGGCATGAATATCTTTGGAATGGAACCGACTATAACGGACAATCCATTGGTACGGGAGTATATCTATTTACTATACAAGCCGGCAATCTTATAAAGCAACAAAAAATTACATTCTTAAAGTAATTCAAAATCAAACAAAGCGAGGTTAACATGAAACATTCGAAAATTATATTATCAATTGCTTTAATAATCACAGGCAACATAGTATACGGACAAGACGTAATTAATGATATCGGCTCTGACGGAAAGTTTATTGTGAGAGATGCAGCGCAAGATACAGCGTTAATAATCAAAAAAGGTTCTGTAGAAATATTAGGCGAATTAAGTGTAGAACGGATGTCCGAAGGTAGTAGCAGTAATCCATATGTCATATGGGATCCTGCTGATAAGAAGTTTAAAACGGTGAAACGCACATTTTCTAAGGTGTCGCCATTATCGGAACAATTAGAGACGGGTATAGGGCATAGTATTATAAGAGGTAATCCCTTGGATGAGGAAGGTAATGAGATAAGTACGAGTATACGTGGGAAAGCAGCAGCAGCAGTGACATGGAATCAGTTTGACACTGATTATGGTTATATAAAGTTAGGACCGGCCAGTCCCTTTGCAGCACATATTTACAGCCAACAAAAATTTATATTCAATAAAGAGATAAGATCACTCGTAGGTAAGATTGGTTCTCACACTACTGACTTGTATTTAGCTACCAAAGGTACAACAAGAATTACTATTAACAAAGACAATGGTAATGTCGGCATTGGTACTACAACTCCAACAGCAAAACTTGAAGTAGCCGGGCAAGTAAAAATCACCGGAGGCTCACCTGGTAGAGGTTTAGTACTAACTTCTGATGTATATGGTTTAGCGTCTTGGGAAATACCTAGGGTGTATGGTGGTCTACCTTGGACAGTAGACGGGGATGATGTTTTTCGTAGCAGCGGAAATGTAGGAATTGGTACGGAAAACCCTGATGAACGTCTGACAGTAAATGGTAAAATCCATGCAGAAGAACTAATTATCGATTTAGAGGTTTTTGCTGACTTTGTCTTTGAAGACGATTACTCCCTTCTAACTTTAGAGCAAGTTGAACAATATATAGATGAAAATGGCCATTTACCTGATATCCCTTCTGAGGCTGAAGTTATTAAAAATGGACTAAGTGTTGGTGAGATGCAGTCAAAACTATTGCAGAAAATTGAGGAGTTAACTCTGTACATGATACAACTTGAGAAAGATGTGTACAAAATTAAGAATACGAAATAATCATGAGTTATCTAAATTTAAGAAAAATTTTAGTTAATACTAATAAAATAACAATAATATTTCTTGTCATAATAAGTTTGGTACAATTAAGAGGACAAACATTTTGCCTTACGCCACCATATTCATCAAATATGAATTATCACTCGTTATTAAAAACTAAACAGGTTGATAGATCATTTTGCATAAAAATCTACATTCATGTAATTAGGCAATCAGACGGTTCGGGTGGACCGTCGGTTGGCGATATTAATACAGCAGTTAGTTATCTTGATTCAGATTTTAATCCACATGAAATTTTCTTCAATTGGGATAATGTGGTTGATTATATTAATAACGATATTTATTATAGTACTCCAACAACCGCTATATTTGATGTTAATAATCATGAAGATGGAATCGATATATATCTTTTTGATGATGAATCTTCTGCTGGTGGAAGAGCTAATGGTGTTGGAGAATCATCAGAGTTTTGGATATCTGGATCCTTTTGGGATGAGCCGTTTGGGTCTTTAGTTAAATCTCATGTAATTTCTCATGAAATGGGACATGTTCTATTTTTATGGCATACTCATCATGGCACGTATTATGAGGGCGGTAATGATACTGGGCAATGTGCTGAATTAGTTGATGGAACTAACTCTAGTTCATGTGGTGATTACATTTCAGATACTCCTGCTGACCCACATCTCCAATTCGACGTCGACCATATAAACTGCAATTGGAATAGCAGCGGCACTGATGCAAATGGTGACAATTATAATCCAGATGAAACTTTAATAATGTCATATACTCATCCTGATTGTATGAGTAATTTTACAAATGAGCAGGGTGAACGCATGAGGAATGCTCTTGATACACTTCCCTATTTAATTGACACATTAGTTGATTGCGATAATAATTGTCCTGAAAATATATACTTGCCCACTACAACAATTAATAGTGATGAAACCGAATTGCATCAGGCATCAAATACAATTGAGAATTATGGATATTACACTATAAATAGTGGTGGTGACGCAACTTTAAAAGCAACTAATATTGTGTTAAAACCGGGATTTAATGCAAAAGAAGGTTCAACTTTTAGGGCTGAAATTGATCCATGTGAGTAATAATACGCATAATTTAGAGGGCATGAATTTGTATTATAAACAATATTTAAGGATAACTTAATATGAGGACACTACTTATCTTAATTTTAACAGTAATTATTATCGCTTGTGAAGTCCCCAAAAACGAAAATCAATCAAAAATATTTGATAGTTGGAGTTTAATAAGTATTGGTGGAGGTTTCTTCCAACCTGAAGAATTTAATATTGGTGATATTATCTGGGTATTTGAAACTAATGAATTATTAGTTGTTTATATTAATATTTCATTATCGAACAATTCAAAAGTTCCATTGCATAACGATGGTGTGTATGATTACATACTAAATGATGGTAGCTTAACTATTAAGGGAGTTGATTACAGCTATTACTTTGTAGATAAACTATTGGTATTAACCGATGATCCTGCGGCGGATGGACCCATAATTAAATTTAGCATTTATCCAGATTAGAGAAATATTATAATAAAAAGGGCTCCATTTAGAGCTCTTCTTAAGTATTGTTATATAAAAACATTAATATATCAATTATGCTACTAGATTACAATCTTCTTAGCTTGGAACAAGTAGAATAATATATAGATGAACATGGCCATTTACCTGGTATACCATCTGAGGCTGAAGTTATTAAAAATGAATTAAGCGTCGGTGAAATGCAGTCAAAACTATTACAAAAAATTTCCAGGGTAATGATGGCACAGTATATGAATTTGCAGTAGGCGGTACAATAATTGCAGAAGATATTGTTGTCGAAACCGGCTGGGCCGACTTTGTATTTGATAATGATTACGAACTATATACGATTACTGACGTGGAAAAATATATAAACGAATTTGGTCATTTACCTGATATTCCATCTGAATCTTATGTATTAGAGAATGGCATCAATCTTGGTGAAATGCAGTCAAAACTATTGCAGAAAATTGAGGAACTCACTCTATATGTTATTGAGTTAAAGAAAGAGAATGAAAAGTTAGAACAAAAAATAAACAATGTAAGATAAAATAGAACAATGAAAAAAATACAAATACTAGCTTTATTAATACTAATGCTCAACTTAACTAATGGACAAAATCAAAGACGGATTAAGAAAATTGAACAATATCATTCCTCTGTAGATTCTATTCTGACTCAACCGCTTGAAAAAGCGCCGAATTTTGATAAAATACCTTCAGGCACAAAGAACTTTAATAGAGTGCGCAAACTCCCCAGTAGTTTTGAAAAGAATCCAAAACTGCACATGCAACTTGTAGATTCTGAAACGATACCAATCCCGGTAATAGAAATGCCTGCTATTGATCCATCCAGGAAACAAGATATAATTAATAAAAATAAATCCGGTGAGGGAATGGTCTACTGGGCACCTACAATATACCATACTGATAATATAGATGTTAAATCTTCCGCAAAGATTGACACGTTAGATACCGGCATTTTATACCGATTAGCTATCAAATCTCAGGGTGCAAAATCTATGAAGGTTCATTTTAAAGGAGGTTTTATTTCTCCGACAGCATCAATATTTATTTACAATAAATATGATAAAGAAATGATTGTTGGTCCTTATTATGATTCTGATTTTATCGATAGGAAAATCTTTAGATCGCAAAGGATAAGAAGTGATGAAATAATAATTGAATTATTTGAACCGTATATTATGGGAGGATACATATTTCCAAGTTCATTACAAATTGAATATATTGGTCATGACTTTGACGATATCTTATTACCTTCCAATTTCTTCAATAGTAGTTTTAGTTATGCAAATGCAGACGATTGCCAGGTTGACATTAACTGTGACGAGGGGAATAATTGGCAAGATGAAAAAAAAGGAGTATGTATAATAGGTATTTTTGAGTCTCCATTTATTGATAGATTTTGTACCGGTGCATTAATTAACAATACTAATTATGATGCTAAACCCTACATATTAACAGCTAAACATACTTTTAATCCAAAAACCGAATATTATGATATTGAAAGTCTTTCGCATGGTGCAGAATATTATTTTAATGTGGAACAATCGGAATGCAACGGTTCTGAAATACCATTTGAAACTAATAAAGTAGGACCAATTTATGGAGGTTATCCTTTAGCATATTCGAGTGATACAGATTTTTTATTATTGGAACTGTATGATAATGTGCCGGCGGATGAAAGTGTTGATTTTGCACCCTATTACAATGGTTGGGATAGAAATAACATACAGGGAAATGGAGGTGCCAGCATCCATCATCCCCAAGATGCACAAAAAATTGCAACATATGATATTAATCCTCTAGATCCAATTTCTACCGGTGAGGTAACATTTAAAGACAATATTATCCCTCCGATATCCAGAACTAACTTGTGGAGAATAGAATGGCTACAAACTATAAGTGGTTATTCAGTGGTTGAACCGGGTTCTTCAGGATCTCCTCTATTAAATAATAATCATAATATAATCGGACAAGCGGTTAGTAGTGAAGGTTTGGGTTGTAATGAACCCGCAAATGAAATAGGGCGTTTTGGTAAAATCTCTTCATCCTGGGACGCAGGAAGTTCTTCCCAATCAAGATTAAAGGATTGGTTAGATCCAGTCAATTGGGAGACTGATAGATTATTTGGTTCAAGTAATCCATTAGAAAATGTATTACAACTCCGCCGAGTTTCAGAACCATACTCCTCAGAGTTATATATTGCCACGGATAAGATATATTCAGAATCCATAATTAAACCTGACGCTATGGTTACTTATGTTGCAAGCAATGAAATTACTTTAGATCCCGGTTTCCATTCAGAAGCAAATAGTAATCTAGATATTTACATTTCACCAATAAATAATGTACCGCAATGTAGTATATTTACTGAGGAGGAAATGGAACAAGGATTACCGGCAACGGCACCCTCTCTCCCGGAAGGCGAACCTTATATGTTTAATACCACTTTTTTACCATATTCTACGAATGGTTATTATTATGATGTGCGTTTTGTAGAGTGGTGGGATGAAAGTAACGGTCCTCCGGAAACAAGAACTTTATATCGTATGGATGACATGAAAATGCCGGAAGGCGATATGGTAGTGTTATGGAATGAAATGGCGGATCTAAATCCTGATCACCGGATTTATGTAAGACTTAGTTTAACGAATGATTGTGGTTGGGAAAGCGTACAACAAGATATATATAATCCAAATTGATAATGCCCCAAATCGTAGCCCTTTTATTAAACATATTTAATATGATGAGACGTTGCACGCAACGTCTCTACTTTCTTTATCTCATATAATGTAGAGACAAGGCATGCCTTGTCTCTACAAGTCTTATTTATTATAAACTAAACGACGCCCTGATCTAACATGGCATCGGCAACCTTGATGAAACCTCCAATGTTTGCACCCTTTATATAGTTAATGAATTTCCCCTCAGTTCCGTATTTTACACAAGTCTCGTGAATATCCTGCATGATTTTGTGCAATCTTTCATCAACTTCTTTACGCGTCCAGCTTAAACGGAGTGAATTCTGACTCATTTCTAATCCTGATACAGCAACACCACCGGCATTGGCAGCTTTTCCCGGACCATATAGAATCTTGTGCTTCATATAAACATCAATTGCTTCCGGTGTGGATGGCATATTGGCGCCCTCGGATACACAAATACATCCATTTTTAACCAACATTTCAGCATCTTCGCCATTTATTTCATTTTGGGTAGCAGATGGTAATGCAACATCGCATTTTACTTCCCAAGGACGTTTTCCTTCATGGTATTCACACCCAAATTTTTCTGCATATTCTTTAATACGACCACGTTTTACATTCTTGAGGTCCATAACGAATTCGAGTTTTTTACGGTCAATTCCGGCCGGATCGTAAATATAACCTGATGAATCGGAAACTGTTACCGGTTTCCCGCCTAAGTCCAATACTTTTTCAATCGAGTATTGCGCAACATTTCCTGAGCCGGAAATTGCAACTGTCTTTCCTTTAAAGTTTTTACCACGCGTTTGCAGCATCTCGTTTGCAAAATAGACGTTGCCGTATCCTGTCGCCTCAGGGCGAATAAGGCTGCCACCCCAATTCAATCCTTTACCGGTTAAAGTACCGGTAAATTCATTGCGTAAACGTTTATATTGTCCAAACATGAAACCGATTTCACGTCCGCCTACGCCGATATCTCCGGCCGGAACATCGGTATTTGGACCGATATGACGCTGTAATTCTGTCATGAATGATTGAGTAAAACTCATGACTTCGTTATCTGATTTTCCTTTCGGATCAAAATCCGATCCACCTTTTCCACCACCCATTGGAAGGGTGGTTAAACTATTTTTTAGCACTTGCTCAAATCCAAGGAATTTTAAAATACCAAGGTTTACTGATGGATGGAAACGCAAACCGCCTTTATATGGACCGATTGCCGAATTAAATTCCACACGGTAAGCTTTATTAAGTTCGACCTCGCCTTTATCATTACGCCATGGGACACGAAACATAATTATACGTTCCGGCTCAACCATACGTTCTAATACCTTGGCTTGCATGTAATGTGGATTATCTTGCAGAAAATCCCATAATGATTCAACCACTTCCAATACAGCTTGATGAAATTCAACCTCACCGGGATTCTTGGCTTTCACCATATCCATAAATGATTCAACTGAATTATACATTTATTGTTTTCTCCTAATTTTGTTTCTTTAGTATAATTGATTAAAATTTAGTGCACAAAGTTACTATTATAGTATATCACTTTTCCAACTAAATGGAACATGATAGTACATTTATTTTAAGTTGTTTTTACTTTAGAATCCCATTAATTTTCCGGCGCTTTTTGGACGAATGGCGGAGTAGCTCAGTTGGTTAGAGCAGCGGAATCATAATCCGCGTGTCGGGGGTTCGAATCCCTCCTCCGCTACCACTCTACTCCCGCAAAATTCGGGATACGAGCGGCAAGCCGACTTATTCGGAAATTCAAATAATTAAAGAATATTATTACATTTTATAATACTTGATAATATTAGTGAATATTTTGTAGCATATACTATAATTAAATACCAAAATAACAAAAAGGAGTAGTAATATGAAAAAAACGATAACTATATTATTTATAATAGTGTTTGCTTCTTCAATGATTTTCGCTCAAGGTATATTACCAAAAAAAGGTGACAAGTTCGTAGGAGGTAAAGTAGGATTTGGTGCATTTTACGGTGCTGACCTTGGTTACGGTGGTGGTTTTGAACTTGTACTGCAAGAAGATTTCTTAAATTTGGGAGATATTCCCGCAAGTTTAGGAGTCGGTGGATCTTTTGGGTATTCAGCATATAAAGATCATTGGATGTCTAACAATTGGAAATATACTAATGTTGTTATATTAGCAAGTCTCTTTTACCATGCTAATGTTTTAAAAAATGATAAACTTGATACCTATGTAAAATTTAGTATTGGTTATAATGTTGCAAAGGTTAAATACGACGGACCCTCCGGTTTCAATTATTCATCACCCTCTGTAGGTGGTGTAATATCAAGTTCAGCAATTGGCGCAAGATATTTCTTCTCCCCTGCTTTGGCTGCAGTGGCAGAATTAGGATGGGGATTTGGTTTATTTCGACTTGGCGTTGATGTAGCTTTATAAAATATATTTAATTGGATAAAAAAGGCTCCAATCGGAGCCTTTTTTATTATTTCAGGAGGAGACACAGCGCACAGGTCTCCATCATATTTACATCAAATCCACCAGCGTAGTATAATTCTTAATTGATTCTTCCAAAATTCCAATTTTTTTGAAATCTGTAGAATCTACTAATGGCACCATCCGATCTATTTTTTTGGCAGCCTTGTGCGTGTCATTATGCACTAACAATAATGGAACTTCCTTTTCAGACGCTATTGCAATTATATTTGGTTGCGGAAGAATGTTATTAGTCAATATTATTCCAACACACTGCGTTTCTATAGCGGCTAATATCATATCAGATCTATCACCGGAAGTTATTATCAATTTATTTTTATTTTTAAATTTCTCAACGCGTTGAGCTGCATCGCCTGACATGGCGCCGACAAAAACTTCTCTAACCACTTGATCGAGTGCTTTTTCGCCCGAAATTACTTTAGCCATTAACACATCAGATATTAATTGAATCGAAGGATATGTTAACTCAGCTTCATATGGAATAATGCCAAGTATGTTTATTCCAATCTCAACTAAAATGTCTTCATAAACCATTTTAAAATGATCCACGTCTTTTACCTTATTCACAATAACTCCGGCAAAATCTATTCCTTTTAAGCCGGTATGTTGTTTAAAATATAGGATGTCATCAGCAATATCATCTCTATCTCCACTTGCCACAACAATTAGTTTTGCGTCTGCTTCTTTTGCAATTGTTAGAGCATCCAAGTTTACGGTTACACCATGCCTGATATTTTTACCGCTTTCGATAAACAATATCTCGGTATCCGATGGAATTCCGTTTATCATCGTATTTATTTTTTCTATTATATTACTTCTATCATACATATATCTCAATTTAGAATGATCGAATCCCAAACTCATATCTTCAGGGCTTTCTTCAATATTGAATATCTTTGAAACTACTGCAGAATCATAATCCCACAACCTTTTTTTACGGTAGAGTAAACGGTCGCCAAATGGTTTTAGATAACCAATTTTCTGATTTAAAACTTTTCCTAAACCAATGATAATACCGGTTTTACCGGCGTTTTTGTTTAAAGATGTAAAAATAAATTTTTTCATTATTCTATTCCTTCCCTTTTTGATAACATAACTCTTATATCTACCGCTTTAACTCCATATCCTTGCTCATACAACATTAGCGGATTAACCTCAATGTCAGTGATTCTCGGACAATTTAGTAAAATGTAACCTACTCTGTAAATTGTGTCAACTATTTTTTCGATGTCTTTTCGTGGTTCACCACGCACACCTAACAATAGTGGATATGATTTAATTTCTTCAACCATTAATCGCGTTTCACGATAATTTACCGGAAGCGCCCTAAAAGATACGTCTTTCATAACTTCAACATATATGCCGCCTAATCCAAACATTATTATTGGTCCAAATGATTTATCACGTCGGGCACCAATTATAACTTCTGTTCCGGATTTAACTTGCTCCACAATTTCAATGCCGTCAATGATTGCAGATTCTTTGAATTCTTTACAATTATGAATAATAGTTTGGTAGGCGTCTAATACTTCTTCTTTATTATCAAGATTTAATAGTACACCACCGACATCACTTTTATGCAATATGTCCCTCGATACTACTTTCATTACAACCGGATAACTAATATCCTCGGCAATTTTAACAGCCTGTTCTATATTCCTAGCAATTCCGCTTTTAGGACCTGCTAATCCTGCAATATTTAATAATTGATTACCCTCATCAGCCAATAGAAATTCTCTGCCATCACCTAACGCTGTTTCTATAATATTTTGAAGATCTGCTATATTGATTGGTGGATTTTTTGTCGCACTTTCTAATTCTGAAGTATTCCGATATTGAAAATAAATTGCTCCGAGACATCCCACAGCATCATATACATCACGGTAAACCGGAATATTTACATCTAATAGTTTATCTATAACAGTTTCAGAAAGATTTCCACCAAATATAGCAAAAACAATAGGTTTCCCCTTCTTTTTGTATTCCTGATATGAATTAGTAAGCGATTGTATTAATTCTTCCCCGTCCATTCCGGCTGTCTCACAATATATGGATAATACGGATTTTATATTATCATCATTTAAGGCAATGGAAAGTGCTTTAGTGTATTCCTTGGCAGTGGCTTCACCGGTTAGATCTATCGGATTTTTTGTTGAACCAA
>SDBT01019397.1_pt1 | contig 10657 bp, 8 predicted proteins | sample 2277101 | NCBI WGS metagenome assembly SDBT01 (sample SAMN10404973, study PRJNA504765) | marine sediment metagenome | isolation source: marine sediment core GS10_PC15, 103 cmbsf | place: Arctic Ocean: Southern Knipovich Ridge | collected 2010
GAAACGAAATGCCCCTGTCATCCCATACGAACGTTTTCCGGTTGAGGCGCTGCCCGATTCGGTCAGGAATTTTATCCAACAAGGAGCGAAATCTTTGGGGTGCGCTCCCAGCTATATTGCCTTACCTCTGCTGTCCGTCCTGGCCTCGGTGATAGGGAACACCCGGCGGCTCGAGTTGAAAGGCAGTTGGCGAGAACCCGTCATCATCTGGACGGCGGTTGTTGGCGAGCCCGGGACGATGAAAACCCCCTCACTGAAGCTCGTGCTTGCACTACTCGAGTCACGACAGGCTGAATCCTTCGAGAAATACAAGAGGGAGATAGAGGTCTTCGATAAGGAAAAGCTTCGATACGATGCAAGTCTGAAGAGATGGGCGAACAAGAAAGATGGGATCAAAGAGACTCCGCCCGTCAAACCGACAGAACCTGTATGCCGTCGGTACTTCTGTGCGGATGTGACGATTGAAGCACTGTCGGGGTTGCTCATGCAGAATCCTCGAGGGCTGCTGGTGAGCCGGGATGAGTTGGCTGGTTGGATACAAGGTTTCGGGCAGTACAAGCAAGGTGGGCGCGGGGCCGATGCGGCCCACTGGCGCGAACTCCACGGCGGAGGCGCGCTGGTCGTCGATCGAAAATCGGGTCAGGGTCCGATCCACGTGTCCAGCGCCTCGGTCAGCGTCACGGGCGGCATACAACCGGAGGTGCTGCGAAACGCTCTTGGGACGGAGCACTTCGCATCTGGGCTTGCCGCCCGGCTCCTTCTGGCAATGCCGCCGCGGATTCCCAAGAAATGGAGCGACCGGACGATCGATCACAAGGTAAGTAGTCGGATCAAAGAGGTCATCGATCGCCTGATTGAACTGGATTTCAAGCGTTGTTTAGATAACGCCACGCCTGTCAATGTTGAATTTAGTGAAGGTGGCCACGAGGCATGGATCGAATTCTACAACGCTCACAATGCGGAACAAGTGGCGCTCTCGGGACGGCGATCGTCGGCTTGGAGCAAATTGGAGGGCTACGCAGCCCGGCTCACCCTGCTCATTCATCTCGTTCGAGTTGCCGAGAAAGATCCCACGGTTCAAGAGACCGTTGACGAGCATAGTGTGCAGAGCGCCGTGCGCCTGGTGCGGTGGTTCGGCCGGGAGGCGAGCCGCGTGTACGCCGCATTTCATGAGAATCCGGAGGAGAAAACCCGCCGCGAACTGCTCGACCGGATTGCGGTCAAGGGCGGACGAGTCACGGTACGCGAACTGTGGCGCTCGCGATATCGAAATCAATCACAGGAGTCCGCCGAACGCGCCCTTAATGATCTGGTGGAGGCAGAACTGGGCCACTGGGTCGATGCTCCGCCGACCGCCAAAGGCGGAAGGCCGACGCGCTACTTTGAGTTGTTCGCGGGCTCCGATGGTGCCAAAACCCTGAAAAAAGCCAGGATTAAGGAGGTTTTGTCCCCAAGCGTGTCCAGAAACGGCGCTTCTGAGAGCCCGCGAAAACTGCCCAAGACCTGCAAGAAAAAGGCTGCGAAACGAGCGAGGATGGACGGAGCGAACAGTTCAAACCGAACCTCACCAGAGAAACCGTTCAAGAAACGAAGCATCAAAAAGCAGAGCCGGAACAAGAAGGCTTATGAAAGAGAATGGAAATGATCCGATGCGGAAATGCCGGATGGCAAGAAAACCAAAGCGTGACCTTCTGCTTATGAGACCAAGTCGAAAAGAGAATGTAGGTTCCTAACAGAAAACATTACGCACTTATTCGGAAAACCAGGGTAGCCATGACCTGCCATGGTTTTTCGCCGCAATTCAAGAGAGTCTTTACGTTACACGTGTGCTGCTGCGCAGGGTAAAGCGTAGCCGAATCCAGAGGAGCACACGACTGCCCCTTCCGGAGCAAAATGCCGCTTATACCACTGACGTAATCCAGTCGGCGCTGTGATTTATTGTGCTTTCACTTTTCCTGTAACCGTAATAGCAATATAGGGTGGCTTGGCTCGATGCATCAATGCCGCCCAGTACCACGCAGATGCATCCGCCCACGTCCTGAATTCCGCATCACGAACGATTTCCCTGGTACGCAAAGTGTTGCCGTTCCTGGTAGCGTCAAAGCATCCCCATCGCGCACCTGATGCGTCGGAATATATCGGAAGTGGTTTGATGGAATACCCCGTTGCACGGAAGCATTCAGCGGCAGGGTGGAGTTTTCGCGTCGCCCGATCTGTTACGCGCATGATAATCTCATGCTTGCCATCGGTGAAGCGGGCTATTCTGCCGGGAAACCCGTCGGTGAACTTCTTCTCGCGATCGGTAAGCTCAAGTGGGTGAAGTTGCCTGCCCTCGAATTCTGCCGGCCAATCAGGCAGGGTTCCAGATGACGGCTCACGTACATCTGCTGGCAACAGCGGAACAATCGCTGCCAGCAGACACGCCATAATAAACGCTAATGGTATTCGCATGATTATCTATTTCTACTGCCGCACGGATTCACCAGAAAGCTGGGTGAGACCTGGGTGACCGTTATCATCTCGTCCATCTCCTGCACTGAAGATTCTCAGCATTAACAATACTAGAACCCCTACAAGAACAAACGCGGCGATGCCTATCGCATCGTGATACCAGTCCGGACCATGAAGGAGTCCTGCTTCCAGAAAGAATAGAGAGGAAGAACGCAAAGCGTTGGCTAGTACGACTGCGACAATGCTGCAGCCGGCACTCAAGATCGTTCGCCATGGCGAAAGCTCCAGTACACAGGCCACCAGACAAACCAGGAACATCGCCGCCCAGAGCATACGCACACCGCTACATGGTGCATCGATAGCAATCAATTGTCCGTACCAATTTAGACATACGCCTTCCCGTAAAACTGCGTAGCCTGCTATTCGAAGTAAAGGCGCGACGATAGCAGCACTGACGACCCGCAGTGGATATCCGCCAAAAAACTGCGCTGACGCCATGACAGGCAGTGAAAGAAGAGACAAGCCCCATGTCCCAATATGCATGATCCGGTGAAACTTGAGAGCACTGACCGTTGCTGAAATAGCCGTCACTGCAAGGATCGCTCGCACCAGAGGGGGTGCAAAAGCGAAGGATGCTACGTAAAGAAACGTCACCGCCGCAGGCACAATCAACCGCGGCAAGTGATTGGCTTGGGCGCTAGCCTGACCGGTCGGCTTCTTGAGGCAAAAAGCAATCAAAGCCAGTATCGGTAGAATCCATGCAAACTGGTTGGCCTCGGTGGAGCGAAGATAATACCATCGCCACACTGGCCAGAAACCCGCAAACTGGATTATCATTAGAATGATCGGCTTACGCATTGACCGTTGCTCTCTTCAATCTATGTTGTCTCAAGACCCATGCAAAAAGGATAGCCACGACGCATATGAGCATCCATGTTTCGGGCTCGGGAATTGTCGGTACGCTCGCAGGGTCGGCTGGTTCCAGCCCTGCATCGTTGAACTGCTGCTGATTCTCAAGCACAACAGCCCCGCTAACCGAAGTTACGAGTTGGTATTTCGCCGCGATCTGAATTGCTTGCTCGATCCCATCGCTTCCATTGGCGGCATTGAGTTCGACCTGTTCTTTAGCCCATAAGCGAGCCAGGTGTGCGGAAGTCTGCTTACCCCATTGCTCGGAGTCAAAATCGGAAACAGCCACACGCTGTCGCATGAGCACTGTCTGTTTGCTGCGGCCAGCCAATATATCCATGAGTCGCTGCACCGATTCACCGGCATCGGCCTGGCCGTCACCCGAGAGAAATCCTACTGCTCCGTCCAGTTTCTCAACGATGCGATTGGGGCCCGGCAGAGCCTGCACGTCGAATAGGCTCGGGCCATCCGGTCGCCGCTGCCACCGCTGAAGAAGGCCTTCGGGCGAAGCCAGTTCAACAGCCTGCGAGCCGTGAAGCCATATCACTACCCCGTTGGGCTTGGCGGCCGCCATGTCCCATGCGCGTTCGAGAGCAGGCACGCTGTCTTGACCGCCTGCCCATTCCACGTCGCTCAGACGATTAATTACCTCATCCAATTCTGAACTCGATGGAACTGTAGGCGCACATATCTCAATCACTTCATCTGAGGCCACCAGTAACCCAAATTCGAATGGTGCGCCGCGCACCCACATTTTCAGTTGCTCGATGATGACAGGACCGATCCGATGCATAGCGGCTGAACCATCGACTACCAGAATGACGCGTTCCGGCTTAATAACATCCTGCTTGCCGATTGTCTGACAAATAACACTCTGGCCGTCTCCGTGCGGATCGGTCGTCCACGCCCTGGTCACCTCAGCATCACGTTCGACGCTAATAACCCCAGTCCCACCTGATATATCACCATTGCTTAAAGAACCACGCACCGCATGCAGTTCCTTGCGGGGATTCTCCTGTTGCCACTGATTCCCTTCGACTGCAAATGGGCTAGACGCCTCAAACCACGCCATGTGCTTGGTGTTGTCTGGGATCTGAAAATTTCTCTCCATGAAGTGCGGTATCCTCAATACACCACTTCCAGGCTCGGATACATTCAGTGGTGCAGTGATACCAAGGCGGATCTTCATCTGGCCACCGTTGGGGGGAACTGGGAAGCATTGCATAAGTACACGATCCGGTCCGCATGTGGTTACCAGAACCGGATCTCGCCTTTGGCGGACGACGGCCTGATATGCTTCACGAACTTTGCGGCGTGCCGCAAAAGCGGCCTCTCTCTCCTGGCCGTCCACCCAAAGTGTTAAGCGAGAAACGACTGCGCCTGGCGGGAGAGCGATCTGAGCCCGCGCTTCACGCTGACGAGAGGAGTTGTTACGGAAAATCATCGTCCATTCGACATAGGCCAGCGCAGCATCGGCATCGATTGAACCATCCAAGCGCGAGCTCGTGAGTTCAAGGTTGCGAGTCTGCCCACCCACTGTCGTGCCACCAAGCTCCTCGAAATTCGGATTGAAATCGTCCCATGCATTGTACCGACCACGCCCTGTTATGCTTGGGGGTTCCACAGAATTGAACGCCTGTCCGGTAACCCGGTAATAAATCGTCCTGGCCTGCTGTGGGCTTATCGGATCGCTTATTGCCAGCGCGAAACTGATTATGTCGGTTGCCTGCCCGGGTCTCTCGTAACAGGCCTGAAGCATTACCTCGTCACTGCCGATGCTGCGAAGCATTCTTATGCCATTATCTGAGGTATCTTTATTGCTCGATGCCGCCATATTCAGCCCGATTCGTGTCACAGCCGAAGGCGCTTCCATGCCAAGCAGTGCTACAAAGGCAATGAGTATTCCCCACAACAAGCCACGAGCTTTTTTTGCTCCGCGAGCTAGCACCATCCTGCGAAGATAAAAGCGACACGCTATCGAACAGATAGCCGCCAGCGCTGGAGAAAGACCGAGAAACCCGAGGCCGAAAACGATAATAGCCATGGCCGAAATTGGCGTGATCGGAAGGAACAGGATTGTATAGAAGACGGAAACGCCAATGGCCACACCGTTAAGCAGGCCAAGGAGCAGCGGTGGATACTGGCGCCGGGAGAATGCAGCAATCACCACCGCCAAGTTCGCTACTGCGATCAATGCATACAGTATTACGTGCCCGATAGTGGGAAGCGGATCGAAAAATATGTCGGAGCACATCCGTGAACTCAACTCGACAACGATTGCAGCCAAAGGAAGAATGACACCGAAGATTACAATCAGGGAAGAAGCAGCGTATCCCATGCCCCTGTCGAGAACCATCGCTTCTGGATTGCCCTGTGCGCCTTTTTGAATGCCAGAACCCTCGTTTTCCCGACCTGAGGGTCCCGGCATGTCTGGCATGCCCATCCTGCTGAAAATCCTACGAATGTCCTCAGCTGTCACCATGGACAAGCCAGCCTCGGCGATCTCCGCTTCGACGTGACGGCGAATATCCTCGGCGACCTCATTAGAATCGACGCCTGGTGTCTCTGGACGAGTACGAAGCCCCTCCAAATAGTTTCGAAGCTCCTTCTCCGCAGAATCAGTCCATTCAATCATTGCTTTTTCTCTCCCGTGGATCGCAGTCGGTGGCTTCGCTCGACCAGACTATCAAGATAGGTATTCATCATTTGAACGGCTTTGCGGCCTTTGGAGGTCAGCGCATAATACTTGCGTGCAGGTCCCGATGAAGACTCGACCAGACGGGTCTTGACCAATTCCTGCACACGCAAGCGCGATAGCAGCGGATAAACCGTCCCCTCGGTTACCCCCAGATCAGCAATACTGACAAGTTTCTTGACCAGGTCGTAGCCGTATTGCTCGCTGGCTTCGAGGCTATTGAGTATGCACAACTCGATAATCCCCCTGCGAGTCTGAATCTTCCAATTGTCGAAAGGATCGTTTTCCATGGCTATCTCGCATCGTGCGGCATTCTTACTATCAACTGACAGGAAGAATGTTGGCCACTTCCGCGGCCTGAAACACCGCAGACCATTAATCGCCAAGATACCTTGTACCGCCTAGTAGCTTCCGACGGCAAGTAGTTTCTGCAACAATTAATAATCCCAAAATTATGTCCCCTATTGAGACAGATAGAGAAGCAGATAGTTACGCTTCGTCCTTGCGCTTCTGTGACGTGCTCCTGATCTCCGTATCAAGCCTAGAGAGAGTCAGGCCAACGCTTCTGTCTTGTGCGCCCTGAATGTAAGGCGTGCCGAATCCAGAGGAGCACACGACTGCCCCTTCCGGAGCAAAATGCCGTTTATACCACTGACGTAATCAAGTCGGCTGCGTGATCAATGGCACTTGCCCACAGAATCGAATCATGCCCCCACGGGCAGCATTCCAGAGGAACTGGCAAGGATTTTGACAAGGAATTGAGCTTGCTCAAGCCCAACCGCGCGCTTCGCTTGCGGCCGTTTAGACAAGTCGGCTCGAAATCGCCGCAAGCCCGTTTGACAAGGAAATAGACAAGGTACCACCCTGGAATTGGACAAGAACTTGCTTAAGCATATTGCTTTAATTCGTTTGTGAGTACAGTTTTAGCGGCACAATCTACGATCACGAATCAGGAGGTAGATGCACCCCATTTCCACCCAGAGAATGAGATGGTGGGATAAGCTGAAGAGACGAGGCAAAACTACACAAGTCAGCTTGGGAAGCTGGCGGCCTGATTTCTCAATCACTTGGGAAGATAATCAGTTAGCAAAGAGCGTTGATGGCCGCGCAGCGCCTGGCGCAGTGCACAGAATGCATAGCGCACAACTCTCGTCCGAACTTGCTGCCATCGTTCATGATTGGCTAGGACCAGCCGATGTGACGTCAACCGGTTACTTTATCAATACGTAATTAGGGATATCTGCGACGCAATACCAGTAGAAACAGCGCGCCCATTACCGATGGCGGAGGCGGTCACTTCTCGGTCAGAATATTTCTATGGTGAGGCCTTGCTGGCTGAATACCTGGTCTCCCCGTGGCGGCCATTGTCCACGCTCACCGGTAATTGTATCTGCAAACTTGATCGAGCCAATCTCCTTGCCCGTACCTTGATCGTAGGCAAAAATTCCGATGGACTCCAGTTCATCTCCGAGAGCTATGTTCAGAAGACTAACAGAACCAAACGTGGGGGCGGAGAAGTTGCTGTCAAGCACGAACCGAGGTGCGATTTCGCCTTTGGGAACGCGCAGGCCTTTGATCTTCAGTGACTTGATATTTGCTTCGGGAACAACAAAGTCATCGCGATCCTTGGCGTGGCGATCTCCTTCGGCCGGAATGCATCCAACGAGAAAGTCACTGCCGTAACTGGCGCCCAACGATATGCTGCCGATGCTGCCAATCGCCCATACAAAGCTGTCAACCGCCGAGCCAGCTACAGACAGTTTACCCAGGGACGTGCCTCGCCGATCCATCCCGCCAATGCCACCACCAGAATCTGCCACACGTGAACTATCATAAAGACGATTCTAGTGTCGGACAATGCGGCGTGGTAGGCCGAATCCGCCGTTCGGATCTGTTCTGTAAGCCATTCTTAAACCAAAACCTACTGTACGGCTGAATTTTGGGACCATACGCCCTACCCACTACTTCTTGTTCCTCATGTATTCCAGGGCACGTGGAAGAATGGTGAATTTGTAGAACTCACCGGTTCCCATGCGGTCGAGGTACCCCTCCATCCCAATTGATTGGATCAGGTCACGAATGGCCATCGCCTTTGCGGACTCCTTAAGCTGCGGGGTGAAGTACCCCCGTTGCTGGCTATCTGCGCGTGCTGCCGCATGCAACGCTTCCGCCTTTAGTATGCCCTGTTGGCTCTGCGAGTGTACGATTCCGATTGCTGCTGAGCCCTGGATGACACCAACGATCTCCTCGTTAGGCGTTGTCGCCCAAACAGGCAGGGGGCCGTTGATCCATGCTTTGGCAAGCTCTTTCGCGCCATCGGGCGTCATCGCCTGCATCAAGACTCTCTCGGCTTCCTCTCCGCCAAGAAAACCCAGCCACGTGATCGCGGTGACCTTCCCGATGCATTCGTAAGATGTCTCAATAGCCCCTGGCTTCCAATCATCCGATCGGCGGATGTACTTGATGATTACGGGGACCGATCTCGGGTCGTCGCCGAGATAGCATATAGTCTTGGCAATATTCGGCCAATACCCTCTATACGCAGAGTCTTCCAGAAGAGCATACAATGTCGGAAGTGAGTCTGGTGTGAGCAGCTTTCTTGTCAGTGCGGGGGTAATTTCATAATCGGACCTGCGCACAAACTCCGGAGAATCACGTTGTTTGAGTTGGAATACTGCTTCGTCCATCAAGTCACTGGCGCTCTGGGTTTCCACTGTTTGATGGAACTTCTCGACAACCAAAGGTGAATGAGTCGTTAGCTCACGGAGAAAGATTTCCACGAACTCGAACTGTCCGCTGCCTTCCCACCAACGTTGCCACAGCTCAATATAGTCGCGCTCATTCTTCTCGAACAGTTCCTGTGAGGGCGCACTCCACCCCAAGGTTGCGGCCAAGCCCATCAGGCAGTGATACCTTGTTTCCGGATCACTGTCTTTCAGCCCTTTGATCAGGAGCGGGGCGGCGATCTGAAGTTTGGCTTTTCGGATTGCGTAGGCGGCATTTTGGCGAACGAAGCTGCGATGATCTTGCAAGAGAGGGAAGTAGTGCTTCGCGACGAGTTGTGGGTCGGTGACGAGGCCCATTCGGGAACTCAGGAGCTGTTTGGCGCCGAGAACAGCCCGATCAGATTCGTTTTCAGACAAGACGAACTCCACCGCCTCAGACAACCGTGAGTTGTCGCCAACTTGAAGCAGGGCCGTAAGGGCATCACCTCGAATCGCAGCATCCCGAGAACGATCCAGAAGCGCTTTGATGGCCGGACTAGCCTGTTTCCCTTGCAGGTTGACAAGATCGGACAGAGCTTGCCCGACCTTCTCCCTGTCCGCAACCATCATGGAGGCCGACAATAACGAGGCGATCTGCTCTGGCTTGTCTCGGGTTGACCGCCTCTGGAGCAAACGCGTCACATCTGGAGTGTCTGCAATGCGAACGGCCGACTGGTAATTGTTCTCAAACACATAGGCCTCTGCATCCCGGTCGCTTGTTCGTAAGAACAAAACGGCTCTTTCTCCGGGATTCAAACGCTCGAATATGAAAAGTGTGCCTATGATGAATTGCTGATCCTTCTTGGGACCTGGGAATTCCACTAAAATATTTTTACGGGAAACTCGCCCCTTGATCATCTTCTCGACGGTCAGTGTTGCTCGCCAAAGGCCAAATTCATACTCACGTCCTGATCGCCGATAGCGAATTGTGTCACCCGTGTACTCCACCGAGATAACGCGGCCCGCCACGATCGTGTTTGTGTTCTGGCACAAACTCCTGAGACTTACCATTGGATTGCCCATTGCCAGAACAGGATTATCGGCGATCACCAGTAAACCGATGATCGCAATAATGAGCCATCCTCTCGTTCTTTGTGACATAATTGGCATTTTACATACCAAAACTATACTCTTGTGATGCTTCCAGCAAGCGCGAAATCCACTTGTGCGGCCGATGGTGATTGTAATCCATCCGCCATCGATCCACAACGTATCTCGCTTCGGCCAGGCTCAGGAACAGTTCGCCGTTGAGGCACTCATCCCGCAGCTTGCCGTTGAAGCTCTCGACGTACCCGTTCTCCCATGGGCTGCCCTGTCCCTCCCGAAAACTCTATCCGGGGCGAAAATCGAAGAAAACAGAGTATCGGAGTTGTGAAGCGGTTCACGGCTGGGGTGGTTCAAACTGTCGTGACCTGCTCCCAGAAAACTGGCCCAGGTTGAACGAGAGCTTGTCAGGCTTTGATTCGCATTCAAAAGAGGCTAGGAACTGGCCGCCCAGAAGCCCGTCGGAGGCCGACTTGACAAGGATTTTGACAAGGAATTGAGCTTGCTCAAGCCCAATCAATCGCTTCGCTTGCGGAGTCCAAGGTAGTCGGCTCGAAATCGTCGCGAACCTGTTTGACAAGGAACTGGACAAGGATGCCACCTTGAAATTGGACAAGAACTTGCTTAAGCGTATTGCCGTAATTCGCTTGTGTATCCAGGCTTAGCTGGCACAATCTACGATCAAATATCAGGAGGTAACAGGTTCAAATCCCGCCCCAATTCTTACTGTCTAGAGGTAACTCTAGGCCTCTTCTTTTGTTATAAAGGATTGGCAATCTAACTAGCGGGTCCG